>ERZ791810.317-NODE-317-length-54936-cov-3.987810_pt1 | contig 54936 bp, 40 predicted proteins | sample MGYA00510304_ERZ791810 | MGnify/ENA primary metagenome ERZ791810 (study PRJEB30046, sample SAMN00791967) | human gut metagenome | study: EMG produced TPA metagenomics assembly of the A metagenome-wide association study of gut microbiota in type 2... | reverse complement strand
AGCTCGTCACCATCGGGGTGAAGCTCCTGAGGCCCATGCACTGCAGGATCTCCTGGGCGACCACGACCTCCTCGGTGCGGGGCGCGCCGGGAGACGGCGTGAGCGAGACGCGGATCGTGTCGCCGATGCCTTCCTGAAGGAGCACGGCGAGCGCAGCCGTCGAGGCGACGATGCCCTTGGAGCCGATGCCCGCCTCGGTAAGGCCGAGGTGGAGCGCGTAGCTGCCGCGCCTTGCGAGCATGCGGTAGACGGAAATGAGGCCCTGGACTTCGGAGACCTTGGCGCTCAGCACGATGCGGTCGGCGGGAAGGCCGAGCTTCACGGCCATGTCGGCGCTCTGCACGGCGCTCTCGACGAGAGCGGCGCGAAGGACGGCGTCGGGGGGAAGCGGATCGGAGAGCGCGTTGTTCTCGTCCATCATGCGGGCGAGGAGCGCCTGATCAAGCGAGCCCCAGTTGACGCCGATGCGCACGGCGGCGCCGTACTTCTTCGCGCACTCAATCATGGAGGCGAAGTTCTCCATGCCCTTCTCGCCCTTGCCGACGTTGCCGGGATTGATACGGTACTTGGAGAGCGCGGCGGCGCATTCGGGATGATCTGCGAGCAGCTTGTGGCCGTTGTAGTGGAAGTCGCCCACGAGCGGGACGTCGCAGCCGGAGCGGTCGAGCGCCTCGCGAATGCGGGCGACGCCGCGAGCGGCGTCGGGCGTGTTGACGGTGAGTCGGACGAGCTCGCTGCCCGCGCGCGCAAGCGCAAGCACCTGGGCGACGCTCGACTCGACGTCGGCCGTCGAGGTGTTCGTCATCGACTGCACGACGATCGGGTTCATGCCGCCGATCGTCACGACGCGGCCGCCCCAGGCGACCTTGACGGCGTGGGTCTTGCGACGGAATTCAAGGGTGTTTTCCGACACGGCTTAAGTCTCCGGGAAATACGCACCGGCCGGAGGCCGGTGTGAAAAGAGCGGCCCGAAGGCCGCTGCTCTGTTGAATCTTCTTACTTCACCACGAAGCGGCAGATGCCGTTGCGGGTGGACTTGGTGAGTTCGTAAGGCCTGCCGTCGACCGTGAGCGTCATGACGGAGGCGTTGCCGACCGTCACTCGGGCCCCGACGGGCACGTTCAGGGTCTCGCTGCCGCCCTCGGCCATCTCCTTGGCGAAGAAGCTGCGGCCGTTGGGCAGAAGGATCTGCACCCAGCAGGCGCCCGAGGTCGAGAGGGTGACGCGGCCCTCACCCGTCGCGGCGGCCTGCGACTGGGCGCGGGCCTTTTCGGCGGCCGCCTTTTCAGCGGCGGCCTTCTCCGCAGCGGCCTTCTCGGCAGCGGCCTTCTCGGCAGCGGCCTTTTCCGCAGCGGCCTTCTCGGCGGCGGCCTTTTCCGCAGCGGCCTTCTCGGCGGCGGCCTGTTCGGCCGCAGTCTTCTCCTGAGCAGTCTGATCGGCTGCCGCCTGTTCAGGGGCGGGCGCCGCTTCAACTGATTCGGGGGCATCGACGACGGGCGTCTCCGCAGCGGGCTGCGTCTCGGCGCCGTCGCTCATGCTCGACCAGGCGTACCAGCCTGCGGCGCAGACGAGGACCGCAGCGATGGCGACGACGGCGGCCTTGAGGCCCGTGCGGCGGCCGGAGGCGCGCACGACGGTCTCCTTGGCGGGATCATGGTCGGGAAGGACCCCGACACTTGCGGCGCCGTAGCGGGCGGTGTAGTCGGCGACGAGCGGATCGGGTTCGAGACCGAGCACCGAGGCGACGCCGCGGATGAAGGCGCGCACGTAGACGGGCTCGGGAAGCTCGGCAGTTCTTTCGCTCTCAAGCGCACGGACCTGCTGGACCGAAAGGCGGGAGCGGGCAGCCATGTCGCCGATGGAGATGCCCTGGGCCTCGCGGGCGCGCTTGAGCGCGGCGCCGAAGCCTTCGGCGGGGGCCGGATGCAGGACCGGCTCGTTCATGTCAGACGTTTCTTGGGCCATGGCGCTTCCTTCCAGGAGTGTTTTGATGTTCGGTGTCTTGGGCGCCGCGGACCCTCAGGACTCGCGCACGCCCCGGCGGGAGGCTACTCGCTGCGGCGGGCCGCCTGCAGAAGAGGCGCGGCCTCGGCCTTCTGCTGTGCAAGGCGCTCGGCGCGGCGGGTGCGGTCGCGCACCTCGCCCGCGAGCTGGCCGCACGCAGCGTCGATGTCGTCCCCTCGCGTCTTGCGGACCGTCGTCACGATGCCCGCCTCGTTGAGGCGGCGGCAGAACGCGAGAACCTGCTCGCGCTCGGGCTTGCGCAGGTCCGACTGCGTGAAGGGATTGAAGGGAATCAGGTTGAACTTGCACGGCACGTTTTCACGGCGCACGAGTTCGACGAGTTCGTCGGCCTGCTCAAGGCGATCGTTGATGCCGCCGAGCATGACGTACTCGAAGGTGATGAAGTCGCGCGGGGCCACCTTGAGGTAGCGGCGGCACGCGGCCATCAGGTCGGCAAGCGGATGCTTGCGATTGACGGGCATGAGCTTGTCGCGCAGCGCGTCGTTGCCCGCATGCAGGCTCACGGCGAGCGCAACAGGGCTGTCCTCGGCGAGCTTGTCCATCTGGCGGACGAGGCCCGACGTGGAGACGGTGACGCGGCGGCGGGAGAGCCCGTAGCCGTTGTCGTCAAGGAAGACGTGCAGGGCGCGCAGAACGTTGTCGAGGTTCTGCAACGGCTCGCCCATCCCCATGAGCACGACGTTGGAGATGATTCGGTCGTTGGGGTCCGTCACGCCTGCGTCGCGGCGCAGTTCGCGTTCGGCCCACCAGAGCTGGCCCACGATCTCGGCGGTCGTGAGGTTGCGGTTGAAGCCCTGCTTGCCCGTGGAGCAGAAGAGGCAGCCCATGGCGCACCCCGCCTGCGTGGAGATGCAGAGCGTGCCGCGGTCATCCTCTGGAATGAACACCGATTCGACCGCGTTTCCGTTGCCGACGTCAAAGAGCCACTTGCGCGTGCCGTCAGCCGACTTCTTCTCGGTGATGGGCACGGGAGGACGCACTTCGGCCATGTCCTTCAGCTTGGCTCGGAACACCTTCGCGAGGTTCGTCATGTTGTCGAAGTCGCCTTCGACATGACGATGGAGCCAGCGCGAGAGCTGAGTTGCACGGAAGGCCTTTTCGCCGATGCCGGCGCACCAAGCGGTGAGCCCTTCCAGATCGAAGTCGAGAAGGTTCACCTTAGAGGCGGCGGCAGACTCTTTGACGTTGTCGGTCACGAATTATTCCTCACTGTGTTCGCAGCGGATTAGCGGCTGTGAATGGAGAGAGCCGGGAAGAAGTAGGCGATTTCGACGGCGGCCGTTTCCGGAGCGTCGGAGCCGTGAACGGCGTTGGCGTCGATGCTTTCAGCGAAGTCGGCGCGGATCGTGCCGGCGGCGGCCTTCTTCGGGTCCGTGGCACCCATGAGCTCACGGTTCTTGAGAATGGCGCCTTCGCCTTCGAGAACCTGGATCATGACCGGGCCGGACGTCATGAAGGAGACGAGATCCTTGAAGAAGGGACGTTCCTTGTGAACAGCGTAGAAGCCTTCGGCTTCAGCCTGGGAAAGCTGACGCATCTGGGCGGCGACGATCTTGAGGCCGTTCGTTTCGAAACGGGAGTAGATCTTGCCGATGACGTTCTTGGCAACGGCGTCCGGCTTGATGATGGAGAGGGTGCGTTCAATAGCCATTTTGTTCTCTCAGAGAAAATGCCCGGAAAAGGCTCCGGGACGTGGAAAAACCGACAAAAGGGAGCGGTTGTGCTCCCTTTCGTACTGAACTGATGATTTTAGCACGAGGCCGCGCAATCACTCCCCGGGGCACACGCCTTTTTCTTTTGGCTACAACCCGATCAGGGTTAGTTTCCCTTTCTCACCGCGTGCGAGTCATGGCAGAATTGCACCTGTTGAGAAATCTCCCCTGCACGGAGGTTTCCGGCACACCCATTTCGGATTCCAGCTCATGTCCTCCAAAAACCAAGAAAAGAACGACACGCCCGTCAATCGTCCCGTCGACAAGATCTTTGCGGAAAACCTCGGCTACACCTTCGGCGGCTGCGTGCGAGACCTCTCCGGCTCGCTCTTCAACAAGGAGGTGGCCAAGGCCGCCGGCGTGAGCCTGTGCCCGATTCCGCTTCTAGGCGGCGAGGAGAAGCGCCGCTTCAAGGCCTTCTGGGCGGCCAACCTTCAGGCCGTCGCCATGAGGACCGCCGTCGAGAACCTCCCCTCCTATGCCGACGAGAAGCTTCTGAAGAAGACGCTCTTCCAGATGCAGACCTTCGTCGACCAAGCCCTCGGACGTCCGCTCTTCTCGAAGCTCTCCCCCGAGGATCTCGACCGCTACAGCACGATCCGCTCGCGCATGACGCAGGCGGCCCTCACGCCCGGCGCCGACAAGGAGTCCATGGCCCGCACCTTCCTCGCGCTCGTTCACGGCACCGCGCCCGACTCCGTCCCCGATTCCCGCGTGAGCGACACCGCCGGCCACATCGGCATGTCCATGGGCCTCTTCAAGCGCCTGCTCGACATCTCGCTCAACTCTCCGAACTCCTGGGTTCGCGCCAAGTGACGCCATCCCGCGCAAGGTGAATGCCCAGGCGCCTGACGGGCGGCTCGATCGAGCCGCCTTTTTTGCGCCCGCCAAAAACGGGGCGCAGGCGTCGCCATGCCGCCTGCGCCCCTCTTTCTTTTCCGGGACGAGTCCTACTTGCCGCCCTTTTCAGCCTTCTCGGCCTTCTCGGACTTTTCCGTCTTTTCGGCCTTCTTCAGCTCGGCGCGCTTCGGGAACACGAGTCCGAAGAGATCCTCGAGCTCGGCCACGACCTTCTTGCGGCGCCCCTTCATCAGCTCTTTGAGAACACCGCGACAGACGGCGGCGAGCTCGGCGGGATCGAGCCTCAGGTCATAGGCCTCGCGGCGGGCGGCCTGCCTGACGGCAAGGCTCACGCAGAGCGCGGTGTAGCGGTTGCCGTCGACAGCTACGAGTCCCGTCAGGAAGTCGAAGACGGCGCTGCGGCGCTCGGCAGGCGTGCGTGCGGCGCCCACGGTCTCGACGAGGGTCTCAAGACCCGCGAGCTTCTCGGGGTCGACCTTGTCCATGATGACGGGCACGAGGCCGCAGACAAGATCGGAGACGCCGTCCTCGAACTCCTCGGCGGGCAGCCCCGCGACGCTCAGAAGACGATCGGCGCGGTCGGCAAGCTCCTCGGGCGTGACGCTCCTCACGGTGGAGCCGCCGTGCTTGACGCGCTCGAGCACGCCCGCCTGATTAAGGGCCTCGATCGCCTTGCGAACCTTGTAGCGGGTGACGCCGAAACGCTCGGCAAGCTGCGCCTCGCTCTCAAGCTTGAATCCGGGCTTGGCGAAGCATTCGAACATGTAGGCGTCGAACGCCTCCCTGAAGGCCGCATCGGCTGCGCGGCGGGCCTGCGCCCTTTCTCTGACTGCGGCTCTGGTCATGATTGTTCCTCCTTGCATGACGGGCTTTGTTCGCCCATTGTAACCCTCCCGTTGTGCATATTTCGACTTAACATGAGCGTTTTTTTGATCCTGCCGTGAAAGGCCTCAGGAAAACATCGTGTTCGATGAGCCGGAATGCGAAAAAAACGCCGCGACGCGATGGCGTCCGGCGCTTTTTTCGACATTTTCGACTCCTTCGACTCTTGGATAGTCTCGTTCCCCGAGCCCGCATCAGCGGGACGGGACGGAGCCGTCTGAGGTTACTGCGGCAGGTTCATCTTGACGTCGTCGTCACCCGAGGCGGCGATGCGGCGCTCGATGGCCTCGGCCTCCTCGGACTTCTTCTCGGGCCTGGGACCCGGCTCGAGCACGGCGATGGACTCGACGTGGCCCGTGTGCGGGAACATGTTCATGATGCCGGCGGCGCGGATGTGCCAGCCGCCCTCATGATGAAGGATGGCGCAGTCGCGTGCGAGCGTCGCGGGGTTGCAGGAGACATAGACGATACGGGCGGGACGCTTGTCGGTGGCGGCGAGCACGCGGGAGAGCGCCAGGGCGCCTTCGCGCGGCGGGTCGATGAGGACGCGGTCGATGCCGCCCATCTTCTTCCAGAGGGCCTCCCAGTCCTGGTCGCACCACGTGAAGAGGTTGCGGGCCACGAAGTCGGTCTTCTCGGCGAGGCCGTTGTCGGCGGCGCCCTGACGGGCGCGGGCGACGAGCGCGTCGGAGCCCTCGATGCCGGTCACGTGCGAAGCGCACGTGGCGAGCGGGAGCGTGAAGTTGCCCAGACCGCAGAAGAAGTCGGCGACCTTGTGCTCGGGTTCCACGCCGAGCAGGCGAACGGCGCGGCTCACCATGGTCTCGTTGAGCTCATGGTTGACCTGCGTGAAGTCGGTCGGCTTGAAGTTGATGCGAACGCCGAACTCGGGAAGCTGGAGGCCGAGCGCGTTGATGTTGGCGGGATCGACCGGGTGGGCGGAGTCCGGACCCTTGGGCTGGAGCCAGATGTCGGCCTTGTGCTCGGCGCCGAAGGCGTTGAGCAGGGCCATGTCCCCATCGGTCGGCTCCTCGAGCGTGCGGAAGACGAGGGCCGTGCGTCCGTTGCCGCCGACGGCGACCTCGATCTGCGGCATGCGCTGGCGGATAGAGAGCTTGGAAACGAGCTCGCGCATCGGCATGATCATGTCGGAGACGTTCTTCGTGAGGATGTGGCAGCCCGTCATTTCGGCGACGTAGGAGGAGGACTTCTCATGGAAGCCGACGAGCACGCCGCCCTTCTTGGCGACGTCGCGGACCGTCAGGCGGGCGCGGTGACGGTAGTTCCAGAACGGACCGTAGATCGGCGTGATGATCTGTTCGGGACGAACGCGGCCGATGTGCCAGAGCGTGTCGATGAGCGTGCGCTCCTTGTAAGCGACCTGGGCGCGTGGCTCAAGGTGCTGCATGGCGCAGCCGCCGCAGCTGCCGGGACCGTGGCCGAACTTGGGGCAACGGGGCTCGACGCGCTGAACGCTCTCGCGGTGAACCTGGGCGACGCGGCCGATCTCGAAGCTGGTCTTGTTGCGGATGCGCTCGTAGGTGACGAGCTCGCCCGGAAGGGCGCCCTCGATGAAGACGACCTTGCCGTCGTGATGACCCACGCCGCGGCCTTCCTGGTCGAGGCGCTCCACCTCGACGGTGAAGTATTCGGGGGTTTTCTCTTTGCGTCGTGCCATGACTCTTGACTCTCTATGTAAAACGGGGATCCCTGGGCGGCCGACTTCATCCGGCCGTCCTCAAAAATTCAGGTAGGAGACTTTACCAAAAAGAAGAGCGCCTGGCGGTGAAGCCGGCGCTCTTTTTTGACTGACTCTCCGAGGATCAGCGCTTGTTGAGGTACTTGAGCGGATCGACGCACTTGCCGGTCTCGCGGACCTCGAACCTCAGCGTGTCGCCCTTGAGGTCGGCGATCTTCTGGCCCGACTTGATCTTCGAGCCCTGGGAGACCGCCACGTTCTCAAGGCCGCCGTAGGCGGTGATGAGCGTCGGGCTGTGCTTGACGACGGCGAGCGTGCCTGAGTAGCCCTTGAGCGTGCCCACCCAGATGACTTCTCCCTGCATGGCCGCGACGACCACGTCGCCCTGCGTGCCCGCGATCTCAAGACCGAAGGTGTTCTTCGCGAAGTCGCTCTTGATCTTGCCCCTCACGGGCCAGATCATGCGCTGGCCCGGCGTGACGGCGTTGAGCTTCTGCTGGGCCTGGGACTTGGCCGCTTCGGCCTGGGTGCGGACCTTCTCGGCGGCAGCTTCGGCCTCGGCCTTCTTGCGGGCGGCTTCGGCGGCGTCAGCGGATGCAGCCGACGAGGTGGCGGTCGTTTCACCCGCAGCGGGCACCGTCTCGGCATTGCGGATTGGCGCAGTCTCAAGCACGGTGTCGTTCGTCACACGGTTGACGCGGACCTGCGGATTGCCCGTGTAGGCGCGGGGCGCGTTGACGGAGGCGGGAAGCCTCAGGACCTGCCCCAGACGCAGCTGCGTCGGATCGGTGATGGCGTTGAGCTGCTGGAGCTGTTCGGCGGAGAGGCCGTAGCGCACGGAGATGTTGTAGATGGTGTCGCCCACGGCCACCGTGTGGGTGCGGCCGGAGTCGACGATGCCGCCCGGCAGCAGGCTCGGCGTCTGGACGGGCGCGGTCGCGGCGCCGTCGCTGTAGGTGGAGTGGTCGACGACCGTAGCCGGGCCCATGTCCACGGAGGAGCAGCCCGACAGGAAGGCCGCGGCGGCGGCCGCGACGGAGATCGACAGAATGCGTACGGTTTTGTTCATGTCCTTGAACCTTCTTTCCTTTCCGTTCTATCCCTTGAATGTGCCTTGCGGATCTCAGACGGCGGGGCCGTCCATCCAGCCTCGGACCGTCGGGACCTGCTTGTAGTTCGTGAGGTCGACCTGCAGCGGCGTCACGGAGACATAGCCGTGGGAGGTCGCCCAGAAGTCCGTCCCCTCCTCTGCGTCGGCGGGCTTGCCCGCAGCGCCGAGCCAGTAGATCGGAAAGCCGCGCGGGCTCATCTCGCGGATGACGCTCTCGGCGCAGTTGCGCTTGCCCAGACGGGTGCCGCGGATGCCCTTGAGGGCCTCGACGGGCATGTTGGGCATGTTGACGTTGAGCAGAACGGCCCTTTCGTCCTCGCGGCTTTCAAGATAACGCTCGACGACGAGCTGCGCAATCTTCGCGGCGGAGTCGAGTTCGGCCCAGCCCTTGTCGATCTGCGAGAAGGCGATGGAGGGAACGCCGAAGAGGTAGCCCTCGATGGCCGCCGCGACCGTGCCCGAGTACATCGTGTCGTCGCCCATGTTGGCGCCGCAGTTGATGCCTGAGACGACGAGGTCGGGCTTCGGCAGAAGACCCGTGAGCGCGACGTGCACGCAGTCGGACGGCGTGCCCGAAAGCACGTATAGGCTGTCGCCGTCCTGATGCTCGACGGTGAGCGGACGGTTGAGCGTGAGCGAATTGGAGGCGCCGGAGTGGTTGTGGTCGGGCGCGACGACCGTCACGCGGCCGAAACGGCGCATGGCCTGCGCGAGCGCCTGAATGCCGGGCGCGCGGTAGCCGTCATCGTTGGAGACAAGAATGTGCATGGAAATCCTGCGGACTTCGGTGAATTGGATCGTCTGATTTTAGCCCATCGCGCCAGCAAGGGCGCGCCCGAACGGGCTCCGATCGCAGGATGCCGCGTCCGTTCTACAGATAGCGGCGCGAGAAGATCCTCTCCTCGGGGAACCTGAGCATGAACTTCGAGCCTTCGCCCGGAGTCGACTCGATGGAGAGCTCGCCTCCCGCACGCCGCATGACGTGCTTGACGATGGCCAGACCGAGGCCCGTGCCGCCCGTGTCCCTCGAGCGCCCCTTGTCGACGCGGTAGAAGCGTTCGGTGATGCGGGGCAGGTGCTCGGGCGGAATGCCGATGCCCGTGTCGGCAACCGTGAGGACGGCGCCTGATTCGGCCGCCTCTGGGCGTGTAGCGCACGGCGTTGGTGATGAGGTTGAGGACCGCGCTTCGGATCTCCTCGGGATGTCCGAGAAGCGAAAGGGGCTCGTGTGCGACCTCGAACTTGTGCTGCATCTTCGAGTAGGCCATGCCCTCGCGCACGGCGTCGTCGATGAGCGCGGACATGTCGATGAGCTCGGGCTGGTCTGTCCCCCGCTCGTCCCTGTTCTCGAGCTTCGAGAGCATCAGCAGGTCGTCCGTGAGGCGCTTCATGCGGGCCGTCTGGTCGCGCATGAGGGCGAGATGGCGCTTTCTGAGCTCGGGCGGCACGTCCATGTCCGCCAGATCGAGAAAGCCCGCGATGACGGTGAGCGGCGTGCGCAGCTCGTGGGAGACGTTGGCGACGAAGTCTCGGCGCATGTCGTCGACGCGGCGGCGTTCGGTGACGTCGTGCGTGACGATGATGGTGTGGCGCTCGTCGGGCGCGACGACGGCCGCATCGAGCAGCACGGAGCCGCCCGCGGTCTCAAGCGCATAATGGCGCGAGAAGTCGCGCGAACGCAGCCACGCGCAGAAGGCGGGCTGCGAGGCGATGAGCCTGTCGGTGAAGACGCTGCCGACGTCTTCGGACGTGATTCCCAGATGAACGCCCGCCATGGTATTGACCCATTCGATGACGCCGTCCTCGCCCTTGAGGATGACGACGCCCTCGGGCAAGAGCTCGAGCGTCTGGCGGTAGTGCGCGTCGCGCGCCTCGAGCCTTGCCTGCATGTAGCGCTCCTCGTCCACGATGAGCTTGCCCGCGTACACGGCGAGAAGCGCGAAGAACGAGACGCCCATGCAGAAGAAGATCGCGGCCGTGCCTGCCGCGACGCTCAGCCACAGGACGGCCGAGACGAGCGCGACCAGAATGAGGCCCCCGACAATCAGAATGCCGAGGAACTGCGTGCGGCGTCCACGAGCCGACAGTGCTTCGGGCATGGTGTCTCCTTTCTCAATCCTGTGCATGGGCGCGTGCTCGATCGTGCGGGGCGGTCGGGATGCGTGCCTGCGGGAGGTCAGTCAAGCGGACGGCAGCGGTAGCCGACGCCCCTGACGGTTTCAATGAGGTTTTCCGCGGCCGTGCCAGCGAGCGCCTTGCGAAGACGAAGCATGTGCACGTCCACCGTGCGCTCGTCGACAAAGGAGTTGCCCCAGATGTTTTCAAGGAGCTGGCCGCGCGTGAAGACGCGTCCCGGACGGGAGGCGAACATCAGGAGCAGCCTGAACTCCTTGACGCTGAGCTTGAGGGGCATGCCGTCGGCCGTCGCCTCGAAGCGCGTCTCGTTCATGAGGAGCGGACCGCAGCGGACGATCTCCTCCTGGCGGTCGTCGGCGGGAGGCACTGCGGACTCGCGCGCCCTGCCCTCGGCGCTCGCGCGGCGAAGGACCGCGCGGATGCGGGCGGTGAGCTCCCTGGGCATGAAGGGCTTGACGACGTAGTCGTCGGCGCCTGCGTCCAGTCCCTCGACCCTGTCGGCCTCGTCGCCGCGGGCGGTGATCATCACGACGGGCACCGAGGCGCTGGCGGCGTCGGTGCGGACTTCGCGCAGGAAGTCGAACCCCGAGCCGTCAGGGAGCATCACGTCAAGCAGAATGAGGTCGAGTCCGCCCCGGCGCAGCGCTTCGCGCGCCTCGGCCAGGCTGGCGGCCTTGACGACCTCGTGGCCGTCTGTCTCGCAGATGAAGGCGAGGAGCTCGCGGATGGCGGTTTCGTCCTCGACGGTGAGCAGTTTTGCCATAGATGCCTTGTCACAATTGTTGATGGGCGGATCAGCCTTCGGCAGAGCCGTTTCGGCAGGATTCCATTTTGCCAGTATAGAACTCGTGACGCACGTCCGCACCTTCCTCAATGTAGATGACGGCCTCGCAGACGTTCTTCACGTGGTCGCCCGTTCGTTCGAGCGAGCGGCCGATCCAAGTGAGCGCGATGGCGCCCTCGGTGGAGGACGGATCCTGCATCATGTGCACGATCAGGCTCCTGAGCGTCGTGCGGTAGACGTCGTCGACGAGCCTGTCGCGTGCGATGACCTCGCGAGCGAGGTTCGTGTCGAGTCGCGAGAGCGCGAGGATCGAGTCGTCGATCATGTGGGCGACCGTGTTGACGGCCATGATGATGGCGGAGCGATTCTCAAGGAGAGAGTCGTCGAGTCCCTTGAGCTCTAGGACGCTGCCTGCCATGTTGCGGATTTCGTCACCCATGCGCTCGAAGTCGACGGAGACGCGGCTCATGCCGATGAGCGTGCGCAGGTCGCGGGCGGCAGGCTGGCGGCGGGCGAAGACGGATTCGATCTTCGCGTCGACGGAGACCTCGTAGCCGTTGACCTCGGCGTCGCGGGTCATGACGGAGCGGGCTTCGTCGGCGTCGAGCTTCTCGAGGGCGTCGGCCGCCTTGACGAGCTGCTCGCGCACGAGCCTGCCCATGGCGGTCACCTCGCCGAGGACCTCCTCGAGGTCGCGGTCGTAGCTTTTGACGATGTGGTTCATGATGTCGTTTCCTTTCGTTTTAGCCGAAGCGGCCGGTGATGTAGTCCTCGGTCGCCTTCTTCTGCGGACGGGTGAAGATGTCGGTCGTGGGACCGGTCTCGATCAGTTCGCCGAGGTAGAGGAAGGCCGTGTAGTCGGAGACGCGGGCGGCCTGCTGCATGGAGTGAGTGACGATGACGACCGTGTAGTCGTTCTTGAGCTCCTCAATGAGCTCCTCGATGCGGGCGGTCGAGATCGGGTCAAGGGCCGAGCACGGCTCGTCGAGCAGAAGGACCTCGGGCTTGACGGCAACGCCGCGGGCGATGCAAAGGCGCTGCTGCTGGCCGCCCGAGAGGCTCGTGCCGGGCTCGCGCAGCTTGTCCTTGACGTCGTTCCAGAGGGCGGCCTTCTTAAGGGCCCACTCGACGCGGTCGTCGAGCTCGGACTTCGCGACGTTCTCGCGCAAGCGGATGCCGTAGGCGATGTTGTCGTAGATGCTCATCGGGAACGGGGTCGGGCGCTGGAAGACCATGCCGACGCGGCTCCTGAGCGTGCAGTCGTCGATAGTGCCCGAGAGGATGTTGACGCCGTCGAGCATCAGCTCGCCTTCGGCGCGCTGGCCCGGATAGAGGGCGTACATGCGGTTGAAGGTGCGCAGGAGCGTCGACTTGCCGCAGCCCGACGGGCCGATGAAGGCCGTCACTCGGCCCTCGGGTATGGCGAGCGTGATGTGCTTGAGGGCATGGAACTTGCCGTACCATACGTTGAGGTCGTTCACCGCGATCTTCGTGGAAAGACCGTCAAGGTTCATCGCGGTCATGCTGTTCAGATCAATGCTGGTCATGTTCGTGTCTTTTCAAATTCGGTTCAATGTCGGCCGCATCCGTCTCAGCGGGAGCGGCGGCGTTCGCGCAGGATGATGGCGCCGAGGCTCATCAGGAAGACGAGCGCGACGAGGACGAGCGAGGTGCCGTACTGCAGGTGGCGGGTGCCCTCGATGTTCGTGCCGGAAGTGGCCATCACGTAGACGTGGTAGGGAAGCGCCATGACGGGCTCGAAGAGCGAGACGCCGTCCTTCTGGGTGAAGAAGACCGTGCCCGTGTACATCACGGCGGCGGTTTCACCTGCGGCTCGGGCGAGCGCGAGGATGGCACCCGTGAGGATGCCGGGGAGCGCGTTCGGCAGGATCACCTTCATGATCGTCTCGAAGCGCGTGGCGCCCAGGGCGAGCGAGGCTTCGCGCCAGTCCTGCGGGATCTGCTTGAGGGCCGTTTCCGTCGTATTGATGATGATCGGCAGGCTCAACACGGCAAGCGTGAGGATGCCGGAGAGAAGGCTCACGCCGAAGCCGCAGAAGACCACGAAGAACGTCAGGCCGAAGAGGCCGAATATGATCGACGGAACACCCGCGAGGTTCGCGATCGAGAGGCGGATCACGGTGATGACGGGCGAGTCGAGGTTGTACTCGTTGAGGAACACGGCGCTCATGACGCCGAGCGGCAGCGCGATCACGAGGGCGCCTGCGGCGAGGAGGAACGTGCCCACGATGCAGGGCCAGATGCCGCCTTCGCTCATCATGTTGCGCGGGGCTTCGGTGAAGAACTCCCAGGTCATGGCGGGCATGGCGTTCCAGAAGATGACGCCGAGCATCGAGACGAGCGAGAGCACGCACACGAGGGCGGCGCCGCGCATCACCGTGAAGCCTGCGAGGCCGGAGAGATTGCGCATCTTGAGATCTTTCATCATGCGCTCCTGAGGGAGAGACGGCGCGTGAAGTACCACGCGGCGAGGTTGAAGGCGAAGGTGATCAGGAAGAGGAGCAGACCCGCGGCGTAGAGCGCGTGGTAGTGCTCTCCGCCCACGGCGGCCTCAGCCATTTCGGCCGCAATGCCCGCCGTCATCGGACGGACCGGATCGAAGATGCTTTCGGGGATGATGCCCGCGCCGCCCGCCACCATCAGCACGACCATCGTTTCGCCGATGGCGCGCGAGAGGCCGAGCATGACGGAGGTGCCGATGCCGCCCATGGCCCAGCGAAGCTCGACGCGGCAGAGCGTCTCCCAGCGAGTGGCGCCAAGGGCGAGCGAGGCCTCGCGAAGCGCGCCCGGCACGTTCCTGAGCGCGTCCTCGGAAATCGAGGCGATCGTCGGGATGCACATGAAGGCGAGCATCAGGCCCGCGTTGAAGAGGTTGAGGCCGGTCGGGAGGTTGAACGTCTCCTGAAGCCACGGGGCGACGATCACCATGCCGATGAAGCCGATGACCACCGAGGGCAGCGCCGCCATCAGCTCGATGACGGGCTTGAGGATTCGGGCGGCCCAGGCGGGGACCGCGCAGTGAAGGGCCGCGGCGGTGAGCACGCCGAGCGGCACGGCGATGACGGCGGTGAGTACGGCGGCCGCAAAGGAGCCGACGATCATGGCGCCGAGACCGAAGACCGGCGGTTCGTCCGTCGGGTACCAGTCGGTCGTGAAGAGGAAGTCCCCGATGGGAACGTCCTTGAAGATCGGAAGGCCCTGTGCGAGCAGGAAGAGCACGATGGCCGTGAGCGCAAGCACGCTCACGCACGCCACGGTGCCCGAGGCCCTTCTGAACAGCGTGTCTGCTGATCTGTAGTTGAGCATGAGGGATCCTTGGAAAGGCTGGATCTTTTCTGGAGCAAAAGAAACGCCGGCCGAATCGAGGGCGATCGGCCGGCGTGCTTCAATCGGTTTTTCTGACCGCTTGCATCTCGCCGGTCAGGCGATTACTTGAGCGGAACGAAGCCGGACTTGGAGACGAACTGCTGGCCTTCGGCGGAGAGCGTGTAGTCGACGAGCTTCTTGGCGTCGCCCTGCGGCTGGCCGGAGGTGAAGAGGTAGAGTTCGCGGGAGATCGGCCACGTGCCGTCCTGAGCGGTCTTGGCACCGGGCTGGACGCCGTTCACGACGAGGCCCTTGATCTGGCTGTCGAGGTAGCCCACGCCGATGTAGCCAATGGCGTTCGGATTGCCGGCAACGGCCTGAACGACGCCGCCGGAGGAGCTCTGGAGGAGAGCGCGCTGGGACACGCGGGTCTTGCCCATGACGAGTTCCTGCCAGGATTCGAACGTGCCGGAGGAGGAGTCGCGGCCGACCACGACCACGGGAGCGTCGGCACCGCCGAGTTCCTTCCAGTTCTTGATCTTGCCGGCGAAGAGGTCGCGCAACTGCTCCATCGTAAGGGAGGCGACGGAGTTCTTCGGGGAGACGACAGGGATGATGGCGTCAAGGGCGACAGGGATCTTGACCGGATTGATGCCGTGGGCTTCGAAGTCCTTCTTTTCCTTGTCCTTGAGGTCGCGGCTCGACATGGCCACATCGGTCATCTTGTCGCGGAGCGCCTTGATGCCGTTGCCGGAACCCGTGCCGGAGATCGTCACGACAACGCCGGGGTTCTTCTGCATGAAGGCTTCGGAAACCTGCTGCATGACCGGAAGAACCGTCGTGGAGCCGTTGAGGTTGACCGTGCCGGCGGCAAACGTCGTACCGCAGGCGGCAAGGGCGGAGGCGGCGCAGACGAAGGTCACGACGCGGCGGCGGGAAAAGATGGTGTTCTGCATGATGAATAAGTGTTCCATTCAGTTTTAAAAGTCGTGCAGGTGCTGTTCTCCTGTACGTGAGCGCAGTATGAACACCCGGCTTGACGCCCCCGTGAACATTTCATGACGATTTCATGACACCCGAAACCCCGCCGCAAGCAAGGAGGAACGGGAAAGAGGTCTGCCGCAAACACTTTGTTCAATAGGTGACGTTCAGGCGGCATCGCCCACTGAAAAAGCCTTGAGATTGTCATAGTGAATCCCCTGTTATCAAACAGGGGAGCTTCAATGCACCCAAAGCGGATCAGCCGTCGATTGCGACAAATGTTGTCGCAATCTCCCTTAGGCTTCGAATTATTAACCTACATCCCGGAGGATATATGACACCCGCCCTTCTCTCATTTCTCGCTGACTCACTGAATGAAAGCTGGAGCGGCTTTTAGGATCTCATCACCAAAGCCAACCGTCTCATCGACACAGACAAAGCCAATGCGGAAACCAATGCGGCGGTGAAAGCCGAACTCGAAGACCTCATTACGCTGTATCGGCAGAACCGCGTCTTTATCTTGAGTTCCCGCCCAAATGTTGTTACTACACGTTTGAGCGCATTTTTATAGGGAGCTCCTTGGGCGGCTTGATGCCAAGAAGCTTGTAGATGTCATTGTGCTCCTTCACTGGCTCAGCCGGGATGACCGTCTGCTCAAAGACCTTGGCCTTTTGAGTTCTCATTCGAGCGAGAATCCGATCCAAGCTAAACGTTGACTGTTTAATCTTATTCTGCAGCATTTGCAAGACGACTGTTGCAATGAAAGTCATCAGCAGATGCCCGCGGAACGTCTCCTCCTTTTCTACATTCAGCGGAAGAAGGGAAGCATAGTTTTTCGAGATATCGAACACCTGCTCAACGTCCTGCCGAACGTAGTAGTGCGACAAGATGAGATCGGCCCGAATTTGCCGGGTTGAAAGCAACACAAATACACCAAGTTCATTTAAACGTGAACTTCCTGTAGAAGGGTAACACGCAAACTTTAAAAATTCGTATCTCGCACCGATAAAAATTCTGGCGATCTCCTGTGGTTCAGGAAGATCGCCTTTTTATTGTTTTGTTGAAATATCGTGTAGAATATGCTACTACAAATAACCAAAATGATAACACCGGAATTTTGAATTTTTATGGGTTATATTTACTGGGAACTCCCTGAGATTCCGATCCCGCCGCAGGCATACGTCAACAAGAACGACGGACGCGTCTTCCTTATGTCACGTGACAGTCGAAACGTGCGTCGCCGCAAGTCCATCGGACACGCTACCGGTAACGGGAACATGCATCCCAACGATACCTTCCTCTTCTTGTTCCCAAATCTTTGGAAGGAACACTACGGTGAGAAGCAGTCCCTGCCGCCTCATATGCTCTCGCTTGGCCCGTATGCAACCTTCCTTGCAATCGCTGAACGCAACGGCCTTTATGACTTGCTGCATAAACACTTCGGGCCGCTCTATGGCAACGCCGTCATGGACTACGCCATGTTTTCCGCGGCCGATCGTTCCAACAGCGCGCATCTCTTTGAGGACGCCATGCGCATGCGCGTGTGCTTCTCCAAGGATCGACACGCTGACTCCTGGTACTCTGAGCTCTTCAGCAAGAACCTCCCGCTTGATGCCCTGCACCAGTTCAAGATCGACTGGATCAAACAATGCGCCAAGCAAGGCTGTAGCAAGGTTTGGCTCTGCATTGATGGCTCGAATAACAACTGCGAGTCGGAAGCAGGAGAAATCAATGAGTTCGGGAAAGCCAAGTCACTCAAGGACGTGCCTATCGTCAGCTACATGTGGGCTGTCGATGCCACTACCGGACGGCCCATCACTTGGTTCGTTAACCCTGGCAACATGATCGATGCCAAGGCTTTTCGAGGCATCGCCCAGTTCCTCGCTGCTTCGTCCATTAGTGTCGAAGGCCTCATCTCTGATCGCGGCTTCTGCACGCAGGATGTCATCGACCTGGCAGAGGAGTGCGGACTTCGCTACATCATCATGCTTAAGGGCTCCACCAACGGAGCACAGACACTCTTCGAGCGCCACGGCGCAGAGGTGCGTTGGAACGTTCGCAATATTCTCAACAAGAACGGCATCTTCGGCACGACGGACAAGGCCAAGATCTTTGCCAACAGTTCTAAGGAAAACTGCATCGGGCTCTTCTTCGACGGCTTGAGCAGTGCGCCGCGTGCCGTGCGTTTCATCAACAAAGTGCTCGACTGCTCCATGGCGCTACGCGCCGAGATTGCCGCCGGCAAGCCCAAAGTTAATGTCCCTGTGGCAATGAAGAAATTCATTGAGATTGCAGAAATCAACGGCAAGAAGGAAGTACTCTTTCGCTACGAGGCCTGGCAGCAAGAGGCAGACCGCAAGGGCTTCTACGCCATTGCGTCCTCCGATGAGCTTTCAGCTGCCGAGATCCACAGTCTTTACGGCCTGCGTGATGCCTCGGAAAAGCAGTTCTCCATGCTAAAGTCTCAGCTCGGCTCGCACGTTACCCGTGTACAAAGTCGCCAGAGCATCGAAAGCAAGCTCGCCGTGGCTTTCATTGCGAGCGTCATCCGCACTGAGATCCTGATTGCCTGCAGAAAGCTGGAACTCGATGTCAACCAGATGATCCGGCATTGCGATCGCTGTCAGCTCATGCTCCTGCCCGATGGCGTCTATGCCTTTGTGGACAATCTGTCGGCTCGACTGAAGCGCTTCCTCGAAGAGTTTGGAGTGACGCCCGAGATTCTGAAGCGCCTGAGCGAGGAAATGAATGCTCGCCTGAGCAATCCGATGCAGAGCCAAATTCGTCGGCTCCCGCAGGGAGCCGACGCTCCCAAGCCTCCCAGGGGCAGACCTCGCAAAGAGAAGTCGGCAGAGGACGATGACAAGCCAAGGCGCAAGCCGGGGCGACCCAAGGGCAGTAAAAATAAAAAAACGCTCGAGCGTGAACGCCTGGCGGCGGAAGCTGCGGCAAAAGGTGTACTGCCGCCTGAAAAAGTAAAGCGCAAGCCCGGTCGTCCCAAAGGCAGCAAGAACAAGAAGACGCTGGAACGGGAGGCGCGTGAACGCGCGCTGCTTGAACAAGCTGGGCAAAAGCGAGGCCGCGGCAGACCGAAAGGGAGCAAGAACAAGGCGACCTTGGAACGCGAAGCCAAGGAAGCAGCAGAGGCTATGAAAAAGGCTCGAGACGGTCTGGATGAAGGCTGAATATTTCCTCTGAAGCTGTAGCTGTTGTTACCGTTCTAGAGGAAATTCACGTTAGGTACTACGATAATGACAAAACCGAGGCAATTGATCGCCTCGGTTTTGCTTGTGCCTGTTGAGAAACGCCGCTTTTCTTCCCCCTTATTCAAAGCAAGCCCCAACAGGAACGTTACAGATTAAGCAACCTCAATATCCATCAGGCTCTTATCCATCTCGTCGAACAGCGGACTCGGTTCGCCATCCGTACCGTCAGTAGTGTACATATAGAGCCAAGTTCTGGCTCTCGTCATCCCGACGAAAAGAAGGTTGCGGGCCTTGTTCATTTCATCCTCCATATCCTCCTCAGAGACATCTCTGTTCGGGAAAAAACCATCATCGACCATCGGAAGAATAACTCGGTCAAACTCGAGTCCCTTGGATGAATGGTAGGTTACAACCTTGACGCCGGGCGTCGTAACCAGGCCTTTCTGTTCACGATCAACAACGTCAAAAGCAATATCAGCATCGGTCAACCATTTTTTCACATCACCGATCTGCTTGCCGTTTCTGCCAAGTACGGCCACCGTATCCTCAGGAGCCCTGCTTCTGATCGCCCGGATGAGATCAATGATGGCGTTGCGCTGCATCAAATGGCTTCTCTTATAAAAGAGCATGGGCTTCGGCCCTTCTCTCGTGGGGAACACCTTGGGAGGCGTGATGTAGTCCTCGTCCTTCTCCTCTGTGTTTCGGCTCGAGAGCCCGGTTGCCAACTTGGCGATCTGTAGCGTATTTCTGAACGTTTCTCCCAATTTCTGCGACGCATTGCCTCGGATTTCCAAGCCCAGCTCCTTCCACGTAAAGCCGGTCGAATAGATTTTCTGAGCAAAGTCTGCGGCAATCGTCATGGAACGTTTGGCAAGAGCCTTTGCAACGAGCAACTTGATGAGCGAAAGATCCTGAGCTTCGTCAATCATGACGAAGTCATAACGAAGATCCTCCGGGATCCTTTCCTTATTGGCAAGGATTTTATTCGCGGCCAATTCAACCGTCAGAATGCCCTTCTGATCAAGTCTCTTATAAAAAGCCTCGTAAGTCTGAAAAATCGCCGGTCGCTCGTTTCGTCGAATCACAACCGTGCCTCGCCCTTTTCGAACACAGGTCACATACTGTTCCTGTTCATTAAAGGAGTGCTCCTTCATCCACTTGAGCTCGTCAAGCAGATATTCCCTCCTGGACGGATCGAAAAACCTGAAATCGGAATCAATTTCCTTCCTTTCCTTCAACAAGGCCTCGATCGCACCCTCCAACTCAGGGAGAAGAATCTTATCGCTGTAGGTAAAGCTTTTGTATCGAAACATCGCCTTATGCATTTGGAAAATCACGCTGTCGATGTTCGAAATCTTGATTGCCTCCTGATAATCTGCACCGCACGACCCAATGAATTCATTGGTAAAACCAACAAGCGTCTTTGCAAAGGTCAGAAAAGCAACAGTCGGATTCTTGCCCATCTCCCTTCCCTTTCGCACCAAATGCACGGCTCGATTGGCAAGAACCAAGCTCTTGCCGGAACCGGCGATGCCTCTCACGACAAGATCCTTTTCTTCAGAAAAATTCACGCAGTTTTCTTGCTGTTGAGTAAGTGTGACTTGCTTCATTACTGTTTCTCTCTCTTTCAATCAGCTCATAAAAGGGCTAGATCTTCATCAAGATCGCAACCACTTTGTTCTTCGACTTCCTGTTCGGTCATATTTAAAGATATGGTCGCCCATTCCGTTGAACTTCCTACCAGATCTCGGGCCGACGTTGCCTCAGGCTCTTCACGAACCGCTCCGGCTCGCCAATAAACAATGCAGCGGTTGAAAAAATCCTCGATTTTTACTGAATCAATCCTTGCTTCGTTCATCTTCCAACGCCTCAATATGATTTCTTGCAATGCAGTATTCGACGTGAGGACAATAGGTGCATTTGATGCGTCCTCCCTTCTGAAGTATGGCCATTGTCCCTCGACGATCGAGGAAATGCAGATACAAGCGACGAAGCGGGCTTCCGTCGCTCATTTCGTGAACCCCGATATTTCCGTCCTTAGCCTTCAGGTGCCTATAGGCAAACGCCAAGACCTCTGCCTTCTCGACATCTCTGAACGACGGGTAGATTGAATCCAACCACGCCTTGCAGACATGCAACGGCTTTTCAGCACCATCCGCCAAAACGAAAGTCATCATCGTCAGCAGGAACTGAATGTGATATTCACTAGTAAATGACGGATGATCCCCCAAGCCATAGTCGTACAGAAGACGCCATGAGGCCGGACAGGCCTTCCTGTCGGCATAAACCTCGATGGGAGATCCCGAAGAAGGCAGGTGTTTTTCCAAAGCCTTCGGCAAATCCCATTCAACAGTCTTCCAAGTCTCCTCGCCTCCCGCGCCCTGAAGGAGGTCGTACCTTTCAACAGGCTTGACATTCCATTTCTTCATTTCCGTCAACAGGAGAATGGACGGATTGACTTCCTTGTCACCACGAATTGAGGTCCACGACACCTCAAGATTCGGCAGATTCAAAGCAAGATGCCACAAATATCGACCGCTGAGAGCCGTGCTGTCGAGAAAGTAAACATAATGGCGAAGACGTTGAGCAACCTCCGGTCCGACCGTAATGTAATCAAGCAGCTCTCTGCTGAGCGGCCACGGAGGAGAAATGGGGCGCCCCGGCAAGGAGTCCTCATGGCAAAAACAAAGGCGAGCAAGCTTTTCGGGTTCAAACAAATAGGCGGCCTCGACCTCCGTCAACCCACAGACATAGCCGATAGGCCCCTCAAGTCCCGGATCCTCCTCATCACGGCAACCGCCGAGATAATAGGACATTGCCGTAGCGAGGTCCTCACGATGACAATTGACGACTTCATCATCTGTCACAGCCATCCTAGCCTTGATTTTTTCAACGATTTGCTCTTCCTCATGGCGAATCTGAATGCCATCAGCCTTGCACTTCAACAATTTCTGAATTTTTTGGAAATGCCTTTTAAGGTCTATGCCGTCATTGCCCTTCGGGAAGATGGCTTCAGCATCGTCCATCATCGATTCAAGAACGGAGACCAGACGATCCACCAGATCAGGTGCGAGATTGAAGGCCCCTAACCTCTGCAGGGGCGAACCAACGACACGTCTCCAACGCTCCCCCGGCAAATCTGCGTCATCCGGTTCAAACTTATCAACCACATTCTCGACGACGCTCTTGAGAAGTTGTGCTCGAGCACGCCACTCATCAATCGCACGGCAATCCTTGAAATAATCATTAGCCGCATCATAGGCGGCGAGAAGATCAGCTTTACCGCTCCATTTCCGTCCGGCCCATCCAGTCGAAAGGCATGTTCTAACCGACTCAGGCTTCAGTACCAATCCCTTTCTATCGTCCCACATTTCGTAGAGACTCATGAGATAGCGACCAAGCGGATATGCCAGAAGGCTTTCCTTTTCATCAGTTTGAGAAAAGAAGGTCTCTAGAATGTCCTTGACGGGCTTGGTCATCGGAGCAAACAGCTTGAGTTCACCGTCCTCCTTGAGTTCACCGTCTTCCGACAGTTCTCTGAGATATCGGACAAAGGAAAAGTTGTCCCTGAACTTGAGAAAGGAAGGAGCCTTCGCCGCCGGAGCCGCCGGCTCGGACACGACGCGCATCGGCACTCCCTTTTCGAGCATCGGATTCTTCCGCCAGATTTCATACTCATCCGGCGACGCCTCATCAAAGGCGACCAGGAAATACACGGGAACGCCGCAGTTGCAGGCAGCATCCAGGAACCGCTTCTGCATCGGACGAATGTAGAAGAATCCTTGAAAACAAAACGCTCGATGCGCACCAATTTTGATCTTGTCTCGACCGATGCTACAACCTTCGAGCTTTTTCTTGAACGTCTGCGGCTTATTCCAGTCGGCAAACTCCTTTTTCAAGGAGCGCACCCCCGAATTCTGTGAATTCAGAAAATCCTTGTAGAGTTTTTTGAAATAGGATAGTTCTTCGCCAGCGTTGTCCGGCAGATCCTTAGGCTCAATTCCGATTTCAACAAGCAAACGACAGCAACTTACAAGACCGCTCCTATTGCAGGAAAAGGCGCGCTGAACTCTTTCGTCTTCAGAAGGGTGATTCCGCAAAAAATTGGAAACACAAACGGTCTGTCTCAACTTTCGATGCGACGAGAACCAATCCGGTAGCATCCCTTGAACAATGTTGTTGATGTCCCAAGCTGGCCTGCCGTTTCTGCGGCAAACCCTGGCCATCATCTGTTGAGCCGTAATCAGAAGCCCCTCATTGCCGATCGTACCGTTGACAATCGATTCAGGCCTTGCATACCTAATGAAAATCGGATCAGCCATCAAGCAACTCCCTCGCCAATATCCAACAGTTCAGCCCATGTATCTCGCTTGGAACATTCAGGCACAAAGATAAGCAGTCTCCGGCGCGCACGAGTCATGGCGACATACAACAGCCTTGCTTCGTCGCGACGAATTGCCATGGACTCATCATCACGCTGCTTCTCGTACTGGTCGTTCATATACCGACCCAATCTCCACCCCAACCTGAAACTTCCATCCGGTCCGCAATCCACAATGCAGTCCTTCCTGCCCACCTTGGGATTTTCATAAAAGAAATCCATGTTGGTATTGGGAATGATCACGCTGTCGAATTCAAGTCCCTTCGCCTTGTGCACGGTCATCGTTTCAATGATCGACCGTCCGTCGATACTTTGGATTTCGGGATACACCAAAGTCTCACCCTTATCGGTCTGCATCTTGATGTTCAGGAATGAATAAACGCTCAGGAGAGTCGGATAGTCCCCAGTAAACTTGTCGTAAAGGATGCCGAGAAGCTTATTCAGATTGTCCCTGTACATCTCAACGTCAATCAGTTCCTCATTCTCGACATACGGACGGAAACCTGCATTGCGGCGTGCCGCGTATTGTTCAACTGGACGGCTCCGGTTGAGAACCGTCTCCAAAAAACGGAAGAAGCTGAATTTTTTCGACTCCTCCTGCATCTCGAGCCACGAGAATTTTGCCAACTGCATCGTCAAAACATTGCTGATCTCAACATCATTTCCCTGAAGAGAAAGGACGGCTTGAAGGTCCGGCACTTCACCGAAATACGGCGTCATCAATGCGTTGAAAAGCCTGCGCGCATCTTCCGGATAAAGCAGCGCACCCAAAACGGCATGAAGATGCCTGACAGGAGCACTCTGATAAAAGCCGCCGTCCAGCTTCGCAATACAAGGCAATCCGTTTGATCGGCAAAGCGCTGCAACTCTGGCGGCCTCGGAGTTCGTTCTCGTAAGAACGCAGGTGTGTCCATCCCCCTTCAAAGCGTCAACAAGCATCTGCTTGGATTCCTTCCAGCCGCAGGCTCGGATTTCGAAGGTTCCTCTTCCCTTGATCCCGGCTTCCGCATCCGCATCCCAAATCAGGAGCTTGTCAGAAGATGCTCCCCATCGAGAAAAGATCTTATTGAACTCTCTTATCAGTTCAGGAGACGTTCTGTAGTTCTTTTTCAGAACATACTCCTTGACGTCAGGCCGCAGCTTCTTCTGCCCGCTCTTGAGACGACCAACCAACTCCACAAAAGCCGATTCTTCAGCCCCACGGAAGCGATAAATGCTTTGCTTGACATCCCCCACCACAAAAAGCTGACAGCCAAAACGACGTCTCAGCCAATCAAGGGCGGCAATCTGACTGTTGTCCGTATCCTGAAACTCGTCTACAAACAGATATCGGAAGGACCTCCGGTGCAGAGGCAATTCCTCAGCTCGGCTCAGCTCGTCAAACTCCCCCTTGATGTCGTCGACACCGTAGGCATTCTCACGATGCTTGAGCTCCTGATATCGACCCTCAGCCTCAACGAGAATTTTCTGAAAACTGCCGATGATCTGCGCGCCCCATTCATCACTAGATTCTTCGTTCCTCTCCTTTAGAATCGACCCGAAATCCAGGGTCTTGAAGTCTTCTCGGAAATAGCCCAATGAATGGAGCTTGTCCCACACGTACATGACGACGTCCACAACTTCATGGATCGTCAGTCGGCTTCGATCCGGATTGTGGTCGGCTGGCGACTCCAGGAAGAACTCGTTAATGACATCGCGTACGATCTGAAGCTTTTCCTGCCTGAAGCTGCGAAGCCTGGCATTCACGCCATAGCCGACCGCCCCTCCCTCCGAAGACAGAATGCCGTGGAAAAAGCTGTCTATGGTAGACACGGTCAACCCGCCGGAATTCTCCAATACTTCGCGCCAACGTCGGGACTTTACAAGACCAGCCGTGTCAACCAACTGTTCCTGAATCTTAGCCGCCATGCTCGCCGCGGCCTTATTGGTAAAGGTGACCATGCACACGTCCGACGGCATGAGATCCGGCACCATGGCGAACAAATGCATGATTCTGTCTATCATGACCGTCGTCTTTCCGGTGCCGGCACTCGCCTTGACGACAATTGCCGTATCCGGACCTATGGGTGCGTGCTCAACAAAATACTGTTCAATATTGAACGAAGGCGCCTTGACGGCCAAGTCCTGAAGCAACCTTCTCTGATCTTCAGTCATTACGCCGTCAACAATTCTTAAGCACGGTGACACCCCGGATACTGGGTGAAAGGAAAAATGGCGGCGCCCGTACTTCTCAAGAGACTGCCAGACGGGAAGCGTCGACGCCTTTCCAAACACCATGACGCGGACGCCTGCGCAAACAAGTCTTTCCGCCTCGACAGGACTCATCGAAGCAACTTCGCTTCCGGACAAAAGCAGAGAATAGCGGGGCAGATCCGAAGCAGCCTCATTGGACGGAACCGGACCGAATGGAACATCAACTGTCTTGACACCAGGAGCCCTGTATGAATCCATATTAAACGGCTGATCGTTCAGAAGTCTGTCAACCAAACCGTTCCAGTCAACATCAAGATCGTCGAACGGAACGCAGAAGCTTTTGGCCGTCATCTCCGTATGAGTACCAGGGATGAAATCTCCCGCCTCGAGCGTTTTAACGGAAGCATTCTCTTCCACCAGAAGACGGGAATCAATAAAACCGCAAAGCTCGACATCAACGCCCATGGGCAAATCATCGGCCTCCGGATCCATGAAGTCGTCCTTGAGTCTGGTCATCAGGAAATAGTGAGGAACCTGATGCGCATCAGCTCTAAACTGCAGTTTCGACCACTCAATGAGAAAGTTTTTGCCGAAATGCTTCGTCGTCTTGATATCGAACGACCATCCCTTGAAGTCAACGTCAAAATCGTCCCAACGGCCTCTTGGATAAATTGCAAAGTCAAGCTTGATGTCGATGCCGTGCTTCTGGAGAAACAACTGAACCGCTGCCTCACCGAGCTTGCCGATCATGTTATCGCGGGCTATCTCAGCCACATCTCTCGGTCTGCTGTTTTTCTGACCGTACTCCACGGCCTGCTGCGTACCGGCACTGTCCGTCGAAAACTGCCAACACTTTTCAATCATGTTTCTGTCGATATGGATTAGCGGCATTTGAACTCCTTTTGCCTCTTCGCATTGTTACGTGCTAAGTGCACCCCTTAAGTGGTAGCGGTCGTCTCCTTGGCTTGGCCCTTTTTACGCGGTCGAGGAGGACCGTCGCATACAGCTGATGAAAAGCCAGCTGCTGCGCTCCCGTCCCGCCCGCGCGAAGCGCTCCCTAAGCGCTGCCCGGCTACCGTCGCCTGACGGGTCAAGGGGGCGAGGCATTTAATGGGGTGGCCGTTCGTAGAACGGACGGGGCTCCCCGTTCATTGCCGAAGAACCCTTGACGCGCTATCTGTTGCGCCATAATCGCGGGCTTGCCCACCCACAGCATGTGGGCGGGTTGCCAAGCGGCGAGCGCAAGAATATACGTTGATCAGACATACCTCTTTAGGGGTACATTAACACGTAAATTTACGAAGTGCCCTCCTTTTCGGTCGTTTGGAGACCTTCTGCCGCCATCACCTACAGGGGGGCAACGAGGCCTGCCAATACCATCTTGGTATTTTACAGATTCAGATTTTAATATGCCGTTTTTACATTTCATCATTCCGCAGATTTGCGATTTCGATCGGGAACTAATAAAAAGGCAGTTGCACCATGTGCGGCCGCCCTTTCAGCCTCCCTGCAGACTTCCTCAAATCATTCCATCTCAGTAGCACTAATAATGGACTCGGCAGATGCATAATATCGGCCTCTTTTAAATGCCGAAGCCAACTGCTCGGGGGTAGGCCGGCACTCAAGCTGTGCAAGATGAACAAGTGCATCAACCGTCAGCGCCGAAACGGGACGCCCATACATGACGGAACACTCCTTGAGATTTCTGCAGACAGTATCCACAGACTTGTCAAAGCCACCGGCAATGTAGATGAAATACTCTGACGGGCTCTTGTCCTCGAATTCGTTCCAGCAATTCTTATAGTAGGTCTGAAGCTTGAGCGTGTCGCTGATCCCCATCCCGTATCTGGCCGTTGCCTTGGTGTCGGCAAAGCCGCAGGCAACCATGGACGAAGCCTTTATCCTGATGTCCGGATAACCGCCCTTTCTCGGAGCCTTCCTCTGACCGATGTGTTCAGCCTGATCAAAACCAAGGCGCACCATGATCGCCGTCACTGCTTTCTCAAGAACTCTAGCTTCCTTGCCGCCAGAGACGGCAGCCTGATAAATCACGTCGCGCTCAATGCTGGAAACAGACGGACGGATCGGCGCAACCATAAGCGAAATCTCGGTCTCCGAGCGTCCCCATCTTGCTGCCTCCTTCTTGATGAATTCATCAGCATTAAAGCCGAAAGGATTATCGGCATGCCCCTGAATGAACCCCGCCTGAACGCAGGAGGTCAGACCGTCCGCGCACCTCATGGAATCAACGCGTCTGACGGCCTTCGTTCGATCGTACCTGCCGTATCTCTGCTGCCAGGCTGCCTGATGATCCGCATCGAGCGATTCTATCTTGTCGCCCTCAGCCATCCACGGCTTGATCTCATCAAGAATGGCTTGACTGTCCGTGAGTTCGATGGCTCTCTTAACGGTCGGGCTCAATACGGCAAGCTGAGAGGCAATCAGATAGTTCCGAGCCGTATTGCCAATCTGAACGGCATCCTCGAGTCCCTTTTCCCAATCCAGCTCCTCATTGTCCTCATGATGACGCTTGGGAGTCCGAAGATCCTCGACCGAATCAATGACGTCGCGCAGAGATTTGCCGGCTCTCAGTTCAAGAATCTTCCGAACGCAAAGCTCGAAGTCATCCATGCGGCGTCCGTAAACTACGGGAACGGCTAGATCCTCCGAACCAAGATAGCCGCCAAGTCTCTCGTCCTGCAAAAGGCGAACCAGGAAAACAAAGGGCTTCACCTTCATGCCGGGATCAATTCGCACCTGACTTCCAAGTCCGTAGACGGAGGGATACTGCATTCTCAGAACCTGACACCGAACAATGCTTCCGGGCGCCTCGCCCTTGATCAGGAGCTCGCCTGCCCGAGTGGTATAAAATTGCCTGCTCGCAGGGTCCCTCCAGAAGAGCCCGAGACACGAAAGCTGTGCAAGATAGGTGCGAAAGCCTCCACTGTCCTTAACTCCGTTTGAGTTGGCGGCCGACTTCACGTTCGCCTTGTTCAAGGCGGCATACAGAGCGTCCTGCACCTTCTGATCGGTCAGATCGCCCGTAGCGGCATCTACGATCTTGGCCGTCTGAACAAGTTTCCAAGGATCTATCCGTCGGATATTTCTCGGAATCATCCACATTGTTCGATACTCTTTCATGACGAACGACCTACCTCTTAATCAGCTAATACGCTAAAATCACGCGTGGTTGCCAACTTCAGGGCAGCAAAGCTTGCAACGGGAAAAGACCATGCGCGATAAAGAATTCAAAGTAAGGTTATCAGAAAACGAATACAAGGACTTTTCCAAGGCCTGCGACCTCGAAAAGGTCAACCCTTCCGCCAAGATCCGTGAATTTCTTTCTGATTTTTCCCTGCGCACCCTCGGCTTCCTGTCCCAGCCCGCACCAGATTGTGAACCTGCGCCCATTCCAAGCCTGATTCCTGGACGCCCGCTCACTGTCGGCGAAATGTTTTCCGGTCCAGGCGGAATCGGCATTGCCCTGAACCGCGCTCGCTCCAAGGATTTTTCCTTCGTTCACCGTTGGGCCACGGACTGGGATCCGGACACCTGCCGCACATACCGCGACAATGTTTTAAAGGACACGCCGTCCGCTCAATCTATCTGCGCCGACGTGCGCCAACTTGAAATCGACGATCTTCCTACCGTTGACGGCTTCCTGTATGGCTTCCCGTGTAATGACTTTTCGCTTGTAGGTGAGTCCAAGGGACTCGATGGAAATTACGGCGGCCTCTACTCATACGGTGTCAAGTACATCAACCGCGCAAATCCTCTCTTCTTTCTTGCAGAAAACGTGAGCGGCCTTTCCTCGGCCAATGACGGCAAAGCCTTCAAGGTCATCATGGACGCCCTCAACCATGCTGGCAAGTACGGCTACACTATCACGGCCAATCTCTACAAATTTGAGGAGTATGGCGTACCTCAGGCTCGCCACCGCTACATTCTGATCGGCATCCGCGGAGACCTCGGCCTTGAATTCAAGGTTCCGAAGCCTTCAGGCAAAATCAAATCATGCGCCGAGGCGCTTGCCAACATTCCAGCTAACGCGGCCAATCAGGAAATGACTGCGCAGAGCAAGACGGTCAAGGCCCGACTCGATCTCATCCCCGAAGGCATGAATGTTTGGCAGGCTGAGGAAGCTGGTCTTTTGCCGCCTGAACTCTGCCTAAATGTCAAAGGGGCACGCCTTTCGCAGATTTATCGCCGTCTCGACTCCACTAAGCCCGCCTATACGATTACTGGCTCGGGCGGTGGCGGTACGCACGTATACCATTGGAAGGAATCTCGCGCCCTTACGAATCGCGAAAGAGCAAGGCTACAAACTTTTCCTGACGACTTCGTCTTCCGCGGAAACAAAGAATCTGTCCGCAAGCAGATCGGCATGGCAGTTCCCTGTGACGGAGCCCAGATCATTCTCGAAGCCCTACTCAAAACTTTCGAAGGCGTTGAATACGAATCCGTCGAACCAAGCGTAGGCGTTTTCAAGGCGAACACCTTCGTCGCTTAACTGCTTTCTAGTATAACGTTTGCTAAATAAGACTATTAATTAGCTCGTGGACCTCGTCAAGTTTCCATCGCCAACGGAAAGGTACGGGGTCTACGTTGGTTTCTTCGATCCATTTTGCAATGTGATCTCTCAGCTCCTCCTTCGAATTGACACGAAGACCGCGCAAGCTTTGGCGTGCCATCTTACTGAAGAAGACCTCAATGAGATTGAGCCACGATGCATGCTTCGATGTGAAGATGAACTGAAAGCGGCCTTTCCTCGTGTCAAGGTAAGCGCGTGTCTCTTTCGACGTGTGGATCGAATGATTGTCCAACACAATGAAGATCTTGCATTCTTTGGCATACGTTTCATCAATCATTTTGAGGAAGTCGACAAAGTCTGAGCTCTTGTGACGTTCGCGGATCAGACTGTGTACTTTGCCCGTGATCAGATCGATGCCGGCAAGCAGAGAAAGCGTTCCATGGCGGCGATATTCGTAGTCACGACGCGTGAAGCCCTTTCCAGGTTGCGGCGACCGATCAGGATGAATGTTCCCAATAGCTTGAATTCCCGGCTTCTCGTCATAAGAAATATAGACGGTGCCGTTCGGTTGCGATGACCCCTCAAGCGTGTCGATGAAGCGAAGGTCAATCTCTACGCGCTTGTAGAGAAGAAGGACTTCCTGCGCTTTAGCTTCAAAATCAGGGTCCTTTTTCTCCAAGTAATAGCGGATACGGTGCGGCTTGATCTCTCCTTCTTCGAGAATTGTCCAGATCGTAGACTTGGAGGCTTTTCCAAGAGAGTCCCCAAAGTGGTGTTCCTCCGCATGCTTGCGTACATAGACCGCAAGAGTCTCCATCGACCAAAGCGCTTGCGTCGGTCCACCCGGCAAATCCTTCGGCGGCGTGCAGGCCAGAGAACGTACCCAAGTACGCGCATCATCACTGATCGTTGCCGAGCGTCCGCTACGCTTGAGATCCTCCAAGGCCATCATTGGACCGATCTGTAATGCCTTCCGGAGAAAACGGGCGACCGCGCTCACTGAAAGCTTAGCTTCCTCCGCAAGCTTCTTTTGTGGCTTTCCGCTGGCCGCACCTAGCAGAATTCGGGCGCGTTGCACTTGGCGATGCTCCGCTGTGCGTGAATTGGCGATCTGAGTCAGTGAGGTAACTTGTTCTGGAGTGAGAGTTAGAGGGGTAACGATGGGGCGGCCGCGAGGCATGAGGAGGCTCCAGTAGATGAGGACCTCCACTTATACCAGAATCGGCAATTTAATGGCTCTATTTACAGAACGTTATACTAGTAATTGACTTCGCCGCAGGGCCCTTTTTTGCTTAAAAGCACTTAAGAAACGTTCTCATTTATTGAGCAAGATCAAATCCCGAGTGATTTGGTCGGATTCTTATTCGGGGCTTAACCACCCCCGGTCCGAGTCGGGTTAGCATGTGTCACATGGAAAGGGACATCAGGGGTTCCAATCTCCTCCCCTTCGCTCTGCCAGAGGCCGGCAGCGCGATTGTTCCTCTTCCGGTCCTTTAGCGGAATCTGGTAGTTCCGCGCCCCTTCAACGCCCGACCGGCATTTGGTCGGGCGCTTTTTTTTGCGGTCCGCGCGGCGAAGACACACCTTCAGAAACTTCTGCCCGTCAAATCCCCTATACAAGAAGCCGCTAGTTCGTTGTCTGACAAAATGGCCTGAGCTAAGGCCCCCCGAGATAAAAAAGGGAGGACTCCCTGCGGAATCCTCCCCTTGTCATCCTGTCGGCCCGTCAGGCTGCAGGAGCGTCAGCGGACGAAGGCCTTCTGCGCATCGATCGGCAGTGCGCGATAGCCCATACCGCCCTTGAGGTGCATCTCGAAAGCAGGCTTCGTTTCGCCCCAGCGGAATTCCGTCAGGACGGGCGCGGGGCCGGTCTTGCTGCCCGTGCCGATGCTCGCCCAGTAGACGACGACCGAATTCTTGTCGGCCTGATACTCGACGGAGGACGTGATCGGCGAGTAGAGCTCATGGCCGCGTTCCTTGCCGTACTCCCAGACCTGCTCGACGGTCATAGCCTTCTGGTCGATCTTGTAGACGACGGCACGGCTGTACTTCTCGTTCTGGTCCTCGGGCTGCACGAAGGCGCGGCCGTCGCCGTTGTCAAAGACGGAGACGTAGACAATGTCGCCCTTGCTCAGCTCATCGATCTTCCAGGCAGTGTGCTGCGTCCAGGTCCAGTCGAAGCCGCCCTCGCACTTGCCGATGCAGCACGAGAGGGGCCTGCCGTCCTTGCCGACGGGCGTGAGGACCTTGTCCTTCAGACCGTCGCGCCAGCCGTTCGGGGCGGCGAGGATCCACTTCACCTGCTTGTCACGGCCGATCTTGACGACGGCGGACTGGTGGCGGGAGGAGAGGATGATCGAGTCGTCGACGGGGTCGTGGTCGACTGAGTTGACGTGGGCCCAGTTGCGGCCCGCACCCGTGCCCGCAATGTCACCGAAGGCGTGCTGGGCCTCGAGCTTGGCGAGCTGCTCGGCGGAAAGCGTCTTGCCCGACTGCGACGTGTCGATGTTGAGGCAGACGGCGCCCTGGTCAATCGACTTGAGGACGATGTTGCGGTTCGGATCAAGAATCTCGAAGAGGCGCCATTCGTCGACGACCTCGCCCGAGGCGTCGACCTCGATGATCACGTCGCGGACCGTGCGCACGCGCGTGTCGTCGGCGCGCCTGAGGTCGGGCGAAGCGACGCGCAGGAAGTAGCCGCCGTTTTCAGCGGGCATCATCGCGTGGCTGAAGTCGGCGTAGTTGGCGGGCAGGCGGCGGTTGAAGACCTTGCGGCCGAGCAGATCGTACTTCGCATAGTGCTGGCCGTAGCCCCAGGAGAGCGCGCCGTCGGCGTTCTGATGGAAGCCCATCATGATGCCCGCGTCGTAGAGCGACTCGGGATCATAGATGCGGTCGGCCTTCATGTACCAGCGGATCTCGCCCTTCGTGTCGAGAATCGCGTTTCGCGGCGGATTGTTCCACTGCAGGGCGCCGCCCACGGGATTGTTCCAGACCGCGCGACTCGCGCGCACATCGGCTGCGCCGAGATTGTTGATGAAGTAGAGGCGATCTGAGAATTCCTTGGGCGCGGGCGTCGTCACCTTGGCCGTCATGAAGTTCTGGGCAATCGCGGGATTTCCCGTCGTTTCAAGCCAGGCAGGCTGCGTGTTGATCACGTAGCTTTCCGTCACGGTCTTCTCCTCGCCCTGAAAGACGCGCGTATAGGTCACCTCGACCGTATTGCGCCAGCCCGCGTAGAGGCCGAAGACGGGAATGCCGCCGTGCGTGCGCAGGGTCTGCGGGCCAACGTCGTACTTGATCTCCTGGCCACCCTCCTTCGGGACGATGCGCACGGTCGCATGCTTGAGGACGTAGCCGCCGTTCCTGATGACGGCAGTGAGGGGCGCAAGCCCGTAGGGATTCACGATCGTCTCGCCGAGCGTGCCCTGCACGGCATAGCCCACCTTGAGGCCGCTCGGGCCTCCGACGGCGTGGGACGGAGCGGCAAAGGCCGCGGCGAAGATGCCGGCGACGACCGGCAGAAGTTTGAATGCAGTACGCACTATCCTCTCCTCTTTTTCTGAGCGCCGGCTGCGGCGTGCGCAGGCGGCATCCTTCGATCTTAGCAAAGCCTGCCCGATGAAAGCGCAAGAAGGGGCATGAAGGCTCAAACGCAAAAGTCCCGCAGGCGGACGCCGGACGGGACTTCGGGTACGCGTCCGAAGTTCGGACGCGCATATGTCGACTTATGCAAATCAGCCGCGCAGCGACTCGATCGTCTCGAGCATCTTCAGTTGGCCGGGGCAGTTGTCCTCACCGAAGCGCTCGACGTCGATGCGAGCGAGGCGACGGACGATTTCAAGGCTCGTGGCGTGGAGTGCGTAGGGGCAGCCCTGGTCCCTGATGTGCGCGACGATGCCGTCGACGGAGCCGTAGATGCCGTCGGCGAGAATGGCGCGGGCCTGTGCGACGCGCTGGAAGTTGTCGCCCCTGTAGTCGGGGATCACGCGGTCCTCGGTGAAGCCGCGGTCGGCGATGTCGCGAAGCTCGGCGGAGAAGTCGAACTTGTGCGCGCAGAGCTCCTCGGTGCTCATGCCGCCGAAGACCGTCTCAAGGTGCTCGAGCCATTCTCGAGTGCGGTTCCCCGCCTTGTCGCGGGCGAGCGGGTTGAGATCCTCCCAGCGGTCGATGACGTAATCGAGCGCCTGAACGACGGCGAACTGCGAGTACATGCGACCCGCCTGATCGGTCTCGCTCCTCATGGTGTTGAAAAATGCACTGACGGCTTCCTGCGGCGTCATGACGTCTCTCCTTGGGTCGTGGAATCGAAAGGCGCCCGCCGCGTGCGGACGCCTGCATCATGAATGTTAGACCGCGAACCTCAAGGGAACCTTACGGCTCGAAACGACCGGAGGCCCCCGGGCGCTAGGTACGGATGAAAAAAAAGAGGCTGTTCATTTCTGAACAACCTCTTTTCCTGGATTTGGTCGGGGCGGCGGGATTCGAACTCGCGACCCCTTGCACCCCATGCAAGTGCGCTACCAGGCTGCGCTACGCCCCGAAGGATTTGAAGTTTATCCTAGCTTGCCGAAAAAAGCAAGAGCATTTCTTCAAATATTTACGTGATAGCCCTGCCTTTTTGCAGGCGTTTTCAGCCCTTCTTCTTCTCACGAAGCTTCGCAGTGACGCGAGTGTTGAGAGTGTCGGAGGACTGGTAGCAGACCACCGTACGCTCCTCGAGCATGACCGTTTCGCCCGTCCAGGGGTTCCGGGCGGGTCTCGGCGCCTTGTAGCGCACGGAGAACCTGCCCAGTCCCGAGAGCTTGACCATATGTCCCTGCACGAGATGGTCGAAGATCATGTCGAAGAACTCCGCCACGAAGGCGCGGCTCTCGGCGACATCGAACCCGTGCTCCTCGCAGAGCAGATCGACCAGGTCCGCCCTCTTGAAGCAGGGCGTGCCGTAGTCCAGGTCTTCGTCCTCGGACGCGAGCTTCGGGGCGGGCCTTGCGGCCGTGTCACGCACCTTGCGCTCGGGCTTGGGCTCGGGGGCGGGCGGCGGAACCGCGGGCTCTTCGGGCTCGTTCTCCCAGTCGTCGGGGAAGAGGACACCAGATTCAGTGAAGGATTTCATAAGGATTCTCGACCTGCGCCCTCACGGAGAGGGCGCAGATCGCAGGATGAAGACGTTGATCAAGCGCGAAGGCGTGCACCGGCACGTTCGAGCACCTCGACGAGGGCCTGCATCGTTGCATCAGCCTCTGCGTCCGTAAGGGCCTCCTCGCCCGTCGAGTTGAGCTCGACGGCAAAGGCAAGCGACTTCTCGGCATCGCCCTCGTCGGTCTTCGGACGATAGAGGTCGAAGAGACCGAAAGAGACGAGCGCGCCGAGACGGGCGTCGGAGACGCGGGCGTCGTTGACGGCGTCCATGAGAACCTGCACTTCAAAGTCGGCAGGTACCACGACGGCGACGTCGCGGCGCATCGGCTGGAACTTGCTCACGGGCGTGTAGCGCGGCAGCTCGAGCGTGAGAAGCGGCTCGACCTCAAGCTCGAAGACAACCGGCGCATTGGGCAGGCCGTATTCGTGCACGAGCTTCGGATGAAGTTCGCCGATGAAGCCGACGCGCTTTTCGCCGACGTAGATGGCGGCGCTGCGACCCGGATGAAGGGCGGGGAAGACCTCCTTCACGAAGCGGGCCTTGAGCGGAGCGACGAGGCGCTCGACGTCGCCCTTGACGTCGTAGAAGTCGACGCGGCGGGCTTCGACGCCCCACTGAACGTCGCTGGCCGTGCCGTAGGCGAGGCCTGCGATGTGGGACGGTTGGCGCACGCCCTTGACGGACCACGGACCGTCAAGCACGGCGGGATCCGGGAAGAACACGCGGCCGAGCTCAAAGACGCGGACTCGTTCGGCCTTGCGGTTGAGGTTGTACTTCAGGATGTCGACGAGACCGCCCACGAGCTGCGTGCGCATGACGGAAAGCTGGCTCGCGATCGGGTTGAGCAGGCGGATCGGCGCGTCGTTGCCGGCGAAGTCCTTTTCCCAGGCTTCGGGCACGAACGAGAAGTTGATGAGCTCCTGATAGCCGAGGACGGCCATTTCACGGCGAAGCGCGTGACCCGTGCGGGAGGCCTCCTTCGGAGACTTCATCGCAATGCGGGCGAGCGGCGGACGGTCGGGAAGCTTTTCGTAGCCGTAGAGACGGGCAACCTCCTCGATGAGGTCCTCCTCGATCTCGATGTCGAAGCGGTGCGACGGAGCCTGAACCGTGAAGACCTCGCCGTCGAACGTGTATTCGAAGCCGAGGCGCGTGAACGTGTTGTGCATGGCCTCGACGGGGATGTCCATGCCGACCACCTTCAGGCAGCGGGCGACACGCATCGTGACGGGCTTCCTTTCGGGGAGGTTGACGATCTGGTCGTCGACCGGGCCCACGCGGGTTTCGGACGTGCCGCAGATCTCGAGGACGAGGCGCGTGACGTATTCCATGTGCTGGGCGTTCGTGCCGAAGTCGACGCCGCGCTCGAAGCGGTAGGCGGCGTCCGTCGAGAAGTTGAGCTTGCGGCAGCGGCCCTGGATGGCGAGCTGCTGCCAGAAGGCGGCCTCGATGAAGAGGTCGGTCGTCGTTTCGGAGACGGAGCTCTTTTCGCCGCCCATGATGCCGGCGATGCACGACGGCGTGTCGCCGTCGCAGACCACGCCGTAGTAGGGCGTGAGTTCGACCGTCTGCTCGTTGAGCAGCTTCAGGCTTTCGCCTTCGCGGGCCCAGCGCACGGTGATGCGGTCGCCTTCAAGCTTGGCGAGGTCGAAGAAGTGCGTCGGACGGCCGAGCTCGAGCATGACGTAGTTCGAGATGTCGACGAGCGCGGAGATGTGGCGCATGCCGGCGCGCTCGAGGCGGTCGCGCATCCACTGCGGCGTCTCGGCGGCGGGATTGAGGTTGCGGATCACGCGGCCCGTGAAGCGGCCGCAGAGGTCGGGGGCTTCGATCACGACGGGCTTGACGCATTCGCACGTGGCGGGCACCGGATCCATGGCGGGCATGACGAGCGGAGCGCCGGTCACGGCATGGAGATCGCGGGCGACTCCCGTAACGGAGAGCGCGTCGCCGCGGTTCGGCGTGAGCTTGATCTCGATCTTGGAGTCGTCGAGCCTGGCGTACTCGCGGATGTCCGTGCCGATCGGCGCGTCTTCCGGAAGAATCCAGATGCCGTTGTGCTCTTCGCTGATGCCGAGTTCGCGGGCGGAGCAGAGCATGCCCATGGACACGACGCCGCGCAGCTTGGACTTCTTGATCTTGAAGTCGCCCGGCAGGACGGCGCCGATCGTGGCGCAGGCGACCTTGATGCCGGCGCGCACGTTCGGGGCGCCGCAGACGATCTGGAGCGTTTCGCCCGTGCCGGCATTCACTTCGCAGACGTGCAGATGGTCGGAGTTCTCATGATCGCGGCAGGTGAGGACCTCGGCGACGACTACGCCCGTGAAGGCGGGAGCCACGCTCGTGACCTCCTCGACTTCAAGGCCGGCCATCGTGAGCGTTTCGGCAAGCTCTTCGGTGCTGAGCTGCGGATTGCAATATTGACGCAGCCACTCTTCTGTAAACAGCATTTCAGTAATTCCTTTCGATGGTTGGCCCGGTTAGTTGAACTGACGCAGGAAGCGCAGGTCGCCTTCGAAGAAGAGGCGCAGGTCGTCGATGCCGTAGCGGAGCATCGTGAGGCGCTCGAGGCCGGAGCCGAACGCGAAGCCGATGTGCTTTTCAGGATCGAGGCCGAAGTTGCGCACGACGTTCGGGTGCACTTCGCCGGCGCCCGAGATCTCGAGCCACTTGCCCTTGCGCGGGCCGCTCGTGAACATCATGTCAACTTCAACGGACGGCTCGGTGAACGGGAAGTAGGACGGACGGAAGCGAACGACGAGGTCATCCGTCTCGAAAAAGCGGCGCAGGAAGTCGCTGTAGACGCCCTTGAGGTCGGTGAAGCTCACGTCGTCACCGATCCACAAGCCTTCGACCTGATGGAACATCGGGGAGTGCGTAGCGTCGGAGTCGACGCGGTAGGTGCGGCCCGGGGCGATGATCTTGATCGGAGCCTCATGCGTGCGGGCGTAGCGAACCTGCATCGGAGAGGTGTGCGGACGCAGCGGCAGCTGGCGGCCTTCCTCGTCGCAGCGGTCCACGTAGAACGTGTCCTGCATGGAGCGGGCGGGATGGTTGGGCGGGTTGTTGAGGGCCGTGAAGCTGAACCAGTCGCTTTCGATTTCGGGACCGTCGGCAACGTCGAAGCCGATGGAGCGGAAGATCTCCTCGATGCGCATCCATGTGCGCATGACGGGGTGGATGCCGCCTTCGGTGCGGACGCGGCCCGGAAGGGTCACGTCGATCGCTTCGCTGGCGAGCTTGGCCTGCATGGCGGCCTGAGCGAGCTGTTCGCGGCGGGCGTTGAGCGCGGCTTCGATAGCGGCCTTGGCCTTGTTGATTTCCTGACCGCGGGCGCGGCGCTCTTCGGGCGCGAGCTGGCCGAGGCTCTTCATGAGAGCCGTCACGGCGCCGCTTTTGCCGATGTACTTGGCCTTGGCGTCTTCCAGGGCAGCGGGCTGCTCTGCCTGAGCGAAGTCCTGACGCGCGGACTCGATGAGTTCGGAAAGATCCTGCATGTTCACTGATCTCGACTTTGATGTTGTAAAACCGGGCGGGATCACCCGTCCGGTCCATGGCGGCCGCGCATCCTCATCCGAGGGTAACGCCTGACGCGGAGGATGCCTGCTGCGACAGCCTGTTGCGAAAAAAGGCCCGAATGGTCTCCGGCTTCTTTTCGCAAGAGGCTCCCATCGCAAGAGAGGACCGACGAAAAATCTTATTTTACAACGACTTGTCTGCATTCCCAAAATTTTGAAGAACCGGAAAGCGCGAAAGCCGGCGGCTAAAGCCGTCGGCTTTCGGGTTGTGATTGCTCAGGGACGCGGTCAGGCGACGAAGCGCATCACGATCATGCCAAGGCAGGCCATGAAGACGCTGTTGAACATGAGCAGCGGCCAGTACTTCTTCGGGCAGTTGGCCACGCCGAGAAGACGGCCCATGTACTGGATCTGGGAGGCCATCAGAATGAAGGCCGGCGCGAGAATCGTCACGTCATGGGCGTTGAGCTGGCCGGCAGCGGCCAGGCTGGCGGCAACGCCGACACCGGCGAGAAGCACCGTGATGGCCTCGCCCGGAAGGTCGAAGGCGCCCATCACGCCGCCGCAGGTGTCGCCGAGGAACTTCATGACGCCGAAGAGATTCAGCATGTACGTGAGCACGAAGGCCATCAGCACGTTCGGCAGCAGGCTGTAGAGACCGATGTCGAGACCCTTGCGCAGGCCGACGATGAAGATGTCGAAGGGATTCTTCGAGGTGGTGGAGTGATTAGTCATTTTCGAAGTCCTTGCGATAAACGGTGCTGAGGATGGTGCGGATCAGAGCGCCGCCCACGAACTTGAGGACCAGAATGAGGGCCATCGGGATCCAGACCTTCACGGTGAAGAGCGTGAAGAGACCGGAGACGGTGGAGTAGTAGTTGGACACGCAGCCCGCGCCCGTATACTGCCAGGCGCAGATCGTCACGAGGTTCTTCGTCGTGATGCGGCCTTCGTCGTGCAGGGCGCGCGTGATGGCGGCGCCGCCGTCGGTGGACTGAAGGTCGGTGATGAGGGCAAGGCCCGTGTAGCCCGGCACGCCGAGGATCGGCTTGAGGAGCGGCGTCAGGATGACCTGAGCGGCACGCAGAGCGCCGTAGAAGGAGAGCACCTCAATGAGGCCCATGGCGAGCATGACACCGGGGAACAGATTGAGGGAGAAGAGGAAGCCCGCGCGGGCGCTGAAGCCGCCGGAGCCCTGAAAGTTGCTGGCCGTGCCGGCGATGGTGCCGTACTTGCCGATGAGGGTCGTGTAGTCGAAGGCGCCGAGCCACTTGTAGGCGTCGGGCATCTTGTAGAAGACGCCGGAGAAGATGATGATGGCAAGCGCGAGCGCGATGTACGCGCCGAAGCCCACCTTCGGATTCTCCTCGCAGGCAGTCTGAGTCTTGGGATCCGCCATGAGTCTTGTCCTTTTTCGGAGGGAGGGTTGAAGTGAAGACGATTGAATCGTTCTTCTGCGAAAGGCGCCCCAGCGACGGCGGTGATCCGTTGTCGGGGTTTACCACGCATCGCAGTATACCTGCGCCGACTTTCGGACTGCCTCGGGCGTTTGTACTAGACGCCCCGACGCCCGGACAAGACTTCGGCAGGAGCTTCGACGAACCCCACCGAAGGCGCAGTCGTTTTCGTCACTTTGACGAGAACAGACACCCCTACGTCTAGGCACAACGCCCTAGGGAAAATTCTGATGCCTTTCGGCCTCTTTTTTTCATGAAAAAGATGAGAGCAAAGCACGCCCCCCTGCGGCCCGAAGTCGCATCATGAAAGATTCGCAGGAACCAAGCCCTCATCACCACACCGAGATCTGCGTCGCACCCGTATCTCTTCATGAGCTGATCTGAATGGTTGGCGATGCACCTGCTCCTTATTTTTCATCATAGATGGGTGATGAACGGTTTGTCATCATGTCCATTTTTTTTGCTCAAAAGCGACAGACCGCAGGCTTTCACGGGAAAGCGCTGCGGCCTCGGAGTCCTCGAAGGACGGAAAAAAGGGCGAAAAAAAAGAGACCCAGCGAATACCGAGTCTCTTCTTCTCAAAGCTTCCGGATGAAAGCAAGACGATTCAGTGCAAACCGTCCGTCCGGACATGCTTCGAATTAGGCACCCTTGACCTGGTTGACGAGGGAGGCGAAGCCTTCCTTGTCGAAGATGGCCATGTCGGAAAGGACCTTGCGGTCGAGACCGATGCCGGCCTTCTTGAGGCCGTTCATGAACACGGAGTAGGTCATGCCGTTGGCGCGAGCGCCGGCATTGATACGGGCGATCCACAGACGGCGGAACGTACCCTTCTTGTCACGGCGGTCACGATAGGCATACTGACCGGCGCGCATGACAGCCTGCTTGGCAACACGGTAGACGTTGTTGCGGCGGAGGCTGAAGCCCTTGGAAAGGGCGAAAACTTTCTTATGACGGGCACGAGCCGTCACACCACGCTTAACTCGGGGCATCTTCTATATCTCCTTTAATTAGGCGTAAGGCAGCATGCGACGCACGGAAGCGATATCGGATTCATGGATATCGACCATGCCGCGGAGCTGGCGCTTGTTCTTCGTCGTACGCTTCGTAAGGATATGACGCTTCGTAGCGTGGGCACGCTTGATCGAGCCACTGGCGCGCGGCTTGAAACGCTTGGCGGCAGCGCGCTTAGTCTTCATCTTCGGCATTTGCCGTTACCTCTTTATTTGATGAACCACAGGCGCCCCATCCAGACGACGGGAACTTTCTCAAGCCCGAGGCTCACTTGTTATCCAAAAAACGGACCGACTTGCGGTCCGTTTTTTGGGAAAGACAGAATTCTACCTCAATTTTGAGGCAGTGTGTGAAAAAATCACTTTTTCTTTTTAGGAGCCAGCACCATGATCATCTGGCGGCCTTCGAGCTTGGGCTGATGTTCAACCTGAGCCACTTCGGCGAGCTCCGTGCGGATGCGGTCCATCAGCTCCATGCCGAACTGCTGGTGAGCCATTTCACGGCCGCGGTAGCGCAGCGTGACCTTGGCCTTGTCGCCGTCATTGAGGAATCGCACCAGGGAGCGGAGCTTCGTTTGGAAGTCGTTTTCGTCCGTCACCGGGCGGAACTTCACTTCCTTGACCTGAATCACCTTCTGCTTGGCCTTGGCTTCCTGAGCCTTCTTCTGTTCCTGATAACGGAACTTGCCGTAGTCCATCAGGCGGCAGACCGGCGGCTGGGCGTTCGGCGCGATCTCAACGAGGTCAACGTCGGCGTCCTCAGCCATGCGCAGGGCTTCCGCAGTGCGGACAATGCCGATCTGGGCGCCATCGACGCCGGTCAGTCGGACCTCAGGAACTCGGATCTCACCGTTGATCCGATGCTTGCGATCTTGTGCTATGACAATCTCCTAAATCGTTAGTTTTGCGGTTAGTGCGCAAAGGGCGAGCGGGCTTCGTCCTCCTGCTTGATCATCGCGATGAAGTCATCGAGCTTGATCGAGCCGAGGTCCTTGCCACCGCGGGCGCGAACCGCCACGCAACCGGCCTGCTTTTCCTTCTCGCCCACGACGAGAATGTACGGAATCTTCTGCAGGCTCAATTCGCGGATTTTATAGTTAATCTTTTCGCTGCGCAAATCAGACTGCACGCGGATGCGGGCAGCGTGAAGCTTGGCGGCGACTTCGTCGGCGTAGTCCTTCTGGGCGTCCGTGATGCAGGCGACCGCGCACTGGACCGGGGCGAGCCAGGTCGGGAAGGCGCCGGCGTATTCTTCGATCAGCATGCCGATCCAGCGTTCGAGAGAACCGAGGATGGCGCGGTGAAGCATGACGGGAACCTTGCGCGAGTTGTCTTCGGCGACGTACTCGGCGCCGAGGCGGCCCGGCATCTGGAAGTCCACCTGGATGGTGCCGCACTGCCAAGAGCGACCGAGGCAGTCCTTAAGATGATATTCGATCTTGGGACCGTAGAAGGCGCCTTCACCCTCAAGAACTTCATACTTGATGCCGAGAGCGTCAAGACTCTGCATCAGGGCATGCTCGGCCTTGTCCCAGACGGCGTCCTCACCGATGCGCATTTCGGGGCGCGTGGCGACCTTGTAGGCGATCTCGGTGAAGCCGAAGTCCTGGTAGACGTCCTTGACGAGCTTCGTGAAGGCTTCGCATTCGGCGAGAATCTGGTCTTCCGTGCAGAAGATGTGGCCGTCGTCCTGGGTGAAGCCGCGAACACGCATCATGCCATGGAGCGAGCCGGAGGGTTCGTTGCGGTGGCACTGGCCGAATTCGCCGAGGCGGAACGGCAGATCACGGTAGCTGCGCAGCGCGCAGTTGAAGATCTGGATGTGGCCCGGGCAGTTCATCGGCTTGAGGGCGTAGTAGCGGTTCTCGGACTCGGTCGTGAACATGTTGTCACGATACTTGGCCCAGTGACCGGAACGTTCCCAGAGCGAGCGGTCGAGAAGCTGCGGAGCCTTGACTTCGCCGTAGCCGTTGTCCTGGTAGATGCGGCGCATGTACTGCTCGATCACCTGCCAGAGGGCCCATCCCTTCGGATGCCAGAAGATCATGCCCGGGGCCTCGTCCTGGAGGTGGAAGAGGTCGAGCTCGCGGCCGAGGCGACGGTGGTCGCGCTTTTCGGCTTCCTCAAGCATCGTCAGATAGGCCTTGAGGTCGTCCTTCGTGGCCCAGGCGGTGCCGTAAATGCGCTGGAGCATCTCGTTCTTGGAGTCGCCGCGCCAGTAGGCGCCGGCAACCTTCATCAGACGGTGCACCTTGAGGGCGCCCGTGGACGGCACATGGGGGCCGCGGCAGAGGTCGGTGAAGTCGCCCTGACGGTAGAGCGAGATCGTTTCACCCTGCGGGATGGCTTCAATGAGTTCGGCCTTGTACTTTTCGCCGAGATCCGTGAAGAACTTCACAGCTTCGTCGCGGGACATCTCGATGCGTTCGATCTTGATGTTGCGCTTGACGATCTCGTCCATGCGCTCCTCGATGGCCTTGAGGTCCTCGGGGGTGAACGGACGGCTGTAGGAGAAGTCGTAGTAGAAGCCGTTTTCAATGGCCGGCCCGATCGTGACCTGGGCTTCCGGGTAAAGCTCCTTCACGGCCTGCGCCATCAGATGGGCGGTCGAGTGACGGATGATTTCAACACCTTCGGCGTCGCGGCCCGTGATGATGGCGACCTGAGCGTCCTTGTCGATCACATGGGAGAGGTCGACGAGCTTGCCGTCGACGCGGCCGGCGAGAGCGGCCTTGGCCAGACCGGCACCGATGTCGGCGGCGACATCGGCAACGGTGACGGCGGCGGCGAATTCGCGCTTGGAGCCGTCCGGAAGGGTAATTGCAACCATTTTTAACCTCGTTTTCTACAGGCGAAAAAAAAGTGCGGACATGAGCCGCACTTCTTTGCCTTGGACATTTTGTTGGACAACGTTTCGCTCACGCCCTCAATTTTTTCAAAGAGAGGGTGTTGTTGTGCGAAAAGTCTGCGAAGAACACATCGTTCAACAAAATCCCAAATAAAATTCTGGTAGGCACGATTGGATTCGAACCAACGACCCCCACCATGTCAAGGTGATGCTCTAACCAACTGAGCTACGTGCCTGTCAAGGTTTTTATTATGCCTGAGATTTTGCGCATTTGCAAACTCTTGCATTCGCGATCCTTGAACCGCTTCACACGGACGTCGCAGGAAGAAGTTCCTGGTAGGCACGATTGGATTCGAACCAACGACCCCCACCATGTCAAGATGATGCTCTAACCAACTGAGCTACGTGCCTGCCGTGTGAGAACGAAATTATGCCTGAGATTTTTGAAAAAGCAAGACCGTCGAAAAATATCTTTTCGGCACTCTGCACATAAAAACCCGCAAACCGCTGTCGCACAATGAAAAAAGGCGAGAAACCGAAGTTTATCGCCTACCGTTTTTACGGTATTTTATTTGTAACCATACCTCAAAGGGCCTGCGAAATCAGCAGCGACGGGCCGACAGGACGCCCTTGAGCTCGCGGATGGCCGTGAGTGTGGACGTCAGGCTCGAGGCCGAGGGGATCTCGACCGTGAAGCGCATGCGGACGTCGGTCTTCACCTTCTGGGAATTCATACCCACGAGGTTCTGCTTGGCCTTCATGAAGATTTCCGAGATGTCCCTGATGAGGCCGGGACGGTCGGTCGCGACGACGAAGACCTCGGCGGGGAAGACGCCGTCGCCTCCCCTGCCCCAGCTCACCTCGATGAGGCGGCCGTGGTCCTGCTCGGACATGTTGCGGATGTTCGGGCAGTCGGCGCGGTGGATCGTCACGCCGCGGCCGCGGGTGACGTAGCCGACGATCTCGTCGGGCGGCACGGGATGGCAGCAGCGGGCGAGCTGCGTGAGAAGCGAATCGACGCCCACGACGAGCACGTCGCTCTTGCCCGTGTTGCGGGACTGGCGGATGAGGACCTCGTCGGGCTCGGGCGCGGCGGGCTTGGGCGGCTGCACGGCGGTGGCGAGCGCCGTCTGCGTGATCTCCTCCTTGCCGTATGCAAGGCAGAGCTCGTCGACGCCCTCATAGCCGAGGCGCTTGGCGAGATCCTCGAGCTTGACCGCAGTCTTGCCGAGGCGTGCAAGCTCCTTGTCGATCTTCTCGCGGCCCTGGGCGGTGAGCTCCGCAGTCTGCTGGGCGTTGAACCACTGGCGGACCTTGTTGCGGGTGCGCGGACTGGCCGCAAAGCCCTTCTCGGCGGAGAGCCAGTCGCGGGACGGCTGTCCCACCTTGGCGGCGATGATCTCGACGGTCTGGCCCGTCTCCAGCTTGGTGTTGAGCGGCACGAGCACGCCGTCGACCTTCGCGCCCTTGGTGCGGTGGCCGAGCTGCGTGTGCACGGCATAGGCGAAGTCGACGGGCGTGCCCCCGCGGGGCAGCTCGACCACGCGGCCCTGCGGCGTGAGCGCATAGATGTGGTCGTCGAGCACGGCCTCGCCCTCGGGCTGGCCCTGGTTCTGCATGTCGCTGCCCCAGGCGAGCAGCTGGCGAAGCCAGGCGACGCGCTGCTCCTCGGCGCTCGTCGCGCCGTTGGAGTTGCCTGCCTCCTTGTAGCGCCAGTGCGCGGCCACGCCGAGCTCTGCGAACTCATGCATGGCGCGGGTGCGGATCTGGATCTCGAGCGGACGGCCCGCCTTGTCGGTCACGACCGTGTGAAGCGACTGGTAGCCGTTGGGCTTGGGCTTGGCGATGTAGTCGTCGTACTCCTTCGAAATCACGGGGAAGTTCTCGTGCACGATGGAGAGCACCTGGTAGCAGCGCTCGACCGTGTCGACAATGATGCGTACGGCGCGCACGTCGAAGAGCTGATCAAAGCGCAGGTGCTTGCGCTGCATCTTCTTCCAGATCGAATAGATGTGCTTCGGACGTCCCGAGACTTCGGCCTTGATGCCGTTCTCCTCAAGAAGTCCGCGGATGCGCAGCACGGCGCTCTGCATGAACTCGATGCGCTGCTCGCGCGATTCGTCGAGCTGCTGTGCGATCTCACGGTATTCGGACGGGCGCGTGAAGCGCAGCGACAGGTCCTCGAGCTCCCACTTGAGCTGCCAGATGCCGAGGCGGTTGGCCAGCGGTGCGTAAAGGTCGAGCGTCTCGGCGCCGAACTTCTCGGCGCCCTCGCGCTTCGAGGCAGCGAACCAGCGCAGCGTCTGCAGGCGGCTCGCGAGCTTGAGAAGGACGACGCGCAGGTCCTTGCACATCGAGAGGAACATGCGGCGCATGGCCTCCACCTGATGACGCGTGTTCGCCTCCTCGTTTTCGGAACGGGCGCGGCGGGAAAGTTCGTTCACTTGTCCGAGCTCCTGCACGAGCCCGTTGACGGCGGGACCGAAGCTCTTTTCGATCCATTCGCCGGAATTCTGGATCACGGAAGGCACGCAGAAAAGATAGGCTGCGCTGATGAGTTCCGGATCGTCCCTGACCTCTCTGAGAATGCTTGCGATGCCGTCGGCATGCTGCATGACGTTCTCACCGGTCGGAAGGGTAAGGTCGCGATAGAGCGGCTCGACCATGCTGCGTGCAAGCGAGACGTCCACGACCAGGGCAGGCGTTTCCGACATTTCTGTTTTATCTCCTCCAGGCGCCTCCGCAGGCCTCTTTCCCAGCAGCGGAGGGCTTCAACAGTCATGCAGGCGGACTTCCCGCGGACTTCCCGCAGGGCGCACGCCTGCATCTTCCATTTTAGAGGATCATCTGTCGGATAGGCAGACCCGCGACGCCCGACGCCTTCCGACGACGGGCGCAGACCCCGCCTAGAACTGGTAGTCGAACGACACGCCGCCTGTCCACGAACGCGAGCCGTCGGGCCCAGTGGAGCCGCCGACATGCAGCCCCGCCACGCTGTCGCGCAGACGCACCTTGAGGGCGGCGTCGCCGAAGATCTCGCCGCGCGTCAGGTCCTCGTGCCCGATGCTTGAGGAGGCGCCTCCCGCGCTCACCGTCTGCCTGACCTCAAGGTCGCCCGCGCGCACGCGTCCCCCGAGCGTGACGTCGGCCTTGATCCAGGACGAGGACGCCGGACGGAAGAGCCTGTGCCAACCCGCCTGCAGCTGCAGCGTGCCCACCCACCTGCTCTCCTCCTCCACGTCCATGACACGCTCACCGTCAAAGGCGATCCCATATGTCAACTTAAGATAATTCGTCAGGGAGACGGCGCCCGTGAAGTTGACGTCCTTGTAGCCGCCCCAGTCGGGATAGAAGCTTCCCGCGACGCCCGCCGTCATGGCCCGGCGGGACGGATCGCCCGTGGTGAGCATGTCGCCCGTCGAGATGACGCGGACCTTGTCGTTGGCGCCCGAGAACATCCCGTAGCCCGTCACCGCAAACCTGTCGCTTGATTCGCCGTAGTAGACGGCCAGGGAAGCGATGTTCGACTCCTGACTGACGTCGAAGACATCGAAGGAGCTTCCGACGTCCGCGTCGGCATAGGAGACGACCAGCCCGCCGAATCTGGTGAGGTGCCTGAGATGCACCTCGAGGTCAAGCCCCGTCACGTCCCTCGACCACTCGGCGAATCCTCCTGTACTGCCATCGACGCTCTTGAAGCGCCCCCTGCTCGAGCCTGTTCTCGCGGACACCCTGACGGCCTGGTCGTCCTCGAAGGCGACTGCAGCCCTTGACGTGAGCTCGACGACGTTCTCCGCCGTCCTGATCATCTCCGTCGAAGTGCCCGCCCCCACCATCAGTTCGGTCATCCAGTTGATGGTCTTGCCGAATTCACTCGGGCTCTGCCTCCTGAGGAACTCCTTGCGCAGCGCCTTGGGCGCATCGACCTTCATGGCTTCGACGCCCAGTGCGTTCACGACCTCCTCAAGTGGCCCCTCGTAGCGCCACTCCCGCTCAACGACCCTCCAACCGTCCTCCGTCTGCTCGAACTTCATCGAGCACACCTGCCCATCCTTGGTCAGAAAACCCTCGAGGTGCTCCACGCCCGTGACCTCCGATCCCGCGACCGCCTTAAAGACGAGGCGCTCTTCCACAGGCACTTCCTGCGCCTCGTCGTCCGCCTCAAACTCTTCAGGTTCGCGCAGGTCGTCCATGCCGTCCGTGATGATGAAGACGGCCCCCTTCTCAAAGACGGCCTTCGTCCCCTTGCCGAACGTGATCGCCCCCTTGTCCTCGGCGAGTCCCATGAACCACGACTTGTTGATCACGACGCCCGCCGACGGTCCCAGATGGAAGTTGGCATTCGTCTCTTCGGAGCCCTCGACGCCGAAGCTCATCTGCACATCTGGCGTGACGTGGAGATGCCCTGCAATGACAAGCACGTCCTGAGGGTTCCTGCCCACCGTTTCAAGCGCGGCGCGCCCGCCGTTTGCGAACGCATGCACAAGCTTCGCCCCCGCCTTGAACTGACCGTCCGAATAATCAGCCTGATTCTCGTCGGAAAGCAGACGAAATCCACCCAGATCACCGAGGTCTTCGTCGGGATTTTCGTTGCCAGAGCCGCCGTCCTGACCATCATCCTCAGGCAGGTTCGACGTGTCCATCACGATGGTCGTTGTGCCGCCCGAAGCCAGCACGTTCACGGGACCCTTGCCGGCGGGAAGGACCAGCGAGACGCCCGTGAGGGCGTTCGAGACGCCGAAGCCCTGAAGCCTGAAGGTCGTTTCCTGCTCGACACGAGGGGCGATCAGGACGTTGTTGAAGCCCGCCGTGATCGTTGCGGTCTTCACGCCCGTCACAAGAACGTCGCGCGTGTCCTCACCCGGAACGAAGACGGTATGCTCGAAGGGATCGAGCTCGATTTCCATGCTCTCCTGCGCCATTGCGGGGGCGCCAAGGGCAGCGGTGACGGCACCGGAAAGGAGTGAGAGGCGGACGGCGTTGAGGCCCAGAGAAGGGACGATGGGGGCGCTGGCTTTCATGAGGGAGCATCCTTAAGGTTGCGTTGTCGGGCTTCGTTCCGCTCGTACGGACATATAGGAAAAACAAACGGCAAACCCCAAGGCTTCATTCCCGAAACGATTGTGGCACACGCGTTTCCATCATACACGCAGTATCAATACCACTTATCATATCGGTACTCATGCGAAACTCACCACATAGCGTATCGCACTCCCTGCACAATTTCCACCAAAACCAGTATTTACCCTCTCTGCTAGCAAAAAAAGGCGCCGCCTCCAAAACAGGAGGACGGCGCCGTGAATGGTCGTCGCGACAGGCGGACGGAGCGTCCGCCGCGACCCGGACAGGTTCAGCCGATCAGTTCTTGAGGGAGTGGATCGGCGCGGGGATGCGGCCGCCGAGCTTCACGAAGCCCGTCGAGTCGCCGCCGGGCACGCGGATGATCGCAGCTTCGCCGAGCAGGCCGCCGAAGACGGCCTTTTCGCCGACGCCCTTGCCGGGCACGGGAATGATGCGCACGGCGGTGGTCTTGGAGTTGATCATGCCGATGGCCATTTCGTCGGCGATCATGCCGGAGATCGTGGCCGCGGACGTGTCGCCGGGGATGGCGATCATGTCGAGACCGACGGAGCAGACGCTCGTCATCGCCTCAAGCTTCTCCATCGTGAGGGCGCCGCTGCGGGCCGCGGCCTCGATGGCGCTGTCCTCGGAGACGGGGATGAAGGCGCCCGAAAGGCCGCCCACATGCGAGGAGGCGAAGACGCCGCCCTTCTTCACGGCGTCGTTGAGCATGGCCAGAATGGCCGTCGTGCCGGGAGCGCCGATCGAGGAGAGGCCCATCGTCTGGAAGATCTCGCCCACGCTGTCGCCCACGGCGGGCGTCGGCGCCAGGGAGAGGTCGGCCACGCCGAACGGCAGGTTCAGGCGTTGGGCGACCTCGTTGCCGATGATCTCGCCCACGCGGGTGACCTTGTAGGCCGTGTGCTTGATGACCTCGGCGGCGTCCGTGATCGTGAGATAGTCGCCCTTGGCCTCGAAGGCGCGGTCAAGCGCCTTCTTGACGACGCCTGGACCCGAGACGCCCACGTTGATCACGACGTCGGGCTCGCCCACGCCGAGGTAGGCGCCCGCCATGAACGGCACGTCCTGCGGAATGTTGCAGAAGACGACGAGCTTGGCGCAGCCGATGGCGTCACGGTCGGCCGTGGCCGCGGCCACGTCGAGGATGCGCTCGCCCATGAGCTTCACGGCGTCCATGTTGATGCCGGCCTTGGTCGAGCCCACGTTGATCGAGGAACAGATGCGGTCCGTGGTGGCAAGGGCCTCGGGAAGCGCGTCGATGAGGTTGCGTTCTCCGGGCGTCATGCCCTTTTCAACGAGCGCACCGAAGCCGCCGATGAAGTCGACGCCCACGTCCTTGGCGCAGTCGTCGAGCACGCGGCACGCCTCGACCATCTGGTCGCGCGTGAAGCCCGCGCAGACGGTGGCCATCGGGCTCACCGAAATTCGCTTGTTGACGACGGGAATGCCGTAGCGGTCGCCGACGATGTCGCAGGTTTCAACGAGCTTCTCGGCGTTCCTGAGGATCTTGCTGCGGACCTTGTAGGCGAACGTGTCGAAGTCGGGGGCCGCGCAGTCGAAGAGCGAGATACCCATCGTGACGGTTCTGACATCGAGGTGTTCAGAACGAAGCATGGACAAAGTCGCAAGGACTTCAGAATCAGTCAACATATTTTAGCTTTCCTTTCGTCTCAAACCACACGGACGCGGTGAATGGCTTCGAAGATGGCAGCGTGCTGCATGGAGAGCCTCAGCCCCATGCGCTTGGCGCGCTCGCCCATGATGCGGTGCAGGGAGCGGGTGTCGACCTGCTCGGGGATGACGACCTCGAAGACCTGAAGGCTCTGGTCGTCCTCGATGCGGAAGGCCTTGAGGCCCTCGACGTTGATGCGCTGTTCCGCGAAGATGCGGGCGAAGGTGGCGATGATGTCGTTGCGGTCGTGGCCCCAGATGCTGACGATGAAGGGCTCGCCTGCGGCGGCCTTGCCTTCGGCCGTCTCCACGTCGCGGATCGAAACCGTCAGATGAAATTTCTTCGCATCGTAGGCGGTCTGGATCTCCAGCCGGATGTTCTTGTTTTCAATGTCCTCGGGCTTGTTCACGAGGTACACGGCCGTGAACTGATCCCTGAGGGTCGTCTGAGTCATCTGCTCGATGTTGCAGCCGAGTCTTGTCAGCGTCTCCGCCGTCGCGGCCACGATGCCGGGCTCGTCGAGCCCGATGATCGAGACGAGTATGTCCTTCGTTTTCATGAGCGATTCGCCTCCATTTTTGGGGTACTGAATCCATCTTAACGAAGTTGGCGCAGCTTGAGCCGCTTAAACGCGGCTTGTGTGGTTTGGATTGACTGAAATAAGAGTTCATCCTTAGTGACGCCGCGAAGCCGGGCGGCAAGCGAAGCCGTCTGGGCGACGTCGGCGGGCTCCGACCTCAGGTCTCCGGAGTCCCTTCGGGCCGACGAGGGCATGTCGGGCGCATCGCTCTCGAGCACGAAGGCGTCCGCAGGCACCTCGGCGAGATGCCGCCTGATCCTCAGGCTCCCCTCGTAGGTGGCGGCGCCGCCGAACCCGAGCTTGAGGCCGAGCGCAAGGAAGGCGTCCCGCTCGGCATCCGAGCCGTTGAACGCATGGACGACGCCCGTGACGCGGATGCGCCTCAGATGGTAGAGAAGCCTCGAGGCGCTCTTTCGCACGTGAATGGAGCACGGCAGGTCGAGGCGGGCCGCAATCCTGAGTTGCTCCCTGAAGAAGTGCTCCTGACGTGCGTCGATCGTCATGACGAGCCCCTCAAGTCCGATCTCGCCGATCCCGATGAAGTGCGGATCGGCCATCGATGCCTCGGCGAGTGCCGAGAGCCTCTCGAGGTCTTCCTCATGCGCCTTGGGAACGAGGAGCGGATGAATGCCGAGCATGTAAGCAAGCCCGTGCTCACGGGCGACACAGGCGGTCCTCTCCCAGTCGTCGGAGCCGCCCGCACACACCACCATGTCCGCAACGCCTGCAGCGCGGGCGCGCGCGACCACCTCCGCAAGATCGGCCTCGAAGGCCGGCGCCTGCAGATGGCAGTGCGTGTCGACGAGTCCCTGCAAGGTCAGGCCTCCCTGATGACGCCCGCGTCGAGCCTGAGGATGCGGTCGCAGCGGGCCGCAAGTCCTTCGTCGTGCGTGACGATCACGATGGCCGTGCCCTCGTCGCGCGCGAGCTTGAGGAAGATGTCGAAGACGCCCTGGGCGGTCGCCTTGTCGAGGTTGCCCGTCGGCTCGTCGGCGAGAATGCAGACGGGCTTCGTGACGATGGCGCGTGCAATGGCGACGCGCTGGCGCTCGCCGCCCGAGAGCTGCGAGGGCAGGTGCTGCAGGCGGTGGCCGAGACCCACGGCCTCGAGCATCCTGCGGGCCTCCTCTCTCGAGGCCTCCTGATCCTCCCTGCGGATCCAGAGCGGCATCGCGACGTTGTCGAGCGCCGTGAACTCGGGCAGGAGGTGGTGAAACTGGTAGACGAAGCCGAGCGAGCGGTTGCGGGAAAGCCCCGAGAGGCTCGTGCCCGCCACGCGAACCTCTCCCGAATCGATCGTGTCGAGCCCGCCCACGGCGTGCAGCAGGGTCGACTTGCCCGAGCCCGACGAGCCGAGGATCGCGACGGTCTCCCCGCGGGCCACGCTGAAGGTGACGTCGGAGAGGACGGGGACGGGATGGTCGCCGTCGTGATAGACCTTGACGAGGCCCGAGACCTCGACGGCAAGTTCCTTATTCATAGCGAAGTGCCTCCGCAGGCTGGGTGCGGGCCGCGCGCCAGCTCGGATAGAGCGTGGCCGCGAGGCTCAGCAGGAAGGAGAAGAGCGCGATCGGAATGATGTCGGACATCCTCGGATCGGACGGCATGTCGGAGATGAAGTAGATCGACTTCGGGAGGAACTCGACATTGAAGATCCCCTCGATCGTGCTCACGATCGCGCCGACGTTCTCGGCGACGAGCAGGCCCGATGCGACGCCGAAGGCCACGCCGACGATGCCGACGATCGTGCCCTGGATGACGAAGATGCGCATGATCGCGCCCTCGCTCGCACCGAGCGTCCTGAGGATGGCGATGTCGGCCTGCTTCTCCTTGACGGTCATCACGAGCGAGGAGACGAGCCCGAAGGCGCCCACGAGGACGATCAGGAAGAGAATGATGCCCATCATGCGCTTCTCGACCTGAACGGCCGCGAACCAGGTGCGGTTCTGCCTCGACCAGTCGGAGGCGTAGGCGCCGGGCGGCAGCGTCCTGGCGAGCGAGCGGGCGACGGAGGGCGCAAGATCCATGTCGGTGACGCGCACGCGAAGGCCCTGGGGACCGCCCGTGCGGAAGAGCGCGGCGGCGTCCTGCATGTTGACGAGCGCCATCGTGCTGTCATATTCATAGTGGCCAGAAGACAGGTAGCCGAGCACCGTGAACTGCTTCATGCGGGGCACGAGGCCCGCGGGCGTGACGCTGCCCTGCGGCACCATCATCGAGACGCGGTCGCCGGGACGCACGCGCAGCGCATGGGCGAGGTCGCGTCCGAGCAGGATGCCGAAGCTGCCGGGCTTGAGGACGTCGAGCGATTCGACGCGCTCAAGGTGCTGCGAGATGTCGCTCACGCCGGGTTCCGTCTCGGGATCGATGCCCTTGACCATCGCGCCGCGAACGACGCTGCCCGAGTTGAGCAGGCCCTGTCCCTGCACGTAGGGCGCGGCCGCAACCACCTCGGGATTCTTCATGACGTCGGCGGCGACGCTCCTCCAGTCGGTCATGGGACCCATGCCGTTTGTGATCTCGATGTGCGGGATGACGCCGAGCATGCGGTCGCGGACCTCCTTCTGGAAGCCGTTCATGACGGAGAGCACGATGATGAGCGCGGCCACGCCGAGCGCGATCGATGCGACGGACATGCCGGAGATGAACGAAAGGAAGCGGTCCTTGCGGCGTCCCCTGCGTCCTGCTCGCGTGTAGGTGAGGCCGATGGTCAGTTCAAACGGAATTTTCACGGGCTGACAAGGTGAGGAGTTGGGAAGGTTTCCATTCTAGCCTGTCCTCCTCCCGTTACAATGCTCAAACTATGTCGAAAGCTTTCATTCTCATTCCCGGCGCCCGCCTGCCAGAAGGCGAGGCGCAGCGCATCCTGTCCTCGCTCCCCGAGGCGTCCGCACGTGCGCTCTCGAGCCTCGGCGAAGGCGCGGGACAGGTCGTCGCACAGGTGCTCGACGCAGGCTGCTACCGCCGCGCCCCGCACCTTTCCTGGCTCTGGCGCGTGATCACGCGCCGCAATTCCACGCCCCATGAGGCGCCCTGGCGCTGGCTCTCCCTCGGAGGCCGCGAGCAGGCGCCCGAACTCTGGTGCCTCACGCCGCTCTCGCTCGAAAACGGCCACGTTCTCGCCGAACGCCCCGAACTCGAGGAGCGCGAATTCATGGAGCTCACGTTCGCCATCGAGCCCGTCTTCCTGAAGGCGGGCCTTCGCGTTCAGATCTGGGACACGAGCTGTTTCCTGACGCGTCGCGAGGACTGGGCCGTCACCACGGCGCCCGCCATGGCGCTCCCGGGCCTCATGCTGGACGAGGCGCCCGTCGAGGGCGAAGCCGCCGAAGAGGTGAAGGGGCTCCTCAGGGAGGTCCGCGCCATTCTCGCCGACCATCCCGTCAACGCCGCCCGCCGCGCCGCAGGCAGGCACGCCGTCGACGCCCTCTGGATTTCGGGCGGCGGACACGAGGAGCTCTTCTTCCCGCCCACGCTCATCCGCAGCGTCGCCTCCGACGACGCCGCCGTCCGCGGCTGGGCCAATGCCGCAGGCATCCTCATCGAACGCATCGGCAGGGACACGGGCCGCTGGCCCGAGGCGCCCCACGGCGACGTCGTCGCCGTGATCGAGGACCTCTACCCCGCCTGGCTCGCACGCGACTGGGAGGCCTGGGCCCGCGCGTTGCCCGAGGTCGCCCGCAAGGCCGCCTCCTACAGGGAGGACGCAAAGAGATTCGAAGCCGACGACGTCCTCCTCGTCGCCTTCGGCGAGACGGGCGCCGCCACGCTCGCCCCCGCCGAAGCCGGCCTCA
>ERZ791810.315-NODE-315-length-54993-cov-13.830900_pt1 | contig 54993 bp, 48 predicted proteins | sample MGYA00510304_ERZ791810 | MGnify/ENA primary metagenome ERZ791810 (study PRJEB30046, sample SAMN00791967) | human gut metagenome | study: EMG produced TPA metagenomics assembly of the A metagenome-wide association study of gut microbiota in type 2... | reverse complement strand
TTCTACTTCTCCGTAGCCTTATGTACAGTCCCTTCACTTATAAAAGTTCAAAAGATGTGCCGTTCGTTTCCCGGAAAACGTTTATATTTGCACATTCCTGTTTTTACCATTTATTACTTTAAACTTATCTGAAGAAATATGAGTAAGATTTTAATCGTTGACGATGAAGTACAAATCCGTACCCTTTTGTCACGTATGTTGGAGTTGGAAGGATATGAAGTATGCCAGGCCGGTGATTGCAGGAATGCTCTGAAGCAGTTGGAACTCCAAAGCCCGGATGTCACCCTGTGCGACGTATTCCTTCCTGATGGCAATGGGGTAGATCTTGTGTCGTCTATCAAGAAAACAGCCCCTAACGTCGAGATAATCCTGTTGACTGCACATGGAAACATTCCGGACGGTGTGCAAGCCATTAAGAACGGTGCTTTCGATTATATCACTAAAGGTGATGATAACAATAAAATTATACCACTCGTCAGCCGTGCTGCAGAGAAGGCGCGTATGAACGTCCGTTTGGAGAAATTGGAAAAGAAAGTGGGACAAACGTATTCTTTCGATTCTGTTTTGGGGGATTCAAAAGTTGTGAAGGATGCTATTTTGCTGGCGCAGAAAGTGTCGGGCACAGATGTACCGGTATTGCTGACAGGTGAAACGGGTACGGGAAAAGAGGTCTTTGCCCAGGCCATACATTATAATAGCAAGCGTGCCAAGCAGAATTTCGTTGCGGTTAATTGTTCCTCTTTCAGCAAGGAATTGTTGGAAAGCGAGATGTTCGGTCATAAGGCCGGTTCGTTTACGGGAGCATTGAAGGACAAGAAAGGACTGTTTGAGGAAGCAAACAACGGTACAATCTTTTTAGATGAGATTGGAGAAATGGCTTTTGAACTGCAAGCCAAACTTCTGCGTATCCTTGAAACGGGTGAGTATATAAAGATTGGCGATACGAAACCTACCCGTGTGAATGTACGCATTATTGCTGCGACCAACCGTAACCTGCAGGAAGAGATTGCTGCAGGACACTTCCGTGAAGATTTATTTTATCGTCTCTCTGTATTCCAGATACACCTGCCGCCATTGCGCGAACGGGCAGGTGATGTACGTCTCTTGGCGAAAGCTTTTGTAAGGAGCTTATCTTGCAGTTTGGCGCGCCCCATTACGGATATAGCGCCTGCTTTTCTTGAAGCCCTTGAGCAACAGCCTTGGAAAGGCAATATTCGTGAACTGCGCAATGTGATAGAACGCAGCCTGATTGTTTGCGAGAGCGAACGGTTGGATGTTGCCGACTTGCCGCTTGACATACAGAACGCACATTACGAACAATCCAGTGAAACCTGTCCCGGCAGTTTTGAACTTTCGGTCATGGAGCGTCGTCACATAGCCCGTGTGCTGGAATACACGAAGGGCAATAAGACGGAAGCTGCCCGCCTGCTCAAAATCGGACTGACTACACTCTACCGTAAAATAGAAGAATACGGAATATAAGCTACTTTATCTTATCGCTTGTCGGAAGTTTCCCTGTATGGAACAAAGTGTTTCAACGCATGAAACTTTCTGTTCCACCGCTTGAAACAACTCGTTCCACCGCTTGAAACTAACAGTTTTCTACGTTGAAATTGTTGGTTTTCCCTATTGAAACCAATGGACTCTGCGAATGAGCCTCGAATCATGCCATGATTCTTTTCTATTTTGATAGACACCCTTTCATTTTGGAAGGGTGTTTTCTTTTCTTGTAACCCATTACTTTTTTATATGTCCCTGCAACTCATTGTTTTATCTTCTCGACCGGACTTTTGGCATACATTTGGCATTTATGGAGTCGGTAAAAACATGAATATTAATTTAACAAAGTAAAAACATGGGAATAACAATTTCATTTATTGTCTGCCTGTTGAGCGGTTTTCTCGCTTTCTGGCTGTTCTGGAAAAGTGTGGATTGGTTTGAGAAGATTTAAAGAGGAGAGAAAAGATTATGTACACAGTATTATTTGTATTAGGTGTTGCAGTGTTCGGGTACTTGATGTATGTGCTGGTAAAACCCGAAAAGTTCTAAAAGATTAAAGAAATGAATACGGAAATTTTAGGTGTGGTTTTGCAGATTTTCCTGTTGGTGGTAATTTCTTACCCGTTGGGAAAGTATATTGCAAAGGTTTATAAAGGAGAGAAGACATGGTCGGACTTTATGAAACCGATAGAGAGATTGATATTTAGGATAACAGGTGTTAATCCCAATGAAGAAATGAACTGGAAGCAGTTCCTCAAAGCGTTGCTGATATTGAATGCTGTCTGGTTTGTTTGGGGAATGGTACTGTTGGTCAGTCAGGGGTGGCTGCCGTTGAATCCGGACGGGAATGGTCCGCAGACTCCTGACCAGGCGTTCAATACTTGCATCAGTTTTATGGTGAACTGTAACTTGCAGCATTATTCCGGTGAGAGCGGGCTGACGTATTTCACTCAATTGTTCGTCATCATGCTCTTCCAGTTTATTACTGCAGCGACAGGTATGGCGGCCATGGCGGGCATTATGAAGTCCATCAGCCGTAAAACGACGAATACAATCGGCAACTTCTGGAACTTTCTTGTGTTGAGTTGTACGCGTATCCTTTTACCGCTCTCTCTGATTGTCGGCTTTATCCTTATTACACAAGGTACTCCGATGGGCTTTGACGGTAAGATGGAAGTGACTACGCTTGAAGGACAGGAACAAACGGTTTCACAAGGGCCGGTGGCTGCCATCGTTCCTATCAAGCAGTTGGGTACGAACGGAGGCGGTTACTTCGGCGTAAATTCGTCTCATCCGTTGGAAAATCCTACCTACTTGTCCAATATAGTAGAATGCTGGTCTATCCTGATTATACCTATGGCTATGGTTTTTGCGTTGGGCTTTTATACAAAACGCATGAAACTGGCTTATAGTATTTACGGTGTAATGCTTTGTGCCTATTTGGCGGGTGTCGGCATCAACGTCTATCAGGAGATGAACGGTAATCCCCGTATCGATGATATGGGCATTGCACAGGACAACGGGGCGATGGAAGGCAAGGAAGTCCGTTTGGGAGCAGGCGCCACTGCCTTATGGAGCATTACGACTACGGTTACTTCCAACGGTTCAGTCAATGGTATGCACGATTCCACGATGCCTTTGTCCGGCATGATGGAAATGTTGAATATGCAGATTAATACTTGGTTTGGCGGTGTCGGAGTAGGGTGGATGAACTATTATACGTTTATTATTATTGCAGTCTTCATCAGTGGGCTGATGGTAGGGCGTACGCCGGAATTCTTAGGAAAGAAGGTAGAAGCCCGGGAGATGAAAATAGCGACAATCGTTGTATTGCTTCATCCGTTTGTGATATTGGTGGGTACGGCTTTGTCTTGTTACCTTTTTGCTCATCATCCGCAGTTTGTAGAGAGTGAGGGCGGGTGGCTGAATAATCCCGGTTTTCACGGACTGAGCGAGCAATTCTATGAGTTCACTTCATGTGCTGCGAATAACGGATCGGGTTTTGAAGGCTTGGGAGACAATACCTACTTTTGGAACTATGCCTGTGGTTGGGTGCTGATTCTAAGTCGTTTTCTTCCTATTGTGGGGCAGGTTGCGATAGCGGGTCTGTTGGCACAGAAAAGGTTTATTCCAGAAAGTGCCGGCACACTGAAAACGGATACGTTCACTTTTGCCGTAATGACTTTTGCCGTAATCTTTATTGTGGCAGCACTATCCTTTTTCCCGGTACATACGTTGAGCACAATTGCTGAACACTTCAGTTTGTAATGGATAAGAATAATTAGATATGGTTATGAAAGATAAAAAATCAGCTTCTTTGTTTCAGAAGGAGCAAGTTGTGGAAAGTTTAAAGCAGTCATTCGTGAAATTGAATCCGCGGGTGATGATAAAGAATCCGATTATGTTCACTGTAGAGTTGGTGACTCTGGTGATGCTGGCAGTCTGCATTCTCTCTTTAGGAACATCGGAATACGGTACGTTCGGCTATAATTTCTTGGTATTTGCAGTATTGTTTGTCACTTTATTGTTCGCCAACTTTGCCGAAGCTATTGCCGAAGCTCGTGGTAAGGCACAGGCGGACAGCTTGCGCAAGACGCGCGAGGAGACTCCCGCCAAAGTATTGGTGGAGGGTAAACTGCGCACAGTCAGCAGTGCACGCCTCAAGAAAGGAGATTTCTTTATTTGTGAAGCGGGTGATACGATTCCTGCCGATGGTGAGATTGTGGAAGGACTGGCTTCTATTGATGAGAGTGCCATTACCGGTGAATCGGCTCCGGTAATCCGTGAGGCAGGCGGTGACAAAAGTTCCGTAACCGGTGGTACGAAAGTTCTTTCGGATAAGATAAAGGTATTGGTAACACAACGACAGGGGGAGAGCTTTCTCGATAAAATGATTGCGTTGGTAGAGGGTGCTACCCGTAAGAAAACGCCGAACGAAATAGCGCTGACTATCTTGTTGGCAGGATTTACGTTGGTATTCGTGATTGTATGTATTACGCTGATTCCGATGGCAGACTATACCAATATCGCTCATCCGGGCACCTGTATCTCTATTGCAGCCATTCTCTCTTTATTTGTTTGCCTGATACCGACAACCATCGGCGGTCTGCTTTCGGCTATCGGTATTGCCGGTATGGACCGTGCCCTGCGCGCCAATGTCATTACAAAATCGGGTAAAGCCGTAGAAACGGCCGGTGATATCGATACGCTGCTATTGGACAAGACTGGTACGATTACTATCGGTAACCGCAAAGCTACCGGGTTTCATCCGGCTCCGGGTATCGATGAAAAGGTGTTTGTAGAGGCTTGCCTGCTGTCCTCGCTTTCCGATGAAACTCCGGAAGGAAAGTCCATTATCGAGTTGGGACGTGAGAACGGTCATCGTATGCGCGACCTCAACACTGCGGGTGCTCATATGATTAAGTTTACCGCTGAAACCAAATGCTCCGGTGTAGACCTGCAAGATGGTACTCAAATCCGTAAAGGTGCATTCGACGCTATTCGACGCATTGTGGAAAGTGCCGGAAATAAATTCCCGAAAGAAGTGGAAGAAGTGATTGCCGCTATTTCGGGCAATGGCGGTACTCCGCTGGTGGTATGTGTCAATAAAGCGGTGCTGGGAGTCATTGAATTGCAGGACATCATCAAACCTGGTATTCAGGAACGTTTTGAACGTCTTCGTAAAATGGGAGTAAAAACGGTTATGGTGACCGGCGACAATCCGTTGACTGCTAAATATATTGCCGAAAAGGCCGGTGTGGATGATTTCATTGCCGAAGCAAAGCCGGAGGATAAAATGGAGTATATCAAGAAAGAACAGCAAGCCGGTAAACTGGTTGCCATGATGGGAGACGGAACCAATGATGCCCCCGCACTGGCGCAGGCAAATGTGGGTGTTGCCATGAATAGCGGCACACAGGCTGCAAAGGAAGCCGGGAATATGGTAGACCTTGATAACGACCCGACCAAGCTGATTGAAATTGTAGAAATTGGCAAACAGTTACTGATGACGCGTGGTACGCTTACCACCTTTTCCATTGCGAACGATGTCGCCAAGTACTTTGCTATTATCCCGGCACTGTTTATGGTTGCTATTCCTCAGTTGGCTCCGTTGAACATCATGGGGCTACACAGTCCTGAAACAGCCATTCTTTCGGCCATAATCTTTAATGCTATCATTATTCCCATACTGATACCGTTAGCTTTGAAGGGTGTTCAGTACAAGCCTATCGGTGCAAGTGCGTTGCTACGCCGCAACTTGTTGATTTATGGCTTGGGTGGTGTCATTGCACCGTTCATAGGCATTAAGTTGATAGATATGTTTGTCAGTTTGTTTTTTTAATTTAAAATAGAAAGAAAATGAAAACTCTTTGGAAATCAGTAAAAATAACAGTTGCTTTCTGTATATTCTTTTCGGTATTCTATATCCTTATCTTATGGATATTTGCACAATTTGCAGGACCGAATAAAGGTAATGCCGAGGTCTTGACTTTGAACGGCAAGGTAGTGGGCGCTGCCAATGTAGGGCAGATGTTTACGGAAGATATTTATTTCTGGGGACGGCCTTCCTGTGCCGGTGAAGGTTATGATGCAAGTAGTTCGGCTGGTAGTAATAAAGGTCCTACAAACGAGGAGTATCTTGCAGAGGTGGAAGCACGTGTTGATACATTCTTGCTGCATCATCCTTATCTACAACGCAAGGACGTTCCTGCCGAAATGGTAACGGCCAGCGCTTCGGGATTGGACCCTGATATTACGCCTGCCAGTGCCTATGCACAGGTAAAACGTGTGGCTGAGGCGAGGGGACTGGATGAGGTTGTTGTCAGGAATATCGTTGATAAGACCATTGAAAAACCCTTATTGGGGCTGTTTGGTACAGAGAAAGTGAATGTTTTGAAGTTGAATATAGCATTGGATTTGGAAAAAACGAATGGAAAATAATTAGAGATATGAATCATTTTAAAGTAACAATAATAGGTTTTATAGCAGCTGTGGTGGTAAGCTTTTATGGGGGAGATAAAGTGTGTGCGCAAGAAGTCCGGATACAGGGAGATTTGGTAAGTTCCTATGTGTGGCGCGGCTTTTATCAGACCGGAGTTAGCTTTCAGCCGACTTTAGGTTTTGGAATAGGAGATTTTTCGTTGACAGCATGGGGCTCTACCGATTTTGACGGAACAAGTTCTTCTGAAGGTGCGGCAGCTAAGGAAATAGATTTGACGGCGGCGTATACGTTCGGCGATTCCGGTCTTACTTTGTCCGTTGCCAGCCTTTGGTGGGCTGGTCAGGGAGCTAATAAGTATTTTAACTTCAAGAGTCATGAGACGGCTCATCATTTTGAAGCGAGACTTGCCTATACATTACCGTTGGAGAAGCTCCCGCTTTCGATAGCTTGGTACACGATGTTTGCCGGTGCGGATAAAAATGACAAAGGAGGGCAGAACTATTCTTCTTATGTTGAACTGAACTATCCGTTCAATATCAAGTCTGTCGATTTGAATGCCACTTGCGGTTTTCTTCCTTACGAAGCCGGTGTGGGTGTTTACGGAGTTCCAAACAGGGGCTTTGCCGTAACCAATCTTGGCTTGAAAGCCACGAAAGATATAAAGGTAACGGATAAATTTGCTGTACCGATATTTGCACAAGCCATTTGGAATCCCCGTATGGAAGATGCGCATCTGGTGTTTGGCATAACCCTGAAACCATGAGCCGGGAAGAGAGCGTACAACATTTCCTCGACTTGATTAAGAAATCACGTCGCGGCAAGTTTAAGGTCTATATCGGTATGATTGCCGGTGTAGGTAAAACTTATCGTATGCTTCAGGAGGCCCGTGACCTGTTGGATAATGGTGTGGACGTAAATATTGGCTATGTGGAAACGCATGAGCGTGCCGGCACGGAGGCACTGTTGAAGGGACTACCCGTTATTCCCCGACGTAAGATATTCTATAAGGGGAAGGAACTTGAAGAAATGGATCTTGACGCCATCATCCGTATCCATCCGGAGATTGTCATAGTGGATGAATTGGCGCATACTAATGTGGAAGGCAGCCGGAATGAGAAGCGCTGGCAGGATGTGATGGATTTGCTGGATGAGGGTATCAATGTTATATCTGCCGTCAATATACAGCATATTGAGAGTATCAATGAAGAGGTACAAGGCATTTCCGACATTGAGGTAAAGGAGCGTATTCCCGATAGTGTATTGGAAGAAGCAGATGAAGTTGTGAATATTGATCTGACGGCGGAAGAATTGATAACCCGTCTGAAAGCCGGTAAGATATACAAACCGGATAAGGTAGCTCTTGCTCTGAATAACTTCTTCAAAACAGAAAATATTCTGCAATTACGTGAGTTGGCTTTAAAAGAAGTTGCGTTGAGGGTAGAGAAGAAAGTTGAGAATGAGGTGGTGGTCACCAGTGTAGGTGTGCGGCATGAGAAGTTTATGGCATGCATCAGTAGTCAGGAAAAGACACCGCGCCGCATTATCCGTAAGGCAGCTCGACTGGCGACCCGTTATAACACATCCTTCGTCGCACTTTATGTGCAGACTCCCCGTGAGAGTTCCGACCGGATTATACTCGCAAATCAGCGGCATCTGCTGAATCATTTCAAGCTGGTGACCGAATTGGGTGGGGAAGTTATGCAGGTGCAATCCAAAGATGTATTGGGTAGTATTGTTACAGCTTGCAGAGAGAAGCAGATTACTACCGTTTGCATGGGAAGTCCCTCGTTTACTTTGCCGCAATCTCTGTTTATGGTGCTGAAATATAGAAAATTTGTGAGTGAACTGGCGCAAGCAAACGTAGATTTGATTATACTTGCATAAAATTTAATTCTTTGAGTATTATGAATATTCGTACAAAATTGATACTTAGTGTGGGCATTCTAACCGGTATGATTATACTGTTGGTAGCGCTTTCTGTTGTAAACCTTCAGATATTGACGGCTACTGAACCAGATAGTCCCGCCGCCATGCCCGGTCTGCAACGTGCCTTGTTATGGATTTCCGTTACAGGCGGTGTTTGCATTCTTGCCGGTATTGTGCTGCTGGTATGGTTACCCCGCTCCATAAACAAACCTATCAGGGAACTGACGCAAGGTATCCTCGAAATAGCCAACCATAACTATGAAAAGCGTCTTGATATGAGTGAACATGAAGAGTTTCGTAAAGTAGCTGACAGCTTCAACAGTATGGCAGAGCGTCTCACGGAATATCGTACCAGTACGTTGAATGATATATTATCTGCCAAAAAGTTTTTGGAGGCTATTGTAAACAGTATCCATGAGCCTATTATAGGTTTGAACTGCGGACACGAAATCCTTTTTATAAATAAGGAGGCACTGACGGTTCTTAACCTGAAACGTGAAGATGTTATTTGCCGTTCGGCTGAGGAATTGTCGCTGAAAAATGATTTGCTTCGCCGGTTGGTCCGAGAACTGATTAATCCGGGTGAGAAGCGGGAACCCCTGAAGATTTATGCCGATAACAAGGAAAGCTATTTTCAGGCGTCCTATATCACCATTGTGAATACGGATGCCGATACAGACGAACCTCATAATTTGGGTGATGTTATCCTATTGAAAAACATTACTGAATTTAAAGAACTGGATACGGCGAAAACTACTTTTATCTCTACGATTTCGCATGAACTGAAAACTCCTATCTCCGCAATCCTTATGAGTTTGCAGCTTCTGGAGGACAATCGTATCGGTGCTCTGAACGAGGAACAGGAACAACTTTCTAAGAGTATCAGGGAGAATGCCGACCGTCTGCTGGATATTACGGGTGAACTTCTTAATATGACTCAGGTAGAAGCCGGTAAGTTGCAGATGATACCGAAGATAACAAAACCTATAGAATTGATAGAATATGCCATCAAAGCCAATCAGGTACAGGCTGATAGGTTCAATATCCAGATTGAGGTGGAATACCCGGAAGAGAAGATGCCGAAGCTGTTTGTGGATAGCGAGAAAATAGCATGGGTACTCACTAACCTATTAAGTAATGCCATTCGTTACTCTAAGGAAAACGGTCGTGTCTTGATTGGTGCAAAACAGGAAGATAATTTTGTGGAACTCTATGTACGGGACTTTGGTAAAGGTATTGATCCGCGTTATCATCAAAGTATCTTCGACCGCTACTTCCGTGTACCCGGTACTAAAGTGCAGGGAAGCGGATTAGGACTCTCCATATCCAAAGACTTTGTTGAGGCTCATGGTGGTACGTTGACAGTCCAAAGTGAGTTGGGGAAAGGAAGCTGTTTCGTTATTCGGCTGAAAGCATAATAGTTTTGCGGCGTTTCCTTATTTTCTACGATACTGTTGCGGTGACATTCCTGTCTGTTTCTTGAAGAAAGTGCCGAAGTAGGATGCGTTCGGGAAGTTGAAAAAGTCAGATATTTCCTGTACGTTTTTTTGTGTATTCTTGAGCAGTGAGATGCTTTTGCGGATAATAGATTTGAATACCAGTTCTTGTACCGTATATCCACAGATGGATTTGGACAAGGCTGAAAGGTATTTTGGGGATAGGCATAGTTTGTCCGCATAGAAGTCTACTCCTCGTTCTTCCGTATAGTATTGCTCTATCAACTGTACCAAACGGATGAATATATCATGCTTGTGGCTTACGGATGCTTTTTCTGCAATGAGCTTACGGGTATAGACCGAGCATAGCCTGTAAGTCAATGCGAGCAGGAGCAGTTTCTGTTCGTATCGGTTGAATGTATTCTCTTCGATTTTCAGCGTATTGTCCAGTAGTGACAGGTATTTCAAGACCTCTTCTTCTTCTCCGGTATTCCATACATAGCATGGCTCGGTGGCCAAATGAGAATACAAGTTCATGGATACTACCGAATTTCCCATGATATCCCGTATGGGGTCAGTTTGATAAATAAAGATGAATACTTCCACGTCACCGGATGCATACAGTACTTGAAACAAGGAATCTTTCGGAAGGAAGAGCGTATCGCCGGCTTTGGCGGAGAATGATTTTTGATTAAGAATAAAAGTAAAATTCCCCTGGCGACAAATTACCAGTCCCACGCCTTCTATCAGGAATGGGCTTTGCAAGGTAGGCGGAAACGAGTAAAGCATACCTTCCGAACTGCAAATTTGTTGTTTGCTCAATAATGCACTGTCAAGGTGCGATAGGCGTTCTTGCTGGGTATCCATGACATTAGGAATTATAGGTTTTGTCCGAAAACAGTGCTAAGTTAATAATTTCCGTTTAGGATAGGGCAGTGCAACTACAAATATCATACAAAAAAGACAGGCATATAGCGTCCATCCCGCCATTTCCTTGACTGCCGATAAAGTAGCCTGTACTTGGATGCGCCCCTTAGTGGACATGGCTGCCATATTGATAGCTTCTTGTTTACTCTTTCCTTGATATTGCATTCCTCGTACGGTTTGCGTAAATGAGGCGGATGCTTCGGGGTGCATCATGTCTACGTTTTGTGCATAGCGGGTGATGTAGTATTGTTGACGTTCCTGCAATACATTACTATATAGGGCTGTTCCGATGCAGGGAGCAAGCACCATACGTACGGTAAGCATCGTACAAATCCATGAAGAGAGGTATTTATAGGGCATACGCTGGGTCGCAAACGTCGGTATCAGCGAGTATAAGAGCATCATGCCCGTAGAGCGGATGATGATAGGATATTTCATTCGTTCGTATAGGCCTGCACCTTGTACCTCGAAATACATATACATGGCAGATAGCCCCAAGAACAGGAATCCTGCGGCAAAAAGGTATTTAAAGTGCACTCCTTTTACGCTAAGCCAAATTGTTGCAATCCCACCGATAAAATACCCTAACATAGACCAGTTTCCCAATGTGGCGTTTTGGTAATTGTCCAGTTTCATCCCTATGCCTGTAAATACGTTGACAAACAAAGAGCTGGAGTTCAATACCATTAACAGGAAGTAGAATAGGAAGCCAAAACGGATAGTACGCAGTTTAAGCACATCGAATTGATAATAAGGATTGCGTTGAGTTGCTTCTATATAGATAAATAAAGCTCCTGCAGCTACAGCCCCGAACGTTGCCCATTGTATAGTAGGATTATCGTACCAGTCAAGAACCTTGCCGTAAGTCAGTACATAGGTGATGCACATCAGTGTGATGCAGAAGATGGAAGCGTTGCCAAATTGTTTGAAGTTTATCGGGAAACGACGTGTGGCATACTTGTGATAGGGCATCGTGATGAAAGAAATAAGAATACAGAGCAATAACAATCCCATCATGAAGTAATAAACGTACTGCCACTCGTATTCGTAGGTGAGCCATGCGGTGAGCGATGTACCCAGCTGCCCCAGTACCATAAAGAACAGATAAATGGCGGGTTGTGCGGCACTTCGTTCAATGTCCAGTTTGTCCCAACCTTTGCCGGTGGCAGGTTCGTTGCCGGGAGTGATTTTCTCGGTTGCTTCCACATGACCGGCATATTTGATGAGGGTGAACAGATTAACCATCATCAGTACCATGCGCAGGAATCCCATGAACAGGCTGCATAGCGCTAACAGGAATATGCTGTCTGTCTTGGCACAGATGTAACTGAAGATATACATCAGTGAGAATCCGGCAATACACATCATTTTCTCTCTGCGGATACATACCAGTCGGTACAGAAAAGGGCAGAATGCCGCCATACCTATGGAGGTGGCGAAATTGGCAAATTGGATATGTTCGGATATGATGCCCAGGCCGCTCATCATCTCTGTACCGTTGGCGGAGTAAGTTCCTCCTACCGTAAGAATAGGAAGGAAGAACATAAACAGGATAATAATACCTATCGGTTTAGGCACCCAGTTGTAGAACGGGTAGTTTTTAGGATATGAGGGCATCTTTTCAATAATTAATAATTAAAAATCAGAGTTTGGCTTTTACTATCACCATCATGCCGGCCGCCAGTTTCTCGTTATCTTCTTGGGATAGGTGGGTGAAATCTATGCGTACGGGTATGCGTTGCTGTATTTTTACGAAGTTTCCGGCAGAGTTATCGGTAGGAACCAATGAGTATTTGGAACCTGTTGCACCTGAAATGGCGGTGATGGTTCCTGTGAACTCTTTGTCGCTGATAGCATCTACGGTGATAGTAACCTCTTGTCCTATATGGAGGTTCTCTACCTGTGTCTCTTTGTAGTTGGCGACAATCCATTTTTGAGTATCGGGCAGAATGTAGGTGATAGTTTGTCCGGCTGTAATGAACTGTCCTTCTTCCAATGCCCGCCTTCCCAATTTACCGTCGCAGGGAGCTACTACTACGGTATAGGAGAGGTTCAGACGCGCCATTTCCAAAGCTGCCGTGGCACGTTGAATGGCGGCTTCCGTACTTTCACGGCGGTGTGAAACTTCATTTACTCCCGATAGAGCGGCTTTTTGCTGACGTTTTGTTGCTTCAAGTTTTTTGCGAGTGGCTTCGTACTCTGTCTCTATCTGTTCCAACTGTATGGGAGTAGCGGCATTCCTTTGTACCAGATTTTGGTAGCGTTGGCGGTCTTTCTCCAGTTTGGCAAGACGGATTTCTATTTCGGAAATGGAGGCGTCATATACGGAAGCAGTGGTCTGCGTGGTTTGCAGGGTAGCTCCGATTATGGTAGCTCCGGCTTGTGCATCTTTCAGTGCGGCTTCGGCTTCCATTACACGTATCTTATATTCGCGGTCGTCCAATACAAGAAGTGTATCGCCTTTGTGCACTTCCTGGTGCTCGGTGAAATAAATCTTCTTGATATAACCCGATGCGCGCAGGTTGATGGGGGAGATGTATTGTTCTATCTGTGCGTCATTGCTGACTTCCGTTTGTTTATAATCAAGGAAGAGACAAACTACCTCTATTACTCCCCAAATGACGATTGCAGCTCCCAACAGGCTGATTACGATTTGCCAACGGCGTAGCTTACGCAGTTTCTTGGCTTTCTCCTGATGTGTGTTCGATGCGTTATTTCTTTCTTTTGTTTCCATATGCTGATTTGATTAACTTGTTATTTAACTAATGAGTCTATTTGTCCTGTCAGTTTCAGTAGTAACAGGGTGGTAACCCGATAACTGTAATGGGCGCTGATGTAATTATTCTGTGCTTCGCTCATCTGCATTTCGTCTTGCAGAACCTCGGTCATAGAAGCGATTCCTTCGCGGTAACGGTCCATGGTAACGGTGTATACGTCTTCGGCAAGCAGGTAATTGTCTTTTTGTTTTTTGAAGTTACGCTGATTATTCATCAGGTCGTTGGTAGCATTCAGATATTGGGTTTGCAGATTTTTGCGGGTATTTTCTTGTGCCAATCGCAGGTTTTCAATGTCTATTGCAGCTTTCCGGGTTTTGTAGCGTTTATCCAGTCCGTCAAAGATAGGGACGCGCAGTGACAGTCCCAGCCCATAGGAACGGAACCAGTGATTGGACGGTCCGGAGTGGAACCAATGGTAGGCTTTGTCAGTATAAGCAGAGAACATCCAGCTACTGGTCAGGTTCAGTGAAGGGATGTAGCCGTAGCCAATCATCTTTTTTTGTTTTTCGGCCATTGCTTTTTGTGATTGCAGCAGCTGTAACTCGTACAGATTCTCGGATAATCCGGTCAGTGCCACGGGAGTGATGTTTTCGGAATTTACCGGGACTAACGCTATTTGCTCATCGGCCGGATAGTCCATAATATATTTCAGCAGATTTAGTTGCTGTTCTTGCATGGCCTGTACATTATCGTATTGCACTTTCAGATTTTCCAAGTTGATATTTACTCGCTTAACGTCTACTTCCATAGCCATTCCATTATCATGGAAGGCCATAGTAATGTCTTTCAATTCTTCCAATCGGGTAATATTGGCTTTTATCAATGTGATTTGTTCGGCAGTGGTCTGTCCCAGATAATACATTTTGCATATCTCCAGAATGAGATCCTCACGTGCCTTTTCGTAAGAAAGACGGTTTATTTCATCCATAATTTTGGCTATGGATACGGTGGTGTAAAGTGTCTGGTTGTAAAGAGGCATTTGTAGCTGTAGCCCTGCGTTAGCATTGAATCGCAAAGTCTGGGTTATGTTATATGGTTTTCCATAGGCAGAACCGTCCGTAACGGATACAGGGGGATCTATATTGTCATTATAGTTGGCAAACCCATTGATTTGAGGCAATAGTCTTGCCCTGTTTTCGGAAACTCCGTATTTGCTTTTCTGCATTTCCTTACGTTTGCTTTCCAAAGACAGGTTGTTTTCTATACCTATTTCCAGACACTCTTTCAGTGTCAAGGTCTTTTGGGCATCCCCTTTAGCTATTGCCAAACAGAGAAAGGCAAAAGTGAATAGTAGTTTTTTCATAATAATCACCAATAATTTGTGCAAAGTTAGCGGCTTATTATAGAAAAATACTATCCATATATAGATTGCTTATGTTCATATTTTCCTTTTTCTAAGGGTGAAAATAGGTAAATAGCAACTGTTTTGAATTTCTGTATGTACTTAATAAATGATAATAATCGTCTTTCTTGTGAAAAAAAACAGATAGAAACGTATTTATCAAGTTTATTATACTACCTTTGTCGCCAGAGTTTGAGTTACGAATCATTATCGTATAGTTCTTCTTTTAATATATTATTAGTAAGCAGTCCTCTTCTTTAATTATCCTCCTCACTCCAATTTATTATTTATTTTATAACATTTTTAGAATGAACATTTACATTTCAGGTTTAAGTTATGGCATTAATAATGCTGACTTGACAAATTTATTTGCAGAGTTTGGAGAAGTTTCTTCAGCTAAAGTTATTTTCGATAGAGAAACCGGTAGATCCAGAGGATTTGCTTTTGTCGAAATGAACAATGACACAGAGGGACAGAAGGCGATTGACGAACTAAACGGTGTAGAATATGACAATAAAGTTATTTCTGTAAGCGTTGCACGTCCTCGTGAAGAAAGACCGTCAAACGGTAGACCCCGTAGCGGTTATAACAACTCTAGAAGATACTAATATTAGATAGAGGCAGGAAACTTGATTTCCTGCCTCTTATAAATAATTTCTGTCTTTTTCATTTTAGCGGAAGCGTTCCGTTCCACCATCTGCACTTTTCATTCTACGAGGATTTATAAGACTTTTGTATGAGCTACCTGAGTGAAGCGTGCTCATATTATACTTATGCTAATGTTTTAGCATACTCAAAAATAACATTTATGACATTTAAAGATTTAAATATAACCGAACCGATTTTAAAAGCAATTGAAGAAAAAGGATACACTAATCCCACCCCTATACAAGAAAAAGCGATTCCTGCCGCATTAGCGGGAAAAGATATATTAGGCTGCGCGCAGACCGGTACAGGAAAGACTGCCGCATTTGCCATCCCCATCATTCAGCATCTGCAAGCTAATAAGGATAAAAACAAAAGCATCAAAGCCTTGATACTGACACCTACCCGTGAGCTGGCCTTACAGATTAGTGAGTGTATAGACGATTATGCAAAATACACACAAGTTCGTCATGGAGTTATCTTTGGAGGAGTGAATCAACGCGCGCAGGTAAATATGTTACATCAAGGAATTGACATACTGGTTGCTACTCCGGGACGTTTGCTTGACTTGATGAATCAAGGATATATCCGTCTGGATGATGTGCGTCACTTTGTGTTGGATGAGGCAGACCGTATGCTTGATATGGGATTTATCCATGATATCAAACGCTTGTTGCCTAAGCTTCCGAAAGAGAAACAAACATTGTTCTTTTCGGCTACTATGCCCGATACTATTATTGCTTTGACCAACTCTCTTTTGAAGCAGCCGGTAAAGATTAGTATAACGCCCAAATCATCTACGGTAGATGCTATTGAGCAAACTGTTTACTTTGTAGAGAAGAAGGAGAAAAGTAAATTGCTGATTTCTATTTTACATAAAGCGGAAGGGCAGTCCGTGCTTGTCTTTTCACGTACCAAGCACAACGCAGATAGAATAGTCCGGGTGTTGAGTAAGGCAGGTATCGGTAGCCAAGCCATTCATGGAAACAAGAGCCAGAATGCACGGCAGTCTGCGTTGGAGAATTTCAAATCGGGTAAGATACGTGTTATGATAGCGACTGATATTGCAGCCAGAGGTATTGACATCAACGAATTGCCATTAGTTATTAATTACGATCTTCCTGATGTACCTGAAACTTATGTACATCGTATAGGACGTACAGGCAGGGCCGGCAACTCAGGAACTGCATTGACTTTTTGCTCACAGGAAGAACGTAAGTTGGTCAATGATATTCAAAAGCTGACGGGGAAGAAGCTCTGTAAAGCGGAATTTGCTATTTGAGATTGTTTCTAAGTTTATTATTTATTCAACAGTTATACATCAATTATAAAATATAAGTTCTATGGCAAAATCCATGACAGTAGGAAAACGTGAAAATGAAAAGAAAAGACTTGCTAAACGGGAAGAGAAACTGAAGAGAAAAGAAGGTAGAAAGTCTAATAAAGGCAGTTTCGACGATATGATTGCTTATGTGGACGAATATGGAATGATAACCTCGACTCCGCCTGAAGAGAATATCAAGAGGCAAGAGGTTAAGATAGAGGAGATAATGATTTCTACACCCAAGAAGGAAGATGAAGGGCCGGTGGTTCTGAGAGGGCGGGTTGAGTTCTTCAATGAGTCCAGAGGCTTCGGTTTTATTAAAGACCTTTCAGGAGTTGAGAAATACTTCTTTCATGTGAACAATGTTGTTACGGAGATTAAAGAAGGTAACATTGTTACATTCGACCTTGAGCGCGGAGCAAAAGGAATGAATGCTGTTAATATTTGTTTGGAAAAGTAATTTATCTAAGCCCCCCTTCCACCCGCTATCTCGTATAAACAGGAAACTTCGGAAGGGTGGAAGGGGGCAGGTGCAAACTGAAATCCAAGAATATTTCCTGTTTTGATGTATATCATAATCCGTTTTGATGTACATCAAAACGGATTATGATATACATCAAAACAAGTTTTTTCCGGCTTAAAAACAAAAAAGACCGCCAAGAGTGGAAGCCTCTCAACAGTCTAAATCTTCATTTGTAGCGGGACCCGGGATTGAACCGGGGACCTCATGATTATGAAACGCTACTAAGTATTTAACTTCCAGTTTCTTACGATGTCAACCACTTGCTTAAGTGCTTCTTTTACAAGGGCAAAGATAATATATCTTTTTCATCTGTAATCATTTTGTTTCTTCTTTTTTCAGGCGGTGTGTGCAATTTGTGTGCAAATAGTCTTATTGCTCTAAATATTCAGAAGGTATTTCTTTGTCTATTATCCCTTTATTTATGTTTGTATACCCCACAGATATATTGGGTCGGTCTTTAATTCGATTGTAGATTTTTGGTAACAATAATCTTGTTTTTTCCAAATTTTCTTTACTTCTTTTCTGACTTTTCCAAGGCATGAATTTGTTGAAATAGAGCTTTTCTTTTTCTTCAACATCGTATCTTTGTGTACTTACATAATGCAGTAGCTCTATTGAGGTTGGGCTATATGTGTTAGGGATCTTTTTATTGAACTCATCAAAAAAGTTTTGAGGCTTAAATGGATTGTCTGGATTATACTTTAATTGTAGTATTTTCACGAGAGATTTGTAGTCTTGGTTATTGATAACAGGATTTATTTCAAATCCTGATTTTACATCTAGCCATAACTGAAATGTACTTTGTCTTTGGATGAATCCTAATTGATAAGGAACAACGGAAATATCAAAAAATATTTCAAATGAAATTTCATTTACTTGATATTTAAAAGTTCCATAAGTTAAGTCATTCTTCTTTATAGATATAAATAACGGTTTTAATCCTGATAATTTCATTGATTTATTTGATAAGTATTACCTTCAAACTTTATTATTCACATTTAAAAGGGTTGATTTTGGCACTATTTATCCCTTTTTATTATAGAATCTTTTACTGGTTCTGGTAGTTTCTGATATAACCCCAGTAAAATAGTATCTCATTCTTTGAAAAAATCATTATAGTCTTTTTTTATGATGCTTTTAAGTAAAGGATTGTCATCTAATGGCTTTGCAAAATGATTAATATATGAAGGCTTGGTTAATCCATAAAGTTCTTCTGTTGGTGACTTAAAATAATCGTGCACTGATATTGCTTCACTTATTGGTTTAGTTAATCCATAAAGTTTTTCAGTTGGTGACTTTAAATAATCGTGCATTGGCATTGCTTCACTTATTGGCTTAGTTAATCCATAAAGTTTTTCTGTTGGTGACTTAAAATAATCGTGCATTGATATTGCTTCACTTATTGGCTTAGTTAATCCATAAAGTTCTCCTGTTGGTGACTTTAAATAATCGTGTATTGACATTGCTTCACTTATTGGCTTAGTTAATCCATAAAGTTTTTCTGTTGGTGACTTTAAATAATCGTGCATTGATATTGCTTCACTTATTGGCTTAGTTAATCCATAAAGTTTTTCAGTTGGTGACTTTAAATAATCGTGCATTGATATTGCTTCACTTATTGGCTTAGTTAATCCATAAAGTTTTTCAGTTGGTGACTTTAAATAATCATGCATTGATATTGCTTCACTTATTGGCTTAGTTAATCCATAAAGTTCTTCTGTTGGTGACTTCAAATAATCGTGTATTGATATTGCTTCACTTATTGGCTTAGTCAATCCATAAAGTTTTTCTGTTGGCGATTCTATGAGATACTCATTTGAAAGAGTTTTATTAGTCACCAGAAATTCAGCTAAAGACTTTGCACTACCCCAAGGGTGTTCTACGGCTGAAGCTTCCTTTGTTTTAATATAATTTTCAATTGTAGGAGATGATAGAATATTTAAAATAGACTCATCTTCTTTGCGGGTGTTTTTCACCTCTTCTATTGTTTCTTTCTCTATCTCAACAGACATATTCTCTTGAGCATATTTTAGGAACCTATCTGCATTGTATATTATAATGTTTTTCTGTGTTTCATTGTGAAATTCTTTGATTAATTCATTTCTTGGACCAATTGTTTTTCCACCTTCCTTCTTCCACCAATCTTCTTTTAAATCATCAGTTACTAAAAGAATATCCTTCCCTATTTTTTTAGCTTCGTGAATAATTTGCTTCCAGACGATTAAATCTCCATATAATCGTCTATCTCCAAATTCTTTTTTTTCTTTTTCATCACAATAACCGGGAGGGGTTTTTGTCTGATATCGAGTTTTACCTTCTATATATATATTCTTTAATTCATCTTCAGTGAAGTCTGCTCCAACTTTATTGTCGAAAATATTTGTTATTATTTCTAATATTTCATCTTTCTGAAGATAATCAGGAGTATCGGTGTTTTTCTCTCTGAGATTCTCAATTAATATATTTGCACAGGTTTGCAAATGATTTACTATGCTATTTATATCAATATATGGATGGCGTTTAAAGTCATCCAATTTTAATGCAGTTATAAACTTATCAAGTTCTCTATTTATCCGGGATGCTATTTGGTCATAAGCAACATCCAATTTACTAATAACGCTTATTCTATTTCGTTGATATTCTAAGGCAACTTGATATGGAATCCAAAGTCTATCTTTGTACTGTTCCAATACTTCGAAAAAATCATTTCTTGTTTTCTCTGTATATCTATATAGATTAATCAATACATTAGTATCAAATATGATTATGCCATTCGTCCAAATCTCTTTGATTTGTTCGTCTGTTGGATTGTAATATTCAAAAAATAAGTTTTTCATATCGTGGATTCTGTTTACAACAAATATATGACATTTTTGCTACATGACCAACAAATAGTCAGATGTTATACTGGATATTTTTTGTTCAGGTTTTAATCTATAATGCAAACATAGTTTGAAAATGACTTTTAAATGCTTTTGGAAGCTCCATTCACTTTATAATCCCCCCAATTAGAGGATATATTACCTGTAAGTAAAGTCGCTTGCACGTAATCAAAATCTTATGTTTAAAAGCATTAAAAACGGAGTTTCTATAACCTCTGTACTCGACATGCGTACCGTTAACAAAGAAGGTACATATCCAGTAAAAATCAAAGTGTATTATCAAAGAAAGCCGAAGTATTATTCTGTCGGAATTTCTATGTCAAAGGAAGAGTTTGATAAACTTCCTGAAAGTAGATCTGCTGAAGGTAGGTGCATTCAAGGGGAAATTGAAAAGGAGTTTTCCCGTATTCTTAAAAACGTGGAGTTTCTTGTTGAAAAAGAAACTTTCTCGTTTGATCGTTTAAATGCTCGTTTAGGGAAAAATATTGGTGGTACTCTCAATGAAATGCTTGATGCTAAAATCAAAGAACTCAAAGAAAATGATAAATTCGGTTCTATGGGGTCAAACAAAACAACATTGTCGACTATTAAGCGTTTCAAGAAAAATGAAGTTCAGTTTCGTGATGTAACTGTTGAGTGGCTACGTGAATATGAGAAGTTTTGCTTGAAAACAATGAACCAAACATCATTAGCCATAAATCTGAGAAATATCCGTGCGATCATCAATGATGCAAAAACTGCCGGTATGATTAAAGAATCGGATTATCCTTTTGGAAAAGGAAAATATCAGATAAAGGAAGGAATCGGAAAAAAGAAAGCACTCACCAAGAAACAATTAAAGTCTATTGCATTGTATTCTGATGGCAATGAGTTTACAACCATGTATCGAGATTTATGGTTGTTTATCTATTATTGTAATGGCATTAATGTTGCCGATTTGATTAACCTTAAGTTTTCTGATATTCAAAACGGAGAAATTTCCTTTATCCGTGAAAAGACAAAAGACAGAACGCATGAAGCAAAAAGAATTTATGCGGTAATTACTCCTGAAATGCAAGCTACTATCAACAAGTGGGGAAACAACCCCAAGAAAGATATTTATTTGTTTCCCTTTATGCAGCCTGACGATGATGCTTGGGAACACGAGAAGAAGAAAAAGAATCTCACCAAGAATATTAATGATAGAATGAAGAGAATAGGCAAAGAGTTGAATATCGGGGAAATAACGACCTATGTCGCCCGTCATACGTATGCAACTGTATTGAGAAACGAGGGAGTGCCCATATCTCATATATCTACCACATTGGGACATACAAGCGTGACCACTACTGAGATATACTTGGCAGACTTAGAGACGGAAGATAGAGCCCGAAATGCGCGCCATTTGAGCTTTTAGGTGTCCGTATATATTGAAATTTGGGTGTTTTTATGTGTAGCCCGATTCTCTTGTTTAGTGGAGAATCGGGCTTCTTTTTAACTAAATTACCGGTGCGATTGCTTAAATTGCTTTAAGAATATAGTTAAAATACCTTTATCTTTTATATTTCGGCAAAAATGAGGATATATATAATATCCGAAAATTCAAGCATTCGGGGGGTTAGTAAATGTAATAAAAAATAATATTATGACGCGAAAGAAAAAAGCCCAAGAGGAACAGCCGGTAGTTACTGAGGTAGCAACGGTTAAAAAGACTGCAACCAAGAAAGCAAAGTTACAACCTAAGGTTGAAATCGAAGAGACTCCACAAGAAGAGTCGGAGCCAATCATTATTGAAGAACATGAAGCCTTGTTGTTAGATGATGGTTCAAAACTTACTGGCGATTATAGTATTGAAGATATGATGAATTCATTAATCAAATCTGCTGAAAGAGACGATGAAGAAACTATTTCAGATGAAATACTTGATAAGTTCGACAGGGACTTAGAAGCAAAAGGTCTTGGCGATGCTTATTTCCAAAAGAAAGAAACTCAACTCAAAGAGATGGAGTTAGCGAATGAACTCCATGAATTTGCGATAGATGAGATACTCAATGAAGAAGATTAAGTAATTAAGTAATTTTGTAACCGCAGCAGTCTCTTAAAGAGACAAAACTTTTGTAATGTACTGGAATTTACCTAATTTTGCACCGTCATGGAAACATGGCGGACATATTGGAATTTAAAAGTACACGAAAGTGTCTAACTGATTCTCACCGGTAAAGTCTGGAAAACTAAAAGGTGAACGAGGATGAGTTGGCATGTCTCTCGTCATATTTGTATATGGCGTGAGGCTGCTGCTTATTTTAGTTCAAGGCATTTCCAGACGCCCACCGGTTAAAATGAGTTAGCAGTCCTCACGCTTTCGCATTTAATGAACTCTTCTTTGAGGCTGGGGAGGAAGCAAAAATTTTATTTAAAATGAAAACATTAAGAATGTTTGCAACCACTTTGATGATGGTTGTATTGTGTGTTGGCTTTGCATCATGTAGTAGTGACGATGACAAGGATGACAACAATGGTAATGGTACCGTAAATCCGTCGAATGTATTCACAGGAGAACGTGCTAAATCTTTCTCGGGTATGGATATGACTTATAATGCGGACGGATTATTGACCGAAATCAAATCGGCCGATGCAAAAGTCACTTTTGAGTATCATGGTGTGACAAGAGCTGTAAACCAAGAACATTATGTAAAAATGACAGTTGCCGACCAAGAATATAAGGATGAAATTTACGTTTTTAACATGGAACTCAACGAGCAAGGCTTCGTGAAACATTGTGATGAAATCGAACCGGACGGTGACGCCGAAACATGGGATTTCACATATACGGCAGAAGGTAATCTGACCTCTATGAAACGTTCGGAAGGCGGAAACGAAACAACAACTATCACTTATAAGGATGGAAATGTGACTAAAACATCTACCGTTTCGGAAGACGACGATGACAATTATGAATACACCATATCATATACCTCCGATAAAGTTTCAAAAGCGATTGAGAATAAAGGATGCATCATGTTGTTTGACCAGACATTGGGTGTCGATATGGATGAAATGGAGTATGCTTACTATGCCGGATTATTGGGAAAAGCAACGAAAAATCTTCCTGTTAAATGCGTTGATGAGGAAGGTTACGCCAGTGAATTTACTTGGCCGTTGAACGATAAAGGCTATCCTACCAAATTAGTGATAACAGAAGGGGAGTATGAGGATGAATATTCATTTGGATGGTAATAAAATTATCAATTTTATTTCGTTGAATTGATTTTATTTCAAACAAAATGAAATCCTCTCGTTGCTCAAATGTAGCGAGGGGATTTTTTTTATGTATCAAACTTTGAAAATTATGAATAACAGAATTACCCCTTACAACATTACCGACCTCAAAGAGAATGAAATATTTGTGTTCGGTTCCAATCCTTATGGTGTGCATAAAGGAAATGCCGCATCTATGGCAAGACAGTTCGGAGCTGTCATGGGACAACCTGTCGGAGTACAAGGCAGAACCTATGCCATGCCTTCTAAAAATCTTGATAATTTCAAGAAGTATATTGCCGACTTCCTGATATATGCAGAACAACACCCGGAACAAACTTTCTTGGTTACGGAAATAGGTTGCGGTATATCTAAACATACCCCGCTTGAAATAGCTCCTTTATTTAAAGAGGCGGTGAAATTGGAAAATGTCCATTTACCTTTTATCTTTTGGGATGTCTTAAATTGTGGGATAAAAGAACGTATAAGGCTGATAGCAGGACATGAAGCAACCTTTGTTCCTGAACTCTGGGAAAGGACCGGTATTCCTCCTGCTGCAATAATGAATATTTTATTTGGGAATGAATATCCGTCTATCTGGGACCTCCAAAAGATATTGATTACTTTCCCCGATATTAATCCGAGATGGTTGCTGCTGGGAGAGGGTAATATGGAATCCCCAAAGAGCAATAGATTTATCACGAAAATAAGCAGGTTTTTGCATACTCTTTTTTCTTCCAAATAGACACGAAACTATTATTTCTCAATACCAAAAATGAGGATGTTTTCGTCTCCTGTATCGCTCCTTTTCTCTGCATCAATACTCGGTATAAAGCAGCAAAAATAGATCTCAAATATGGAAGAATAAACTATAAGTAGAAAAAACTTACATAGTGAATAAAGTGAATGAAATGAATATATTTATATTAATAGTTTTTTATTGAGTATAATATTAATGTATAGATATAATATAAGAGAATATAGATTCATTTCATTCACTTTTTCACTATATGTAGTGTGGACTATAATAATAGTTCAGGGGGACAAGTCTGTATATCGAATTTTCCTGATTTTTCTATGTTATCATAATATTCCCATAATTCAGCTTGGTATTCATACAGAGGTAATATTATAACTTCTGGGTAAGTGGCTTTGTTTGGTGCTGGAGCTAGTCTGAAACCGGAAGTTGCAAATTTCCGTCCAACCTTACTTTTCATTCCAAAGGATTCAATAACTTCGAAAGAGTTATAATCTAAATCCTCTAAATTCTTGTCTAAGAGACCGTCTAAATCATTTATTGAATCATCTTCTAAAATATTTTCTTGAATTTTCTTCAGTCTGCAATATTTGTGCGGATACCAACCGATGCATATTATTTCATTTTCACATAATGAAGAGAAATGGAAATAATCTAATTGATTAAAAGCCTTTGCAGCATCGTATTTCTGCTTTGCTTTTTCGCAAAAGTCATCCCAGTTTAGATAGCCATTATCAACTTTTCGAGCATATAAGTCTAAAGCTGAAAAGGATATTTTAGCTTCTTCACCATTCTGTGTTTTATTTTCTATCAGCCCAAAATGTCGTATTAATGAATATTTGCTAACTTGGTCTCTATCTATAGATCTACTCGTTCCTATTATTTTTTTGTTCTTAACTCTCCTTTCTAATTCATCAAGTGTCTTTCCGTTGATGGATTGGCATAATTTATCAAGATTGGCATAATTAACTGAAAAATCTAACTTTGTTTTATATTCTCCTATTAAAAGTGTAAATAGCTCTTTATCAAAAGGATGTCTTTTCTTTCTCATAGATTTTATTGGTTTTTTTTCAAAGATAAAGAAAAAAAATCAAAAGTACAATTTTGCGATATGGGTGCTTCTGTGGCAATTGTACCTTTGCGCCATCATCAAAAAAAGAAGTAATGGAAAGGACAACTTACAACGACTTACCGGAACGAATGGATTATTTGATTTCGGAAATATCAGAGCTGAAAAATATTCTGGTACAGAGAAAAGAGAAAAAGGAAGAAGTTCCAAAATTCCTCGATAAAAAACAGGCTCTCCGATATATGATGGATATGGGATTTATAATGAGCGAATCTAAATTGTATAAAATGACCTCGCAGAATTGTATTCCTTATCATAAATCAGGAAGTAAACTCTATTTTATTCCAGACGAGTTGGAAAGATGGGTTGATGAGCAAATAGAAGGGAAAAAAGAAGTAAGCCATAACTTTCCCATTGAAAATGAGATGAAAATTCAAAGAAAAAAAGTAATACAATTAATAAAAAAATAATATCATGATGTACGAAGATGGCGAATACGAAGCTTCTGTTCCAGCAACAGATTCATCAGTAAAGAAAATAAATTTTCAATCAGTCGCATTGAAAAAAGTATATAAATATGCTGCTCTGAAAAAGATATTAGATAACATTGAAGCGTTGGACTTTCCTGCAATATTTTATCAGAACAATGAAGGTGCGCTGTATCATTTATATGAAACAAGAGAGGAATTGGAGAAAAGTCGTGATAAAGAGAGACAGGATGATCTGCGTAGTAAACTTAGAAGATATGATCCGGGAATTAAGTCTAAGTACGCTATTGTTATTGCATACTTATTGCAGGTGGCAGAAGATTGTGGACGTGACCTAATTTACATGAATGGACTTCCATATTGTTTTAATGGGCGTTATTGGAGAGTTGTGCGAGTGGAAATTTTTCAAGCTTTTTTATCAGAAGTTGTGACTAAAACAGGGATGAATGAATTTCAATCATTAAAGAGTGATTCGCAAAAAGACCTGTATAAGCAATTTATAGCAAGTGCGAGTCAAGCAGAGGACTCAGAGGACTCAAAGGACTCAGAAGACTCAGAGGATGCGGAAGATGTAGAAGAGTCGAAAACTTCTAAGGTGGTTATTAATCTTAAGAGTAATGTTTTTGTTTGTGAAAATGGGAATTACGAATTTAGAGGCTTTGACAAAAATGATATGCTAACATATTGTTTAGACTTTGATTATGACCCAAACGCGAAATACGACAAATTCCAAAAGTTCTTAGACAGGGTTTTACCAAATAAAAATATGCAGGCGGTGCTTTCTGAATATAGTGCTTACATATTAACTAAGAACCTTAAGTTAGAAAGATGTTTAATTCTATTAGGCTCTGGTGCTAATGGTAAAAGTACATTTGGGGATATTTTGACTGCTTTGTTGGGAGGCGATAAGAATGTTTGTTATAACTCGCTTAGTGAACTATGCGAAAGTAGTGGTTACTATCGTACAGAACTTCCAAATTATTTGCTTAACTTTTGTTCTGAGTTTAGTACTAGATATAGTGCTAGATTACTAAAGCAACTAATTAGTACAGAACCGGTAAAAGCTCGTGCTGTCTTTGAAAAGCCGATTACGATTCGGAATTACTGCAAATTTATCTTTAATGCTAATGTTATTAGCAAATTAGACCTTGAACACTCTAACGGCTTTCATCGAAGATTGCTACTTATACCCTTTGATGTTACAATCCCAGAGCGTGAACGTGATCCTGAGCTTGCACGTAAAATAATTGATGAGGAACTTAGTGGCATCTTTAATTGGATTTTGGAAGGCTTGGAACGTCTCTTAAAGAATAAGTGCTTTTCGATTACACCTGAAATTGAAGCTGTCAGAGCTGAATTTGAAAGAGACAGCGACTCGGTTTCCTTGTTTATTGACGAATGTCGCTACGTGAAAGACTTGACGTCGAAACCTATGAGGATGAAGGACTTATTTGATGAATATTGGAGTTATTGTACAGACTCTTTAAAAATGAAACCTGTAAGTAGGTCTGAGTTCAAGCGTAGATTGAAGGACAACTTAGGTTTTATTATTAAAGAAAATGGAACTAATAATTACGCTTTGGTTTATTGCACAAAGAAGCCAGAAGAACTTGAAGGTGAAAAGGTGAATGGTATGCATTGCGTTGAAGATAATGGAACGAAGATATATTTTCATGATGTGGCAGATTTGTGTAATCTTAAAAATAATGAATAATAAAAAAACAATCTTAGTGTCAAAGTTTGATGGTGTGAAATCTAACAGATCTTATGTCGTGGTGGATATTCATAAGTGGTTGCTAAGTAATCATTCACAAGAAGTGGTAAATCAAATTCGTAAAACGAGTAATGAAGATGAGCGTAAAACGTTGAAGTGTAAATTGCCTGCTATCACGCCGAGTGGAATATTTCATAAACGTAGTAATAAAGGTTTGGTTGAACCTTCTTATTTAATATGTATTGATATTGACGGGAAAGATAATCCGTCAATATCAGATATGGGAAGATTGAAAGAGCGATTAAGCAAATTACCTTATATAATGTATTGTGGTTTATCTGCAAGTGGTACAGGATTATTTTGTATTATTCCCTATGAGGACTTCCAAAAGCACAAGCTCTATTTCTATTCGCTTGAACAAAAGTTTAGAGATATGGGAATTATGGTTGATTCAAGTTGCAGTGATATTGCTCGATTAAGAATTGCATCTTATGATGAATATCCTTATTTTAATCCTGATGCAGCAATATATACGAGTACATTGGAAAAACCATCTGTGGTGCATTCAGAGAATAGGTTGCAAAAGGAATACAATGACTCTCCTAAAGTAGTGCATGGACAGCAGTTTGAAATATTATCAATGGAAGAAGCTCTTTTGCGTCCGTCAAACATGGATTATGCAAGTGCCACTCCTTTGAGCAAGACACAAAAGGTTGAAAGACTTTTGAAGCGAGTGATTGAAAAGAAGAAAGATATTACCTTAATATATGATGATTGGATTGCTATCTGCTATATAATTAAAAATCTATTTGGCGAGGAAGGGCGGATTCTTTTTCATCAAGTCAGTAGCTTTTTTCCAAGATATGACTATGATAGGGTAGATTATGAATATTCATCTAAAAAGAGAGGGGAATATCTATATAATACTGACCGCTTATTTGAAATAGCTGCAAAATATGGGATTTACTAATAGGAAGAAGATGCCTTTTATCTTCAATGAACTTAAAAACAAAGAATTATGAATTTAAAATTGAAAACTAACATCTGTAAGAGCAAATATGAATACGTTGCTTCACAGGAAGACAAAGTAGTCCACCCTGATAGAATTCTAATAGTGCATGGACAAGATTCAGGTATGAGTTATCTGGCTAAGAAAGTTTCTGAACTAGTGAAAGATGAAATTAAGCAGTAATCTGGATTCATTCATAATTGATCTGGCCTTATCGATTTTATCTGCTTCTTATAATATGTAGAAACTATGAAGATATAAGAATACTGTTTTACATTTCTGTTTTATTTGATTGAAAAGGGGTAACTACCGGTGTGTAGCTTATCTCTTTTTTCGTAGATACTTATGCAATTTCTTGTGCAAATAGCTCGGGACCGAGTAAATATCACTCGTAATGCTAAGAAAAGCTATGTAACGAAAAGAAAGTAAAAGAAAAGGAATTTTGAGGAGATTTGTCTTTGGATTTCATTGATTTTCACCACTTTATCTCTGCTTGTGTGCAAATTGTGTGCAAATGGCCCGGAAATAAAAAAAGACAACCAGAAGTGGAAGCCTCCTAATTGCCTAATTTGCAAGTCTTTCGACTTAGTAGCGGGACCCGGGATTGAACCGGGGACCTCATGATTATGAATCATGCGCTCTAACCAGCTGAGCTATCCCGCCATCATTTCTCGATTGCGGGTGCAAAGATATAGCTTTTATTTAAACTGCCAAAATTTTTGAGTGGATTTTCTATTATTTATTTTGTTGAAGGGAGTGGGTAAACAATTTTATTCTTTTCTTTTTGTGACATTGTGCTACATTATCAGCTACTTAGCTCGGTTAGATAAAGCTGTGCTGAATAAAATTAATGAATTATTTTTTCTAATTAGAAAAAAGTATTTATCTTGGCTGACGCAATAAAAGCAGAATAGACTATGGAAAGAAAAAAAATACATTTGGAATATCTCTTGAATGCGACTTCTAAAAGTATTCTTTGGACGGCAATAAGTACTCCTACCGGTTTGGAGGGCTGGTTTGCGGACAGGGTTCAGTCGGACGACAAGATCGTCTCTTTCTTCTGGGGTAAAACAGAAAAGCGTGATGCCGAGATTATTGCCGTACGGGCATATTCTTTTATTCGTTTCCGCTGGCTGGATGATGAAAACCCGCGTGAGTATTTTGAATTAAAGATGACAAACAATGAGTTAACCAATGATTTTGTACTTGAAATTACCGACTTTACCAATGCGGATGAAGCAAGCGATTTGCGTGAATTGTGGGAATCTCAGGTAGATACTTTGCGTAGAACATGCGGTTTTTAGTTAACTTTCAATTAAAAATTTCCCGTACTCCCTTTTTTGTGCTACTTTTGTGCGTTCATTGCATGAAACGAGTAAAATGCTGCGCATAAAAAAGTTAGATATATTTATATTAAAGAGCTTTGGTATGCTCTTTATGGGCACTTTCTTCATTTGTCTTTTCATCTTCATGATGCAATTTCTGTGGAGATATGTAGACGAAATGGTAGGGAAGGGGTTGGAAATGAACGTCCTTGCTCAGTTTTTCTTCTATTCGGCACTGACGTTGGTGCCGGCTTCATTACCTTTGGCTATTTTGCTGGCAGCCCTTATCACTTTTGGTAATTTTGGAGAACGTTTTGAGCTGCTTGCCATGAAAGCGGCGGGTATTTCTTTGCTGAAGATTATGCGTCCGCTGATAATTTTCATATCCATTATTTGCTGTGTTTCTTTTTATTTTCAGAATGTTATCGGACCTAAGGCGCAAACTAAATTATGGACGCTGTTGGTATCCATGAAACAGAAGTCTCCCGAAGTGGACATTCCCGAAGGGGTGTTCTACGATGAGATAGACGGCTATAACTTGTACGTCAAGCATAAGAACCGCGAGACGGGTATGCTGTATGATGTACTGATTTACAATTTCGAAAAAGGGTTTGAGAATGCGCAAATAATCAAGTCGGACTCCGGCAGACTGGAAATGACAGCAGACAAACAGCATCTTTATCTGCACCTTTACAGTGGTGAACAGTTTGAGAATTTGAAGTCGCAGAATATGAACCAGAAGAACGTACCTTACCGTCGGGAAACCTTTGTTGAGAAGCATGCGATTATAGAGTTCAACTCGGACTTCAATATGGTGGATGCCGGATTTATGAGTAATCAGTCCAACAGCAAGGACATGAAGATGCTGCAGGCAGGTATTGATTCTATGAAAGTTCAGAATGACAGTATCGGGCGTACCTACTATAAAGAAGCTATGGCAAGTACCTATAAGGCTACCACCAATACATTGAGTAAGGCAGATACAGTAAAAATAGAATCTGCCCGTTTGGGCAGTTACGATGTGGACAGCCTGTTCAATGTGGCTACTCTGACGCAGAAGCAGAAGATAATGTCTACGGCGGTCAGCCGTGTGGAGAGTGCGGCAAGTGACTGGAGTTTCAAGAGTTTCAATCTTTTGCAGACGGAGACCAGCCTGAGACGTCACATGACTTCTTGGCATGAGAAGCTGACACTTTCTTTGGCGTGTCTGATTTTCTTCTTTATCGGTGCACCGCTGGGTGGTATCATTCGCAAAGGCGGTCTGGGTATGCCTGTGGTGGTGTCCGTGCTTATTTTCATTATTTATTATATCATTAATAATACGGGCTATAAAATGGCGCGTGACGGCAAGTGGATTGTATGGATGGGTATGTGGACCAGTACGGCGGTGTTGGCGCCATTGGGTGCATTCCTTACTTATAAATCCAATAATGATTCGGTGGTGTTGAATGCTGACGCTTATATCAATTGGTTCAAGAAGATAGCCGGAATCCGTAGTGTCCGTCATCTTTTCCGGAAGGAAGTGGTTATCCATGACCCGGATTACGTCCGTTTGCCGGACGAACTCCGGCAGTTATCGGCAGATTGCCGGGCGTATGCCGACAAGAAGGCTTTGATGCGTGCGCCCAATTACTTCAATTTATGGATGAACGATACACCGCACGATGAGGAAGTGGCGGCGCTCAATGATCGTATGGAGGCTTTGATAGACGAAATGTCCAATACCAGATCGATACCGTTGCTGACGGCGCTGAACAATTACCCTATCATAGCCGTTCATGCCCATGTGCGTCCTTTCCGTAACTACTGGCTGAATATGCTGTGTGGAGTGATAGTTCCTGTCGGTTTATTTTTCTATTTCCGTATTTGGGCATTCCGTATCCGATTGAATAAGGACATGGAACGGATTATCCGTACGAATGAAGAAATACAGAATATTATAAAGGTCAATCAGAATAAACAATAAAAGAATAAATATATGGAAAAAGTAAAGTTGAATACAATAGAAGAGGCTATTGAAGACTTCAAGGCCGGTAATTTTGTGATTGTAGTCGATGATGAAGACCGCGAAAACGAGGGCGACTTGATTATTGCTGCCGAAAAGATAACGCCGGAGAAGGTGAACTTCATGCTGAAACACGCACGTGGAGTGTTGTGTGCTCCGATTACGGTGTCTCGTTGCAAAGAACTGGATTTGCCTCACCAAGTGTCCGACAATACCTCTGTGCTGGGTACTCCCTTTACGGTAACTATTGATAAGCTGGAAGGTTGTACAACCGGTGTTTCTGCGGCTGATCGTGCCGCAACCATTCAGGCTTTGGCCGATCCGTCTTCCACTCCCGCTACTTTTGGTCGTCCCGGGCACATCAATCCGTTGTATGCTCAGGAGAAAGGTGTGTTGCGTCGTGCCGGTCATACGGAGGCTACAATTGATATGTGCCGCCTGTCCGGTTTCTATCCGGCCGGTGCGCTCATGGAAATTATGAATGAAGACGGTACGATGGCACGTCTGCCCGAACTGCGTAAGATGGCGGATGAATTTAACTTGAAACTGATTTCTATCCGCGACATGATAGCTTATCGTCTGCAACAGGAATCCATTGTAGAGAAAGGTGTAGAGGTGGATATGCCGACAGAGCATGGACACTTCCGTCTGATACCTTTCCGGCAGAAGTCCAACGGCTTAGAGCATGTGGCTTTGTTCAAGGGTACTTGGGCGCCCGATGAGCCTGTTTTGGTGCGTGTGCACTCCTCTTGCGCCACAGGAGATATCTTCGGTTCTATGCGTTGCGATTGTGGCGAACAGTTGCACAAGGCTATGGAGCTGATAGAAAAAGCCGGTAAAGGAGCTATCGTATACCTCAATCAGGAAGGTCGCGGCATCGGATTAATGGAGAAGATGAAGGCCTATAAACTTCAGGAAGACGGTATGGACACAGTGGATGCCAACATTTGTCTCGGACATCTGGCAGACGAGCGCGACTATGGAGTAGGGGCTCAAATCCTGCGTGAGTTGGGTGTGCATAAAATGCGTTTGCTCACAAACAATCCGGTGAAACGTGTCGGTCTGGAAGCCTATGGTTTGGAGATTGTAGAGAATGTACCGGTAGAAACAAGCCCGAATCAGTATAACGAACGCTACCTGCGTACGAAGAAAGAACGTATGGGACATACTCTTCATTTTAATAAGTAACTGTCTTTTTGTTTTAGTATATCAAAGAAAATCGCTTATTTTGCAGCCGGATTTGCATAACAACCATTAAATAGTAACAAAATGAACCAATTATCAGATCGTTTGAACAGCTTGTCGCCTTCTGCGACGCTGGCTATGTCTCAAAAGAGCGCAGAGCTGAAAGCTCAAGGCGTAGATGTAATTAACTTGAGTGTCGGAGAACCTGATTTTAATACACCCGACCACATAAAAGAGGCTGCAAAAAAGGCGATAGACGATAACTTCTCTCGCTATTCTCCCGTTCCGGGTTATCCGGCCTTGCGTAATGCTATCGTAGAGAAACTGAAGAAAGAGAACGGTCTGGAATATACAGCTGCGCAGATTTCTTGTGCCAATGGAGCCAAGCAATCGGTTTGCAATGCAATTCTGGTATTGGTAAATCCGGGTGACGAGGTGATTGTGCCTGCGCCGTACTGGGTTAGCTATCCCGAGATGGTAAAGCTGGCAGAAGGTAAGCCGGTGATTGTTACAGCGGGTATCGAACAAGACTTCAAGATTACGCCTGCCCAGTTGGAAGCGGCTATTACGCCAAAGACCAAAGCCTTGATTCTTTGTTCTCCTTCCAACCCTACCGGCTCTGTATATAGCAAGGAAGAACTTGCCGGACTGGCTGCCGTATTGGCTAAGCATCCGCAAGTGGTTGTCATAGCTGATGAAATCTATGAACACATCAATTATATCGGCAAGCACCAGAGCATTGCGCAATTTCCGGAAATGAAAGACCGTACGGTTATTGTAAACGGTGTTTCCAAGGCTTATGCCATGACCGGCTGGCGCATCGGCTTCATTGCCGGACCGGAATGGATTGTGAAGGCTTGTAACAAACTGCAAGGTCAGTACACATCAGGTCCGTGCTCTGTATCTCAGAAAGCTGCGGAAGCGGCTTATACAGGAACGCAAGTTCCGGTAGAGGAAATGCGTAAGGCTTTTGAGCGTCGTCGCGACCTCATAGTGAAGTTAGCTAAGGAAGTGCCGGGATTTGAGGTTAACGTGCCGGAAGGCGCTTTCTACCTGTTCCCGAAATGCAGTTCCTTCTTCGGCAAGTCTGTGGGTGGCCGTAAGATTGACAACTCCGATGATTTGGCTATGTACTTGTTGGAAGTAGCCCATGTAGCTTGCGTAGGTGGTACATCGTTCGGCGCTCCCGAATGTATCCGTATGAGTTACGCTACCAGTGACGAGAATATCGTAGAGGCTATCCGCCGTATCAAGGAAGCCTTGTCAAAACTTGCATAAACTTTTTTATCGGCAACCCGCTACAGATTGAGACACAGTCATTTGCGAGCGGGTTGCGATATAGCTTTCTCGGTGTTAAAATAAAAAGGCCCGGTTTCAATGAAACCGAGCCTTTCTTTTTTCTTAGGATTGTATTATTCTCCCGGATGAATTGCTTCAGAGGGGCAAACATCTGCACAAGTACCACATTCAGTACAAGTTTCAGGGTCGATAGAATAGATATCGCCTTCAGAGATAGCGCCTACCGGACACTCGTCGATACAAGTTCCGCAAGCAATACAATCGTCACTAATTACGTAAGCCATTTTCTTTAATTTTTTAATTATTAGTACTAATTGGTTCGGCAAAAATAGCTGTTTTCTTCAATACTTGCTACCAATCTTGATTAAAAACATTTAATTTGTATGCTGTCTAAATAGTAGTAAATGTAACCTGCATAGAATCAGGTTGTAAGCGATGGATATGTGAATACTATAGTTGGAATTTCCCATGATTCTTTCTCTATCCGGAAGCTTCCGCCGAAGTGTTGAAAAAACAGTTCGGCGATTCTCTGGTGTATGGCGGTCTTTTGCGATGCAAAGGCCGGATCTGCCAGCGGGCTGTTTTCTATTCGGCAACTAATCTCTTGGTTCTCCGGCTGGTAGTTCAGTTGCATTCTTACCTTTCTTGTTTCTTGGCACTCAACGGGGTAAAGCAGCATATTGAATATCATTTGGGTAAATCGGCTGACATCTGTGTGGATAATGGCATCGCCAGCATCCGCTTGCAACTCCAAGAATATCCTTCCTTCACTCTGCATTTGTATGAGGCAAGGCAGTTCGTTGCACCATTCCTGCACATTATAGTTTTGCAACTGGAACTTCATCATATTGGCTTCCAAGCGCGAGAGGTCGAGTACATTGTTTACAAGCTGAATCAGCTCCGTCGAGTTATTCTGGATGATGCCGGAATATTCTCTTTTCTCCTCTTCGTTCAGGCCTGTATCCTCGGTCATTAGTTGCGAGAATCCCACTACATTATTAAGCGGGATGCGTATGTTATAGCTCATATTCGTCAGGAAGCGGCTTTTTATTTCATTCGCTTCTTCGGCGATGGCGGTTAATCTTTTCATTTCTTTTTCATCTTCTTGCAGGCATTTCCGGCTTCGGTATATGCGGATGTTGAAAAACAGCAGTGCAATAATGATGATAATGGATATTAGCAGGCTTATTTGATGAAACATACTGCGTCTTTGCTCCTTTTGCAGTACGAGTTTGTCCACGTTGTACAGAGAGAGTATCTCTTTCATCTGCGAGGTAGTGACAAGGTTGTATAGCGAGTCTTTGGCTTTGAGGCTTTTTTTATAAAAAGAGAGTGCCTCTTCCGGTTTGCCTGCCCTGACCAATGAATCGGCTTGCCGGATACCCCGGTTTATGGCATATTGCATTTCCATCAGTCGCTGATGTGGAATGGGGTGTTGGGATGTAGCTTTTGTATCGGCAGCTTGTGCGGATAAGAGCAATGCGAGGACAGCTCCTATGATGAGTAACTTTTTCATACTTCCTCCTCCTTTCTGCCTTTGGTGGTGCATGGTTGTTGGACAGGGTGGGTGAAACAGAACCGTGAGCCTCCTGTGTAGTCGGGGTCAATCCATATTTTTCCGCCGATATGTTCAATGATAAGCTGGCAGATGGAAAGTCCCAGTCCGCTTCCTTGTGTGTTTTCGTTCAGTTTCTCGAAACGTTGGAAAATATTGGCCTGTTTGTCTTTCGGAATGCCGCAGCCTGTATCTGTTACGGAGAAAAGCAATTCCTTTTCCGATGCTTTTTTAAGTTCCAGCGTAATGCTGCCTTGTGGTGTAAACTTGGTTGAATTAATCAGCAAGTTTATCAGGACTTGTTGCAGGCGTGAGTCGTCAGTCTCTATCTCCATGCTTTCCAGTTCCGTTGCGAAGTGTATTTCAGCTTGGGTCTGTTTCACTTTGCTGACGGTGTCGGTCACATTCCGGCAGATGGTGACAATGTCATGTTTGGCGATGCTGAATTGTATTTTGCCGAATTCAAGGCTCGACAAATCTATCACATCATTAATGAGTTTCAACAATAATTCGGAGTTCTGCAAGATGACCTCATTGCATTGGCGGCGTGTTTCATCGTCCAGACTTTCCTCTGTCAGCAGTGAAGAGAAACCGGAGAGGGCATTTAGGGGGGTACGTATCTCATGGCTCATATTCGAGAGGAATATGCTCTTGGCAGACGTAGCGTTTTCTGCACGGGTGCGCAGGCGTTCCAACCTTTGGGTGGACATAGCTACTTTCTTCCGCTGTTTTCTAAGTCTGAAAGCTATAATGGTGAACAAGAACAGCAGTATGATACTTCCTGTCAATATTCCGGTGATAAGCCGGTTGTATTCTTCCCTATTGGCTATCTCCATTTGGTCTACCTGATATTTGGCACGCAGGATATTGATTTGCCGGGTGTAGCCTTCGGCGGTAAGCGTGTCTACGGTGGGATATAACTCCTGATACAACCGGCAGGCGGCCATTGCTTCTCCTTGTATCTTATGCAGGTATATTGTTTCCAGTGTAATCCATCGGTAGTAGGTAGACCGTTTGTTGACCGAATACTCCTGCCTTAACTCTTCATATAGTTGCAGTGCTTTCTTCCAGTTGTCCTTGTCCCAGTTGCCCATTGCCCGGTAGTAGGCAGCGGCGGTATATTTCAGGTGGAAGTAGTAAAACGTTTCGGGGTGCAGCCGGTAGATGGAATCCATGTTTTGCAGGCATTTGGCGGCATCTTTTAGATAAGTTTTCGAAAGATGTCCGTGCGAGATGGCGTAGTTGGCTTCTTCGATAGTAGCGAAGAAGTCGGTGGCGTAGTCGGGTCTTTGTAAAAGAGTTTTTTCTATTTCGTCCAATACCTTTCTCGCTTCTTTCAGTCGCCCTTTACGTTGCAAGGTGTTGGATTTCTTTAGCAGAAGTTGGATGCGGTAGGGGTGTTGCGGGGAGATAAGATTCAGTTCCTTCAGAGCATCTTGATAAGATTCCAGTGCTTTTTCGCATTGGTTGGCTACGGTGTAGGCATCTCCGATGGCTTGGTTGGCAACCACTATTCCGAAGTTGTATTTTGTTTCTTTGGCTTCTTCGTACATCAGCCGTGCGCGGTCTATGGCGAGACTTATGTCTCCTCGCAATGTGTAGGCATTGGCAAGTTGCAGTTGCAGTAAGAAGTAGTTTCCTTTATCTTGATTCTTTGTCCTGAGGTCCGGCAGGACGCTTTCGCTCCAGCAGATTACACTGTCTAATGGTATATATTCGTTATAAAGTATCTTTTTCTTGACAAAAGTTTTTAGTGTGTCCAATTTGTTCACATTGGTTGCAGCGCATATTGAAGTGGCGAATGTTATACATATCCCCCATAGTATCATCAATATTGCACTACTTTTTCTCACCATTTATTATGTTTGTCTATTTTGATTATAATTGGCAAAAATAAACATAAAATACGATGTACAAAATAAAATATAATGATTTTATTACCAACAAGTTCTGAACAGGGAAGTTGAATGCCCTTCTTGGTTCTGTCGGAACATTTAGTAGAGTTCCAGTCCGAATTCCTCTTTCAGTTGCAGGAGGGCGTCATTCTTTTGCGCCATCATTTGGAATTTTTCGACGCGGCCGTATGCACGAACCTTTTCTGTGGGTGCGCTGATGCGTACTGTCATAGTTACCTTTCGGTTCTTCAAGCGGGTGCGCAGATACTCCTGCAGTTGGGGAATCATGGCGGTAAATTCTTTTGCAATAATTTCATTATCTACGACAGCTTCAAAAGTCGTTGCATTCAGCAGGCTGACGTGCATATTTTGCATACGCTTGGCGATGGCTACCTGTTCTTTGGGCATACGTCCTGCATACTCCTGCCAGTAGTAGTTCACATCTCTTTCATTGAAGATGTAGTCTTCTTCCGGCTGTGCAGCTTGTTGTACGGCGGCAGTTGCAGCGGTGTTCTTGGCTTCTTCTTCCGCTTTCGGGCGTTTAATGGATACGCCGAGACCTGACATTTTCACTACCGGAATTTTTCTTTCTTCCTTTCCCTGCGCCAGCAATATGGCGGCAGGGGTGGTACGGGTGGTCGTTGCGGCCGCTTGTGGCTTGGCGTTGGGTGTTGCTTGCGGCTGGGGCGCAACAGGGGCTGCCTGCGGCTGTTGTACGGCGGCAGGTTGCGTAAATATGGGTTTTATAGCTTGTTTAGGGCTACGCCCATTAGCTACATCGTCCCCCTCGGCGGTGATTTGGGCTACCTGTATCAGGGTCAGTTCCACCAGAAGCCGTTTGTTTTTGCTGGCGCGATAGTTCAGGTCGCAATCATTGCACAGCTTCATGGCTCGGTAGAGGAAAGGCAGCGGGCATTTCTGCGCTTGCGTTTGGTAGCGTTGGCGGATGCTTGCGCCTACTTCGAGCAGGGGCAGGGTACCCGGGTCTTTGCTTACCAGCAGGTCGCGGAAGTGCGAGGACAGGCCGGTGATGAAATGGCTGCCATCGAATCCTTTGTTCAGCACATCGTTCAGCAACAGCAGGGCATCGCCTACTTTATTTTCAAGGAAGTGGTCGGTCAGTTTAAAGTAATACTCGTAATCCAGTACGTTCAGGTTCTCGATTACGCTTTGGTAGGTGATGCGTCCGCCGGTGAAGCTCACTACTTGGTCAAATATGGACAAAGCGTCGCGCATACCGCCGTCGGCTTTCAGGGCGATGACGTTCAGCGCTTCCGGTTCGGCGGTGATGCCCTCTTTGGAGGCTACGTAGGCAAGGTGGGCTACGGTGTCCTCCACGCTGATGCGGTTGAAGTCGTATATCTGGCATCGCGACAGGATAGTCGGTAATATCTTGTGTTTCTCGGTGGTGGCAAGGATGAATATGGCATGGCGGGGCGGTTCTTCCAGAGTTTTCAGGAAGGCGTTGAAGGCTGAAGCCGACAACATATGTACCTCGTCGATGATATATACCTTGTATTTGCCTATCTGGGGCGGGATGCGTACTTGCTCCACCAGTTGCCGGATGTCGTCCACCGAGTTGTTGGATGCGGCGTCCAATTCGTGGATGTTGTAGGAACGCTGTTCGTTGAAGGCGGTGCACGATTCGCATTGGTTGCAGGCTTCTCCCTCTGCCGTGGGACTCATGCAGTTGATGGTTTTGGCAAAGATACGTGCACAGGTCGTTTTGCCTACACCGCGCGGACCGCAGAAGAGGTAGGCGTGTGCCAGTTTGCCTGTGGCGATGGCATTCTTCAAGGTGGTAGTCAGGGCACGTTGTCCCACTACCGATTCAAAGGTCGAGGGGCGGTATTTTCGTGCCGATACGATATAATTTTCCATATTCAGGGTATTCTTATCACTTATATAGAATGCAAAGACGGTACATCTTATCTTTGCTTTTGTGCAAATGTACGCAAAAAAAAGAAATTTTTCAGTTATTCGTCTTATCTTTGTGCTCAAAGAAACAATAACTGAATTACATGGATAAACTTGCTTCCCTCTGGTTGTTTGTCCGCAGGCGCAAATATTTGATAACGCTTGTGTTGTTTGCCGTGCTTGTCGGTTTTCTGGACGAGAACAGCATTGTGCGTCGTCTCGGTTACTATCGTGAGGAGACGCGTTTGCGCGGAGAGATAGAGAAGTACCGGGCGGATTATGAGGAGAATACCCGCCGCTTGAATGAGCTTGCGGTAGATTCCGGCGCTATTGAGCAGATAGCCCGTGAAAAGTACCTGATGAAGAAGCCCAATGAAGATATTTATGTATTTCAAGAAGATATAGAAGAATGAAACAACTGATACCCGCTCTTTTCACAGTAGGAGCCATAATGCTCTTGATAGGTGCTGCCGTTTACGTCACCGGTTGGCAACTTTCACCTTATATATATACGATAGGCGCAACGTTTGTTGCTTTGGCGCAGATTAACTCACCTTCAAAATATAAGACTCCCACTATCAAGCGTCTGCGCCGTCAGCAGATATTCGCTGCATTGTTGCTGGTGCTTACCGGAGCGTTCATGTTCTTTACGCATGGCAATGAGTGGATTGTTTCGTTGACGATTGCGGCAATTCTCGAACTTTATACATCGGTACGCATTCCGCAGGAAGAGGCTAAGGTTTAGGGACTGTGGCTTGTTTTTCTATGTATTTTATTTACTACATATTAACTTCAATATTATCCTTTATTCATAAACTTTGCCTATATCGTCTCGTTTTAGGTTGACGTTGACTTACAGCGTAACTTTAAAAGCGAGAAAATGAAAACAAAAGTAGAAGAAGAAAAAGATGTAGGGGCGGTTGATTTGTCGCACTATATGCAGTGGGTGATTGGGGTGTTGAGTAGGGAGCATAAGTATCCTGCGGTGCATACCTATCGCAGTACGTTGCGTTCTTTCCGGGCTTTTTCCGGAGGCGGGGCAGAGGCGCTTCCTATGTCCGAGGTGTTTACGCAGGGGCGTTTAAAGGAGTATGAGGAGTGGTTGATGCAGCGTATGCTGAGTTTGGATACGGTATCCACCTATATGCGTACATTGCGTGCGGTGTATAATCGTTGGGCGGTTCCGGGCACGGCGGGGCATAACCCGAAGCTGTTCGATGATGTCTATACCAAAGTATCTTCCCATACCAAACGTGCGCTGACAGAGCGGCAATTCGGCAAACTGATGTATGCCGACACACAAAGGCTGTCCGAAGAGCAGCGGTGTGTACTTGCCTATTTCCTGTTGATGTTCCTTTTTCGGGGGATGCCGTTCATAGACCTTGCTTACCTTCGCAAGAAGGATGTACAGGGCAACACGATTGTGTATCGCCGCCATAAGACGGGCAGGCAGCTTACGATTCACATCCCCAAGGAGGCGCTTCCGCTGATAAATGGCTGCAAGAACCGTAACTGCGATTCCATTTACCTTTTCCCCATATTGGACGGGCAGGCAAAGAATAGCGGTTGGAACCTATATCGGTTCTATCAGGCGGCTTTGCGCAGCTTCAACAGGATGTTGCGGCGGGTGGCGAAGATACTGTTGCCGGGTGTGAAGGTAAGCTCATACACCGCACGCCACACGTGGGCTACGCTGGCTTTCCATATCGGGATGCCTGTCGGTATCATCAGCCAGTCATTGGGGCATTCTTCTATAAAAGTGACGGAAACCTATCTGAAACCTTTTGAAAATGAATTGGTGGATAAGGCGAACCGCGAACTGATTTCCTCTGTTAGGAAAAGTAAAAAGAGGGATGACTTGATGCGGAACAGGCTGTAAAGCACAAAATTAGGCGGGAATTACTTACCAAGTAACGGCACGTTATATTCGCAAAAATGCTATTTTTTCTATTCATATGCAAACAAAAGTAAATGTTTTATTAAACCTTATATCATTTCCTTGAAACGACAAACCGGAAGATAATTAAAAAATACATAATCTTACTGTTCCTGTCCGAGCATTGACATGGGATTTGTATTCCGCTTTTATAGCTAAAAACGGAACGGACTCTTTATACCCTATTTTATCATAAAGTCTTTGTTATTCTCCTAAATGAAACCGCTTGAAAACTCTTTTTCGTGCAGTTTCATATAGTAGAGATGCCGTTACTTGGTAAGTAATTCCCGCCTGCCTCGTAATCGTGCAACTAACTCAATATTATGAATATTCTAAAGAGTATTTCGAGTAAAGCATTCTCGCTTTCTCTTTTCTTGTGGGTGTTTGCCCCATTAGTCTCCGGCAGTCTTCGTGCCGCTTCTCCTCACCCTTTTTCGCAAGACACCTGTTATGTGTTTCGTTTCAAGCCTGCCAGTGACATTTTTTTTGTACCTTATCAGGACAATGAAGCCGAGTTGCAACGCCTTGCAGCCACTTTGCGCGAGTGTACTTCTCCCTTGCGTGAGGGGCAGATGTACATCAGTGTGAGCAGTTACTCCGCCTCCCCCGGTGTGGGCGGCGCTTCGGCACAGCGCATGGCTTACCTTCGTTGCAGCCGCGTAAAGTCCGAGTTGATAGTGAAGCATGGCATTACCGAACAGATGTTCGTCACCGACCGTCTCATCCCTTCTCCCTATCGGGACAGCCTGCGTGATGTTGTAGTAGTGGTTGTTCCCGCAGCAGTTGCCAAAGTGGCTGTCCTTGCGGGAGAGGAAGCCGCCGCGCGTGTGGAAACTTACTTGGAGAAGGCATATGGCTATCCCTCTGCCGCCCGCCTTGCCCGCGAACAGCAAGAGCGGGACAGCCTTGCCCTCCTGCAACAGGAGCGCGAACGCCAAGCCGCTGCCGCCCGCGAGCACGACCGCTGGGAACAGCAGCGCCGTGCCGCCGACCGTGCCGAAGCCGAAATGAACCGCCGCCTTGCCGAACGCGAACGGCTGCGAGCCGACTCCATCCGCCGTGCCGGGCAACCCTCAAGCATATCTTCTTCTCTCTCACTCCACTTCAATCTCCTTCGCTGGGCTACGCTCACCCCCGACCTCGGCATCGAATACCGCATCCCCCGCTCCCGTCTCGGAATCCTTGCGGGCGGTTCGTGGACATCGTGGAGCCGTGACAACCGCAACCGACGCTACGCCCTTTGGAGAGTCTCCCCCGAACTCCGTTACTATCTCGGCAAGAAGCAGCGCGGCTACCTCGGCGCCATGTACCACCTCGGCGAGTTCAACTACAAGCTGAGCGATACGGGCAAGCAGGGCGACTACCGGGGCGGCGGCATCACAGGCGGCTACCGGCTGACACTGAACCGTACCCTGTCGCTGGATTTCCATGCCGCCCTCGGCTATACCCGTGCCGATTACGACAAATATACGGTGAGAGACGGCGTCCGCATCCGCTGCGGCAGCGAAGTGAAGAACTATTGGGGCGTCAACAGGCTTGGCGTCACGCTGGTGTGGAGAGCCTTTAAATGAAGAACGAAGAATTAAGAATGAAGAATTATGAAGAGATACGATTTATATAATGTAATAGTTGTAGCGGCACTGTCCCTCTCTCTCGCTTCTTGCGTGAAGGACGAACTTTACAACACCCCGCATCCCGATAAAGGCGCGGTGCAGATAACGGCGGACTGGACAAAGCACTCCGCAGAAGCATTGATGCCCGACCTTTATGTGCTGCGCATCGGTCACGAGGAGCAGACGGTGCGCCGCGGCGAGCCGGCGGGCAGTGAGACAACGGTATTCCGCTCCCTTTTCCTTCCGGGCGTACAGAACCTCTTGGCATATAATCCGGCGGAGGGTTTCGGCATTGACGGCGACATCGCCTCGGTGAATACTCTGGCGGACGGTACGCTCCATCCCCTTCCCGGTTTCCTTTTCTCCGCAGCCGGCGAGGTGGAGGTGTTGCAGGACGATACGCTGAAAGTGGCATTGTCCATGCAGCAACGTATCTGCGCGCTGAAACTTACATTGAAACTTGCCTCCGGTGACGAGCAACGCATCGTGAAGACTGCCGCCACCCTGACGGGCGTTGTTTCCGCTATCAACCTGAGGAGTGGCGCTGTGGCTGCCACCGAAGGCGCAACGACAGCCCCGGTTTTCACCCTGACTGCGGATGCGGCTGCCACCCGTGCCGAGAGCAATCCTGTGCTGACGGCAGTTCTGCATCTCTTGGGTGTGATGCCGGGTGAGAAGCAACAGCTCACAATGGCTGTTACCCTGACTGACGGCAGTGTGCAGACGGTTGTCACCGACCTGACCGGGGCGCTGAAAGGCTTTGGCGGCGACGGAAAGGAAGCGTTGGCTTTGGATGCCACGCTTGCACTGCCCGACGGCAGTTCTTCCGTGGAAACCGCCACTGTCATCACCGACTGGACACCCGGCAATGGAGAGGCTGGAGAGTCCGGTGATACTGAATAAAAGCAATAAACAACAAGAAAAATAAATTTACCAAGATGAGAACCCCGACTTTTATGATTATGGCGGCCTTTGCACTGATTGCTGCAGGCTGCGGCAACGATGAGAACGAAATGACAACGACCGACGGCCTGAACGGCGAGATATGTCTGAGTAGCGGAATTGATGTGCAGACACGCACGGAAGCGGATGCCGCGCAGAGCCGGCAGATTGCGGCGGCGCAAGCTGTGGGCGTATTTATCACTGATGCCGTTGCGGCGGACGGCACCCCCGTTGGCGGCAACCTGCAATACACCGCCGACGGCAGCGGCGGGCTGACGCTTGTCGGGACAACTCCCCCGCAACCGGTTCCTTACTATCCCAACGTTGCCGACTCCAAAGTCAGCATCTGTGCCTATCAGCCTTATGATGCCCTTGCTGCGACGGATGGCGGCTATACCTTCAGCGTGGCGGCAGACCAGAATGCGAGTGCCAAGGCATATTATGATTCCGACTTGCTTTATTCCGCAAGCACCGCTTATGCCCGCTCCAAGGATGCCCATACACTCACTTTCACACATATGCTGTCCAAGGTGGTATGCACTTTGACCGCGGGTGCAGGAGCTCCCTCCGTGGATGCGGCTACCGTAGAGATAGTAAAGCCTGTCATTTCGGGCACATTCGCTCCGTCTGCGGGTACTTTTACGACTTCCACAACCGTGCCGGGTGAGGATGCCAAGGTGGTGATGAACAACTCTGTCGTTGCAGGCACGTACATTGCCGTTGTTCCTCCGCAGGAGTTTGTGGCAGGTGCCAACTTCCTGAAGATAACCTTGAAGAAGAGAGACGGCAACGCCGATGCTTTGGTCGATGCCGGTACATTCTATTACAAATACAAGAAAGCCGAAGCGGCGGGCGGTGAGGCGGTAGCCTCCCGGCTGTCTCTGGATGCGCATAAGGTTTATACCTTTAAGGTGAAGGTGAATCTCACAGGGGTGGAGGTGACCTCCGAAATCACCGACTGGATACCCGGTGCAGGTGATGACGACGGCGAAGCCGATATGGGATAAACTAACTCTTTGACAGCGTCCTTTGGCTTTTTGCCGGGATGGTGGCACGAATAATAGAGTAACAAGCGTTCTTTGAAAGATTGTGTTGGAGATTGAAGGGAAAAACGGGTGATATGCTTGGCTGTTCGGCAGCGAATCGGTACTTTTGTAACCGAAACCATACCCCGTAAGAAAGGAGAACCCTAAAAATGGCAAAGATAACCGTACAAAACAAAGAAATTACTGTTGTATCAGCAAATGATTCAGACTACATCTCCCTAACAGATATGGCAAACGCCAAGGAAAGTGAAAGCCGGGCGGCAGACATTATAAAGAACTGGCTTCGCAACCGATATACACTTGAATTTTTGGGAACATGGGAAATGGTTCACAATCCTAATTTTAAAGTGGTCGAATTCGACCACTTTAAGTTACAAGCCGGATTACCGAGTTTTGTAATGAGTGTGTCAGAATGGACGGAAAAGACAGATGCCATAGGCATTATTGTAAGAAAAGGAAAATATGGTGGGACATATGCTCACAAAGATATAGCATTTGAATTTGGATCGGCTATCAGCGTGTCATTTAAAATCTACCTGATTGAAGAGTTTCAGCGTCTCAAAGCGGAAGAACAAGCCCAATTGGGCTGGTCGGCCAAGCGGGAACTGTCGAAGATAAACTACCGTATTCACACCGATGCCATCAAGCAAAACCTTATCCCCGGAGAGGTTACGCCACAGCAGGCTTCACGCATTTACGCCAGCGAAGCAGATGTGCTGAACGTGGCTATGTTTGGCATGACTGCCCTCGAATGGCGTGACGCGCATCCTGACCTCAAAGGCAATGTGCGTGACTATGCCGGTATCAACGAATTGATTTGTCTCTCGAATATGGAGAATCTGAATGCTGTTTTCATCAACGACGGTCTTCCACAGCACGAAAGGCTTGTCCGCCTTAACCGGATAGCCATAGAGCAGATGCGGCTTCTGGAAGACGTAAACAAGAAATATCTGAAATAATCCCTCTCCTCCAACATTCCCCCTTTCATACAGAACGCTTAATTTTTTTAAGAACTAAAAGTTAAGCGTATATGAACAAGAAAACATTTTTATCATTTATCTGTGCACGCAGTGCCCGAACCATTGCCCTGCCGATGATAGCCACCCTTGCCGTGCTCAGCTCGTGCGGCGATACGGACGACGGAAATCTCCTGCCTGCGGGACAATACCCCCTGACCTTTACGGCAGCCATAGACGGGGCGGCGGCCGCTCCCGCCGGTGCAGCCACCCGTGCCAATACGGCAGGCGGCGTGTGGACTGCAGGCGATGCGATAGCCGTAATGGTGGCGGACGAAGAGGGTGGGGGAGACGTAGTGAAGCAGTACACTCCGAAACCCGACGCACCCAATACCTTGCAGGCAGCTGCCGGCGTAGCCCCGTTCTACTGGCAGAGCAGCACCGAGAAGAAAACCGTTTCGGCATGGTATTGCGGTGACGGCTCCACAGCCGCAGGCGGCACCCATGCAGGCTCCGTTCCTACGACTTGGAGCGTACAGACCGACCAGAACACCGCTGACGGCTATCAGCGGAGCGACTTCCTCTATGCTCCGCCCAAGGAGATAACCTTTACTCCCGCAAGCGGTGCGAACAATATGCTGGCTTTCCATCATCAGACCGCCAAAGTGGTGATAAACATCAAGAATGCGGAAGCCGCCACGGATGCCGCCGACCTGAGCGTCACCCTTGCAGCCGTCGTGTCGTGTCCTTACACTCTGCCCGAAAGCGGACAAAACATCGGTGCATGGGATGTAGCCGCCGCTGCCGCCGATGCAACCAATGTTGGCGCCATCACTCCGAAAGCCATCACCCCTGCCTCCGGCAGCGCATACCTGAAAACCTACACCGCCCTCGTCATTCCTCAGAACGTGACGGGCAAGAAGTTCATTGCCGTCACAGTGGGCAGCGACACCTATTATTACATTCCGAAGCAGAAAGCCGACGGCACCTATCCCGGAGACTTGCAAGGCGGCAGTGTGCACACCTACGACATCACCGTGAAGTACGGCAGTCTGGAGGTGGTGGAAACTACGGGCAGCGGCAGCGGTGCATGGAATAGTGGCGGAAGCGCTACCGATGTCACGAGCAAAACCGTAGATGCGAACTTCACTGCCGATAAACTGAAAATCGGTGATTTCTATTACAGTGACGGAACGACTTCCGACGGCGGCTATCGCAAATATACAGATGGCTCAACAAAACTCTGGAACATAATGCCCGTGCTGACGAATCCCGAAACAGGGGAAGCCCGTACGGTTATCGGCATCGTGTTCTGCACGGATGCAAGTCGTATCGGTGCGGGAGAGAAAACAAGGCTGAAGGATTTAGGCGTCACGGCTCCTCACGGCCTTGTCATGGCTTTGACGAATGCCAGCGACGGCTGCAGGTGGGGAAACGATAAAGTAGATGAGAATGAGAACGGGCAGAGTGGTGAACCTTTCAAAGAAAACATCGCTACCTTGCAGAAACAGTATAATGACATCAACGGCTATGCCGAAACCCATTGGATTGGCGACAAAATAAAGGGTTCAGCTGAAAGCAGCTATACCGCTGATACTTACAAAGCCTTTGATGTTGCGCTCAATTATGGCGCCACGACAGAAACAGCACAGTATGCCGCTCCTGAAAAAACTACCGGTTGGTTTCTCCCCAGCATGGGGCAGTGGTGGGACATTTTGGAGAACCTCGGCGGGCTGGATTTGAGTAGTTATAAGACATCGACGAATAGTTATGAATATATAGCCGATGCCGGTAATACCGCATTAAATAATCTTAATATATATGGGGAAGGTAACCGGTGCTGCACCATTTGAGACCTATACATATTTTTGGTCCAGTTCGGAGTTTAGTAACTACAACGCTTGCAACGTGAGCTTCTACGTTGGCGGCTTGCGCTTGGATTGGAACGGTAAGTACAACGGCTTCGTGGTCCGCCCGGCGCTTGCTTTCTGACCTATTTTATCTATTTATGAATTCATCTATTATCACCTATTTACAAGTATCTATGTTTAATAACCTTATCCCCTCCGTCATTCCCCTCTTTCATCCTCTCTGTCATTCAGAGCGCAGCGAAGAATCTCTTCCCCCTCTGTGCATTGAGGGAGCAGATTCTTCGCTGCGCTCTGAATGACAGAGAAAATAAACCATTAGAATCACTTACTTAAAACCATTACCTAACAATAAACCATTACGAAATCATGAACATCCTTCCATACCCTCATCCTTCCCTTTTCCGCCGCTTGCTTCTTCTTGCAGGCTTGGCAGCGTTTTCGGCCTGTTCGGTGGACGAACTACTTCCCGACAACACCCCCGACGGCGGTAACGCCTCCGACGCATACCCCCTTACCATTACCGTGAGCGACGGCGGCTACACTCCGGCATCCGGCACCGCTACCCGCACTGCAGATGTTACCCGTGCGTCCGGTACTTCTACCCGCACCGCAGAGAATCAGTACACCACCACCTTCACTGCCGGCGATGCAATAGGCGTGTATGCCATAGACAAGAACGGGCATATCCTTCCTGCTGCAACCAACCTCCGCCTTGAAGCCGTTACCGTTGCCGCTTCTGATGCGGCAAGCAGTGGCAGCATCCTCACGTGGCAGACAGCGGACGGCAAAACCCCTCTGTACATCCCCGGTGGCACCTACTATGCCTACTACCCCTATCAGGCGGACAGCTACATGGCCGGTAAAGTCCCCGATACCTCCGCCGGCCCCCTTGCCGCTTCCACCACTGCCGCCGATTTCTTCAAGGACTTAACCGCCGCTTGGACTCCCTCCGCCGACCAAAGTTCTCACGACAAATATACCGCGCAGGACTTGATGATAGCCAAGGGCAGCATGGCAGAAGACATCCCGGCAGAGAGGCGGAAGTTGTCCTTCAGCATGGCGCACCAGATGGCTTTGGTGGTGATAGACCTGCCGAAGACGAAGTACACGCTAAAGGATGCCGCAGGAAATTCGCTTCCCGATTACATTATTAACGCCCCTCTCAACGTCGCTTTCTCCGATTTCATCCCCTGCCATACGGACAACGGCGCCTATCGCTACCTGATACCCCCCGTTCCCGCCAATGCTGCCAAGCCCCTTCTTTTCGGCAGCTACACCAAGAGCGATGCTTCCGTTGCCGACTGGAGCTTCAATGCCGATGTCGCCGCAGGCGATTACAAGGAATATGTAGTGGATGGCGGAAGTGCTACCGTCATAACCAAAGCACATACCTTGCAAGCGGGCGACTTCTACATGAAAGACGGCTCGTTGATAGGAAAAAACGAATCCCTTAGCGCAGCGCAACAGGTAAACTGCATCGGCATCGTGTTCTGCACGGATGCAAGTCGCATCGGTGCGGGAGAGAAAGCAAAGCTGAAGACTTTAGGCGTTGAGTCTCCTCACGGCCTTGTCATGGCTCTGACGAATGCCAGCGACGGCTGCAAGTGGGGAGATTATACCAAAGATGAGAATGCGGACGGGCAGAGTGGTGAACCTTTCAAAGAAAACATCGCTACCTTGCAGAAACAGTATAATGACATCAACGGCTATGCCGAAACCCATTGGATTGGCGACAAAATAAAGGGTTCAGCTGAAAGCAGCTATACCGCTGATACTTACAAAGCCTTTGATGTTGCGCTCAATTATGGCGCCACGACAGAAACAGCACAGTATGCCGCTCCTGAAAAAACTACCGGTTGGTTTCTCCCCAGCATGGGGCAGTGGTGGGACATTTTGGAGAACCTCGGCGGGCTGGATTTGAGTAGTTATAAGACATCGACGAATAGTTATGAATATATAGCCGATGCCGGTAATACCGCAATAACTAATCTTAACGTATATATGGGGAAGGTAACCGGTGCTGCATCATTTGAGACCAATACATATTTTTGGTCCAGTTCGGAGTTTAGTAGCAACGTCGCTTGCAGCGTGAACTTCAGCAGCGGTGGCTCCTTGAACTTGAATTGGCTCAATAAGAACCGCGTCTTCGTGGTCCGCCCGGCGCTTGCTTTCTGACCTATTTTATCTATTTATGAATTAAGTAAATGTTGAAATTTAATTTATATCAAGAGTAACTGTCATTCAGAGCGTAGCGAAGAATCTCTTCCCTATGCACAACATAAAGAGAGTAGATTCTTCGCTGCGCTCTGAATGACAGATACCCTCTGAATGACAGAGAGAATCGCCCCATCCCAAAAGAATGAACGAAAAAAAAGGAGAATGATAAATCTCCGTATTTTAATATTAACCAATTAAAAGCATTTGTAAAAATGAAAAAATTAAGAAGACGTGTCATCATGGCACCGGATGCCTTGGAGGCACCAAAAAAAAGACAACGCGCGATGTAATCATGCCCTATGTACGCTGGACGGAAGCCCTGCGTGTGGTTCGCGCCTGTCATCCCGAAGTCACCATCATCATGCCCGAAGAGAAGATTCAGATTTATCCCGGCGATGATGTGCGTGCAATCATCACCCCCTATGTCCGCACCATCTGCCGTGCGCTGGACGAAGGCAAGGCAGGAGGGTGGCATGGCTATACCCCCGAATGCCGCATCCGCCAAGTGCGCACCATCCTTACCCGCTACTTCCGCTTTCACAAAGGCAGCATCAGCGACGCCGAGCTGGACCACTTGCTGGACGACTTGATATATGTGCATAAAGGGTAACGGAAACCCTGTCTCCCCCCGGTGGGGGAGATAAGTAGCGGATTGAAAGATTATGCTGAAATATAAAAAAAAGGAGAAAATATTGTTCTTACTGCATAAATCGTTATCTTTGTACTGAAACTAATTGAAAAAGGAGAAATTGTATGTCTACTGTTGAACTGAATGCAGATGAAATATTTCGCAAGGATTTGTTGCATTTAGGCAATGAAGCGAAGCGGCGTTTAATTGAATTATTAGCATCATCTTTGACTTTTTCCGATTCACATGATGCTCTTGCCAAAAACAGAAAAAAGGGACTGTTGGATAAGGCAAATGGAGCATGGTGTAATGACGGGGTAAGTGCGGACGAAGAAATTGAATTATTACGCAATGCCCGTGTGCAGGGTAAAACCCGGAAACTGGCAGAATTATGAGTGTAGCCCGAAAATACTTATTAGATACGAATATATGTATCTTTCTTCTAAAGAAACAGTTTGATGTAGCCGGGCATATTGAAAAGGTTGGCTGCGAAAATTGTTTTATATCGGATGTTACTTTGGCGGAACTTTATTATGGTGCGTCTAAAAGTGGCTGTAAGGAACAAAAAATGATAGGGGTAAAATACATTGAAGAACTGTTCTCCTCACTTTCCATTCATGAAGTTATTGAAACATATGCTGATGTGAAAACTATCTTAAACAGCAAAGGTGTTTTGATTGATGATTTTGATTTATTAATAGGTGCTACGGCGTTGACATATAACATGATAATGGTAACAGATAATGTGAAGCACTTCTCTCGCATCCCTAATCTCAGATTGGAAAACTGGATAAAAAGGTAAGAAAAACTTTATATCCGGTTTGTAACCAATATTTTACCTCCCTCATTCGCGTAAATATTTATATTTCCTCCCTCAGACTATTGGCGTATATTTGTCTGTTGATAGCGTGTGGCAGATGTTTTGCCTTGCCGGGCACGCAGAAAAATATTATAACAAATATATAAACAAAGTCAAACATGAAATTACATCATCCGTTACATCGGCACGCATCATCCGCAGTGCCCGGATGCATGGTGCGTTTTGCACAAACGCATCATTCGTTCTCTCCGACAGAGATATACTTTAGTATATCTTTTCTTTATTAATTATGTTGTGTCAGTAAGCTGGCAGTTGCACTGGCTGTAAAACGGGCTATCTGTCTGGAAATGAACCGAAAAATTGGCAGTTGGACTGGCTTTTTATTGGCACCTTGAAAAAACGGAAAATTATCAATGGATTTGAATCTAACAAACACAGGCTATGTCATGGTTTCGCGGGCATTGCTGATGAGCGTGTCCCAAAAACACCACATTGCGAGCGGAGACGAAGAGGCGTTTTTACGCGTGCTTCTTCATGTGAACTACAAAAACAAAGTGCTTAAGCACAACGGGGCGGAGGTGACCTGTGCCCGGGGAGAGTCTGTAATCTCTTATCTGGGCTGGGCCGATATCTTTGGCTGGACGCGCGGACACACCCGCCTCTTTTTTGAGCGTTGCTTTGCCGACGGGCTTCTGGAGCAGGTGCCCGGTAGCTGCATGAGCCATATACGCGTTCCCCACTATGACGCATGGACGGGAACCCCCGCCCCCAAACAGCCCGTCGAACGCAAAATGGAGGAAGAAGTGAAGAACTTCATCGCCCGTTACAGCGAAGTGACCCATAAGCCCATAGAAGCCAAAGGACGCATCCGGAACCTTTGGAAACGCCTCTCCGTCCGCGAACGCGAGCTCGCCATGGCGCGTATGGAAGACTACTATTTCACTCTTCCGAATACCAACTTCTGCAAGACGGCGGTGCGCTATCTGGAAGATAAAGTCTTTGACAACCTGATTAATTAAATCATAAATCTCATGTCCGAAATACTCAACCCTCATGATTCCGACCTCGAAGCCGTGATTCTTGGCGCCTGCCTCATTGAAACCACCGCAATGGTGACCGTGGCAGACGCGCTCCGTCCCGAAATGTTCTACCAAGACTCCCACCGGGAAGTCTTTGCCGCCCTGCTCTCCATGCACCACACCGGCAAGAAGATAGACCTTATCACCGTAAAGAACGAACTCTCCGCCCGTGGCACGCTGGATGCCGCGGGCGGCGCGTACGGGCTGACGCAGCTCACCATGCGCGTGGCGTCCTCCGCCCATCTGGAGCAGCACGCCGCCATCTTGCTGGGGCTGTACGTGCGCCGCGAGATGATTTGCGGACTGCACAAGCTCTTGGCGTCCGCCGCCGACGAGTCGGTGGACCTGGACGAGGTACTGGTGCAGTTGCACCGCCTCTCCGACCACTTGGAAGGCGAAGCCGCCTTCAACGACTATCTCCGCGATATGGACCAACTGATGCTCGCCACCCTGAAACAAATGGATGCCCGCGTGGTAAACAACTGCAACGGCGTCACGGGTGTGCCAACCGGTCTGAGCGACTTGGACAAGCTGACGGCAGGTTGGCAACCCGGCGACCTGAACATCATTGCCGCCCGTCCCTCGGTGGGCAAGACCGCCTTTGCCCTGCATCTGGCGCTGGCTGCAGGGCGCGCGGGCAAGCACGTGGTGGTGTACAGCCTCGAGATGCAGGGCGAGCGTCTGGGCGACCGCTGGCTGTGCGCCCAAGCCGCCGACATCAACGCAGGGCATCTGCGCACGGGTTTGCTCACCGCCGACGAGCAACATCAGGCGCTGGAGGCAGCCCGCGAACTCTCCCGCCTGCCCGTCTGTGTAGACGATAACCCCAAAATGGGGATGGACCACATCCGCTCCTCCGCCCGTCTGCAAAAGAGCAAGGGGCGCTGCGACCTCATCGTGATAGACTATCTGCAGCTCTGTGAAATGAAGTCCGAACAGAAGAACCGCAACCGCGAACAGGAAGTGGCGGAGGCAAGCCGCAAGGCAAAGCTGCTGGCAAAGGAGCTGAACGTACCCGTAGTGCTGCTGTGCCAGCTGAACCGCGAGTGTGAGTTGCGTGGCGACCGCCGTCCCGCACTGAGCGACCTGCGCGAAAGCGGCGCCATAGAACAGGATGCGGATGTGGTGTCACTGCTCTATCGCCCTGCCGTCTACAACTTGCCCACGGAGCGCAAAAGCGGTTACCCCTCGGAAGGCCTCGGTATGCTGATTCTTGCCAAGCACCGCAACGGCGAAACCGGAGATGTGTACTTCTCCCACAACACCAGCCTTACGAAGATAGGAGAGTATGTGCCGCCTATGGAGTGGCTGATGAAACACGCGAAATGAGGCGTCTTTTTCTCGTTTTTGTCGAAAAAAAAACAACGAAAAACTTGACATCGCCTCTCTGATTTTGTATCTTTGTAATGTGCTTAAGGAAAGAAATAATCATTGATTAAGGCGCCTTATTTCTCCTCTTATACACTTTTCTTTTATAGTTCCGGCGAACTGTTTGCTTAGAGATTTATCTTTACTTTTTGAGACCTGTTTCCTTTTCTCCGCTATTGGGCGGAGGCTGATTTTTTTAACTTAAACCTTAACTGTTTTTTTTATGGATGTAATTGTAGAGCGCTTTCAGCGCAGAAGAATCGTGAGCGATAAAAGTTCGCCCATGTTGTACTATCTCCGTCAGAAACCCAAGACTTGCGGTACGGTAGATATTGATGTCCTTGCCGCCAGTATTCAGAAAAACTGCGCCATGACAAAGGGCGATGTGAAGCACGTCATCGAAGCCCTTGTGGAAGAAATCCAATCCAACCTTGCCAACGGCGATAAGGTGAAGCTGAACCAACTCGGCACGCTTCACATGACATTCCGCTGTCCGGGCGTGGAGAAGTCGGAAGACTGTACGGTGAGGAATATTGCCAAAGTGAACATCCGCTTCGTTCCCGACAAGGAGCTGAAACTGGTGAACGGTAGCACCGCTACCACCCGTAGCCCGGCCAACGTAGCCTTCGCGCTGGACAAACCGACTGACGGCTCCGGTGGCGGCGGCAATGGCGGCGGTGGCGTGATTCCCGACGAGGGTGACAAGGAAGACCCGCTCGGATAGTAAACATCATCATTGATACTTGAACCAACATCATTATTCATACTAAAACCAATAACATTATGGCAACCAAATCAACCTGGTGGGACAAGTTCCTAAAAATAGTAATCGCAGTGG
>ERZ791810.314-NODE-314-length-55069-cov-13.418112_pt1 | contig 55069 bp, 52 predicted proteins | sample MGYA00510304_ERZ791810 | MGnify/ENA primary metagenome ERZ791810 (study PRJEB30046, sample SAMN00791967) | human gut metagenome | study: EMG produced TPA metagenomics assembly of the A metagenome-wide association study of gut microbiota in type 2... | reverse complement strand
ATGTGCAGGCGGCGATAGACGGTGAAAACTCCGGTGGCGGCGGCAATGGCGGCGGCGTGATTCCCGACGAGGGGGATAAGGACAATCCGCTCGGATAGTAAACATGATATCATGAGATTGTATTTTGTCTTTTTTACTAAATAATGTTATTGAGATGAACAATATCCATGCAGTCTTGTTATATTTGTAATCATTTCAATTTACTTAATAAATACAATTATGATAACAGAAAAATTACAGAATGCAATTAACGAGCAGATTACGGCTGAGATGTGGTCATCTAACCTTTATTTAGCAATGTCTTTCTATATGGAGAAAGAGGGTTATTGCGGAATGGCTTCTTGGTTGAAGAAGCAATCTTTCGAGGAACACGGACATGCTTGTGAATTGGCATCGTACATCATCAAACGCGGCGGTAAGGCTAAATTAGATAAAATTGATGTTGTTCCCAACGATTTCGGTACTCCGCTGGAAGTATTCGAACAGGTTTACGAACACGAATGCCGCGTATCGAAGATGATTGATGCTCTGGTGGACGTAGCCGCAGCCGAAAAAGACAAGGCTTCTCAAGACTTCTTGTGGGGATTCGTTCGCGAACAGGTAGAAGAAGAAGCTACCGCTTCCGGTATCGTAGACATGATAAAGAAAGCCGGTGCTGCCGGAATCTTCTTTATTGATGCGAAACTGGGTGAAAGAAAATAATAGAAAAAAGTGATAATGATAGGGTGGTAGGGTGATAGGCTTTACCACCCTATTGCTTTTTTATCACCCTATCACTTTTTTTATATTATTTCATGTTTCTTCTTGTGGGTAATTAAATAATTACCTATCTTTGTAATAAGAAGAAAAAGAAATAGTTATGCCTACAATATTTATCTTGTTTGGTTTTCGTTTTATGTTTTATGCTAACGACCACGAACCTATTCATGTTCATGTAATAAAGGGGAATGTTAGTGCGAAATTTATATTATTCCCTGTCATGTTAGTAAAAAACAATGGCTTGAAATCTTCTGAGTTGAAGCTTGTAGAATCTATAATTGAAGAAAATCAAGAGGTAATAGCAGAGCATTGGAATAAATTCTTTAACAAAGCAAAATGAACGGTTATGAAAGACGTAGTAGAAAAAGTATGGTTGACCGATACAGCTGTATGGATACGTACAATTGACGGTAAGGAAGCCTGTGAAGAATTTGCAAATTATCAAAGATTAAAGTTTGCCACTCCTGAACAGCGTGCGAATTTTGAAGTGGGTGAATATGGTATTCATTGGAAAGAATTGGATGAAGATTTAAGTTTTGAAGGTTTTTTTCAAGAAAAGAAATCGAATCCTTTATATGATTTGTTTATTGCCCATCCCGAACTGAACGTCTCTGCAGTAGCCCGCCGTTTGGGCTTGTCACAAAGTTTGTTTGCCCAATATGTGAGTGGGGCAAAGAAACCGTCGAAACAGCGTTTTGATGAAATAATAGAAGTTATACGTGAAATAGGGCGTGAGCTAATAGCTGTACCCGCATGAAAGAAGTGGTAGGGTGATAGGCTTTACCACCCTATCACCTTTTTTATTTCAGTACTCCCAATTCCTTTCCTACCTTTATAAACGCTGCGATACATTTATCCAAATGCTCCTTGTCGTGTCCGGCAGAGATTTGCACACGGATGCGTGCCTGACCCTTCGGCACAACAGGATAATAGAATCCGGTTACATAGATACCTTCTTCCTGCATACGGGCAGCATAAATTTGAGACAGCTTGGCATCGTATAGCATTACTGCGCAAATGGCACTTTGAGTAGGCTTGATGTCAAAGCCGGCAGCGGTCATCTTGTCGCGGAAGTAGTTTACATTTTCTACTAACTTGTCGTGCAGGGCATTACTTTCTTTCAGTATTTTGAACACTTCAAGACTTGCACCGATGATGCCCGGAGCGAGAGAGTTGGAGAACAGGTACGGGCGGCTGCGCTGGCGCAATAAGTCGATAATCTCCTTGCGGCCTGTGGTGAAACCACCCAAAGCGCCCCCAAAGGCTTTGCCCAACGTGCCGGTGTAAATATCCACACGCCCGTAGGTATTGTACTGTTCGCTCACGCCATGACCCGTAGCGCCTACCACGCCGGCAGAGTGAGATTCGTCTACCATAACCAACGCGTCGTACTTCTCGGCAAGGTCGCATATCTTATCCATAGGAGCCACGTTGCCGTCCATAGAGAATACACCGTCCGTTACGACGATGCGGAAGCGTTGCGCTTGGGCTTCTTGCAGGCATTTCTCAAGTTCGGTCATGTCGGCGTTGGCATAACGGTAGCGCTTTGCCTTGCAGAGACGCACACCGTCGATAATGGAAGCGTGGTTCAAGGAGTCGGAGATAATGGCATCCACTTCGGTGAAGAGAGGCTCGAACACACCGCCGTTGGCGTCAAAACAGGCAGCGTAAAGAATCGTGTCTTCCGTCTTGAAGTAATCGGAAATGGCGGCTTCCAATTCTTTGTGAATATCCTGTGTTCCGCAGATAAAACGGACGGACGACATTCCGTAACCGCGTCGTTCCATTATTTTCTGAGCTGCGGCTATCAGGCGGGGATGATTGGACAATCCCAGATAATTGTTGGCGCAGAAGTTCAGCACCTCCTTGCCTTTCACGGTGATGGCAGCTTGTTGCGCACTCTCAATCAGGCGTTCCTCTTTGTAGAGTCCGGCTTCTTTAATTTCAGCAAGAGTTTTGCTGAGATGGTCTTTCATTTTACCATACATAGCTTTTTATTTTAATAAGTGAGACATCGTAATCTGAAGCTCTACAAAGGACATCATTTTTCTTGGAATAAACAATATCTTTTTGATAGAAAAATGAAAAAAAAGTACGTATATTTGCGCATCGGTAATGTGAAGAATACCTTATAAATAAGTTGTATGAAGAATATTTTGGTAATTGGAGCCACAGGACAGATTGGCTCGGAGTTGACATTGGAGTTGCGCAAGCGTTATGGTGACGACCATGTTGTGGCCGGATACATTCCGAGCGCTATGCCGCAAGGTGAGTTAAAAGCCTCTGGTCCATCGGCGATTGCTGATGTGACAGACCGCCAGTCTATTGAAGTAGTTGCACGACAATTCAAGATTGATACAATTTATAATTTGGCTGCCTTGTTGTCGGTAGTCGCCGAAAGCCGTCCGGCAATGGCGTGGAAAATCGGTATAGACGGGTTGTGGAATGTACTGGAAGTAGCCCGTGAGTACGGTTGTGCCGTATTTACGCCGAGTTCTATCGGTTCGTTCGGAGAAAACACTCCTCATGTAAAGACGCCGCAAGACACCATTCAACGCCCGCGCACCATGTACGGCGTAACAAAAGTGACGACAGAATTGTTAAGTGATTATTATTATACGAAATATGGGGTGGATACCCGTGCGGTACGCTTCCCCGGCATTATCTCCAATGTGACGCCTCCGGGTGGCGGTACGACGGACTATGCGGTAGATATCTTCTATTCGGCTGTGAAAGGCGAAAAGTTCGTCTGTCCCGTAAAGGCGGGTACATTTATGGACATGATGTATATGCCCGATGCCATCAATGCGGCTATCTCGCTGATGGAAGCCGCTCCGGCGCGTTTGAAACACAGGAATGCGTTCAACATCGCTTCCATGAGTTTCGACCCGGAAATGATTTACGCTGCTATCAAGAAGCATGTGCCCGATTTTGAGATGGTTTACGAGGTAGACCCTTTGAAACAGGCCATTGCCGACAGTTGGCCGGACTCTTTGGATGACTCCTGCGCCCGTGAAGAATGGGACTGGATGCCGCAATTCGATTTGGAGTCCATGACCGTGGATATGCTTGAAAAGCTAAGAGCAAAATTAAATAAATGACCGTAGAGGGTCAGTAAAGAATGAAACAATTACTAACGGGATTCTGCATACTCATTTTTCTGTTCTCATGCGGGAACAGAAAGACGAAGATGGATCCCTTTACTACCATTACCGAAATGGTGGATTCGGCAAACCATAAGGCCGATACGCTGCTACAGGCTGAGGTGGAGGAAGAACCTAAACCGTTGGAAGCGGACGAACTGTTTGATGATTTTATCTTCAACTATGCTTCGGACGAGGCTTTGCAACGGGAGAGGACGGTGTTTCCTTTGCCTTATTACAACCGGGACACCCCTTCAAAAATTGAGGAGCGTTTCTGGAAGCACGACTACCTGTTTACCAAGCAAAATTATTACACATTGCTTTTCGATCGTGAGAGTGACATGGATATGGTGGGTGACACAGCGTTGAAGTCCGTACAGGTGGAGTGGATTTACCTGAAAACGCGCATGGTGAAGAAGTATTACTTTGAGCGTAAGGAGGGTATGTGGATGTTGGAAGCCATTAATTTGCGCCATATAGAGGAAGGTGAGGGTGAGAATTTTGTGGATTTCTACACCCGTTTTGTGACGGACAGCTTGTATCAAAGCAAGCACATCGCCGACCCGCTGCAGTTTGTCACGATTGACCCCGACGATGAGTTTGCCATATTGGAAACGACCCTTGATGTGAACCAATGGTACGCTTTCCGCCCGCCGCTGCCTGTGGACAAGTTGTCCAATATTAACTACGGACAAAAGAATGAGGATAATTCTAATACGAAGATACTGAAAGTGAACGGTATCGGCAACGGATATTCCAACGTATTCTACTTCCGGAGACGGGGAGGAGAGTGGGAGATGTATAAATATGAGGATACGAGCATTTGAAATTTATGAGAATACCCAATACATTCGGATTTGATGTGAAAGCTGCCTTGTATGCAGAATATGACTCGGTAGAGGAACTGGAGAAAATGATAGCCGAAGGGCGTATCACTTCTCCTTTTCTACATATGGGATGCGGCAGTAATTTATTGTTTGTGAAAGACTATGACGGCGTTGTGCTGCACTCGCGCATCGGTGGAATGGAGGTGACTGCAGAAGATGACGAACAGGTGTGCGTGCGTGTAGGTGCGGGCGTGATATGGGATGATTTTGTGGCTTATTGCGTGGAACGGGGTTGGTATGGTGCGGAGAATCTGTCGCTAATCCCCGGTGAAACGGGTGCAAGCGCTGTACAGAACATCGGCGCTTATGGCGTAGAGGTAAAAGACCTCATTTTGTCAGTGGAGACGATAAATATTCGCGGTGAGAAGCGCATTTACCAAAAGGATGAATGTGAATATGCCTACCGGAAAAGCCTTTTTAAGAAGCCTGAAATGAAGTCGGTCTTTGTGACTTACGTAAACTTCATACTGGGCAAGAAAGAACGCTATACATTAGACTATGGCACGATTCGTCGGGAGCTTGCCAAGCATCCGGCGGTGAATTTAGCTACCCTGCGTCAGGTGATTATAGATATCCGTAACAGTAAATTGCCCGATCCGAAAGTGCTGGGCAATGCCGGAAGTTTCTTCATGAACCCCATTGTGCCGCGTGCGCTTTTTGAAAGGTTGCTGCATCAGTATCCTTCTATGCCTCACTATGAGGTGGATGCCGACCGGGTGAAGATTCCTGCCGGATGGATGATAGACCAATGCGGCTGGAAAGGCAAGGCCTTGGGACCTGCAGCCGTACATGATAAACAGGCTTTGGTGCTTGTGAATCTGGGTGGCGCGACCGGAAAAGATGTGGTTGCTCTGTCGGATGCTGTCAGGGCTTCGGTTAAGGAGAAATTCGGTGTGGAAATTTGGCCGGAAGTAAACTTTATTGAGTGATTAACGATTAGTGAGCTGCGCTGTTATGAAACTGACTATATTAGGAAGCGGAACATCTACCGGGGTGCCGGAAATAGGTTGTACGTGCCCAGTTTGTACTTCTGCCGATTCGCGGGATAACCGCCTGCGGGCATCGGTCCTGTTGCATACGGACGATGCGACGATACTGATAGATTGCGGTCCCGATTTCAGGACACAGATGTTGCGGGCTTCTATTTACGAACGGATTGACGGTGTGCTGATTACCCATGAACACTACGACCATGTGGGTGGACTGGATGATTTGCGCCCTTTCTGCCGCTTCTCGGAAATACCCATCTATTCAGATGTCTATACTGCAACCCATTTGAGGGTGAGGATGCCATATTGTTTTGTGGACAAGGTGTATCCGGGTGTACCGCGCATCTACTTGCAGGAAGTGGAAGCCGGCAAGCCTTTTTCTATCCGGAAAACAGAGATATTGCCGGTTGCCGTGATGCATGGACGGCTGCCCATCTTGGGATATCGCATTGGCGGACGTTTGGGATATATAACGGATATGCACACGATGCCGGATGTTTCGTATGAACAATTGCGGGGACTGGATGTTCTGGTAATAAACGCTTTGCGACCACAGCCGCATCCTACGCACCAGAGCATATCGGAAGCGTTGGCGGCTGCGGAACGTATTGGCGCAAAAGAAACTTATTTTATCCATATGAGTCATCATGCAGGACTGCATGCCGAAATAGACAGTCAATTGCCGCCCCATATGCATTTTGCTTATGATGGTATGGAAATATATTTCTAAACTTTTTAAAACATTTGTTTTGTTTTATTAGTAGAAATACCTATTTTTGCCAACAGTTGATGAATTTATGCCATGAAGCTCCGACTCCTCATAAGAATAGCCGTTATTGTGTCCATAGTTTTGCTATGTACGGGCTTTGGCGTATATTCGTTTCTGCGTATGAATGCAGTGGAAAACCAACAGGATTTTAATCTTTTCACATTAGTGCCGCAGGATGCTACAGCCGTACTTGAAACAGACCGTATGGCGGATTTGATGGAAGACATCAACGGGCTGCATTGCAGCAAGGACGACCATTTCCTGTATGTATCTGAACTTTTCGTCTACCTGAAGAAATATCTTAATACGTTGGTGGGTGATACGCCGCATGGATTGAGCAAGCAGATGAACAAGATGCTTATCAGCTTCCATGAACCGGATACTCCTCTGAATCAAGTGCTATATTGCAGCCTGGGGACAGGAGACTACGAATTGGTAGAGTCTTTTGTGCGTAAGTATTGTTCCAGCACTTTCCCTTCTAAATATTTTGACTATAACGGAGAGGAGATACGTATTTATCCTATGGAGGACGGACGTTTTCTTGCGGCTTATTTCACATCGGATTTCTTGGCTGTCAGTTTCCAGAAGCGTTTGATAGAACAGGTGATTGACGCTCGCCGTGCTGACCGTTCGCTAATGGATGTGCCCTCTTTTCGTACCATGTATGCCGGCAAACGCAATAATGTGACGGCAACGGTGTATGTACGCATGAAGGAAGTGGATATGGGTAAGGATACGGACGGCATCCGTTCGCAAACGCGCTTGGGAAGCTGGGCGGAATTTGATATGAAGTTCAACGAGGAAGCCATTTATTGTTCCGGTATCAGTCATGGAGCGGATAGCACCCATACCTTTATCAATGCATTACGCAAACAAAAGCCGATAAAGGGATTTTTGGGAGAACGACTTCCCTCATCGACTTTCTTCTATGACCAATGGGCTATTTCGGATTTGGAATCGATGTTCGGCTTTACTTCACGGCAGGAATATGCCAAGGCAACTTATTCCAATTATATCAAGAAGCGGGATGAAGAGTGGATGATGTTTATGAAAGAATATGCGGGAGAGAGTATCATGTCCTGCTTGTTTCAGTCCAAAGATACTGCTGACAAGTACCCTTGTGCCGTAATGAGCATCCTTGTAAAGGATGAAGCGCGGGCGGAACGTTATTTGCAGCATATGCTCTACGCTACCCCCAAAGAAAAGGATGCTCCGATGGTGCCGCAGACATCTCCCAATTATAAGCAATACCCGCGTGCACGAAAGTATCGTCAGTATATGTTACCTCGAAATACTATGTTGACGCAACTGACGGGTATTACAGAGTCTGCACTGCATACCTACGCTTGTTTCTATAAAGGAGCGTTGTTGCTGGCTCCCGATGCGCAAAGTCTTTCCGCTTATATAGATGCTGTTGAGAATAAGGAAGTGTTGGATGGTACTTCGGTATATGAGGAGGGGGTGGGCAGCCTTTCTTCCTATTATAATTTTGCCATGATGGTGGATATGGAGGAGATGATGTATCAACCGGAAACCTATGTACGGCTGATACCGAATTTCTTTTTCCGCCAATCCAAGTTTTTCCGCCATTTCGTAATTGGCATACAATTTACTTGTACGGATGGAGTGGTGTACCCGAATCTTGTCTTACTGTATAAAGGGCAGGAGTTGGAGGAAATTGAGAATTAAAAATTGAAAAACCTCTTTTCTTATTTCTCAATTTTTAATTCTCAATTCTCACTTTAGAAGGGTAAATCGTCTTTAGCGTCTCCGGACAAAAATTCCGGTGCTGCAGACGGAGCCGGCGGCGGAACCGGTGCGCCCGGTGCAGGTGCGGCTGTGCTGACGCGTTCTACTTTCCATGCACGAATACTGTTGAACCAGCGGTCTTGCCACTGACGTGCGTCAACATCGAAAGAAACTGTCAATTCTTCGCCCATCTGGATGTTGAATTGTTCTATTTTATCCGCTCCGAATACGTCAAAACACATCTTACGGGGATATTGTCCGTGATCCTCGATTACGTATTCCTGTGCCTTCCACTCGTTACCTGTCTTGGAAACTCCGCCTCTGGGCTGGAGTATAGCGATAATTTTTCCTGTAAATTCCATTGTTGTCTTTTTAAATGATGCGGCGAAGTTACAATTTTTTAGGGATATGCGACGAATAAACAGCTGTTTTTTCTTACTATTTCTTTGTCGTAGGGAATTCTTTTTTTAACTTTGTCCGTTAGTTAACAAGTTAGCTGAAATTAAAACTTAAATACATAGAATATATGAAATTTATCGTTTCGAGTACTGCGCTCTCCAGCCATTTGCAGGCTATCAGCCGCGTGATTAATTCGAAGAATGCGCTGCCTATTTTGGATTGTTTCCTCTTTGAACTACAAGATGGAACTCTGTCTGTAACTGTTTCTGATAGCGAAACAACTATGGTTACTACAGTCGAAGTGAATGAAAGTGATACGGACGGACGTTTTGCGGTGACTGCCAAGACTTTGTTGGACGCTTTGAAGGAAATTCCCGAACAACCCCTGACATTTGACATCAATACAGACTCTTTGGAAATTACGGTACAATATCAAAACGGTAAATATAGCCTGATGGGTCAGAATGCGGATGAATTTCCCCAGTCCGCTATGTTAGGCGATAATGCTGTTCGCGTGGAAATGGATGCGCAGGTGTTGTTGGGCGGTATAAATCGTGCAGTGTTTGCAACCGCTGATGATGAACTCCGACCCGTAATGAACGGTATCTATTTTGATATTACTACCGAAGATATAACAATGGTAGCTTCCGATGGTCATAAACTGGTACGTTGCAAGACGCTGGCTGCCAAAGGCAATGAACGTGCGGCTTTCATTCTCCCCAAGAAACCCGCAAACCTGATGAAGAACTTGCTGCCGAAAGAACAGGGCATGGTAACGATAGAATTTGATGAACGCAACGCTGTTGTCACCTTAGAAAACTATCGTATGGTGTGCCGTCTGATTGAGGGACGTTATCCGAACTATAACTCTGTCATTCCGCAAAACAATCCGTACAAGGTAACAGTAGACCGCCAACAGCTTATCGGTGCATTGCGTCGTGTGTCTATTTTCTCATCACAGGCAAGCAGCCTTATCAAGTTGCGTATGCAGGAGAACCAGATCGTGATTTCCGCACAGGACATCGATTTTTCCACTTCTGCAGAAGAAACACAGATATGCCAATATGCCGGCAACCCGATGAGCATCGGCTTTAAGTCTACTTTCCTGATTGATATTCTGAATAATATATCAGCGGATGAAGTGGTTATCGAATTGGCTGACCCTTCACGTGCCGGTGTTATTGTTCCGGTAGAGCAGGAAGAGAATGAAGATCTGCTGATGCTGTTGATGCCGATGATGCTGAATGATTAATAAAACAGTAATCTGTTGTTTTTTTGATTTAGGCACGGATTATGCGGATTTCACGGTTCGGGTTTATAGAGAAACCGTGTCAGTCCGTGTAGTCCGTGCCTAAAAGATAAATTCGGGACAGATTATTTGTAGGATGAAAACTAAATACGAAACTTCATGAAATTAAATCTGAAAAATCCGATTGTCTTTTTTGATTTGGAGACTACGGGAACAAATATCAACTCCGACCGCATAGTGGAAATCTGTTATCTTAAAGTATATCCCAACGGAAATGAAGAAACCAAAACCATGCGTATCAATCCCGAAATGCACATTCCTGCAGAAGCTTCTGCCGTTCATGGCATTTATGATGAAGATGTAGCGGATTGCCCCACATTTAAAGAAGTGGCACGTAATATCGCTAATGATATTGAAGGTTGTGATCTCGCCGGTTTCAACTCTAACCGTTTCGATATTCCTGTTTTGGCAGAAGAATTTCTGCGTGCGGATGTGGATATTGATATGAGCCGTCGCAAATTTGTGGATGTGCAGGTTATTTTCCATAAAATGGAACAACGTACGTTGTCTGCCGCCTATAAGTTCTATTGTGATAAGAATCTGGAAGATGCTCATACAGCGGAAGCTGATACGCGCGCTACCTATGAGGTGTTGATGTCACAACTGGATCGCTATCCTGAGTTGCAGAATGATGTAGATTTTTTGTCGGATTATTCCAGCTTCAATAAGAATGTGGATTTTGCAGGACGCATGGTTTACGATGATAAAGGTGTGGAAGTCTTTAACTTCGGCAAGTATAAAGGTATGTCGGTAGCGGATGTGCTGAAGCGTGATCCGGGCTATTACAGCTGGATACTGAACAGTGATTTTACACTGAACACCAAAGCTATGCTGACTAAAATCCGTCTGCGTGAAATTACCCAGAAGTAATATTCTGCTTGTATTTTGTAATTAGTAACTTGATTTCATGGCAAATCCACTGAAAGGAAAGAAAATAGTACTCGGCATTACAGGAAGTATTGCCGCCTATAAGGCCTGCTATATCATTCGCGGGCTTATAAAACGAGGAGCGGAAGTGCAAGTCGTTATAACTCCTGCAGGAAAAGAATTTATAACTCCCATTACTTTGTCAGCTCTTACCAGTAAGCCTGTCATTAGTGAGTTTTTTGCACAACGTGACGGTACTTGGAACAGTCACGTGGATTTAGGCTTGTGGGCGGATGCCATGCTGATAGCTCCGGCTACAGCTTCCACTATCGGCAAGATGGCGAATGGTGTTGCCGACAATATGCTGATAACCACTTATCTGTCTGCCAAAGCCCCTGTTTTTGTTGCTCCGGCAATGGACTTGGATATGTATGCCCATCCGTCCACCCAAAAGAATTTGGAGACGCTCCGTTCCTATGGCAATCATATTATAGAACCGGGAACAGGTGAACTGGCAAGTCATTTGGTGGGCAAGGGCAGAATGGAAGAACCGGATGTAATTATCCGTCATTTGGAAGAGTTCTTTGCTGCCAAAGACGGTGATTTGGCCGGAAAGAAAATAATGATAACTACCGGACCGACATATGAAAAAATTGACCCCGTACGTTTCATCGGCAATTATTCATCAGGTAAAATGGGTTATGCGCTCGCTGATGAATGTGCGGCAAGAGGAGCGGAGATTATTCTGGTTTCAGGACCGGTTCAGCTTCAAACGCGTTATTCTATGCACCGGCATATTAATGTAGAATCTGCCGGACAGATGTTTGAGGCTGCTACTTCTTTGTTTTACAATGCGGATGCTGTTATTATGGCTGCGGCCGTTGCCGACTATACGCCGGAACAGGTTGCCGATAAAAAAATAAAACGGGAAAAGACCGGAGATATATCATTGAATCTGAAACCGACGCAGGATATTGCCGCTCACTTGGGAGAAATGAAAAAGAAATACCCCGGTAAAGTTCTGGTGGGATTCGCCCTCGAAACCAACGATGAACAGCATAATGCGGAAGATAAACTAAACCGTAAGAATTTGGACTTTATAGTGCTTAATTCATTGAATGACAAAGGTGCCGGATTCCGTTACGATACTAATAAAATCAGCATCATAGATAGGAATGGTAAAAAGGATTATCCGTTGAAGTCTAAGGTGGAAGTGGCTGCGGATATTATTGACCATTTAGTGGAAGTGATGAGACAGTAGCCTTATTTTTCAATTATCAACTCTCAATTCTCTATTTAATAAAATGTTGCGTTCTCTATACATACAGAATTATGCGCTTATCGAGAAACTTGATATAGACCTCGGCAGCGGTTTTTCGGTGATTACAGGTGAGACCGGTGCCGGAAAATCCATTATATTAGGAGCTATCGGTCTGTTGTTGGGGCAGCGTGCCGATGTGAAGTCTATCAGGCAGGGTGCTGCAAAATGTGTGATTGAAGCCCGTTTTGAGATTGCCGGTTATGGTATGCAGCCTTTCTTTGAGGAAAATGAATTAGAATACGAAGATGAGTGTATTCTTCGCCGTGAAGTCTATGCTTCGGGTAAAAGTCGTGCGTTCATAAATGATACGCCCGCCTCATTGGTACAGATGAAAGAACTTGGCGAACAATTGATTGACGTGCACTCGCAACATCAGAATTTATTGTTGAATAAAGAGGGCTTCCAATTAAACGTACTGGATATACTGGCGCACGATGAAGAAGAGCTTGCTAAATACCAAACCCTTCACCGGGAATGGAAGCGGGTACAGCAGGAGTTGGAGAATCTAACAGCCCTTGCAGAGCAGAATAAAGCTGATGAGGATTATATCCGGTTTCAGTTGGAACAATTGGAAGATGCACACTTGACTACCGGAGAACAGGAAGAACTGGAACAGGAAGCCGATACGCTGAGCCATGCGGAAGAGATAAAAGCCGGGTTGTTCCGTGTCAATCAGGTGATGAACTCCGATGAAGGCGGACTGCTTTCCGCACTGAAAGAATGCCTGAATACAATGTTGGGATTACAGAAAGTATATTCTTCCGCAGGAGAACTTGCCGAACGTTTGGAAAGCAGCTACATCGAACTGAAAGATATTTCTCAGGAGATTTCAGGAAAGGAAGATGAAATTGAATTTAATCCCGCCCGGCTGGAAGAAGTGAATGATCGCTTGAATCTGATTTATACTCTCCAACAGAAGCATCGCGTCTCTACGGTGGATGAACTTTTGGCTTTGACAGATGACTATGCCGCTAAACTTTCCAATATCACTTCATCGGATGAACGGATTGAAGAACTGAAAGCTCATAGCGAAGTTTTATATAATAAGGTGAAGAAACAAGCTGCGGTGCTTACCAAGTTGCGTACCGCTGCGGCTCGTGAGGTTGAGAAACAGATGGCAGCCCGCCTGATACCGTTAGGAATGCCCAATGTTCGTTTTCTGGTGGAAATCGGTACACGTAAGGAACCGGGTATACATGGTGCGGATACGGTAAACTTTCTTTTCTCCGCCAATAAGAACGGAACTTTGCAGAATGTCTCTTCGGTAGCTTCGGGTGGTGAGATAGCTCGCGTTATGTTGTCCATCAAAGCAATGATAGCCGGAGCTGTAAAGTTACCCACTATCGTATTCGATGAAATAGATACCGGAGTTTCCGGTGAGATAGCCGACCGCATGGCAGACATAATGCAGGAAATGGGCGATAGTGACCGCCAAGTTATCAGTATCACCCACTTGCCGCAGATTGCAGCTCGCGGACGCGCTCATTATAAAGTGTATAAGCAGGATAATGAGACGGAAACCAATAGCCATATCCGCCGCTTGACGGATAAGGAGAGGGTAGAGGAAATAGCCCATATGTTGAGTGGCGCTACCTTGACGGAAGCTGCACTCAATAATGCCAAAGCATTGCTTGGTACTGCTTAGAGATAAAAAATAAAAAACAATAAGATACAATGGTAGATAAAAGTGAAATGATTTTCGGCGTTCGTGCCGTAATAGAAGCGATTCAGGCCGGTAAGGACATCGACAAGATACTGGTAAAGAAAGATATTCAGAGCGACTTGTCCAAAGAGTTGTTTGCCGCTTTGAAGGGAACTTTGATTCCCGTACAACGTGTCCCGGTAGAGCGTATCAACCGCTTTACCCGTAAAAATCATCAAGGCGTGATAGCGTTTGTCTCGGCTGTGACTTATCAGAAAACGGAAGATTTAGTACCTTTTATTTTTGAGGAAGGCAAGAATCCTCTGTTTGTTATGCTGGACGGTATAACGGATGTACGCAACTTTGGAGCGATAGCCCGTACTTGTGAGTGTGCGGCGGTAGATGCTGTTATTATTCCTGCCAAGAACAGCGTTACGGTAAATGCCGATGCGGTAAAGACTTCGGCAGGTGCATTACATACTTTGCCCGTATGTCGTGAACAGAATTTGAAAGATACTTTGCAGTTCCTTAAAAATAGCGGTTTCCATATTGTGGCTGCTACGGAAAAAGGTGATTATGATTATACAAAAGCCGATTATACGGGCCCTATGTGTATAATCATGGGAGCTGAAGACAAGGGAGTTTCTTATGACAACCTCGCGTTATGCGACGAATGGGTAAAGATTCCGATGCTGGGTACGATTGAGTCTCTTAACGTATCTGTTGCAGCCGGTATCTTAATTTACGAAGCTGTAAAACAAAGAACCAACTAAATATGAAAAAGAAGATTTTCCTGCTTTGCACTCTGTGCCTTTTGGCTCAGTGGAGTGTAGCACAAGCCCCCAAATGGGTGGAGAAAGCTAAGCGTGCCGTATTCTCGGTGGTTACTTATGATGAGAATGATAAAATTTTGAATACCGGAAACGGTTTCTTCGTAACGGAAGATGGCGTTGCCTTGTCTGACTATTCTTTGTTCAAAGGAGCGCAACGGGCGGTAGTAATGAACTCGGAAGGTGTCCAAATGCCGGTTGTTTCCATTATGGGGGCAAATGATATGTACGATGTAATCAAGTTTCGTGTGGGTATATCAACCAAGAAAGTTCCCGCATTGAATCCGGCAACCGTAGCTCCGGCAGTGGGGGGTAATGTATATATATTGCCTTATTCCACTCAAAAAGACCGTTCTTATACTGTCGGACAGGTGAAAGCTGCAGATAAGTTTTCCGAGAAATATTATTATTACACACTTAACCTGCATCTGAAAGATAAAATGGTGAGTTGTCCGGTTATGACTGAAGAAGGACAAGTCTTTGCCCTTGCACAGAAATCATCCGGTGCAGATACAGCCACAATCTGCTATGCGGTGGACGCGAACTTTGTAATGGCTCAAAATGTATCAGCACTCTCTTTCAGCGATATGGCTTTAAAGAATATAGGTATCAAGAAGGCATTGCCCGATACGGAAGAGCAGGCTTTGGTATTCCTTTTCATGGCTTCGTCGCAGGTAACTCCGGAGAAGTATGGACAACTGTTGGATGATTTTATCGCCGAATACCCGAATAGTGCGGACGGTTATATGCGTCGTGCCGCTAACTGGTTGTATCAGTCTAAAGATGATGCTTCAATGGAGAAAGTGGTGGCTGATATGGATAAAGCTTTGAGTGTAACTCAGAAGAAAGATGACGTATATTATAATCGTGCCAAATTGATATATAACTATATGTTGGGCAATCCGGAGAAACCTTATAAGGATTGGTCTTACGATAAAGCGGTAGATGAAATCAGGAAGGCGATTGCTGTTCAGGAACTTCCGGTGTATATGCAGACGGAGGGAGATATTTTGTTTGCAAAACAGGATTACCCGGGAGCTTTGGTTTGCTACGAAAAGGTCAATCAGTCCAATCTGGCGTCAGCAGCAACTTTCTTTAGCGCAGCTAAGACAAAAGAATTGATGAAAGCGCCTGCGGAGGAAATATTGGCGCTTATGGACAGTTGTATGGCTCGTTTCAGTGAGCCGTACACGGAAGAAGCCGCTCCTTATCTGTTGGAACGTGCCCAAGCTCGTATGAATGCAAATCAGGCACGTGCAGCCATGCTCGACTATGACGCTTACTATAAGACTGTGAATGGAAAAGTGAATGATGTGTTCTATTACTATCGAGAACAGGCAGCTTTGAAAGCCAAGCAGTTCCAGCGTGCACTGGATGATTTGGACAAGGCTATCGAATTAAATCCCAAAGAACTTACTTATCGTGCGGAACTTGCTGTTGTCAATATTCGCGTGGGGCGCAATGAAGAGGCATTGAAAGTTTTGCAAGACGCTTTGAAGGTCGATTCTAAGTATGCCGAAGCCTATCGTCTTATGGGAATTGCGCAGTTGCAAATGAAAAAGAATCAGGAAGCATGCCAGAACTTTGCCAAAGCGAAGGAGTTAGGCGATCCGAATGTGGATGAACTGATTGAGAAACACTGTAAATAGATGCTTCGATAAGGAAAAAGCCCTGCTTTCGCAAGCAGAGCCTTTGAATGGGAAAACTTCCCCATGCTAAAATAAAAGTTAAGTCTAGGTATTAACAGGTTATGAGTGAAATTTTCTTTCGTGTATTCGTATAGTAAATGCACTGTTTTTTTAAATACTGCACGGGTCTCTTGACTTTTTTTGAGAATATTGCAAGATAAAATGTTATATACTTGATAATGAACAGATAAAAAGGAATAAAAATTATGAAGAAAGTAATTTGTAGCCAAAAGGCTCCGGGCGCAATAGGCCCTTACAGTCAAGCTATTGAAGCAAACGGGATGGTATTTGTATCAGGTCAGTTGCCTATTGATGCAGCTACCGGAGTTATGGCAGAAGGTGCAGAGGCTCAAGCCCGCCAGTCGTTGGAGAATGTAAAGCATATCTTGGAAGAAGCAGGATTGGGTATGGCGAATATTGTAAAGACTACCGTTTTTCTGGCGGATATGTCCTTGTTTGCCGACATGAACAAGGTATATGCCACATATTTTGACGGAGCTTTTCCCGCCCGTTCGGCTGTTGCTGTGAAGGCGCTTCCAAAAGATGCTTTAGTGGAGATTGAGTGCATCGCGGTTCGCTAACAGGTCTGCAACAATAAAGCTACTGCCACCTACGAAGATAAAATCTTCCGGGTGGCTTTTTTCTTGTGCGGCAGTTACTGCGGCAGGGACATTCGGATAACAGCTTCCTTGCAGACCGGCTTTAGCGGCGAGTTTGCATAGCTCTTCTTCGGGGAGAGCTCGTTTTACACTAGCTTTGGTGAAATAGTAGGTGGCATCTTTGGGAAGTAAGGCAAGTACTCCACTGACATCCTTGTCATTTACCATACCTATTATAATATGAAGGTGGCGGTAATTCTGCTGTTTCAGTTGCTCTGCAATGTAAGTTATACCTCCTACGTTATGCCCGGTGTCACATATCAGAGTGGGGGTGTCCTGAAGTTTTTGCCAGCGTCCCATTAGTCCTGTCAGTTCGCAGACATGGGCAAAACCGTTGCGTACGCTTTGCTCGTCTATGTGGTAGCCGGCTTTCTCCAACAACGGTAGGGCAGTGAGGATAGTACGCGTGTTTTTTATCTGGTAAAGCCCTTGCAGTTCAGTTCTCATTCCGGGATAATCATTTTTAGTCGTATTTTCCGCGAATATTATCGGAGCATTCACTTCCTCGGCTCTTTGTAAGAAAACCGCTTTGGTTTCGGGTGTGGTTTCTCCAATGACAACAGGAATGTCTTTCTTGATGATACCGGCTTTTTCTCCGGCTATTTTTGCCAGTGTATCGCCTAAAAACTGAGTATGGTCAAAGCTGATATTGGTAATGATACACAAGTCCGGATGAATAATGTTCGTACAGTCCAGTCGGCCGCCCAGTCCCACTTCTATAACGGCCACATCTACTTTTTCGTCAGCAAAATAACAAAATGCCATGGCAGTGGTCAACTCAAAAAAAGAAGGATGTAAAGGTTCGAAGAAACTACGTTCTTTTTCTACAAAATGTACCACATATTCTTCCGGTATGGGTCGGCCGTTTATACGGATTCGTTCGCGGAAGTCTACCAAGTGGGGAGAAGTGTAAAGTCCTACGCGATACCCGGCTTCTTGCAGTATGGCGGCTATCGTGTGCGAACAAGAGCCCTTGCCGTTGGTTCCTGCCACATGGATTGTGCGAAATGAATAGTGGGGATTTCCAAAGTGTTCATCCAATATGCGCGTATTCTCCAGTCCTTCTTTGTATGCCGAGCCACCCACTTGCTGGAACATGGGTGCACTGTTATATAAGTAAGTTAAAGTGTTCTGATAGTTCATCTTTTATAAAAATTAACGGGAAAGCAATCCTTTCTCTCTATTAAAGTGTTATCTTTAGGAACGGCAAAGATAAGGCAATTTTTATTTAAGTGTGTATGCTTGCTTTATTTTATATTGTCGGTATGTGGTATAAACAATTTAAATCTAAAGAGTATGGGAGCTAAGAAGAATTTTGTGATTGATACTAATGTTATCCTTCACGACTATAACTGTTTGAAGAATTTTCAAGAGAACGACATTTATCTTCCCATTGTAGTACTTGAAGAGCTCGATAAATTCAAGAAAGGCAACGAGCAGATAAATTTCAATGCCCGTGAGTTTGTTCGGGAACTCGATTTGATTACCGACGACAGTCTTTTTACCAAAGGCGCTCCGCTGGGTGAAGGACTGGGGCGCTTGTTTGTAGTAGCCGGTTCGGTGGATTCGCCTCGTGTACACGACTCTTTCCCGGAACGTATTCCCGATCATCAGATATTGTCCGTTGTTGACTGGCTGACAGAGAAGAAGCCGAAGATGAAATCAATTCTTGTCACCAAGGACGTCAATCTTCGTATGAAAGCACGCTCTATTGGATTGTTGTGCGAGGATTATATCAATGACAAGGTTATCAATGTGGATATATTTGAGAAGTCGAACGAAGTATTTGAGGGTGTTGACCCGACTTTGATAGATCGTATCTATTCGTCCAAAGAGGGACTGGATATTAGTGAGTTTGATTTTAAAGATATCATTCATCCCAATGAATGTTTTGTATTGAAGAGCGACCGTAGCAGCGTGCTTGCCCGTTATAACCCTTTTACTCATTCTGTTTGCCGTGTGAACAAGACAAAGAATTATGGAATCGAGCCGCGCAATGCAGAACAGAGTTTTGCTTTTGAAGTTCTGAATGATCCGAATATCAAATTGGTAGCCCTTACAGGCAAGGCGGGAACAGGTAAAACACTGTTGGCGCTGGCAGCGGCTTTAGGTAAGCTGACGGATTATAAGCAAATCTTACTGGCGCGTCCTATCGTTGCGTTATCCAATAAGGACTTGGGCTTCCTTCCGGGGGATGCCAATGAAAAGGTGGCTCCCTATATGCAACCTTTGTTTGATAACCTGAATGTTATCAAGCATCAGTTCGCTTCCAATTCAAGTGAAGTAAAGCGGTTGGAAGATATGCAGAAAAGCGACCAACTCGTTATCGAAGCTTTGGCTTTTATTCGCGGACGTAGTTTGAGCGAGACTTATTGTATTATTGATGAAGCGCAAAATTTGACACCTCATGAGATTAAAACGATTATAACACGTGCCGGAGAAGGGACGAAGATGGTCTTTACAGGTGATATTCAGCAAATTGACCAGCCCTATTTGGATAACCAATCCAACGGACTTGTCTATATGATAGACCGTATGAGAGATCAAAACTTGTTTGCCCATGTCAATTTAGTGAAAGGAGAGCGTAGCCAGTTGAGTGAATTGGCAAGTAACTTGATGTAACATTTTATCATTTTCTTCTTCGCTTTGATAAAAAATAGTGTATCTTTGCGGTGCCTAAAACAAAAACTGTCAAACGTGATGAAGCGAAACTTTTTTCATCGGTATCTTTCAGCAAAAGTATTACCGATATGGACTGTTCTATTGATAGATGTCCTCATTGTGGTCGTATCCAGTCTGTTGGCTTACGCACTGCGGTATGATTTTCGGAGTCTTTTTTCCGAGTCATCGTCCATAGATATAATGATTGTATGTACAGTGGTTGTCAACCTTGTATTCTTTAGGTTCTTCCGTACATATTCCAATGTCCTTCGTTTTTCATCGTTTGTCGATATAATGCGTATTTTCGTATCGTTGACGGTGTCATACTCATTGCTGCTGATAGCGAGTATCGTGGTAAAAAGTTGTACAGGTATGAATGTGGCTCCCATAGCGGTGCTGTTCATGTCCTATATTATCAGTTTTGCCATGATGGCGTGTTCCCGCGTTGTTGTAAAGATATTCTTCGAAGCGTTGAATTTTGACGGTTCGCATAGTGCCAATGTGTTTATTTACGGTGCCAAAGAGGCCGGAGTAAATATTGCAAAGGCACTGCGCGTCAATTTGCGTAATCATTACCGCCTGCGTGGTTTCATAGCGGATGAACCGGAACTTATTAATAAGGTGATGATGGGAGTCAAGGTTTATCCTAATGATGATACTTTGATTGAGATTTTGGATGACCGGGATGTACATACCATTATTATTTCCCCTGCCAAGATGGAGGCGCTCAAACGGTCTGATATGGCAGATCGCTTGTTATCGCATAATATCAAGTTGATGACGGCTCCTCCGTTGAGTGAATGGAACAGTCAGTTTCTGGATCGTACCCAACTGAAAGAAATTCAGATTGAAGACCTATTGCAACGTAATCCTATTGAAATAGATATTCATAAAGTCGCTTCCCATCTGGAAGGCAAGCGGGTGATGATTACCGGTGCTGCCGGTTCTATCGGTAGTGAGATTATGCGTCAGGTAGCTTCTTTCAATCCTTATAAACTGATTCTTGTGGATCAGGCTGAAACTCCTTTGCATGATATTCGTTTGGAATTGCAGGATCGTTGGCGTGACATCGATGCTGAAACCATCATAGCCAATATATCCAATGCGACGCGTATGGAAGAGATTTTCAGACACTACAAGCCACAGTATATTTTTCATGCGGCAGCTTACAAACACGTGCCGATGATGGAAGACAACGTATCGGAATCCATTCAGATAAATGTTTATGGTACAAGAACGGTTGCCGATTTGGCAGTGAAGTATGGCGCGGAGAAGTTTGTGATGATTTCCACGGATAAAGCAGTGAATCCTACCAATGTAATGGGGTGTTCCAAACGTATTTGTGAAATCTACGTTCAGTCGCTGGCAAAGAAACTGCAGGCAGAAGGCGGGCATGTTACCCAATTTATCACTACCCGTTTCGGAAATGTACTGGGCTCAAATGGATCGGTTATTCCTCGTTTCCGTGATCAGATACAGCGTGGTGGACCTGTGACGGTGACGCACCCCGAAATTATTCGTTACTTTATGACTATTCCGGAAGCTTGTCGTTTGGTGCTCGAAGCCGGTAGCATGGGGAATGGGGGAGAAATTTACATTTTTGATATGGGTAAGCCGGTTCGGATTGTAGATCTTGCCAAGAGAATGATCAGTCTGTCAGGACGCACCGATGTCAAGATTGAGTTTACAGGTTTGCGCCATGGTGAAAAGTTGTATGAGGAGTTGCTTAATATAAAGGAACTTACCAAACCGACTTATCATGAGAAGATTATGATTGCCACTGTGCGTGAGTATGATTATGATGAAGTGAATGAACGTATTCAGAAGTTGATTGACGTCAGCTACACTTATGACCAGATGAAAATTGTAGCTGCCATGAAAGACATTGTTCCCGAATTTGTCAGCAAGAATTCTTGTTTCGAAGTATTGGATAAGAAGAAGTGACGATAGGATAACCTTAATAGAATCATAAGTTTAATGATAAAAAAACGGATGATACATTTCTATATGTATCATCCGTTTTTTATATACTTCACAACTTCTTCTTATTTGTGTGATGAAAAATATTTCAGGAATTGTGTACGTTCGAATGTATTTACACCGTTCAGGTCGCTGACATTCAGCATACCTTTAAATTGATTGATGTTTTCCATTCCTTTGCGATCCATCCACAAGTTCAGGAAGCGGACGTACTCACCAACGATAGCATAAGAATTTTGATAAAGTGCGCTGCATATCTCTACAGCTGAAGCACCTGCCAAAATAGCTTTCACCACTCCTTCAGGAGCATGTATGCCGCCTGATGCTGCATAGTCCAGTTTGCTGACTGCTGCAGACGCAATGCCTATCCAGCGCAAAGACTTGGATAAATCTGCATCTGTGCTGAACACGTTACCGGCGCTTTGAGCTATTTTCTCAATGTCAATATCCGGTTGATAGAAGCGGTTGAACATTACTACTGCCGCTGCTCCGTTAGCATAAAGCTGGTCGATAAGAGCTATCGGATTGGTAAGGTTATCTCCTAATTTCATGATGACAGGGATACCAACTGTTTTCTTGATATGGCTCAAGATGTCGATGTGGCGTTGCTCAAAAGCACCATATGTATATTGTACATCGGTTTGCAGGGCAAGGATATTAATTTCCAAAGCATCCGCGCCGGCTTCTTCTATCTTTTTGGCAAACTCAATCCAGTCTGCATCCTGATAACAGTTGATGCTGGCGATGATAGGTATGTCACAAACTTGCTTGCTCTCTTTGATTAAATTCAAATATTCACCCAACTTGTGTTCGCGTATATATCCTACCAAATAATCACTTCCTTCCGGATACATATTAGGATCTCCCAGCCAGTCGGCTTCCATCATGATTTGTTCTTCAAAAAGAGACTTGAGTACGATAGCTCCTGCACCGGCTTCATAAAGCTTCTGGTTTTTGGCAGCGCTGTCGGTAAGCCCTGAACTGCTGATAATAATCGGATTTCTAAGTTTTAATCCTGCAAAAGTAGTTTCTAATGTTGCCATGATAATAGTTATTAGTTATTAATATATTCTTTCTCCAAATATTTTACTTCCTACACGTACCAAAGTACTGCCGGCGATAATTGCTTCGTGATAATCGTGCGACATTCCCATAGATAACTCCCGGAACCATTCTGCATCGGCAAACCACGTGGTTTTCACTTCTTGGAAGAAGCTACTTAATGAACAAAACTCAGTTTTGATTTGTTCGGTATTGTCTGTGTTTGTAGCCATGCCCATCAATCCGCATATCCGGATATTTGTAAGTCTTTTCCACTCACCGGCGGCAAGCATTTCCCGACATTCGTCGAAGCTGAAGCCGAATTTAGTCTCTTCCTGTGCAATGTGCAGTTGCAGCAAGCAATTTACAGTACGTCCAGCCTTAGCAGCTTGCTTGTCGATTTCAGTAAGAAGTTTGTAAGAGTCTACGCCATGAATCAGTGCTACATAGGGCACGATATATTTTATTTTATTAGTCTGCAGATGTCCGATGAAATGCCATTCGATATCTTTGGGCAGACTTTCGTACTTGGCTGTCAGCTCTTGCACCTTGCTTTCTCCAAATACACGTTGCCCTACGCTATATGCTTCTTCTATCGCTTCGTCGGGGTGAAATTTAGAAACAGCTACCAGTCGTACTCCTTGAGGCAGTTCGTTCAGTACTTTCTTTATGTTTTCTGCAATGCTCATCGTATATAATATAATAATGTATACACAATAAAACTTTCAATCTCTGATATTCGATACTCCTTTATTTCAGACTTCCGGCTTATCATTCGGTTCCGCACTGTACGGATATACATCCATAATGGCAGTTTCAGCTACCGACGCAATTTGATAATCGGCCATTGTGCCTTTCATTCCTTCGTCCAGCTTCTTCACTGCGTCGCGTAAGTCGGCAGCCTGTACCAATACTTGAGTGGATGTTTTCTTTTCTGCACCGCTTTTCTCATCCAGTGTGATGAAAACCAGCTTGCATTTAAACCAGCGATCGGCAGCATCTTCTTCATATGGAAACAACTCACTGTAATTAGCCCGTTTGATGTCCGATACGGTAAATTCTCCCGAAATAAACGGTGTGATTTCCTCGATGATACGTGCTTCCGCTTCTGTAAAGCTGAGTGCATCTACCAGATAAGGTTCAGTTACTTTCTTGTTCATTCCGTTTTCCATTGTTTTTTCGTAACGGATTTTGCACTCAAACCATGTATGCATTGCCATAATTTTCTAATTTTTAGTTAGTGTTTTAATTAATAAAATATCTTTTTTCTTCCTGTCTTTCTGAGACTTGCTGAAGATTTCCTCTCCTTTGTACGTTGGAAAGGGTGTACAAAGATAAACGAAAAAGGGGAATAATGTTCGATGTACGTGGAAGAAGATTATGTTAATTCAAAACTTTTTATCTATCAAATATTTTGTAGTTCCATGCGGAGTGTTTATCTTTGCGCTCACAAAACGAACTAATCGTGGACGTAAATACCATTCTTAAAAAGAGACGTAGTGAAAGCTACGTTCGGCGGAGCCATAAAAATAGCTCAAATTCAGTGAAATCATAAAACGCTTATTACTAAACTATTAATAATTTATTATTAGCATTTGTTAACTACTACGGTTCATAGGCATTGGTATGCTGTTTATGTTCGCCACAATACTGAATTCAGAGTAGAGTCGTGGCTTCGTGAGCAAGGTATAGAAATTTATTTACCTGTGCAGGATGTCTATCGGGAACATGCCGGAAAGCGTATTAAAGTGACTAAACCGGTAATTAGCGGTATGCTTTTTGTCTGTCTTTCCCGTCCTGAACTTACCATTGTAGAACATGCTCCCAATGTTCATCATTTCTTTAGTAAACGCGGCACTAATGCCCCTCTCATCATTCCCGACCAACAAATGGCGGACTTTCGCTTCATGGTCGACCTTTCCGACACTTCTATATTAATGGTTAATGAACCGATTGCTCCGGGAACTATGGTAACTGTGGCAAAAGGAAGTATGCAGGGTATTCGTGGCGAAATGGTGAAATACGAAAGTAAATATTACATAGCTGTAAGATTGCAGGAATTGGGATGCGCATTGGTTAGTGTGCCGGTGAGCTATGTGAGACGTGGATGAAGCCATAATTTATTTCAAATTATCCGGAGATAAAATCTTTCTTTGCTTTAACAATGTTAAGGCAAAAAAATGCTATTTGTAAGAAGTTAATTTTTTGTAGTTATGATGTTAACTTCATTGATAACAAGAAGTTAACTTTAACGTTGTGTTAAAGTTAACTTACATATGATGTAATAAGTTAATAGAGTTTATTGAATATTCTGTTATATTTTAATGTTTAGACGTTATCTTTCCCACTTTCTCCTTTTTGGTCTTGTATGCCAGTATTTTGATTTTTCTGTTTTATACCTATGCCTTTCGCAAGCTTTTTATTGTAGGTCTATTCTCATTTATTGTTATTCCTGTAAACAACTCAATTCTCTATACTTAATATCTCATACAAATGGTTAATACAGCAATGATAATGGCTGCGGGCATGGGTACCCGCTTTGGCCATTACACAGACCTTGTTCCAAAAGGTTTTGTTTCAATCGGCGGCAAGCCAATGATATTACGTAGTATAGAAGTTCTTCTTTCTTGCGGTATCAACCGCATTGTTATCGGTACGGGATATAAATGTGAGGTATACGAAGAACTGAAGAAGGACTACCCAATGATAGAAACTTGTTTCAGTCCTCTTTATGCTGAAACGAACAGCATGTATACGCTCTACAATACACGAGAGATTTTAGGAGACGATGATTTTTTGTTGCTTGAATCCGATCTGATATTTGAACCGAAGGCAATCCGTAGCCTGCTTGACTGTGATTTTTCTGATGTGATGCTGATAACTCCTGTAACCAAGTTTCAAGACCAGTATTATGTGGAATATGACTCGGAGTATGCTTTAACCAATTGTTCTGTCAATCGGAGTGATGTTGATGTGAAAGGTGAACTTGTGGGTATTCACAAGTTATCCCATGCTTTTTATGAGAAGATGTGCAGTGATTACGAGGTTATCCTTTCCGAACAGCCTAAACTGGGTTATGAATACGAACTTCTTCGTATGTCACGTTCCGTATCTTCTGTTTATGTGTTGAATATTCCCGGTCTGAAGTGGTATGAGATAGATGACGAGAGTGACCTTTTCTATGCGGAAAGGCACATTCTTCCTTATTGTCGCTAATAAATAATTATATAAAACTATGAATAAGAAAATCTATGTCGGCATGACCGCCGATATTATGCATCCCGGTCTGATACATATTATAAACGAGGCTGCAAAATACGGTGATGTTATCATCGGTCTTCTAACAGACAAGGCTATTGCCGAGCATAAACGGCTTCCTTATCTTACTTACGAACAACGCAAGGAGGTAGTTGAGAATATCAAGGGTGTTTCCGAAGTTATTCCCCAGGAGGAGTGGAGTTATGTGGATAACCTGAAACGGCTTAAGCCTGATTATATAATCCATGGTGACGACTGGAACACCGGGTCTTTGCGTGAAATCCGGGAACAAGTGTTTGAGGTGATGAATGAACAAGGTGGTAAGGTGATTGAAATTCCTTACACGCAGGGTATCAATTCCTCTTCCCTTGACAAGGAGATCAAATCCATCGGTACTACTCCGGATGTACGGATGAAATCTCTGAGACGTTTGATAAATGCCAAACCTGTTGTGCGTATTCTTGAAGCTCATGACGGTCTTTGCGGATTAATCATTGAAAATGTGGAAGTCCAGAAGGGTGACAAACGTGAGGTCTTTGACGGTATGTGGTCCAGTAGTCTGACGGACTCTACCAGCAAAGGCAAGCCCGACATCGAGGCCGTCGACCTGACTACCCGTATGCAGGATCTGAACAATATCCTTGAGTGCACTACCAAGCCCATCATTTTTGACGGTGATACGGGGGGCAAGATCGAACATTTTGTATTTACGGTTCGTACTTTGGAGCGTCATGGTATTTCCGCCATCATTATTGAAGACAAGGTCGGTTTGAAGAAAAACTCCCTTTTCGGTACTGACGCTATCCAGACTCAGGATACGATTGAAGGGTTTTGTCAGAAAATCAGGGCCGGTAAGGAAGCGCAGGTAACTAAGGATTTCATGATTATCGCCCGTATTGAGAGTCTGATTGCTGGTAAACCGATGAGTGACGCCCTTGAACGCGCTTACGCCTATGTGGAAGCCGGTGCTGATGGTATAATGATTCATAGTAAGAACAAATCCGGAGAGGATATCAAAGAGTTTTGCCTTGCTTTTCGCCAAAAATATGCTCATGTTCCTATTGTTGTCGTTCCTACTACCTATGATCATATCCACGAGAACGAACTCCATAATTGGGGAGTTAATATAGTGATTTACGCCAACCATATGCTTCGTGCGGCTTATCCCGCTATGATGAAGGTTGCCAGTACGATTCTTGAGAACGAGCGTGCGGCTGAGGTTCGTGACTTGTGTATGCCAATTAAGGAAATCCTGGAACTGATTCCCGGTACAAAATAAAAACAGCACAGAAGTATGTTGAATGTAGAAAAAGTATATGATACCCTCCTTTCCAACGGTATTGATTTCTTTACAGGTGTCCCTGACTCTCTATTGCAGAGCATTTGTGCTTATATCACTGATAATACCCCTTCGATTAAACACATCATCGCTGCCAATGAGGGTACTGCGGTCGGCATAGCTGCCGGGCATTATATGGCTTCGGGCAACCTTCCTTTGGTTTATATGCAGAATTCCGGTTTAGGTAATACGGTGAATCCACTTTTATCTTTGGCCGACGAGAAAGTTTACAGCCTTCCTATACTTTTAATGATTGGATGGCGCGGTGAACCAGGTGTTAAGGATGAGCCCCAGCACAAGAAACAGGGTGAAGTCACTTTAGATTTACTAGATGCCATGCAGATTCCGTATATCATTCTTGATACGGATGAAACTGCCGCATTGACACAGTTAAGTGAGATTATAGTTTCCACCCGTAATAAATCCATTCCTCATGCTATCATTATCCGTAAGGATACATTCTGTAAATATAAGCTCCAGAAAAAACAGTCAAATGCTTGTCTGTTATCCCGTGAGGATGCTTTGAAACTGGTTGTCGACCGTTTGGAGGAAACCGATGTGGTTGTTTCTACTACGGGTAAGCTTTCGCGTGAGTTGTTTGAATATCGTGAAAATAAGGGACAGGGACATGGGCATGATTTTCTTACTGTCGGTTCTATGGGGCACAGTTCATCCATTGCTTTGGGTATAGCTTTGGAACAACCGGAGAGGAAGGTTTATTGTCTGGATGGTGATGGTGCTTTCATCATGCACATGGGTGCTGTCAGTAATATCGGTAACCTTTCTCCGAAGAATTATTTCCATATTCTCTTCAATAACGGCGTCCACGAATCGGTCGGCGGGCAGCCCACTCTTGGCTTTGGGTTGGATATCCCTACTATCGCAAAAGCTTGTGGTTATCGTCACGTTTTTTCGGGCACTTTAAAGTCTGAAATAGAAAACGCTTTATATGGATTGCGTTCTATGGAGGGTCCTGTTCTGCTGGAACTAAGGGTTAAAGTTGCTTCTCGTGATGATCTGGGTCGTCCGACTACCACTCCAGTAGAGAATAAGGAACATTTAATGGAATTCTTGAAAAGTAAGTGATGGCAGCCAGCAGTAGAGAGTACAAAACAATATAATGGAATAAACTATACAATGGATAAAGAATTACATATCAAAAGAAATATATTGTTGAATCCGGGTCCTGCCACTACTACGGATACGGTAAAGATGGCTCAGGTTGTTCCTGACATCTGTCCTCGAGAGAAGGAATTTGCCGGAATGATGAAAGAACTGCGTTCCGACTTGTTAAAGGTGGCGCATGGTGTCGCGGGCAAACATACCGCTGTGCTTTTTTGCGGCTCTGGTACTATTAATATTGATATCTGCCTGAACTCTCTTTTACCTACTGGTAAGAAAGTGTTAGTCATTAATAACGGTGCTTATAGTACACGTGCGGTTGAAGTCTGCCGGTATTACGGACTTCCCCATACTGATCTGCAATTTTCTGTTTATGAGCGTCCGGACCTTAATGTGGTTGAGCATACTTTAAAAACAGACTCTGATATCGCTCTTGTTTATACCACGCACCATGAAACGGGTACAGGGCTGCTTAATCCCATCCGTGAAATAGGAGAGATTGCGCATTGTTACGGTGCCACTTTTGTGGTGGACACCACTTCTTCCCTGGGTATGATTCCTTTTGATATGGAGAAGGATAATGTCGATTTCTGTATGGCTTCCGCCCAGAAGGGACTGATGGCGATGACCGGCCTTTCTTTCATCATAGGTAACGAGGAGATCATAAAAAGGTCGAAAGATTATCCGACCCGTTCTTATTATTGTAACCTTTATTTGCAGTACGATTACTTTGAGAAGACTGGTGAAATGCACTTTACTCCTCCTGTGCAGACGATCTACGCCACGTGTCAGGCTTTGAAGGAGTATTTTGCGGAAGGTGAGGAAAACAAGTTCGCCCGTCATAGAAGAGTATTCGAAGCTATCCATAAAGGTGTATCTGACTTGGGACTCCAGTATGTGATTAAACGCGAGTGGCAGTCTGGCTTAGTTGTTTCTGTCCTCTATCCTGATGATCCAGAGTTTAGTTTTGAACGTGTTCATGATTATTGTTACGAGCGTGGATTCACGATTTACCCGGGCAAGATTTCTACCACGAATACTTTCCGGTTGTGTGCGTTGGGGGCAATTGAGGTGGAAGATATTGAAAAATTCTTTGGAGTGTTGAAAGAAGCACTCGACTCTTATGATAAAATAGTTTGAAGTGTACTGGTATTAAAAAAAGAATTAGTATTGGGATTGACATGAATAAAGAAAATCATATAGAAAAAGAATTTCAAAGTAAATTTAGAGAACTGCTAATTAAGACTTTTAAATTTACAATTGATTTTTGTTATGAACACAATCTGACATACTATACAGCTTATGGTACTACCTTAGGTACAATACGCCATGGAGGATTAATTCCATGGGATGATGATATTGATATTTTTATGCCCAGGAATGATTACAATAAACTGCTTGAATTGTCCCAAGAATTTCAAAATACAAATTATGAAATTGTGGATTTTCGTTTAAATTCAGATTACTATTTACCTTTTGCGAAAATTTGTGATAAGTCTACTACTATATTAGAGTATGAAACTTTACCGATGACATTGGGTGTTTATGTCGATATATTTCCGTTGGATTTTGCAGAGGAAGATCTTGAAAGTATTGAAGAAATAAAAAAACAGTATTTTGATATTACTTATAAGCTGTTACGTGCCTCGAGAATATACACATATAGATATATTTTTTCTCAAGTTTTAAATTTTCATCCTTTAAGATTCTTTGAGGCCCTTGTAGATACTCTGTATTACAAAAGAAGAAGAAATGTATATAGAAAAAAAACACTAGAAAAAGAAAATAGTTTTACACAGAATATAAGTGCGAAAAGATGGTTGGTTGCATATGGTGATTTTGATGTAAGAAGAATTGCCTATGAATCAGAATGGTTTAAGGAAGTATCTAAAATGCCATTTGAAAGATTAGAGGTTGTTGTACCTTCTCATTATGATAAATATTTGACTTTTCAATATGGAGATTATATGACATTTCCTCCTATAGAAGAACAAGTCTCAAGACATCCACATTTTTATATAAATCTATCTGAGAGATTAAGTCGCAAAGAAGTGATGGATAGGGCTAAAAGAGGAGAAAAATATGTTCTTTAATTTATTGATATATGAATCATAGTAATAGCACAATTGCGAAAAATACTATATTTCTATATATAAGGATGTTATTAACGATGTTTGTATCGTTATTTACTGTCCGTATTGTGTTAAATGTATTAGGGGTTACAGATTATGGTATATATGCAGCTATAGGTGGGGTTGTAACCTCTTTATCTTTCATATCTGGTACTTTAGCAAATGCTTCACAACGTTTCTTTTTGGTAGAAATGGGCGAAGATTCATATGTAAAGTTGAATAAAGTCTTTAATACGGTTTTTGTAACTTTTATATTAATAGTGCTCGTTATTACTATTATATTAGAAACTGTTGGTTTATGGTTTCTTGAAAATAAAATGGTAATACCAATAGATAAAGCCGAAGCTGCTCAATTTGTTTTTCAATTCTCACTTTTTTCTTTTTTGTTTTCAATTCTGACTATCCCTTTTCAAGCTATGGTTATATCCAAAGAAGATATGAGTATATACGCATATATTAGTATCTTAGAGGTTGTATTAAAACTATTGGCAGTTTATGCTCTTTATGTTATTCCTTTTGACAAACTTTCAGCCTATGCATGTTTTATTTTTGTAGCTTCGTTAATTCCTAATATAGCATATATTATTATATGTAAAAGGAAATATATTGAAACGAAAATCTCTTTGGTTTGTGATAAGAAACTTATCAGATCTATTTTTTCTTATTCATCATGGACTTTATTTGGGACAATATCGGGAGTTATTAATACTCAGGGTGTAAATATTCTGCTTAATGTGTTTTTTGGACCTATTGTTAATGCTGCATATGCCATTGCTACGCAAGTTAGCAATGCTGTAACATCTTTTGCAACAAACTTTTACACTGCATTACGACCTCCAATAACTAAAAGTTTTACATCAAAAGATTTCGTATATATGAATAAGCTGTTTTATTTCAGTAATAAAGCTCTATTTGGGCTTTTGTATATATTAGTTTTACCTTTATATATCGAAACTGAACAAATTTTATCACTTTGGTTAGGAACAGTAGAACCATATATGGTGGAATTCGTTAGGTTGATGTTGATATATACGCTTGTTTTGAGTATGAATAGTCCTATTACAACTATTGTTCAAGCAGCTGGCAAAGTTAAAATGTATCATGGTTTAGTTGATGGTTTTGCAATGATTAGTTTACCTATCATATATCTATTGTTTCTTAATGGGGCGCCTCCGTATATAGCTTTCCTTGTTGTTATTTCAGTATTTCTTGTGGCGCATATAATAAGGTTATTCGTATTGAAACAAACTATAGAGTTTTCTATTCTTACATATATAAAAAAAATTGTGTTACCAGCATCAATAATCGTGACAATAAGTTATGGATTTATGAACACTGTTGTTGCTTATTTACCTACTACTTTATTGGGGGTGTTGATTACAATTCTTTTGTCATTTATTATAACTTTAGTATTATGCGTGGTTTTTCTATTGTCAAGTGAAGAACGGCAAATAGTATGTAATTATTTAACTAGCTTATATAAATAGTTTGATATGAATAACAGTAATTTATTTGATGAGAAAATACTGCTTATTACAGGTGGAACAGGCTCATTTGGTAATATGGTGTTGAAAAAATTTCTTGATACAAATATCAAAGAAATTCGTATCTTCTCACGTGATGAAAAGAAGCAGGATGATATGCGACATGAACTTCAAGCGAATCGCCCTGATATAGCGGGAAAAGTGAAGTTTTATATAGGAAATGTCCGCGATAAATCATCTGTTGATGATGCAATGCGTGGTGTTGATTTTGTTTTTGCTGCTGCTGCGTTGAAGCAAGTCCCATCTTGTGAGTTTTTTCCAATGCAGGCTGTAATGACGAATGTGATTGGTACCAGTAATGTAATAGAGTCTGCTATTGAGCATGAAGTAAAGAATGTGGTTGTACTTTCTACGGATAAAGCTGCTTATCCAATTAATGCTATGGGAATTAGTAAAGCTATGATGGAAAAAGTAGCAATAGCAAAAGGGCGTACTCTTGGTGATAATGCAAAGACTACTATTTGTTGTACGCGATATGGTAATGTAATGGCAAGTCGTGGTTCGGTTATTCCGTTGTGGATTGAGCAAATAAAGAAGAATCAGCCTATAACTATTACTGATCCGAATATGACTCGCTTTATGATGACTCTGAGTGAAGCTGTGGATCTTGTAATTTACGCTTTTGAGCATGGTCAAAATGGTGATTTGTTTGTTCAAAAAGCACCGGCAGCAACACTTTCTGTATTAGCTCAGTCGCTAAAGGAAATATTTAATTCAGATATAGAAATAAAAGTAATAGGTACTCGTCATGGCGAAAAAATTTATGAAACACTTGTTACTCGTGAGGAAATGGCAAAAGCCATTGATATGGGAGAATATTATCGTATTCCCTGCGATAATCGTGATTTGAATTATGACCGTCTAGAGGGTGGTAATGAAAAAATTGCAAGGCTTGAAGATTACCATAGCCATAATACGAAGAGACTGGATGTCGAAGAAATGAAGCAGCTTCTTCTTCGTGTAGAATATGTCAAAGGAAGCTTAGCATTATAGAATTATGAAAATCTTGGTTTTGGGGGCTAATGGCATGGCAGGACATGTCATTAGTCTATATTTTATTAAACAAGGATATGATGTCTATACCTTTACTAGAAGATCCTTTCCCTATGGAATAAATATACTAGGTGATGCAACTAATTTTAAAGAAATAGCTAATATTATAAAAGTAGGTAATTATGATTATATAATTAATTGTATAGGAATTTTAAATCAATTTGCGGAAGCCGATTCGTTGTTAGCTAAGAAAATAAATTCTGATTTGCCACATTTTTTAGCAGATATCATCAGCAATTTGCCAACGAGACTTATTCAGATGAGTACCGATTGTGTGTTTTTAGGGAATACGGGACCATATTATGAAAATTCAATAAAAGATGGTACAACGGTTTATGATAAGACTAAAGCTAAAGGTGAAATTATTGATGACAAGAATTTGACCTTTCGTAATTCTATCATAGGGCCAGATATGAAAAATAACGGTATTGGGTTGTTTAACTGGTTTATGAAGCAAGGCGATACAGTAAATGGTTATACTAAAGCAATGTGGACAGGTGTTACCACACTTACTCTAGCAAAAGCAATGGATAGAGCTATGCAAACCGGACTTACAGGATTATATAATTTAGTTAATTCCTCTTCCATTAGTAAATTTGAACTACTGCAACTCTTCAACAAATACTTTTGTAATGGAAATAAACAAATTGTTCCGTTTGATGGCTTTGTTTTAGATAAAACATTGATAAATACGAGGTCTGATTTTGATTTCATTGTGCCAAGTTATGAACAAATGATTGCGGAAATGTGTGATTGGGTAAAAGAATACAAGGAGATTTATAAATACTATTATATATAATATGGAGAAGCCTTTGTTATCAATTGTTGTACCAACTAAAGATAGATATTTTTATTTAAAATATTTGGTTGACTTAATAGCTACTTTTAAGTCTGATGAGATAGAACTTGTCATTCAAGATAATAGTACGGACAATACAGAAATACTTGATTTTTTACATAAAAAAGATTATACATTTGTTCGCTATTTTTATAATAAGGAACAGCTTTCTATGTCAAAAAATTCAGACTTGTCAATTTTGAACTCAAGTGGAGAATTCATTTGTTTTATTGGAGATGATGATGGAGTAACAAGATATGCGATAGAGTGTGCGAGGTGGATGAAAGAAAAAGGTTTCAATATTGTCAAATCCGCATTTGCCATCTATAAATGGCCTTCTTTTATTTCACCAAAACATTATGATGTCTCATCCTGTATTTTCTATAACAACTTTTCTTTAACATACAATATTATTGATTGTAAAGAATCCCTTAGACTATTATTGAGTTCTGGAATTGATACTCTTGGGAGTATGCCAAAAGTTTATAATGGGATTGTGAGAAAAACGACTCTTGATAAAATATATAGAAAATGCAATACATTCTTTCCTGGCCCATCACCAGATATGGCTAATGCTGTTGCATTAGCTTTAACTGAGGATACATTTGTCTTTGTTGATGCTCCCATTATCATAGGTGGTCATTCTTCAAACATAGGTGGAGGAGCTAATAGGTATAGGAAGAAATATGGACCTTTAGAAGACCAACCTTTTATTGCTCAAGAACATATCGACAATTGGAGTATAAATATTCCTAAGATATGGGCAAGTCGTTCTATATGGCCAGAATCAGCTATAACGGCTATTAAAGCATTAAATAAGGAGGAATATCTAACCGGAATTAATTATGAAATTATTTATAGAAAATTTGTAGTAGAACATCCTGAATTGGCAAGATTAGCTTTCCCATTGTCTAAAAAGAAATTTAGATTATTCATGCGCGTGTTATTCTCTACTATGGTAAAGAGTGTGTTTGTATTTATTAATTACTATAAATATAAGGTGAATAACCTCTATGCTGGTGACAAAATCTATCGAGGATATAATAATATTATATTGGCAGAAAGCTCATTTGCAAAAACTATAACAGAATTCAAACCAATAGAAAAAAAACAGTGATACAAAAAGGAACGATATTTGCCACTGTTGCAGTAGTTTTAATATATGCTTGTTTAGGCTTTTCATTTCTAAATGGTAATATAGGAAGTTTTTGTCAAATTATATCATGCCTTATATTGTGCTACTTAAATGGAAAAAGCAAGATTAAATATTTTTATGTAACCAAAAATAAGCTGATAATTATTGGTGTGACTTCTATTTTATGGATGTGGCATGGAAGGGAAAATAATTTATATGGTTTTTTATCTGTTCTCATTCAAGTTACGTCTATTTCAACTATGTTTTTTTTGAATAATGAAACTTTATTGAAAGTAGCACAATGGTTTGCTAAATCTTTTTCGATAGTCTCTTGTGTATCATTGCTATTTTGGGTTTTACATCTTTTGGGGATAAGTTTTATTGCTCCTCAAAAAATTATGTATTTAGGACTGTATGAGTTGAATGATTATTTTTTCTTTTTTAAGAGTGAAGAGAGTGTATTCCCTCGTTTTCAATGTCTATTTTCAGAACCGGGTGAATATGGTATGTTATGTGTGATTTGCATATTGATTAGGGGATTTAAGAAAGATAGATATACTGTTATATTACTTGCTGCAGCATTATTTTCCTTGTCATTAGCTTCATACTTATTACTTGCAATTATACTGTTTTTTAAATATGTAATACAAAAAAGAAAGTTTAAGAGTTTATTTATACCTGTTATTATATTAGGCGGTTTTTATATATTAGGTACGACATATAATGATGGTGATAATATTATTAATAATGCTATCTTATGGAGACTAACATTAAACGATGATAATCAATTAGAATATTACAATAGAAGAACAGTAGAATTCGATTCATATTATGATAAAGAAATACAGGATTATAAACTTATTTCAGGTATTGGGCAGCAAGAATACACAATTCGTCAATTTGAAAATTCAGTTGATTATAAGGGGTATATAGCATTAGATGGATTAGTGGGTTTATGTTTATTTGTAACATTATACCTTCTGATATATAGATATATAGGTAATTCATGTAATACATTTTTATCTTTTGTGATTTTTGTTATTATTTTTATTAGAGGTTTTGTCTTTTCATTTAGTCCAGGATCATTAATATTGTATTTCCTGACATTGTGGTCTGCTAAAAATCAGAATTCGCTATCATATACTTATAATGTGTAAATTAGAAAAAAAAAAATCACTGCTTATAGTTCATCCGAGTAATGATTTTACAGGGAGTACAAAAGTTCTTTCTAATGTAATTAAACAGAATTTCTTAAATTGTAATGTAACTGTCTTGACTATAGATAAACGAGAAGGCTTTTTATCTAATATTGATTGTGTTACGGTTAAGAAAATTTCTTTTCCCACTTTTAAAGGAAAATCGATCTTTTTATTATCATCAGTATTATCTTTTTTTGACCGAATAATTAAAGTTTTTATTTTAGCTGCACACTCAGATTTAGTTTATATTAATACTGTAAAGCCGTATTACGCAGCTTGGATAGCAAGGTTACAAAATAAGCCTATAGTATGGCATGTTCATGAAATATTCTCAAATAAAACTATTCCTGTAAGAATAATGGAATATACTCTTTGCCATACAAATGCTAAGTTCATTTTTGTGTCTAAATATATTGCACAGCAATATGTATTATCTCCCAATTCATTCTCTGAAGTTGTGTATAATAAATTAGATAAAGATTTTATTCAAAATAGTAAGGTTCGTGAAATAGATAGGCGAGATAGGAAAAATATTCTTATGCCAGCTTCATTAACAAAGGCAAAAGGTATTTATAATTATATATGTTTGGCTAAAATAATGCCGCATCTTAATTTTAAATTGGTTTTATCAGCACAAACAGATGAAGTTAAAGTGTTTATAGACGAAATAGATATACCTTCTAATTGTATTGTTTTAGCCCAACAAAAAAATATGAACCAACATTATGAAACTGCAGATCTTTTATTGAACCTATCAATTCCATATTTATGTGTTGAGACATTTGGAATGACTATTATTGAAGGATTTGCTTATGGTATTCCTGCTATTGCTCCTAACGTTGGGGGACCAGTAGAATTGATTAAGAATGGTTATAATGGAATGTTGGTTGATGATGTTACAGACCTTAATAAATTGCAGGAGGCAATTAATTATATTTTAGATATACATAATTATGGAAAGTATGCAGAAAATGCTTTGGAATCGAGTTCTCTGTATAAATAAATAGTACTTATATGCTAAAGAATAAAAATAGAGTAGCTATATTGATGGCAACTTATAACAGTGAAAAGTATATAAATGAACAAATTGAATCTCTTATATCACAGTCATATACAAATTGGAGTTTATATATTAGGGATGATGGCTCTATTGATAATACTATTAATATTATTAGTTCATATCAACACCGATATGATAATATTTTCGTTTTAAATGCTGACACTTCTTTAGGTCCCAAAGATAGTTTTATGGAATTATTATCAGAAGTCGAGTCTGAGTATTATATATTTTGCGATCATGACGATGTTTGGTTATCTAACAAAATTCAATTATTTGTTCAAAAAATAGATAGTTTTTTAAGAATCGATGAAAATCGCCCAGTTATAGTCTGTTCTGATCTTGTAATTGTTGATGAGAATTTGAATATGATGCATCCCTCATTTTGGGAATTTTCTAATTTTAAGGAAAAGGACTTTAATGACTTTATTTTCCATTGGTTTGGGAATAATATCAATGGATGTTCTATGTTGATTAACAATGTGGCTAAATGTAAAGCTTTTCCAATGCCTCAATCTGTTTATATGCATGATTCTTGGATTGCATTAGCAACATTGGCAAATAATGGAATAGTGCTAATGATAAAAGAGCCTACTATGCTTTATCGTCAACATAATAATAATACATTAGGAGCAAAGAAAGTATCATTTAATCATTATATAACAGATATTAAAGGGGTACTTAAACGTACTTATAATCAATTTCTGACGGTGAATACTTTGATAAATATATCTTTTATGGAGTTTATTATTTTGAAATGTAAGTATAGATTTTTCTAAAAGAAATATTGATAAATAGCCCTTTTAATATGAAATTGCATAAAGTTTACGACTATGTCTTTGTTCTCCTTGTATATAAAAATGCTACAGATTTGAAAGACTTTTTTTTGCACTTTGATATCCCCAACTCAAAAGTCATTGTAGTAAATAGCTATTATAATGATGCTAATGAAAGAGAGTTTAAAGATATTGCAGAAAAATATTCAGCAGATTTTCTATCGGTTCCTAATAAGGGATATGGAGCAGGCAACAATAGAGGGTGTGAATATGCATTAGCTAATTATGACTTTAAATATCTTGTGATATCTAATCCCGATGTAGCTATAAGGTATTATTTACCTGCTGAAAGGCTACCACAAAGAGCTATTATTGCACCAATTATTAAAACTTTGAAAGGGAAAAATCAGAACCCATATTCTGTATACTGTAATAAGTGGGTGGATATGATTAAGTATCAATTATTAAAGGTTAATAGCTGGAAACTAGTAATGTTATACTATATTTTTATTAGATTGTCAAGGGAAATATACTTATTCTATACAAAAATATTTAGTAAAAAACAGCGAAGAATTGCTGCTGCACATGGATCTCATTTATTAATAGCGAAAGATGCTTTAAATATCTTAATGCCTTTATATAATGAGAGAATGTTTTTATTCTGCGAAGAAGAACATTTAGCTCAATTGGCAAAAGCCAGCAGAATTCCTATTTATTATGTGAAAGATATAAAAATTACGCATAAAGAGGATGGAAGCATTAATACTACAGATATTAATGCTAATAAAATGTTGAAAGAGTCTTTTTTTGAGTATTATAATCATTGGTATAAGGAATAAATATATAATATAATGAATATAGCAATTGTAGGCACGGGCTATGTTGGGCTTGTGTCAGGAACTTGTTTTGCAGAATTAGGAGCAAATGTTTATTGTGTAGATATAGACACAAAGAAAATAGAGTGTTTAAAGCGTGGGGAGATACCTATTTATGAGCCAGGTTTGAATGATATGGTCGCTCGTAACGTGGAAGCGGGACGTTTACATTTTACTACGAATCTTGCTTCGGTGTTAGATGATGTGGAAGTTGTGTTTAGTGCTGTAGGTACACCACCTGATGAAGATGGAAGTGCAGACTTGAAATATGTGCTTGGAGTTGCAAAAACTATAGGGCAAAAAATGAATAAGTATTTGGTTGTTGTAACGAAAAGTACAGTACCTGTTGGTACAGCAAGAAAGGTAAAAGAAACTATTCAGGGCGAATTGGCTATCCGTAAATTAGATGTTAGTTTTGATGTAGCTTCTAATCCTGAATTTTTAAAAGAGGGAAATGCTATTGAAGATTTTATGAAGCCAGACAGAGTGGTGGTAGGTGTGGAGTCAGAAAGAGCTAAAGAACTTATGACTCGCTTGTACAAGCCAATGTTACTAAATAACTTTCGAGTGATTTTTATGGATATACCGTCTGCTGAAATGACGAAATATGCGGCTAATTCTATGCTGGCAACTCGTATCAGTTTCATGAATGATATTGCTAACCTGTGTGAGCGGGTCGGTGCTGATGTGAATATGGTACGTAAAGGGATAGGAACGGATTCGCGTATAGGAAATAAGTTTCTGTATCCAGGATGCGGTTATGGTGGTTCTTGCTTTCCTAAAGATGTAAAGGCTCTGATTAAAACAGCAGAAAAGAATGGATATGAAATGAAGGTACTGAATGCAGTGGAAGCAGTGAACGAATCGCAGAAGAATATATTATTTGAAAAGTTTAAGGTGTATTTTGGTGGAAATATTATCGGTAGAAAAGTTGCCATCTGGGGGGTAGCCTTTAAGCCGCAGACAGATGATATGCGTGAGGCACCGGCTTTAGTGTTGATTGATAGTTTACTGAAAGCTGGATGTGAAGTCTGTGTTTATGACCCGGTAGCAATGACTGAATGTCGGCGCAGAGTAGGCGATTCTATAAGTTATGCAACTAATATGTATGATGCAGTGATTGATGCAGATGCTATATTTCATGTAACTGAATGGAATGAGTTCCGCATGCCGAGCTGGAGAGTTATTAAGAAAGCTATGAAGTCTAACCCAGTTTTAATAGATGGGCGGAATGTATTTTCTGCATCCGAACTTGAAGGAATAGCTTATTTAAAGATTGGATAATAAAGATTGGATAATATGGTAGAAGGGCTGGTTTCAATAATAATGCCATCTTATAATGCGGATAGATTTATTGCTGAGAGTATAGAATCAATACAACATCAGACTTATCAACAATGGGAATTACTTGTTGTGGATGATTGTTCGAAAGATTCTTCTGTAGATATAGTTCAAAATTATGCTAATGAGGATAGACGTATTTCAATATATACCTTAGAGAAGAATACAGGTGCTGCGACTGCAAGAAATATTGCTTTGGAGTACGCCAAAGGACAATATATTGCTTTTTTGGATAGTGATGATATTTGGAAAATTGATAAACTGGAGAAGCAAATTAGCTTCATGCGGCAAAATCATTATGCTTTTACATTCTCGGACTATTATGTCATGGCTGAAGAGGGGAGAAAGACGGGGAATGTGATTCATGCGCCCTCATCTTTGAGCTATCATCAGTATTTACGGAATACGATTATTGGTTGTCTGACAGTAGTAATAGATCGGAAGCTGACTGGAGACTTTAGAATGCCATTGATAAAAAGTAGCCACGATATGGCATTATGGCTATTGATTATGAAAAGAGGATTTAAAGCTTATGGGTTAAAACAGGTGCTGGCTGGTTATCGTTTAGTCTCTACCTCGAACACTGCAAAAAAATGGGGAGCTGCTAAAGATGTGTGGCAAGTATATAGGAAAATTGAAAAATTGTCATTATTTTATGCTGCTTTCTGTTTTTCTGGTTATGTTTTCAATGCTGTATGGAAAAGGATTTGAATTTTTTCTATTATAAAGGTGCTTGGATAAGCCAATTTCCACCTCATAAAAGTTGTTTATTACCCTTAGAAGTATGTTTGGAATTGCTAAAGCAAGGCGGATTACTATTAAGGGATATTTATGACTGGGATTGTGGATATGAAAGTTCTTTTTGGTTTGTCATAAAAGATTCTTTTGGGAGAATGAAAAAATTCTCCACAAAAATGAGAAATCAAGTAAAGAAATCTTTGAAAACTTATGTTATAAGAAAGGTGTCACCGGAGGAGATACTAAAAATAGGTTTCCCCATTTTAAAAGTTGCGATAGATAATTATATAGTTAAAGTTTTACCTATTACCGAAAAGGCTTTTGTAGAAAGAATACAAAAATTGTAAAGTCTGATAATGCAGACTTTTGGTGTGTGTATGAGAAAGCTACTGGAAAGGCTGTGGCATTGGCGATTAATACTCTTCATGATGATTGTTGTGAGTATAATACGATGAAAGCTGATCCGACTTTTTTACGAAACTCTATATATACCTATTATGGGCTTATTTATGAGATGAACCGTTATTATCTGGAAGAACTTGGATTGAAATATGTCAATGATGGTGCAGTTCCATTACGGAACATTCTAATATCCGGCCTTTCTTGATTGAGAAGTTTAAATTTAGAAAGGAATATTGTAAATTGCAGATAGAGAGTACCAATGGTAGATGAGAATAGCTGTATATTTGTTATATCCTGCTCGCTCAATGATGTCAGTACCTTCAGTGAAAGCTATATTAAATATGGAGGCAATGAGAAGAGGTGAATATTAGTATGAATATTACCTCTTGTGATCCTTGTTTTGACCTTTTTACTTTTTATAAATAGCTCTATTATGTTATGTCATTACTTAATTTATTATGTTTTTCAAACAACTTTTTGACCGTGTAACTTCGCTTCTTGGTCTAATTTTTTTATCTCCTGTTCTGTTTATAGTAGCATTACTTATCCGTTGGAAAATGCCAGATGGTCAAGTTATTTTCTGTCAACAACGAGTGGGGCAGTATGGGAAAATATTTACCATGTATAAATTTAGATCAATGACGATAGGTCATGCGGGTAGTCCTGTGTCGGTGAAGGGGGAGGACCGTATTACTCCATTGGGAGCAGTGTTACGGAAATATAAGATAGATGAGTTACCGGAGCTATGGAATGTACTGAGAGGTGATATGAGTTTGGTGGGACCTCGCCCGGATGTTCCTGGTTATGCAGACTTATTGGAAGGGAATGACCGTAGAATACTTCTATTGAAACCAGGAATTACGGGACCTGCCAGTCTGAAGTATCGTAATGAAGAAGAGATTCTGGCGCAACAGCCAGACCCACAAAAATATAATGACGAGGTGCTGTTTCCAAATAAGGTACGGATAAATATTGCATATCTGGAAAACTATTCTTTTTGGCTTGATATGAAGATTATTTTCTGTACACTTCTTGGGAAAGAATTACGATGAGTTAAAAAAAATAGTTATGCACTTAAATTATTAACGTATTATTAATTCGAATCATTCTAAATCAGATACAATTTTATGGATAAACGCATTTATCTTTGCCTGGCTCACATGAGCGGCAAGGAGCAGAACTTCATACGCGAAGCTTTCGATACGAACTGGGTGGTTCCACTCGGTCCGAACGTAAACGGCTTTGAACAGGATTTGGAGTTTTTTGTAGGTGGGAATAAGCACGTGGTGGCTTTGTCCTCCGGTACGGCTGCAGTACACTTGTCACTTTTGGCATGCGGTGTAGGTGCCGGTGACGAGGTAATGGTACAGAGCTTTACATTCTGCGCTTCATCCCATCCTGTGACTTATCTGGGTGCTACTCCTGTATTTGTAGACTCTGAGGAGGATACATGGAATATGGACCCGCACTTGCTTGATATGGCCATCGCGGACCGTATTGCCAAGACGGGTAAGAAGCCGAAAGCTATTGTTCCGGTTTATCTGTACGGTATGCCTGCCCGATTGGATGAAATTATGGCTGTTGCCGCCAAGTATGATATTCCTGTTATAGAGGATGCTGCCGAAGGCTTTGGCAGCCGGTATAAGGGCCGGGTATGCGGTACATTTGGTAAATATGGCGTACTGTCTTTCAATGGTAACAAGATGATTACCACTTCCGGTGGGGGCGCATTGATCTGTCCTGATGCTGAATCCAAGCAAGAAATCATGTTCTATGCCACGCAGGCACGTGAGGCATATCCTTATTATCAGCACGAGCGTATCGGCTATAACTATCGTATGAGTAATATCTGTGCGGGTATCGGCCGTGGTCAGATGACTGTGGCTGATGCCCATATAAAGCATCATAAGATGATTTGCTCGCTTTATCAGGATTTGCTGAAAGATGTGCGGGGGATTACGTTGCATACGAATCCCTCCGCGGATTATGACAGTAATTATTGGTTGAATACGGTCTTGCTTGCTGAAGACCTGCATGTGGCAGGTGAGGAACGTGCTTATGATGAGAAGGTGCAGGGTGCTGTCGGTGGCGCTGCGGGTGTGACGCATGAGGCTTCTTCGACACATACGGGTTGTGAGCCCAATCTCAATGTGGAAGCCATGCGTGTGTGGCTTGATATGGCGGGTATTGAGAGCCGTCCGCTTTGGAAGCCTATGCATAAACAGCCTGTGTATAAGGATAATCCTGCCTATACAAATGGTGTTAGTGAACGCTTGTTCAAGCAAGGCTTATGTTTGCCAAGTGGACCGATGGTGACTGAAGATGATGTACGGTATATTGTGTCGAAGATGAAAGAGGGAATAGTTGGCTGAATGTAATAGTGTATTTATGAAAGATAGCCGAAATCGTTCTTTAGAAAATGATTTCGGTTTTTTATTTATAGAAATACTATTATTATAATTAAAGAGTTATTGTTCCTTTTACAATCCTTTTGTAAAGGATATGTATTGATACGTTGGCAATTTTATTGGAATAACCGTTCTTTGGCGACGTTAAACCAATAAAAAAACAACAAAATTTATGGCAGTAGTAGCTTATTTAAGAGTAAGTACAGAAAAGCAATTTTTGGAAAACCAGAGAGAGGAAATTACACGTTTCGCAGAGAGAAACGGTATGAGTATTGACAAGTGGTACACAGAAACAGTTAGTGGGAGTGTAAGTAGTAAAGAACGTAAATTATCAGGGCTTTTGGACAAAATGCGCCCCGGCGATTCTTTAATTGTTACGGAAATATCAAGGCTGAGCCGTACATTACTTGAAATTATGACAATCCTTAATTCGTGCATAAAAAAGGAAGTGATATTGTATAGTACGAAGGAGGGGTATGTGTTTCAGAATGATATCAATAGTAAAGTCTTGGGATTCGCATTCGGTTTGATGGCTGAGATTGAACGTAATTTGATTTCGATGCGGACTAAGGAGGCATTAGCCCGTAGAAAACAGGAAGGAAAACGGTTGGGGCGTAAAAAGGGATATATGCCCAAAATGAGAATACTTGCCGAGAATAAGAGAGAATTGTTGAAGAAGCGGAGAAGAGGAACATCCTGTTCTGAACTCGCCCGGCAAATGGGAGTGTCCAGAACAACTATGTTCCGCTTCTTGCAGCATAAAAGGTAAGTCGGTAGTTGCCTGACCGGAATATACTGTAATCCACCGCAGATTGCACAGATTGCTACAGACCGATTTAAGGACTACTGATGATAGTGCTGAATATATGGTCTGCATAAATCTGTGTAATCTGTTGTGGATTATGTGTTTTGAATTCCCCGCTTATGCAAGTTCCTTAGCTCAAAGGACAGCATGATGCGGAAGAATCCTATAATGAGGAATGCAAATGAAATCATATAGACTGCATAGATAGCCCCCACTGCCGGCTGCCACAGAATAATAAGCGAGCATATAATGGCAAGAATGCCGAATGCGATATACCAGCCCCAATCCTTTGTTCCATACCTTTTTAGGTCCATGGCGTAACCTGCCGATGAAAATCCCCTAAACATCAGCCAGAAGGCAATGATAAACGGGATGACTTCCATACTCAATAGCGGATAGGCTATCAGATAGAATCCTAAAATCATATCAATGATGCCTCCTGCGAGATACCATCCCCAACTGGATACTCTTTGGCGGTTACTTACCGCAAAGGAAATTTCCAACAGACCGCTAACCAGCATAGAAACACTGAATAAGATACTTAATGCCTCATATCCGCTAAAGGGAGAGAACATTAAACTTAAAGCTACTACAACATACAAGATACCGAGAATAAGTGAAATCCACCAGTTCTTTACCTCCTGCTTCAGTTCATCAAAAATTGTTTTCATGTGAATCTTAATTTAAAAATGATTATTACAAGTTCGTTGGGGAGATAACAATCTGCGGATTGAAAAGTTTTATTGAACTTTTTATGCGGTCTGTTTGTTACTATACCATATAAATTGATAAAACTATGGCTACAACAAAATTTAAAGGACAACCGGTGAAAGTGATCGGTGAGTTTATAAAAGTGGGAGCAGTTGCTCCGGATTTCGAGTTAGTAAAAACTGATTTGTCTTCTTTCGCATTGAAAGAGCTGAATGGCAAGAATGTAATCCTTAATATTTTCCCAAGTTTGGATACCGGCGTATGCGCTACTTCCGTGCGCAAATTCAATAAATTGGCTGCCGGTTTGCCGGATACGGTAGTATTGGCTATTTCAAAGGATTTGCCTTTTGCGCATGCACGTTTTTGTACGACGGAAGGTATTGAGAATGTAATTCCATTGTCTGATTTCCGTTTCTCGGATTTCGATGAAAACTATGGTGTACGTATGGCAGACGGGCCATTGAGCGGTTTGTTGGCCCGTGCAGTGATAGTTGTCGGCAAGGATGGAAAGATTGCCTATACAGAACTTGTTCCGGAAATTACGCAAGAACCGGATTATGATAAAGCAATTGCAGCGGTAAAGTAAGCCTTTTGGGCTTACTTTACCGCTTTTTCTGTTTTACTCCTTTATAGATGAGGAAACCTATAATCAATACTGCCACCGCTATAATAACATAACCGATTTCATGACTGTATTTCGTTGCTAATACATAGACATCATTGGTGGTCTTTATGTCTGTAAACCGATATATAAAATAACCCAGCAGAGCCAGTATTGTATTCCATATCCCGGCGCCCAGTGTGGTATAAAGCAAGAATGGCCCTAACTTCATGCCTGCCAGTCCTGCCGGAATACTGATGAGCTGCCGTACTGCGGGAATGAGACGTCCGAAGAATGTGGATGCAGCGCCATGCTTTCTAAAATACTCTTCGGCGTGGTGCACTTTCTCTTCATCAATAAGGCACATATGACCGAAGCGGCTATTGGCAAATTTATAGACGATGGGACGTCCTAACCAGCGTGCAAGGTAATAATTGATAAGTGCGCCGAGGTCTGCACCGATTGTTGCGAAAATAACGACAAGAAAAATGTTCATACTGTCATCGGTCATTGCTTTCCATGCAGCCGGTGGCACTATGACTTCCGAGGGGAATGGGATAAACGAGCTTTCAATAGTCATGAAGATAGTGACTACCCAATAATTCAGATTCTCTAATACCCATTTAATGAGCTCTGCTGATGATTCCATATTCTATACTTGTGATTAATGGTTTGTTTACATTTTTATTGTAGTGCATTCAGGATATTCTTCATAGCTTTAGCCAAATCCTTTTGTTCTTCACTTTCCAGCAGTTTCTCTATTTCCTTTAAATCTTCCAATTGGAACGGACGTTTGCAGAGTTGGTTGTATTTCTGGAAATTTTCTTTATCCTTAAGCAATAAATACAGGGCGGCCAGCTTTTCGTTGATGTTCTCAAACAGGGGATCTAACTCGCTGACGTGTTCAAAAGCCAGTCGGGCATAACTCAATTGCCCGAGTTCCAAACTATATATGCCAATCTCATTCCAAGTATCGGCATACGGTGCATACTCCAAAGCCAGGGCCCATTTCTTTACGGCTTTGTCAATATCGCCGTCTTCCATATACATACGCCCTTCAATCAGATACGGGTCTATATCTTCCGGATCTATTTCGTGGGATTTCTTGAAATACTGAGCGGCTTTGCGCTTCTTTCCTAATTTGTAGAGACACAACGCGGCGTGTGCATACAGAGAAGGCAGCACCATAGAATCGGCATCTTTGCTTTGTATGGCCAGTTCAATATGTTGGTATCCTTCTGCCCAATGTCCTTTGGATATCTCGTTCAGCCCGATGAACATCTGAAGGAACTCGGGATTGATAGCCTTGTATTTCTCGGCTAAAGTGTAGTTTTCCAGCGCACTCTCTTCGTTGCCCAGCTGATAGAAAGCATGACCTTTCATTATATAGGCATCGGCAAACTCTTCATCTGCCACGGTTGCATAATCGCAGGCCTCGATAGCCTTATCAAATTGCTGTTGCTCGAAATAGCAGCGTGCCAACCCGAACCAATAAGGGGCTGAATAAGGATTTTTATCTATCAGTTTATTATAGAACGTCTCGGCTTTCTCGTTCAATCCTTGCGCATGAAAGCAGTCGGCTGTGGCGGCAAGAAACGCTTCTTCTTCGGCATACCTTTCCAATCCGGTGTCCAGCCATGACAGCGCTTTGTCCGGATAGCCCATATCAATATACATATAGGCTACATCTACAATATTGGCCAAATCCTCTTTATCCTCTATGGTGTCGAGAAGTTGTTCGGCTTCCTCTGTTTTACCTTCACCCAGAAGGATATTTGCTTTGAGCACCTTTACTTCCGAAGAATAATCTTCGGAGATTCGGTCTATAATCTGCTTGGCTTTATCCCTGTCCTGCGCATCTATGAGGAGATAGGCTTGCTCCACCAATAGAGGAGTACTGTCGGGATGTATGTTTAGACCGTATTCTACGACTTCGACAGCTTGTTCGTCTTTTCCACGCATGGCATACCAGTCAGCGAGGTCGGCTAAATCGTCTGCGTCCAGATAGATAGGTTTGTTGTCAGCTTTCGCAGCCTCATATTGTTCTGCAAGTTCTTGTAACTCCTTGTCTCTTCCGGACAGCAGGTTCTTTTTACTCATTAATTCTTTTAACTCCTTATATATTTAAGTAAGTGTTGCAATTTAATTTATATCAAGAGTATCTGTCATTCAGAGCGTAGCGAAGAATCTCTTCTCCGCGTGTACATCAAGAGAGCAGATTCTTCGCTACGCTCTGAATGACAGATGGTATAAGCTGATTATACTTATTCACTTATTTGTTGATTTTACCCCAAGTATCTTTCAAACCTACCGTGCGGTTGAATACCATTTTCTCCGGTGTAGAGTCGCGGTCTACATTGAAGTAACCGATGCGCTGGAACTGCAAGTAGGAGAGGGGCTTCATACCGGCGGCATATTTTTCGATATAGCAGCATGGCAATACGTTCAGAGAATTCGGATTTATCATCTCCTTCATGGCTGTCAGTGCGTCGCAGTTCTTTTCTTCACGAATAGCGGCCAACTCGTCACGCGGATTTTCCACTTTCCACAAACGGTCGTACAGACGGACTTCGGCTTGCAGGCAGTGTGCGCAGCTCACCCAGTGAATTGTGCCTTTTACTTTACGGCTTGCTCCGGGCATGCCGCTTTTGCTGTCGGGATCATATTCGCAGTATACTTCTGTGATTTCTCCGGCATCATTTTTCTTGCAACCGGTACACTTCACGATGTATGCGCTCTTGAGGCGGACTTCCTGTCCGGGTGTCATGCGGAAGTATTTCTTCGGAGCATCTTCCATGAAGTCGTCGCGTTCTATCCACAACTCCCGGCTGAACTCAATGTTGTGGCTGCCTTCTTCCGGACGTTCCGGGTTGTTGACAGCTTCCATTTCCTCAACCTGCCCTTCCGGATAGTTGGTGATGATGAGCTTCACCGGATTCAGTACGGCGGATATACGGGTGGCACGGGCGTTCAGGTCTTCGCGTACGGCGCTTTCCAGCAACGCAAATTCGTTGAGGGCGTCATAAGTGGTGTAACCGATTTTATCAATGAACTTATGAATGGACTCCGGTGAGTAACCGCGACGGCGGAAACCGCAGATAGTCGGCATACGGGGATCATCCCAACCGTTGACAAGGCCTTCTTTTACCAAAGTCAGCAGGTTGCGCTTGCTCATGAGCGTATAGCTCAGATTGAGCTTATTGAATTCGTACTGATGAGGACGGTGGTCGTTCAAATCCTTTCCTTCTTTGACCCAGTCTACGAAGAGGTCGTACAAAGGACGGTGGGGGACAAACTCCAGCGTGCACAGAGAGTGGGTCACACCTTCAAAGTAGTCACTCTGTCCGTGAGCGAAGTCGTACATCGGGTAAGCCTTCCATGTAGTGCCTGTACGGTGGTGCGGATGTTTCACTACACGATAGATGATAGGGTCACGGAAGTGCATATTGGGGCTTGCCATGTCAATCTTGGCACGGAGCACCATGGCGCCTTCTTCAATCTCTCCGGTGTTCATTTTTTGGAACAAGTCGAGAGTCTCTTCAATGGGGCGGTTGCGATATGGGCTTTCCACACCGGGTTGGGTAGGCGTACCCTTTTGAGCGGCAATCTGTTCGGATGTCTGCTCGTCGATATAGGCTTTGCCTTCTTTGATGAGGCGGATGGCGAAGTCCCATAACTGTTGGAAATAGTCGGAGGCATAGTATTCGTTACCCCACCGGTAGCCCAGCCATTGAATATCTTCCTTGATGGCTTCTACGTACTCCACATCTTCTTTGGTAGGGTTGGTGTCATCGAAACGCAGGTTGCAGATACCGCCATGTGCGGCAGCGATGCCAAAGTCCAGGCAAATGGCCTTGGCATGTCCGATGTGAAGGTAACCGTTAGGTTCCGGCGGGAAGCGTGTCTGTACTTTTCCGTCATTTTTACCTTCTTTCAAATCATTCTCTACTATTTGTTCAATGAAGTTCAGGCTCTTCTTTTCGCTTGTTTCTTCGCTCTTAATTTCTGCCATAATGCTATTGTTATTCGTATAGTGGTGCAAAGATAGCGCAAAATAATGAAGAATGAATAATGAAGAATGAAGAATTTCTCACCCTTTATTCTTCGTTCTTCATTCTTCATTATTCATTTACAGGAATGTATCCGCTCTTTTTGATAATTTCTTGACCAGTGGGCGACAATACGAACTGTAAAAGCGGATCTGTGAGACCGGCGTTTTTCTTATTGTAATAATAGTATAGCGGACGCACGATGGGATAGGTTTTATTGATGGCGTTTTCCAGCGTGGGAGTGGCAAAGTGCTTATCATCGTACGATACGGCAAGGGTCTTGATGCGGGGAGATACGTAGGCGAGTCCTACATATCCGATAGCTCCGCGCGTTTGGCTGACAGACTGTATGATGGCTCCGGTGGCAGGCATAGAAAGGCTGCTGCTCATATAATTCTTGTTTTTCAGTACGCTTTCCTTAAAGAATTCGTATGTGCCCGAAGAGGTTTCGCGCGAGTAGACCACTATCTTTCGGTCGTCTCCGCCTACTTGCTTCCAGTTGGTGATTTTGCCACGGAAAATATCTTCCAGCTGCTTGCGGGTGAGTTGTTTTACCGGGTTGGAGGGATGTACTACAACCGCCAGTGCATCGTAGGCTATGGGTACTTCCACCAGTTCCTCACCGGCGGCTTTCGCTTTCATTTTCTCACTGAATTTGATGCTTCTGGAAGCCATTGCTATATCAGTCGTCTTATCCAGCAGGGCGGAAATGCCTACTCCGGTTCCGCCGCCGGTGACGGTGACGCGTGCATTGGGATTCAATGTTATAAAGCGTTCGGCTGTTTGTTGCGCGATGGGGAGAACGGTGTCGCTGCCTTTGATGCGCTGGCCTTGAACGTCGGTGGCGGCAAGTGCCAGCACGAGGATAGTCGGAAATAAATGCTTCATCATAATTGTTGCTTTTTTTATCTTGCTGCAAATTAAAACAACGCATATTACAATATTGTTACATACACCGGGTTCTTGTTCGTTGTAACACGTTTGTAATATGTTTGAAACATTTCTTTCAAACGATAGTCACACTGCCTTAATATCTACCCCGTTTCTTTGTACGCAGAAAAAATAGGCAATATGAAAAAAGTTTTTGAAAAGATAGTAGAGGGCATATTGGCTTGTAGCGGCTTTGTAACAAGTCTTACGATTGTGCTTATCGTCTTATTCCTCTTTTCCGAAGCGGTGGGGCTGTTCAATAGCCGGGTAATCGAAGAAGGATACGTATTGGCATTAAATAAAGACAATAAGGTAAATGAACTTACTCCGGTTCAGATAAAAGATTTGTTTGATGAAGAGATAACAAACTGGCGGGAAGTCGGTGGGGAGAATCTCCCTATCCGGCTTTTTCGTTTGGAGGATGTTACACAGTACTATACGGAAGAACAGTTGGGAGCGTCTTATGAGAATGCAGGAGCTTGCATTACGGATTTGGTGGAACGTACGCCGGGCATCGTGGCGTTTGTGCCGCAACAGTTCATTGTCCGCCCCGACTCCGTTCATTTGTTGCAGGACAATACCATTTCGCTGAAGGATGTCTTTGCGGGAGCCGAGTGGTTTCCTACGGCGACACCGGCTCCGCAGTTCGGCTTTTTGCCGTTGATAACGGGTACGTTGTGGGTAAGTCTTTTCGCAATCCTCATAGCCTTGCCGTTCGGACTGGCGGTGGCGGTTTATATGTCCGAGGTGGCGAACCATAAGATACGGAACATGATGAAGCCGGTGATAGAACTGTTGAGCGGTATCCCTTCCGTGGTCTACGGCTTTTTCGGGTTGATTGTAATAGTGCCTTTCTTGCAGAAGGTATTCGACTTGCCTGTCGGCGAAAGCGGATTGGCGGGAAGCATTGTGCTTGCCATTATGGCGTTGCCCACCATTATTACGGTGACGGAGGATGCCATGCGTAACTGTCCGCGTGCCATGCGCGAGGCGAGTCTGGCGCTTGGGGCTTCACAGTGGCAGACCATTTATAAGGTAGTGATACCTTATTCCATATCGGGCATTACGTCCGGAGTTGTTTTAGGCATCGGCCGTGCAGTCGGTGAAACCATGGCGGTGCTGATGGTGACGGGAAATGCCGCTGTAATTCCCCATACCATTTTGGAACCTTTGCGCACGATTCCCGCCACCATTGCCGCCGAACTGGGTGAAGCGCCGGCGGGCGGAGCGCATTACGAGGCGTTGTTCCTCTTGGGAGTTGTATTATTTTTCATCAGCTTGTTGATAAACTTTACGGTAGAAGCTGTATCTTCGGGCAAAAGAAAGTAAAAAGGATATGATAAGCAGAAAACATCTTTCGCAAAACATTGCATTCGGACTGTTCCGTTTGCTGAGCCTGAGTGTGGTAGGAATCCTCTTCGCCATTCTCGGTTTCATTATATATAAAGGTATAGGAGTCATCAATTGGGAATTCCTGACGAGCGCACCTGCGGACGGTATGACTTCAGGCGGTATCTTGCCTGCCATTGTCGGTACTTTTTGCCTGATGGCAGGTAGTGCGTTGTTCGCTTTTCCGGTGGGGGTGATGAGCGGCATCTATATGAACGAATATGCGTCTAAGGGATGGATTGTACGTTTCATCCGTGTCATGACGAATAATTTGAGCGGCATCCCTTCCATTGTATTCGGACTTTTCGGTATGGCGTTGTTTGTCAACTATATGGATTTTGGCGACAGCATTCTGGCGGGTTCGCTCACATTGGGACTGCTGAGCCTGCCTTTGGTGATTCGCACCACCGAAGAGGCTTTGAAAGCGATACCCGACAGCTTGCGCGAGGGCAGCCGCGCCTTAGGAGCCACCAAGCTGCAAACCATTTGGCACGTAATTCTTCCGATGGGAATGCCCAATATTATCACCGGCCTGATTCTTGCTTTGGGACGCGTGTCAGGAGAGACTGCGCCTATTCTCTTTACCTGCGCCGCCTATTTCCTGCCGCAACTGCCCGGCAGCATATTCGACCAGTGTATGGCGTTGCCCTATCATCTGTATGTCATCTCCACCAGCGGTACGGATATGGAAGCCCAGTTGCCCATTGCTTACGGAACGGCTTTGGTGCTGATAATCATCATTCTCTTGGTGAATCTTCTGGCAAACGCTTTGCGGAAATACTTCGAGAAGAAAATCAAAACGAACTAAATAAATAAAATCATGAATGGCATGATGAATAAAATAGAAACGCGTGATGTAAATTTCTGGTATGGCAACTTCCATGCACTGAAAGGTATCAGCATGGATATTGCAGAGAAATCGGTTGTGGCTTTTATCGGTCCTTCCGGTTGCGGCAAATCCACTTTTCTCCGCTTGCTGAACCGTATGAACGATTTGATACCCGACACTCGCCTGACGGGGGAAATCCTTATCGACGGGCAAGATATATATAAGAAAGGTGTACAGGTGGACGAACTCCGCAAAAATGTAGGTATGGTATTTCAGCGTCCCAATCCTTTTCCGAAAAGCATCTTTGAGAACGTGGCTTACGGATTGCGTGTAAACGGTGTTACCGACAGTGCGTTTATCCGCCGGCGGGTGGAGGAGACCCTGAAGGGGGCTGCCCTTTGGGATGAGGTGAAAGACAAGCTCAAAGTATCCGCCTACGCCCTTTCCGGCGGGCAGCAACAGCGCCTTTGCATAGCACGTGCTATGGCAGTGTCTCCGTCCGTCTTGCTGATGGATGAGCCGGCATCCGCCCTCGACCCCATTTCGACGGCTAAGGTAGAGGAGCTCATTCACGAACTGAAGAAGCAATATACCATTGTAATCGTTACCCATAATATGCAGCAGGCAGCCCGCGTAAGCGATAGTACGGCTTTCTTCTATATGGGCGAAATGGTGGAGTTCGGTGATACTAAAAAGATTTTCACCAACCCCGATAAGGTGGAGACACAGAACTACATAACGGGACGTTTCGGATAGCGGCGTGTTCCGCACGTTGGTACAAGCAGTTTCCTACGTTGGTACAAGCAGTTTCGCACGTTGGTACGAGTAGTTTCCTACGTTGGTACAAACAGTTTCCCCGGTTGGAATAATTTATATGATATGTAATTGATAATTTTTAAATAGAAGGAATATTATGGTAAAGTTTATCGAATCAGAGCTCGTCTTGCTGAAAAAGGAAATAGACGAAATGTGGACCTTAGTGTATAATCAGCTTGACCGTGCAGGAGAAGCCGTACTGACCTTAGACCGCGAATTGGCACAACAAGTATTGGTGCGCGAACGTCGCGTTAATGCCTTTGAACTCAAAATAGACAGTGACATAGAAGATATCATCGCTCTTTATAATCCTGTTGCCATCGACTTGCGTTTTGTGCTTGCCATGCTCAAAATCAATACGAACTTGGAACGTCTGGGCGACTTTGCCGAGGGGATAGCCCGCTTTGCCATCAATTGCAAGGAACCGGTGCTGGATGGCGAACTGGTAAAGGAATTGCGTTTGGAGGAAATGATAAACCAAGTGTTGTCCATGCTCGAACTTGCCAAGAAAGCCCTTCAGGAGGAAAGTCAGGAAATGGCGACAGCCGTATTCGCCAAAGATAACCTGTTGGACGAAATCAATGCGAATGCCACTGCGGCTCTTGCCGGTTATATCGGCAAGCATCCCGATAGTGCACTTTCTTGTCTGAATCTGGTTAGCGTATTCCGCAAACTGGAGCGTTCCGGCGACCACATTACGAATATCGCCGAAGAGCTTGTATTCTTTATTGATGCAAAAGTACTGAAACATAGCGGGCGTACGGACGAAAACTATCCGGATGATAAGAAGTAGATAACTTTTTAGGATATTTTTAGTGTTTAATGGAAAATAACCCTATATTTGTCCACTGAAAACGATTGCAGATGTAGAAAAGTGCTTTGAAATGATAATAAAATCAAAAGATTTTTAGAAAAGATGTTATATGACATGTTTTTTAATTTGGTTAGTATCTCGAAAAGCGGCTATCTTTGCAACGTTATCCTGAAAACAATCTTTTTACCTTAAAAAAAAACTAATACCTATTGAAA
>ERZ791810.310-NODE-310-length-55364-cov-11.697554_pt1 | contig 55364 bp, 75 predicted proteins | sample MGYA00510304_ERZ791810 | MGnify/ENA primary metagenome ERZ791810 (study PRJEB30046, sample SAMN00791967) | human gut metagenome | study: EMG produced TPA metagenomics assembly of the A metagenome-wide association study of gut microbiota in type 2... | reverse complement strand
CCGTTTTTTCGTAGGGCGTTGCCCTACGCTATATAATTAAGCCCTTTCAGGGCACTCCGCAAAATTATCATTTAGCTCATTTCCGTACCGAAATGGACTATAATGGATTACCTGCTTATGTAGTTAATCAAAACAAAAGTAGTAAACGTTAAGCAATTCTAAAAAGAGCACTTCTTTTTAGGAAAGACCTTCTAACGACCTGTCTTTTATATGTATTTGTCGATACACAAGACTATACAAAATCAGGTAGAAAAAGTTTGAATCATTTTCTACCTCATAATAGAAGTTTATGATGAAAATATCAGTTATAAATATAAATAGTTGGCTAATTAATTACTATTTTTGACACGTAAATGAAAAACAGCGAATAACCCCTATTAAAAACTTAAAATATGATGAAGAAACTACTCACAGCCACTGCTATCGGCTTGGCTTTGTTAACTTGGCACACCAGTTGTACTCAACAACCAAAGGCTCCGGAAGCCTTTACTCCTATCAAAGTAGAAACTCCTGCCCGCCCTGCCGGACAAGAAGATGTAATCCAACTCGTTACTCCTAAAATTGACACCGTACGTGTCGGTTTCATCGGCTTAGGAATGCGTGGCCCAAGCGCCGTAGCACGCTGGACTCATATTCCGGGAACTAAGATTGTAGCGTTATGCGACCTGCTTCCCGAACGTGTTGAAAAATCACAAGAAATTTTGAAGAATGCCGGACTCCCTGCAGCTGCTTCTTACAGCGGAGAGGAAGATGCATGGAAAAAACTTTGCGAGCGGGATGATATTGATCTTGTATACATAGCTACAGACTGGAAGCATCATGCTGCAATGGGTGTCTATGCCATGGAACATGGCAAGCATGTAGCCATCGAAGTTCCTGCCGCTATGACATTGGATGAAATCTGGCAGTTAATCAACACTTCTGAAAAGACCCGCAAGCATTGTATGCAGCTCGAAAACTGTGTATATGACTTTTTTGAACTGACTTCTTTAAATATGGCACAACAGGGCGTATTCGGAGAAGTGCTTCATGTAGAAGGTTCATATATCCACAACCTGGAAGATTTCTGGCCTGAATACTGGAACAACTGGCGAATGGATTATAATCACCTGCATCGCGGTGACGTATATGCGACTCACGGTATGGGTCCCGCTTGTCAGGTACTTAACATCCACCGTGGCGACCGTATGAAAACATTGGTATCTATGGATACGAAAGCTGTCAACGGACCGGCTTACATTAAGAAACAAACAGGAGAAGAAGTGACCGACTTCCAGAATGGTGACCAGACTTCGACCTTGATTCGCACAGAAAATGGCAAAACGATGCTGATCCAGCACAATGTAATGACACCCCGCCCATACAGCCGCATGTACCAGATAGTGGGAGCCGACGGTTATGCAAGCAAATATCCGATAGAAGAATATTGCCTGCGACCTACACAAGTTGATTCTAAAGATGTGCCTAATCATGAAAATCTGAATGCACATGGCTCTGTATCCGAAAATGTAAAGAAAGCCTTGATGGACAAATATAAAGATCCGATTCACATAGAGTTGGAAGAAACAGCCAAGAAAGTAGGCGGCCACGGTGGTATGGACTTTATCATGGACTACCGTCTGGCATATTGCCTGCAAAATGGATTACCATTAGATATGGACGTTTATGACCTGGCAGAGTGGTGTTGCATGGCCGAACTTACCAGACTTTCCATCGAAAACAATTCTGCTCCGGTAGAAGTCCCCGATTTCACTCGCGGCGGATGGAATAAAGTACAAGGCTATCGTCACGCTTTTGCAAAATAAAACTGAATATATCCTTTTAGCACGAACATAATGAACCAATCCGGCTTCTCCCCCAAAGCCGGATTATTCATGGGTTCGTGTTTGAACATTTTATAGATTATCATAATCACTTTTATGAAAACAGCTATTCCAAAACCTTCTAAGCAAAGCATTATCCGTGAAGCCAGAGATTATGTAATGATTGCCATCGGCATGATTTTGTATGGCATCGGTTGGACCGTTTTTCTACTTCCGAACGATATCACTACCGGGGGAGTACCGGGTATTGCTTCTATTGTATATTGGGCTACGGGGTTTCCCGTACAGTATACGTACTTCAGCATCAACTTCTTTTTATTGCTACTGGCCCTCAAATTGCTGGGGATGAAGTTTTGCATTAAAACTATTTTTGGAGTATTTACCCTCACCTTCTTTCTGTCCGTCATTCAAAAGCTGACAGCAGGTTTCGGACTCCTTCACGACCAGCCCTTTATGGCATGTGTCATTGGAGCATCCTTCTGTGGAGGTGGTATAGGGGTTGCTTTTTCGGCAAACGGAAGCACAGGAGGCACGGATATTATCGCAGCCATCATCAACAAATACCGGGACATCACATTAGGAAGAGTCGTACTCATCTGCGATATGATTATTATTTCTTCCAGTTATTTTGTCTTAAAAGACTGGGAAAAAGTGGTGTATGGGTTTGTAACTCTTTATATTTGTAGCTTCGTTCTCGACCAGGTAGTGAATAGTGCCCGTCAATCCGTACAGTTCTTTATTATATCCAATAAATATGAAGAAATAGGACGGCATATCAACGAATATCCACACCGGGGAGTTACGATTATCAATGCAACCGGCTTTTATACAGGACGAGAAGTAAAGATGATGTTCGTATTAGCCAAGAAGAGGGAATCGCCTATCATCTTCCGGTTGATTAAAGATATAGACCCGAATGCATTTGTGTCACAAAGTGCTGTCATCGGAGTTTATGGAGAAGGATTCGATCATATCAAAGTAAAATAAAAAAGAAATGAAAAACCAATATTGAGAAACATGAAATTTCGACCAACCCCCAATTTATTAACAGGCATTTTCATGGGAATATTTTCCCTGACAACATTTAATGTAATGGCTGAAAAAGCCGTGAAACCCTATTGGCAGGATGTGCAGGTAGTTGAAGTCAACAAAGAGTATCCACGCACTTCTTTTATGACATACAACAATCGCACTGATGCCTTGAGTGGCAAGTTCGAACGAAGCAAGTATTACCGCTTGCTGAACGGAACCTGGAAATTCTACTTTGTAGACTCTTACAAAAAGCTTCCCGACAACATTACTGACCCGAATACGAATACAGATTCGTGGAATGATATTCAGGTACCCGGCAACTGGGAAGTACAAGGACACGGAATAGCCATCTACACCAATCATGGTTATGAATTCAAGCCACGCAATCCGCAACCTCCGGCTCTTCCCGAAGCGAATCCGGTGGGAGTTTACCGTCGGGATATCGATATTCCGGCAGATTGGGACGGACGGGATATCTACCTGCATCTGGCAGGAGCCAAGTCCGGCGTATATGTATATATCAACGGGCAAGAAGTTGGATATAGCGAAGACTCCAAAAATCCGGCAGAGTTTCTTATTAACAACTATGTGAAGCCCGGCAAAAACGTGCTTACCGTTAAAATCTTCCGTTGGAGCACTGGTTCCTATCTGGAATGTCAGGACTTCTGGCGCATGAGCGGTATTGAACGCGATGTTTATCTATATTCACAACCTAAAGCAGCCCTCAAAGATTTCCGGGTGAAGTCTACCCTGGATAACAGCTACAAGAATGGAATCTTCAGCTTGAATGTCGATTTGAGAAATCACGAGAAGGCAGCAACTAATCTCACATTAGTTTATGAGCTATTGGATGCACAGGGAAAAGTAATCTCTACTGAAGAGAAGACCGCCTATATCCCATCGGACGAAGTACGTACACTTTCTTTCGATCAGAAGCTGGCAGATGTCAATACATGGACATCCGAACATCCGAATCTGTACAAACTGCTGATGACCATCAAAGAGAATGGCAAAATAAATGAGATTATTCCTTTTAATGTAGGATTCCGCCGTATTGAGATCAAACCTATCGAACAAAAAGCTGCTAACGGAAAGCCATACGTTTGCCTGTTCATCAATGGTCAGCCACTGAAACTGAAAGGGGTAAATATCCACGAACACAACCCGTCAACAGGTCATTACGTAACAGAAGAGTTAATGCGTCGTGACTTCGAGCTTATGAAGCAACATAACCTGAACAGCGTACGCCTCTGCCACTATCCGCAAGACCGCCGTTTCTACGAACTTTGCGATGAATACGGTCTTTACGTATACGATGAAGCCAATATCGAAAGCCACGGAATGTATTACGATCTTCGGAAGGGTGGTTCATTGGGTAACAATCCCGAATGGCTGAAACCACACATGGACCGTACCATCAATATGTTCGAACGTAACAAGAACTATCCGAGCGTCACCTTCTGGTCGTTGGGAAATGAAGCCGGAAACGGATATAATTTCTATCAGACTTACTTGTGGCTGAAAGAGGCTGACAAAGAGCTGATGAATCGCCCTGTCAACTATGAGCGTGCTCAATGGGAATGGAACTCCGATATGTATGTTCCGCAATATCCGGGTGCCGACTGGCTGGAAAATACAGGAAAGAACGGCAGCGACCGTCCTGTAGCTCCTTCCGAATATGCACACGCAATGGGAAACTCCACCGGAAACCTGTGGGGACAATGGCAGGCGATTTACAAATATCCGAACCTCCAGGGTGGATATATCTGGGACTGGGTAGACCAAGGTCTTCTCCAGAAAGATGAGAATGGAAGAGAATACTGGGCTTACGGAGGTGACTTCGGTGTAGACGCGCCGAGCGATGGCAACTTCCTCTGCAACGGTCTTGTCAATCCGGATCGTGGTCCGCATCCGGCAATGGCTGAAGTGAAATATGTACATCAGAATGTAGGCTTTGAGGCAGTAGATGCCGCTGCCGGTATATTCAAAATCACCAACCGTTTCTATTTCACCAATCTGAAAAAGTATCAGATTCACTATAACGTACTCGCTAACGGAAAGACTATAAAAGGTGGAAAAGTATCTTTGGATATTGCTCCGCAGGCATCCAAAGAATTCACCGTACCGGTAAACGGCTTGAAAGCCCAACCGGGAGTGGAATATTTTGTAAACTTCAGCGTAACAACCACAGAACCTGAACCGTTGATTCCAACAGGATATGAAATAGCATACGACCAGTTCCAGCTTCCTATCCAGGCAGAGAAAGCTATTTATAAAGCAAACGGTCCGGCACTGAAAACAACGACTCAAGGAGATGAGCTAATCGTTTCTTCTTCCAAAGTGAACTTTGTATTCAATAAGAATAGCGGATTGGTTACCTCGTATAAAGTGGACGGCACAGAATATTTCAAAGACGGATTTGGTATTCAGCCTAACTTCTGGCGTGCTCCTAATGATAATGATTATGGTAATGGCGCTCCTAAACGTTTACAGGTATGGAAGCAATCAAGCAAAAACTTCCACGTAACGGATGCAACCATGACAACAGAGAATAAGGTAGTTTCCTTACATGTGACCTACTTATTGGCTGCCGGCAACTTGTATGTTGTCACATACAAAATCTATCCGAACGGAGTAGTCAATGTAAATGCCAAATTCACGTCAACAGATATGCAGGCAACAGAAACTGAAGTTTCTGAAGCTACCCGCATGGCTACGTTTACTCCCGGAAGTGACGCTGCCCGCAAGGCCGCTTCCAAACTGGAAGTTCCCCGTATCGGTGTTCGTTTCCGCTTGCCGGCACAGATGAACAATGTACAATACTTTGGCCGTGGTCCGGAAGAGAACTATATCGACCGTAATCATGGAACTCTCGTTGGCGTATATAAGACAACAGCAGATAAAATGTACTTCAACTATGTACGTCCACAGGAAAACGGACATCACACAGATACCCGTTGGATCGCTTTATCTCCCGTCAAAGGAAACGGCCTGGTTTTAGTAGCCGACAGTACGATCGGTTTCAATGCCTTGCGCAACTCTATCGAAGATTTTGACTCTGAAGAGGCTCTGCCCCACCCTTACCAATGGAATAACTTTAGCCCGGAAGAAGTTGCCAATCATGATGAGAATGCCGCCCGTAATGTATTGCGGAGAATGCATCATGTTAATGACATCGTTCCAAGAGATTTCGTAGAGGTTTGTGTGGACATGAAGCAACAAGGTGTAGGCGGATATGACAGTTGGGGTGCACGCCCGGAACCTTTCCACCAAATCCCTGCCAATCGTGATTACCATTGGGGATTCACATTAGTACCTGTTCGCTCGGCTAATCAGGCCAACGAAGCGGCTAAATACGATTATCGATAACCTTAGTATAAATTTTTAAAGAAAAAACCCATGAAAGATTTATCTAGCATTGTAGCTAAATTTAAAGTCCAAGGTACGATAGAAGAAATCAAACCTTTGGGTACAGGACTTATTAACGACACTTACAAAGTAAACACCAAAGAAGCAGATGCTCCCGACTACGTTTTGCAACGCATCAATCATGCCATTTTTCAGAATGTAGAGATGCTTCAATCCAATATTACCGCTGTCACCAATCATATTCGCAAGAAACTAACGGAGGCAGGAGAAGCGGATATAGAACGCAAGGTTTTGAGTTTCCTCGAAACAGAAGAGGGTAAAGCATATTGGTTCGACGGTGATAGCTACTGGCGTGTGATGGTATTCATCCCACGCGCCAAAACGTATGAGACGGTGAATCCCGAATATTCAAATTATGCTGGAGAAGCTTTTGGTAACTTCCAGGCTATGTTGGCCGATATTCCGGAAACATTGGGTGAAACCATACCTGATTTCCACAATATGGAGTTCCGCCTCAAACAACTACGTGAAGCCGTTGCAAAAGATGCTGCCGGACGGGTATCGGAAGTGAAATACTATCTGGACGAAATAGAGAAGCGTGCAGATGAAATGTGTAAAGCAGAACGTTTATATCGTGAAGGAAAACTCCCCAAACGTGTTTGCCACTGCGATACGAAAGTGAATAACATGATGTTCGACGAGGATGGCAAAGTGCTTTGTGTCATCGACCTGGATACGGTAATGCCCAGCTTTGTCTTCTCCGATTATGGAGATTTCCTTCGTACAGGCGCCAACACGGGTGATGAGGACGATAAAGACCTTGATCGTGTAAACTTCAATATGGAAATATTCAAAGCGTTTACCAAAGGCTATCTGAAAGGAGCCAAATCATTCCTGACTCCAATTGAGATTGAGAATCTTCCTTATGCAGCCGCTTTATTCCCATACATGCAGTGTGTACGGTTCTTGGCAGACTATATCAATGGAGATACTTATTATAAAATCAAATATCCGGAGCATAATTTGGTTCGTACTAAAGCACAATTCAAACTGCTTCAAAGTGTGGAAGCCAACACACCGGAAATGATCGCATTCATCAACGAATGCTTAAAGAGTTGAGAATAGAGGAAAAAAGAGAATGGAGAATTATCTATTTGGTAAAGGCTCCATTCTTCCAATGATAAACAATCGGACGGCGGAGAAACGGTTTCAGTTTCTCTGCCGTTTCTGTTGACATATAATCAGGAGTAGCCAATGTAACAGTCAATTCTGTATTTTCTTTATTAAAATCGGCTTTCATCAATAATATATCTGCCGAACGGCGTGCTTCGTCAAACTCATAAACACCTGCTGAATCCGGCGTATTCAGAAAGTCGCCCATCACAGGCAGGGTAATAAAGAGAGATGCTGTAAGCGGTTTCCAGTCATCTGTATAGAAACGGATGCTGCTGTCGCAGGCAGGTGCACAAGCTGTAGAGACTGTACAGATCACGTTCGTCGAGTCATTCAAAGCCAACACTTTCATCTGCCAGGTAGATTGAGAAGACATCTGCATACGGATATAATCTTTACTTAAATCAGTCATCTCCGACTTCTTGCCGAAACGATTCTCTACTTGCGCTTTCATCTTACTTTCCAGAAAGTCAATACAATCTTCCCGGTTTACTTTGGTAAGTAATGGGCTTAGAGAATCCGGCATATTCACAAACAGCGTTTTGGCTTCTTGTGCCCAAAGAGCGGTCGAAGCAAAGAGTCCGACAGCAGAAAAGAATATAGTGATTACAAGTTTATTTATTTTCATATCTATCTTATTTAACCTGTGACAAACAGATTTTGTGTAACTGTTTTAATTTTTAGACCCCAAATATAAGAAATTTGGGGGTATTTTCAAGTAATTATTTATACTTCAACCATTTAGCTTATACAATTTTAAACCTTTGTAAATCATTAGTAAAACCGAGACTAAAAAAGCATCAATATTGAATGATTTTCTATGCAAATATAGTGAATACTTTATATAATAGAAACAAAGTTGGATATAATCAAAAAGGCAGCTTATCCGGCTGCCTTCTCTATCTTCTCCCTAAACAATCTCAATTGGTCTACAGTCGGATAAAACGTAGGATTCTCCCAGTTCCTCGAAATCACTGCTATCATCGAATCAAGGTATTTTCCGCAATCGAGAATCTTTGCGCATTTGTTCAGTTGGAATTCCCCGGCAGGGTATTTCTTATTATTGAGCGTTTCTTTAGCCCAGGTTAATAGCTCGTTTATCGAGTCGTAGTCGTATTTCTTTTCTTCTGCCATATAATATTAGTTTTCGGCAAAGGTATAAAAAATCCCCGACTACATAGCCAGGGACAAACACAAAGATACAACCTTCGCTATCACAGCGACAGGCACAAGCCAGTCCAAAACCTTTTCTAAGCGTTCCACAACATAACCATGAGCAGGCGACAGAAATCGTGATGATACCTGTCGTCCGCTTGCTCTAGCAATATGTCGAGGTTAGTCCTCATAATTCATTGCGGTCATGTACTCCCAAATCTTGCCGGCCGGTGCGTCCTCATCTGCAAAGTAGAACCGGTAAGCAGCTTTTAGAAGCATTGCTTCGTCCAATACTACGCACGTATCGGCATAAAACGAGTTGAAAGCAACGTATTTGTCCCATGGCGTCGTTCCGGACGGGAACGGCATGGATTTAGTCGCTTCCATGATTTGATCTACACTCCAGTGTGCACCGGTCTTCTTTTCTCCGGCCGCATTGGTGTATTTGATCTTCTCTACATCAACCTCGGCGAAATGTTTGTCATAATGGGGACCGTAGAGGGCTTCATGTTGTTCACGGATGAAACCCATGTATAGTTCCGGGTGTTCTTCCTTCACCACGCAAAGGATTTCATCCACGCTCTCCACGCTTTTCCACATAGCCTTATCGGAGGTTACACCGTCCGCCTTGGCTTTCTTCATCATATCTATATACTTCATAATTCTATTTTTTAGTATTAATGTTCTTTTCCTTCTTTACGGACTTTCCCGGTGATAACCTTAGCACCGGTACGGGTTCGTTAAGCGGGAAAGGTGGCGGAAATAGTCAGTGGAGTAGCAAGGCTTACGCCATAGGCACGATTGCAACATTTTACATTTTCCGGTGTCACCTGTGTAACAAGCGGAGTCAAAGAGATAGTAGGGACAGCACCGGCAGCACCAATGAATGCGACCTTGAACTGTTCAACCCATTGCTTAGTAACAGAACGGCAAGAACCTTTCGGAGTGTAGGCTACAAGAACGGCAGCGTTTATTGTCACGATAGTTTGAGTATTTACCGTCTGTTGCTCTGCAACGGTAAAATTAACAATGCTGGTAGGCTGTACACCATTGTCAGCGCAAAACGCCTGGCATAAGTTTTCCACTACGTTAGTCAGATATTGCTGGCTGGTAGCAGCGATTGCAATTGGAGTTAATTGAATCATAATAATAAAGATTTATATGTTATTTTTCGTCCGCATCTTCACCTTGCGGAGTAGGTTCTTCTGTCAACACGCTATAAGATGAAGTTGCCTCTTTAATAGGAAGATTGTATTTGAGAAGGGTTTTCAACTCTTCCAAGTCCTCCGGCTCAAATTCAACCTTTCCTTCAAATAGGGACAAACCTCCGTTTTTTATAGCATCATCCACCACGTTATGGGCAAGTTGCGGGATGGAGTCATCCGGGATACCGCTTATATATTTGGCGAGAAAAGGTTCTACGAGGGAGGACGAAACACCATCAAGAACAGGAGATATCTCCTTTGCCATGCTCCACATCGGGCTTACCCATCCGGTAGATTTTATCTTCGATTCGATGCTGGAAAGAAAAGGCAACCGGCTCAAATTATTACCTAGCAACTCCTGGATAGCGGGCTGCGCCCATTTATTGAGCACAGCCGCCAGTTTTTGTGCGTTGGAATACATAACGCTTACCCGTTACAGCAACATCCGGTATCACACACCTTTCTTTGGGGAACAACAAGTTCACTCAATGCAGCCAGTTCTGCAATCTGCTGTTTTATACAGCTAATCGTAGCTGTATTTACACCGTTGTAAACTGCCTGGTTCATGTTGATTTCATTTTGAGCATCCTTGTTTCTGTTGATGATAGTCAACAGACGATCATAAACATCTGCAAGTTTCTGATCCGTGTAGGTGTTAGACTTAAGCAGCGAAATTTCAGAATCTTTCGCTGCAAGCTTATCCATCATACCGGCTTCATAGCGGCTAACGGGTCTGTCTTCCGAAGTAATTACTTCTACCGGGCCTGCGTAACCTGCGTTACGTCCGTTTCCGCAACCGCAACCACCAAAGAGACTTCCTGCATTAAGTCCAAGGAAAGACGCAATACCAGCAGAAGCACCCACTGTATTATAATTACCTTGTCCCTGTCCGGTGACGCTGTATTCCTCACCACTCATTCCTTTAATTTTCATAACTTATAAGTATTTTATACACGGTCAACGTTAACCGTGTAACAAAGGACAGGAAAAGTGCGTTGCTCCTAAACTATTCCGTTGCTACCTCATTGCTAATATGTTGCAAGTTCGTTGCTACGCTCCATTTTTTGATTTTGTACTGGAAGTTGTTCCGGATCTTGTTTACTGACTGACGGGTTAATTTCGTAACGGAAGATATTTGGGTATCGGTGAGTTTCTGAGAAAGCAAATGTATGAGAATATATCTTGCGTCCACCGCTTCTTCCGAGTTGCTATGGATCATATCGATCTCCTCTACTCCCGTCTCTTTTGACACGGCTACAACCAGTTCTTTGTATAAATCTATATTTTTCATGCTGTCAAACATATATAGTTGAAAAACAAAACATCGCAAAATCTGTTGATAAAGCTACGAAAGCCCCTTAACAGTCCCTGCGATGTTAGCCCGTGTATGATTTGGTCGTCGAAACGGGTGTGGGGCTTTCTTCTATCCCGCCCCTGGATTATTTGTTAACGATTACCGGCCTTCTACTTTACCGGATAAACTTAGTGCTTAGTATTAATTAATGTATCATTTTATCCTCCTTTCCTTTAAAACCTTTTTCCGTAGGAAATTGTTATATAAGTGAAACTTAAACTTTTCATACCGGAAACGGTCTGTGAAGATAGTGCCGGTATTACCATATAAATAAGTTATAACTAACCCCAGCTCCTACGTACCAACCACCCGGATAACTATATCCTGCTTGTAAACCTAATCCCCAGCGTTTCTTCTTCTGTAAAGGCGGGAAAGTAATAATTTTATTATCCCTGTATATTTCCATAGAATCAAGGTTGGGATTATACCCACTGACTACCGCCCGGTAATCATCGGTCTTATACTCCTTACTTGTAATCGGTATTAGTACCGGAATCGAATCGCCTTCTACGGTTCTATCGGTGGTAGTATCTATCAGGATCGGTAAATATACCGTATCGGTACGTTTTAGAGCTTCCTTTACCGGTTTGGGTATTGTGTCTCTTATTGTGTCTCGGATACGTACAGTATCTCCCTTAATGTACACCATTGACGGATCGTGCGGATTACACTGCATCCACACGATCACGCCAATCAACAGGCAGACTAGCATCCAAGGAAGGGTTTTCATAGAATACTATCACTTGAAGACCACTCCGAACTTGCCAGCAAAGTATTCAATTCTTCGCCTTCGTAGACAGGATAAGGATAAGACACAATCGGTGTCTCTCCATCCTCTGAAAGAGTCATAATCATTTTACTTGCAAATATTTCAGCATAATGTTCGGCTTTCATCAAAGCCTTTTTACCATTCAAGCTTATACGAGGCACTAAATTTCTTTTATCCAGCTCCTCTTGTGGAACTTCCTCCAAATCGGAATATGGAAAAACGATGTACTGTAACGTTGACATAAGTTATTTTATAAATGTTATTTTGTTAATAATCTCGTTCAAATTCGCTGTGGGGAATGTTATAACCCATTTTGACAAAAACGAGAAACAATATACCTATATAATACATCGGCTATCTGATAATATCCACTATAACTAGGATGTATTCCATTTGTGCCCCTGTACTCTTTCTTTTCGTTCCTTGAATTGACATTGAAAAGAGCTTCCATCATATTATTTTCGCTATCGAACTGACTTGCCACATCAACATAATCCACATACGAATACTCTTCGGAGATATTGGTAATAAAGTCATTATACGCATGCACTCTATTAATCAACCATTGCAGGTCAGCTAAAGGTGAAGTCTGGGAATAATTTGCCGAAAGACCACCATTTAACGAAGGCAGCTGAACACCTATCAGAGCTATTCTTGCATCGGGATATTCTTCATGAGCAGTTTCTACCAACGTTTTTATATAAGACGTATTCGGCGACAAGTCAACATATAGTATATTCCATCCTAACAAAAACGAAATAAGCCCTACTTCACCGTTATTTGTACATTTGTTAATATATGGAATATAAGATACTTTATTTTCATCAGAATTCCATAAAGGATTAGAAGCATCAGGAGCGACAGAGAAATAAGCTATTGAAGCGTCTCCATCCGTAGAACTTCTGACTAAAGTACCCGAGATGTCGGGAACAACCGTTTCTGAATTTGATCTTGTAAGGATGTTGCCTTCACCACCAGTTATATTTACTTCAACAATCGTATAAGTCACACCATTCTGGGTATAAGTTGCACCAACAACAAGATTAGTAACACCCGATACCTGAAACCTGTAACCACGAGAACCCTGCGTAGCATAGTTTTCCCACGCCCATCCGCCTATGCCGAAATAGCGAGTGTTTTCTTTTACCATTGTGCCAACTAAGGATATATTAGATAAATTATTTCCGGCAGGAAATACCCCATTTGTTTCATCCTGGGAGGTAATCCTTCTTTCAAGTTCATGTTGCCAAATTCCTTGCGAAGACAAACTGTCACCAAATGTTGCTATATTGAGTTGAGACAAAGGAGATACTGGTGCGGGAACTGTGATTAACGATACTTCTTTAGAAACAATCGTGTTGCCTTCAGAGTCTCTAATTTCTATAGTCAGAGCATTTGTGCCGATATCGGACGCTTCTGGATTGTATTCATAATATCTTGGATAGGACTGACCCTTGGTACTGATAAATCTAATATCATAATCCTTTAAATCAAGACAACTTATAATACTTCTATAAAAAAGTTGAAGCGTATCACCTACCACTGCATACACTTTTTCAGGAATATGAATTGTAGGAATAGAAGGAATTCTAGTTTCAAGATCATCGATACGGTTATCGATTCTTCCTATTTCAGACTGGAAATCAATAAAATTATCTGAAACTACTAATTCTGTTACCTCGCTGGAAATGTCAACATTATTAATCTTTCTTTGAACGAATAGATATCCATCAGCATCAGGAGTATAATCAAAACTATATTCCGATACAGAGTCTACATTCTGAACTATAGTGACATTTTTACCAGATACGATTGATTCTCCCTCCTGAAAATATACTAGTCCAAAAATACCTGCGGAAGTATATCTACTTGATACTTCGAAATGGAGCTTCGTACCAGAGGAAACTTTGAAATAGTCTGATATGTAATTATCCCCTACCGAATCTAATTTGGATGTAGATTGTAAAGTACGATAATGACCACTGCCATTGTATACCACATTTTCCCAGCTTTTCTGTTGGTATACCTGAAGGTTTTTTTTTAATTCTTCCACTTCCTTAAAATTTCCATCTATCCCTTGCGCAATGACTCCCCACTTTTGTTCGGAGTCTTTTGCTATATCAAATATCTTTTCCATAATATCATTCGTTTTTAATTAATGTTTCATTTGAAATTAAAGTTGAGTTGCTTAACATTGTCAAGTAACTGGAGATAACAAGGTTTATCTTTTGAGGAGATTTGACTACCTTTCCCGTAATCTCGTAAACGCCATTATCACCATATATGGATATGTCGCTGATAGCATTGCACGACACCTCCATTAGCTTATCAGAGGTATTTGGCAACGTTACAGTGATGGTAACCATGCTATCTACAGAGATATATTCTCCGGGATTAACAGAATAGGAAATGGAAGAATAAGGTAGATTACTCTTCACTATCGGTCTGAACTCCACCATATCCGGATACAGCGTACCCAGCTTATGCTTCTTCAACTGGCGCTCTATCAAGAACTCGGACATACTATAAGGGAAGGACATGAGAGAGTAGATAGCTCCGTTGAAGAAACGAGAATCATTATCTCGAATCGTGCCTAACCACATATCAGTTCCATCTTCTGCTGCACCTGCTGTTATAGATTGCCCGCAATAAGAGTATTTAGATAAATAAGATATACTTCTAGTAGAAATAAAATTTAGACCAGAAGTAGCTTGACCAAAACTATAAACGCTATTTCCGGCAGTTTCCACAAATGCCCCCGGATTATTCTTTGACGATATAGCTCCAATATTAGCAAATATTTCTCTATCGGTTACTACCGTATAATCCTTGTAAACAGGCATCCCTGTCACCTTACCGAAGTCATTGATACCGTCAAGCAATATTCCTCCTTTACAACTAGGAATAATACTATATTTTATAGAACCTTTAGTTGACTTAGGAAAATACCATTCTGATAGAACAATATTTTCTGCATTTTCGGGAAGTTCTGTATATCTATCTTTAGTATACATTTCTAACTTATGGTAACCTTTTCCAACTGGTTCATTTATAGGAATGATATACTTTACTCCATCTACTTCATATTTACATTCGTGTACTAAGAAATTATTATCTTGATAAAGATAAACATTTATAGCATCATATACCTTATCTAAATCAGAATCTCTTCTTATTCTACTTACCCAATAACCATTTGTAGTAGATTCTACAATTCTAGTAAATTCATCTATTTGTGTTATTATTGAAGTTGAAGAAGATTCAGAAGTCCAATCTTTAAACGTTTCATAAGGTTTGGCTGCAACACCACTACCACCTTTCCAAGCTAGATTATACATTTGTATATCTCGACCATTACCACTATAATCAATTAACTTATCATTAAAATCAGCATGATTATCATTAGTAATACCTTGCTTAGCTATATTACAAAGTATATCAGGTCTAAGTGTTCTATCCAAGTTGAAGTAGGCGATTACCTGGTTGATTTGGTCAGTGGTTAGTACCTTGTTGGCGATGATTGTCCAGTACCAAGCAATAGAACATAGCTCTAAAGGATTTGAATTATTATTGTAATAATAACCTTCTACGGAAAATGGAGCAACGATACCGTCTAAATTACCTTCTGCTGTACAATCATTCTTGTTCCCTAAAATATTGTTTATGGTTGTTACTCCATTTTTGTATGTATAACCAAATATACCACTCTTTCCTATTTTAGAAATTGAGTTTCTAATGCTTCTCGTGTCTCTTCTTATTTGATTAATTCTACATATTTCAGGTGCATTTGATTCTCCTTTTATAAAATGAGCCATACTCACCACCGTAATCTCGTTACTACCTCCCAGCATCTCCTGTACGGTCTTGGTGGAAGTAATCAGGTCGTCGATTCCGTCGGTTACGAATGCGCCTTCGAAAGAGGGGATTTGCTCGATAATAGAAGTACCTTCTATTTGATAAAATCCAAACCAAGCATTTACTCCTGTATACTTAGAAAAGTAAGAAGCTGGTATAGTATATATACCACTTTCTGAATATACTATATATGTAGTTGTGCCATCTTCTTTAATATAGTTATATTGTAATTTACTCTGTTGTCCTAACGTTATATTAACCTTAAAGGATGGTACATCTTCTTTCTTATTAACCGTATTAAAATATAAAAAACGACCTGTGATACTATTTTGAACTTTATCAGAAGAAGCAATAACTCCGTTTGTTTGTATCCATGAAGTAAAATCCTCTTCATATTTTCCAAACCCACTATTAAGCTTGAAAGATGCGTTACTAATCACAAACGGATTGTCAGGGTCCACCAAGTTCTTAACTATAGCCCTGTCCGGGTCGTCGTTGCTCTTACCGTAGCAGATGCACACAGCTTTTAAGGAGGCTAAGACTTCCGGGTCGATGTAAGGACGGTCGGACGAAGCACGAGAAGGCTTACCGATTCGGTTCAATCCGATCCGGTTAAGCCCTATTGTGTTTAATGAGACTTTATTAAGCATCATTCAGCCTCCGTTAGAATTCCACTTGTTACTCCACTTCCACTTTCAATGCGGATAGTTTTTGGATAAACTAAGGCTGAGAAGTCATAGTCAAATATAATTCCCGAATTATACGGAACGGTATTGGGTACCGATACCACATCAAATCCCCTCTCTGTGGCAGTCCGACCGTCAACAGCTTCCGTATATTCACCGTTCTTTTGATAGATTTCAAGACCACCACCGGATATACGTTCCAAGTGGATATTAAAGTCCGCATTTACCACTACTTCCGCCACATATTTCTTGGTATCCTCATTTTTTACAAAGTTCAAATCTGCCATGATTGTTCCTCCTATTGATTAAAGTTTATAATAAAGCCCATCCGGCTTCTATGTCAGCCATGACAGCCGGGGCATCATTCTCTACCTGTGAGATTGCGGCAGCAAAAGCACACATGGTTGCTTTGTCGTTGATGTCCGGAACGTATGTGTTCGGGACTTGCATTTCGCTACATACACGGCTGATATATCCGGCTGTATTGTTCTCGTTCTTCGGTGCCCACCGCTTGATGAAGTCAGCAATCGTCTGACAGCCGTGTCTCTTACGGTAGTTCTGCAAAGTGCGGATAAGGGCACGGTAGCCCCATTTCATTTCTGTAAACTGGAAGAACGATTTGTCCTCCTGCTTTTCTCTCAATCCCTGCCATTTATCTTTTGTGATCCGGATATTGCCCGGATTATTATTTCTCAAACCTCTTGGTAAACTCATGCTTATTTCCTCCTATAATATCAATGTTAATACTCCCAACGCCAGACCTACACAATCACAGATGATGTCTTTAATTGAAAACTCTGTTTTCTTGAAGTATTTGTCGTATACTTCCTTCAGGACGAAGATCACGACGGTTATAATGATTGCCAACCACAGTGGCGTATATTTCGATAGCCACATTACCAAGTTTTGGCAGACTATAATGTGTGCCATGCCGTCTATTCCGATCTTGGATAGAAGTTTGCTGGCTAATGAGCTGATTTTATTTATTTGATTCATGTATTTCCTCTTTTTCGATTATATCCTTCACATCTTCCTTATCAACCTTAAACACCTTCTTACCAAACACGCCCAAAGCCCCGATAAGATTGATGTTAATCCCCTTTGGCTTCAGTATATTCCCAACTATCGAGCATCCCTCTATGAAGCATACCAATAAGCAGGAATACACATCTATAGGATATTCATTGTGACTTGCTACGCTAATCATGCATACCATGCAGACGAAAGCGAAGTAAGTGACCATCTTCCCCATAGTGGCACGGATTGCACGTGAGAATCTGACCTTTTCACCCATTAGTATACTTTTTCTTACTCCGAATAGGAGATCACAGAGGATTACAGCACACGTGACAATCAGCCACGGGATCATGTTCTGCAATGATTCGGCAACAAATGCGGTAGCTATTGCGGCAAATCCTCCGGTTGTGGTGTGTACTATTGCTTCTTTCATACGATACAGGTTAGATAAACGGTTAACAACGAAATTACCTCGATCCAGAACATCGGCTTTCTTTTTATGAAGTCGGAGATGAAATTGCCTGTCCAGTGCTTCTTCATGGAGATAACCATGTAAGCGATGAATCCAGCCCATAATAAAAGCCAATACCAACTATTGCAACCTACCCATATCTGGGAGAAGATCAAAGACATGGCAGCGCCGATACAGTGAGGAACTTTTTGTTCTGTTCGAAAATTAGGAGATACCCCCAATACAATCATCCCGACAACCGAAAGGAATACAAGAAACTGGCTGTTTTCCGTACTTGCTTCAAATGCTGCCGGAAGAAGCAATGCACCGGAGCCGATCATGCACAAACCGAACCAAAACTTATGCGTCAGGGCATAGTAGGTGTCACTGATAGAGTAAGGAATTTCCTCCATCTTTTTAATCATTGCAAAGACGTAGCCGGCAATGAGGATGAACGACATTAATACTAGTAGAATCATAGCTTTATTTGTTTATAGTTTATATAATTATTCTTCTTGTGATAGAGCATTGATAACCGACAAACGATCAATAGCCCGAACAAAAAGATTTGCATATTTCTTTAATGAATCAGCCTGTTTGGGAGTCAATTCCACCTCTCCATTTTTATACATTTCTCTTGCAAGTTCAAGCTCTCCAATATCGCCCGTATTTTGATAAATTGCATTGGCGAATTTCTGTGATACATCGATGGTACTCTTATTCCCTTCGAGATCGGTTAATTCTATTTTTCGAAAGTCTATTTTCATATAGGATATAAATTATTAACTCCAGAATAAGTATCAGCTGTTATAAACGCTTTAGCACTCCATGCATCCATTGTTATTGTTGTAGACAATCTATTATTTGTTACTACCCTCTTTGCGTATTCTGAAAAGTTAACAATAACTAGCATCTTATACATAGGAGAATCGCATATACGCAATACATACTGTCCGTCACCCTGCATGACTACACAATCAATAGGTTGTCCCGGTTGTGGATATTTATGGTTCCATAAGTCTGTACCATTGCCGTATATATGAGCATACATATCAGCATTTGTATTCCACAGCATTGTAAGTGTAGTCATTTGATAATGTCCGAATTGCCCTCTACACCATAAATCAGAAGCGTAAAATCTCCATGAGCGACTCTCATCGTAGTTATACCCTTGTTGATATAAATCACCTCCAAGCCATGTACTTGCGAAATCTAAACTTAAGGATGCTCCTGGTTTTACACCTGGATTATTGGGGTCGGTAGGAGGTATACTAAAAGTTATTGAGCCGGCTATATCACCATTTTCATAATTTGCTGTTAGTTTCTTAAATGACCCAATCGCACCTTTAAGGTAGGTTACTTGAAGAGTATCAACATCAATAAACTCTGTCTTTATCTTTCCCGCCTCTATGAATGTCTTTCCGCCTACTGTTATTCCCCCGGTTTCAGGTAGGGCTATTTGACCTCCTTTTGTCAATTCAACGGTTGTTACATTATGCTTGATTGCTCCGCCCGTAATCATCCAGCCCTCTGTTTTCTCAAGGTTCCCCACGAATATCCCAGAAGTTCCTAATACATCAATCGTCGCATTTTGAGCAAGAAGGACGTTTGTTGCTATGTTCTCGAACTCGCTGAACTCTTCCCACTTCGTTGAGTCAAAAGAAGTTGTAGACGTATGCGTGATCTTACAAAGTTTGTTCTGACCGTCATAGATTACTGTATCAATGAATGTCTCATTGTTATAATACTCGGTATTGGCTTTCCATACCCCACGAGGACGGAGCATTGCACCGGGTAACCCTGTTTTTCCTTGGCTTCCAGTGATGCAAGCCGGATCGCTTTCCCATGTCGAACCATTCGTATAAGTTACCTTTGTTTTAGTCCATAGGTACTTACCATCCTCCCATTTGGGAGACGTTGTAGACCACGCTCCGCCTTCTAATGATGAAGAAGAGGTTGACAGGTAAAACAAAACATCAACGGCACTTATCCCTACGCCATCGTTTCCGCTTGGTCCCTTTCCACCTGTTACACATACCGGATCTGTCTCTGTATATGTATTGTTAGTGTAGGTGATAACTACACGTGTCCAGATGTATTTGCCATCCTGCCATGCCGGAACAGAAGTCTGCCACGATCCACCGGTAGGCGTGCTGTATGATGTAGACAGGTAATATTGTTCGGCAACACTCTTGACTCCGATCCCAGTTTCACCCGTGGAACCGGTAGAGCAGATAGGGTTAGTGGTTGTTGATGTGCTGTCTGTATATGTTATTACTGATCTAGTCCAAATATATTTCCCATTTTCCCATGTCGGAGGCGTTGTGCTCCATGAACCACCAACCAAAGAATTAGAAGAAGTAGACAGATAATACTCTTCGACAATGCTTGATATTCCCCTACCATCATCCCCTGTATTACCTTTACCTCCGGTGATACAAGCGGGATTGGTTTCAATAGATGAACCGTCTGTATATACCACTTTGGTTTTGCTCCAAATGTATTTCCCATCTACCCAAGTTGGTGAGTTTGTAGACCATGAACCACCGGAAAGGGAGGTTGAAGAACTGGATAGGTAATAAAGGACATCAACGCTCTGTACGCCTTTACCGTCTTTTCCATCCTGTCCATCTTGCCCATCTTCCCCTTTAGAAATAACCTTCAACCAGTCAGTAGAAGAATCTGACGGCTCCTGCGTAGTCGTAGATTCAATGCAAATCCATGTGCTTCCGTTGTGGGTTACTTCGTCATAATACCAATACGTTCCGGATTTCCATTCACCCTTAAAAACCGGAACCGGTACTTCCGTCACACCGTCATTTGAAATCTGCTTGATCGTACCGGTCATGTAGATTCTGTTTAGATATGCACTATGTCCGGTCATATCCATTCCAAACAGTTTCAGGTTAGACAGGTCTCCCAACTGCATGGCAATCATATCCTTTGTGATCTCCCAGTTGTTTACACCCTTAAGGAAACGGATATAATTCTGCGTGGAATAGCTGGACTTCTGGCGTTCCGCATTGGTGAAGTTACCGTAGCAAACAAAGTGCATAGCCTTTTGAGGATGGTAAGTATATCCGCTGCGGAGAACGTATTTAAAAGAACCATTATCCAGCTTTTCGGTGATCCGGAAATAGGTTGTCTGAAAGCCTGTGTCATTGTTAAAGTTAGCCTTGCAAATATCATCCACTTCAACTGCTGTAACCTCGCCCGGTTCAAGCTTCAGGTAAACGATGCTGTTCTCTTCGTCCACTGATTCGATTATACCGCCTCCGGGTGCGTTCCATTCCTCACCCGTGATAACTGATACCCGGTTATATCGCAATTCCGGCACTTCAAGGAAATCACGTAGGCGCAACGACTTCGCATCTATATCACCGGCTGGGGTTATCAGCCAGCCAAGTAACTTTTCAGCATAATCAACAGAAGATATATTGCCGGAGAAGGCGGCATTATTGGCTGTAAGCTTATCAAGCACCTTTACAATATTGCTGCTCAATTCTGTTGCAGTTATCGTGTCCGTTACAATACCTTTGGTAACGTTAATGCCGTTCAGGAATGAAATAAGCCCTAGTGCTGTATCATCTTTCGTCTTACTTATAGCATAAGCTATAATCTCCTGAAGCACTCTTTTTGCAGAGAATACGTTTCTGTCAGACGGGATTGTCTTGTCATTAACCCCAATAACATATACACTGATTCCACCACCTCCGACAGCAGAGCCGGAATAGGTTTGTCCCTTGTAAGTAAGGGAATCAAGCTTGCTCTCTATCTCTCCGATACGAGAATATGAGGCAGTTTCACCGACTGTATAAATCGGATGATCGTAAGGAATATCCAGCGGCCACTCGAAACCGATTATTCTTGATTGTCTGCCTTCCGGGAAAAATGCCTTATTTATCAGGTTGACCTTATCACCGACTTCGTATGTACGGATATTACCTTTATTGTAGATGAAATCAGCATCCATCTCACAATCGTAGGTGGACGGGTCAATCATGGATTTCTTTACGTATTCCTTTGCCTTTTTGAGTAGATTCTGCTCTGCGTCCGGCAACATCTGTTCGGAGATGTATGCGGTATCAAAGCCGTAAAGGATATATGTGTCTGCGGGGACTTCTTCACCGTCCTCCATGTGTGCGGTTTGCGGATAAAGAACATCATCCGGAAGAAAGCGACCGTAATCCTCATTGCGGACAATTTCGAAGGTTGTTCCGGTGTTATCGCTTTCTACAATATTGATAGCAAAGTCCATCCCGGCAAGCTTGCCAGTTTGGAATATCATGTGAAGTTCCTCACCATCCAGCCTAAAATCTTCTGTAAAGTTCTTCAGTCCCGTATCTTTGAAATTATAGATCCGATATTCCTTATCGTTATCGTCTACCTTGTCATCGTGGCTGACACTGGATATTGTGCCCTTGTATTGGGGATATTCATCCTCAAATATAACGATCTCTTCGATTGCTTCCTCTTCTGGCATTTCCACGTTATCCGGATCATTATAGCGTTCATCTCCGATATTGATACGTTCACCGGTCGGGCTGTATTTATAAGCATCTACATAAGAAATACCCTCCGGGAGCATAAGACGTTTCTGAACAACTCCGTTAAGGGTCATTTCCTTGTCATCCTTACTGAAGTAGTTATCGGGGACTTTACCGCTTATGATGTTGTTAATGGTGTACCGATTACCTAAAGAGGCGGTTACACCTTCCGGTAACTGGATAATGTTTGCTGCGTCACCGGTTAAAAGGTCGGGATTGTAAACAGCAGCAAAAGTCTGTCCGGCATTTGCACCGGAAAGGAATGTTACGGAAGTCGTTGCAGAAGAACCGCCATACACGTTAATATCGTATGTTACATACGCCTGAAAAGTCGATAACAGCTCGGAAGAAGCTGGAGCTGGTACGTGAACGTATACCCTTACTTTTAAATCAGAACTGTTTTTGTCGATAACCAACGTGTTGGGAACCTGTATTTTAGACACAATCTCATATTGTTGATTTTGGGCTAATGAAACGGTCTGATTGCCAATAATTACCTCTTTTGATTCCCCGGAAATATTATAGATATATGACGCCTTCAATATATAATCTCCTGCCGGGAGAAAAGCACGGTTCCCTATTTGTGGGACGGCTGTTGATATATTGATTGAAATTCCTTCTGAAACAATTTTATAAGAACCACCTTTGGCTGATGAAGTTAAAGCTTTATCAAGTGTCCATTCTGTATAAGAAGGAGTAAAAGGTCCGCTGCCTTCGTTGCTACTAGCAGCGTAGTTTTCCTTATATGTAACTCGTGACGGAAAGTAGTTTATTTTGAGCGGTCTTGACGTATCGGATATATTACGTCCATTAGCCTCTTTTACGTCGAATATCAATTCCTTCCGGTAGCTGGAAGGAATGTTGCGGGTGGAACCGAAAGCGTAGATACGGGTCGCATAAGTGGTCTGGCTGTCGCTGCGTGTCATGCTGTTGACATTCACATTTTCTGTGTCTGTCAAATCACCGGCTTTGAAATCAACGGGTGAGCTGTATTCACAACGTCCGAAGCAAATCTTATGATTTTCTATCCACCATTCACACTCCCAAGTCTCCGCCATCTGTGTGAGAGCGTCGATCAGATTTACGTTATCGTAGGAAACGAGCTTGGAAGTGTTTTCTACTGTACTATCAATGTCCCAAGTAAAATCCAGATCCCTGAATTTGTATCCAAGAGCTTTCAGGTTATCCAGAAAAACATCTAAATGCGTGTCAAGGGTAGCGGTAAGATTCCATGCGGCTTCGCGTCCGGTGGTTTCCGGTGTATAGAAAAACTTCTTGTTCTTCCATTTCCAGTAATAAGCATCAAGGCGTAATTCGTAGTCGTATGCACCGGTATTGGAGTTGTAGGTAGGCTTATACAGGTCTACCAGCTCAAATATACCTAATTCATTGTCCACGTAGTCTCCTAGTTTGAAATAAACCGGATTAGAAAGACTAAATAGCAAAGTGATATAATCTTCTTGCATCAAAAGGAAGCGTCTCTTCGAACCCTCATTGATAGGAGTCGAAAAGCGAATGTTGCCGGATATGTCTTTGATATATACTAATTCTGCCATATCACAAAGTTCGCAGATAGAAACGTCAAAACATAAAATCCGGCAATCCTATAAACCACAATTTGCCTATTGTGGTAATTTTACTCTCTATTACCCGGATTTGGCTCGTTAAGCTTTATCGAAATCTTTGAAAACGTCCTTGCCGTATTGAAACCGAAAGGCTGTGAACGGGTGTAATATAGATGGTAAACCTCCTCCCCTAAGGCGGGAACCTTGACAGTAAATTCCCCTTTTGTAATCTCATTCAGAAATGCCTTATACTTGGTGATGTAATCAGATGGAGAACTCCCTTGTAGGGTAAAGGTTAGTGTTAGATCCCGTTCGTCAATCTTCCGATTGGCTATAATTATTTTCTTCCCGTCCTGTAAACGGGATTTATTCTCTATAACTTCTTTCATTGGAAGCGGAGCATAGATAGCTTCAATGAACCCGTCTCCCATTCTCACGCCCCACGTTGCGAAAGTGTCTTTATTGTTAATTAATAAGTCGGACATATATTATAATTTTTAGACGATAAATCTACAATATTCTGTTTTACTAGTTTCACATAATCCTAAATAAAAACTGACTTTTAGGCAAATGTCGTAAAATACTAGTTGAAACAGCCCTAATGTATAAGCAAAAATCCCACACTTTATAGAATGTGGGAAATTAACTGTTTTGCTAAGAGTTAAATATCTCATATTGCATTGAAATATATCTATAAAAGTTTGTTTAATTACCAAATGGTTATTATCTTTGTAACGTCATAAGAATCGCGATCTTTATATGACTGATGAAGAAGAGCTAAAGGCTCGAATTGAAGCTGCGGAACAAGACCTTAGCTTCTTTTCCCTCAACTGGGATGCACTAAGGGAAACTGAATGGATTTCAGACGAGGAGCTTGAAGAAGGAATCAATGATGCGCTAGACGATTTGATTGATGCCAAAAACAAGCTGAAGGAAAAAGGTAGTCCCCCATAGGGGGCTGCCATTTTCTCTTTAACTTATAAAAATAATGCGTATGGATGCAAAAGAGGAACTTAAAAAGTGGAAAGATGATTTTGCAAGGGCTAAGACCGAACAAGCAAAATTAGAGCACAAAAAGCGTTTTAATGCGTATGTAAACTCTTTATCACCTTCTGATAAAAAGGAGTTCTTGAATGAGTTTAAAAAAAGTGCAGAGCAGGCTATAGATGAAGCAAAAAAACTGGCTAAGATTGTGGAAAGAAAGAAAAAACTAGATAAAGTGTTGGATTTTGCTTCAATGTCTTATATAGCAGAACATTATTTTGGCAAGTCCCGCCAATGGTTATATCAGCGGATAAACGGGAATCTGATAAATGGTAGGCCTGCCGATTTTACCCAAGAAGAACTTAAAACATTATCATTGGCTTTATCTGAACTTGGAGATGTCATGAAAAAGGCTTCATTGTCAATTATATAATAGTTGCAATAGGCGGATAATGCTCCGCCTATTGCTTTATCTCTTTGACAGTCCGTTAGTATTCCGTTTAACTTCAGCAATATCTGTCTCAATATTCTTCAATGACTTGTTCATGCTTGTTGTATCATCATGAATACCTGTCAACTCTTCATAAGACAGCCTTAACAAATCACGTGTCTCACTAGCAATATCCTTTATCCCTGTGGTATTGGCAATAATAGGCAGCATATCCGCTCTCAATTCAAGAATAGACATCGTTTGTAGCTGATTCTGATTCTTGATTTCTTCTCCGGCAATTTGTAAAGCAGTGAAACGCCCGTTAAGTCCGTCGATTGAATCCTGTGACGCAGTGGCAAAGCCTTTCTTTGAGGCTTCTTGGGGTGAAGAGGAAGAACCACCAACAATGGCATCAATATTCTTTGCTTCTTCTGTAGCAGCTCTTATAATATCATTCCAATCTTTTCTAAGGTCGCTTATCTCTTCTGCTGTTAGATCAAGCTTTCCGTTTTCGTCACTATCAGCCAAAAGGGTATATTTTTTATAAAATTCTTGTGCTTTACCTCTTAGTTGATCTATTACAAACGACTGCAATAAGGCGTTGCGCATTATCTCTTCAAAATCTTCTCCAAAATCTGCGATTCCTCTTTTTCCTCCTTTTAGTCCTTCCAGTATTGCTTCTTCGATACCTTTTGAAGTGGTTTGAAATAAATCCTCATTTAAAGTCTCTTCTAGTTCCTTAGCCTTATCGTTAAACTCTACAAATTTGTCAATAGCTTGTTGCATCCACTCCGGTAACTTAGACCAGATGTCAGCATTGCTTTTCATCGCCCAAATCGCTTCTTCAGATATAAGTTTATTTTCTAAATCATATCCTCCATTAGCTTGTATGAAATCAAAAATTTCTTTAGCTTGCGGACCTCCAAAGGCGTATTCGGTCATAGCGTGAGAAAATTTACCATAATTGAAAAGTTGTGCAAGTCCGAAAGTTGTATAATCAACATCACCAACAGGCATAGATTTAACTATGTCTTTGTATGCCTTCTCTCTGGCTTTTTCAAGTGTTGTTAATGATTGGGTAGCTGTTGCAAAATAATCATTTCCTGCGGCTTCTTTGAGCAACTCCAGATAACGTTCTACTTGATAATTGATAGAATCCCAATATCCTTCCTGTCTACGTTGATATTCAATATTTCTTTCTTGTTCTGCTTTTGTAGAATCAAAGGCATTCATTACAGTACCCACTAACGTAGTTATGATCCCAACAATTCCGCTAATGCCTTTCACTGTGTCACCGGCGGACTTTTCACCAGTTTTGCCGAATACTTCAAATGCTGTGATGCCGTCATTTATAATATCTACCGCTTTTTGGATGCCTTCTCCCAGTTCATCGGAAAAAGTAGTTCCAAGAGAAGATAGAGAAGCCCCTAATGTTGAAATATTACTCTTTATAGATTCGCTAGCTTGTTCCACATTACTCCATGAAGTAAAGGCTCCCTGTTTATCCCCTTTCTTTATTGCTTTCTGATACTTTTCATATTCTTCTTTCAATGTCTTGAAAGGGTTGCGAGCTACAAGGTTTTGGCGAGCACTATTAATGGTATCCATCATAGCTTTCATATCTGTAGCTGACAAGTTTGTAGACTTGACAAGTTGTTCAGCATCAGATAATAATTTTTCAAGTGTATCTGTAGGTAATGCATCAACGTCTCCCATTAACATTTTCCAAATGCCAGAATCTTCGATTTCGCTTTTTGAGATAGAATCTATAGTTTTCTTACGCTGTTTTTCTAGTTCTTTTAATGCATCTTCATATTGTTTCTTTTCAGAATCGCTTTTAGCTTTTACTAATCCGTCCCTAAGTTTCTTTTCATCGTCTTGATACTGCTTCTCTATAGCTATGCGTTGAGCTGAATAATCACGATATTTATCTAGTATAGAATTTAATTCCTTACTTACATCGGCTATATCTTTCTCTCTTTTATTTTCAGCATTAGTATAACGAGCGGAAATTTCAACAGACTGCTCCGAAGTCAACTTTCCACCCTGTCTTTCACTCAAATCTTTTTCTTGCTTTTTGATGGCGTCAAGTTCCTTTTGATAATCAAGATCAATCTGTTTCAGCTTTTTCTCTGTGCCCTCTTCCATAAGGTCGATTTCAGCCTGCTGATTTTGGCGACGGAGAGACAAAAGATCTTCGTTTAGTTTCTCCTGCTCTTTCTTTCGTTTTTCAGCCTCTTTTTCGGCCATCTTCTGTTCTTTAGAGGAATCCCCATAAACTTTTAACTGTTTTTCTGCTTCAGCCTTATCTTTTACAGCCTTCTTATATGAATCCACAACAGCCCTATCTATACCCAACCCATAAAGATCTTTTTTTGAATTTTTCGATGCTTCATCCAAAACTTTTTTTTGTTCAGATGTTATTTGTTTCAATGCATCATCAGCTATCTCAACCTGTTGTTTCCAATAATCATAGGTTCCTTCTTTAGGTTGAGGGAATAAATCTAAAGTTTTTATGTGATTTGAAATAACAGTAATGTTTTTATCATAGTCATTTACATTATTAACAAGATCATTGTATATTTTCTTCTGGTCTTCAACATTTTTACGAGCTTGAATTATCTTGTCTTTTGCTTCAAGTTTGGCTGTAGCCGTTCCAAATCCTTCATTTGCTTTTTTATTGTATTCTGCCGTAACTCTTTCTAATTCCTGTTCAGCTTTAGCAATTGTTAATTTTTGATTTAGTCGTTTCATTTCTTCTTTTTCTCTTTGAACCGACAGTTCCGCAATTCTATCAGCATAAGCCCTTGCTACAGCATTAGCGTAAATTTCCTTACTTAATGCCCTATAGGCATTTTCTAACTTACGCAAATCCACATTCTCACCATCTAATATATCACTATGAGTCTTATAATTTTTAACCCACTCACGAACAGCCGCATTCCTCTCTGTAGTGGAAAGAGTTACATTTTTTAATTTGTTATACAGAATATCAAGTTGAGTTTGCTCTTTGGCTATGCTAGACCATGCGGACTTTCTAGCCAATGCCATTTCTTGTTCGGCTGAAAGCAAATCAAGGGTGACATCTCTTGCTTTTCCTAAACTTCCAATCCATTTAATTACATCTTTCCCGTATACAGAAAGCAAAGTCAGCCCAACAACAAGAGCGGTCTGCCAACTTAAAATAGATCTTGTAAGCTGTTGCCATACGGGAGCAACAGCCTTGACATCTTTATTTCCTGCTTTTAATTCTGCCTTGAAATTTGCATATTCTTTTCTAGCTTTTGCTATTTCATCAACTAATATCGGAAGGTTATTTGATATTGCAAGAAAAAAAGTATTTGCACTTACAGCTAGTGAAGGAAGTTCACGGGCTACCTGTTGCACTGAATTACCGAGTCCATTCCATGCACTTGCATAATTACCTACATTTCTCTGAAATCTTCCAGAAGCTTGCTCTGCTGCATTTAATTCCTTTTGAACGTTCGATATTTGGGTTAGCAATGCTTTTCCGGCATCTCCTCCCCTTCTTACCCGTCCAAGATCATCGTAATCCTTTATCAAAAGAATTAATTGCTTTCTTAATGCCGTAATACTACCTTCTTCTGCATTACTTTGAATTATCTGATCTTTTTGTGCTTTAATCGTTTTTCTGACAGCTTCTTCCTCTACCAGCCTTTGAGCAGCTAATTGTTGAATCTGGCGAATTTTTGCTGTACCAGTATCTCCTACTTTCTCTTCATCAGAAAGCGCACTAAAATCTTTCTTTAATTGCTTTATCTGCCTATCTGCCTCCTTAACTGATTCTGTATTGGCGATAATCCATTTATTAGTAGACTGCAAAGCAGAAGTTTCTTCTTTTACTCTTTTAACCGTACTACTAGAAGAATCAATATCGTATTTTATCTTCTGTAATTTTGCATAGCTATCTTTATATTCAGATAGTTTCTTTGTTGCTCTATCTATTTCACTTTCTAACTGTTTTATTGCCGCATCGCTATTGGGTACACTTGCAATCTCAATAAGAGATTTTTTTAATTTATCTATTTCCTTACGCAGTTTGACAATCTTTTCAAGGTCAATATCTGCATTAAATTTCATTCCTGCCATGTGACTTTTACGTTATCGTTACCAAATGACTGTTTTAATTCTTTATCTAGGGTTAGGCTTGCCGAATCCAAAACATCAAACCCCTTACTAGATACAAAGCTTGCATACTCCATACCATCCGCCACAACAACACCGTCTTTAGGCTTACTTCCAAAGATCAGCATTGCCTCTGTCCTGTTCTTCGCCAGTGAATGTTCTCCATCGGCAGGGATATAGAGGTCTACAATCTTTCCATCCCTGACAATAGCAGCACCGGGAGCATTGCGAAGGTTCCAAGTATGGTTTTGATAGGTTTTCTTATTACTAACATTGCGTTCCTTCTGCATATAGACGGCTCTTTGAGCTGCTTCTTTCATCAATTCGGTAGCATTCTCATCTACTTCTTCGACGAATTCATCAAGACCGGACAAATCCACTGTTACTTTCATTATTCATCAAACTTAACTTTTCCTTTAAAGAAATCCTCATCCGATACTTCTGTTAGTACCTCCCCATCATATACGGTATGCAACTTATCTTTTTGCATAATAACCAAATTGCGATATGGTATTTTATAAACTACTTCATCATAAGAGAGATGAAGATTTTCCATGAACGACGCAATTTGTCCTAACATACAATCATTCCCTATAACTTCTGTTTTGCTGTCAGATTTGCTACGTTCTTTGCTAAATCCAACAGCATTGTAAAATTTTCTACAGAGATCAGGGAATAAGCTGCCGTAAGCCCATATAACACTTCTTCTAACATCCCATTTGACAACTCTTGTTCAAGGCTATCATTTCCTTCAATAAACCAAGAAAGTGCACGAGAAGCGACGGAAATGTCCTTTAACGAAGAAATGACGCCCGCAATATCCTTATTATCTTCCAGAACAGCGAGATAAGCCGAAGCACCGGCTATTTTATGGATAGTAGGCGGGTTTACACGGTACATTTTCCCATTTACAATTATAGGAATGAAATCTTTTCCTGTGATAGCTTCAGATACAAGTATGGCTGCTTTATTCATATTATTTCTTTTGTAGTTTTTCAATCTGCTTATATATAAGATTCGCACCTTCTATATCATGACACACGCAAGAGTGATTTGGATCAGAACATAATTTTATCAATAAGTCTCCAACAAATCTTTTATACTCATCTATCTGTCTTTGCATATTAGCAATTTCAGAAATATCTTTTCTTTTAAACAGCATAATACTTAAACTTTAAAAGGGAATGGTTAGAATAAAATCCTTCCATCCCCTCACCACTTTACAATATAGATAATGTCTCTGATGGTTGCGTCCCATCTTCTCCTGAAGAGTCATAGTTTACAGTACTCCCAGCGTTCACCCGCCTTGATCTAGCTGAATAACTATTTATAGAAGGCGATTCAGAAGAAGTAAGAGCTACCTTTTCATCAGTTCATGCAGCGTCCACCTTTTCACCATCGAACAGATAGTCGCTCTTAACACCAGTGCTAGGATTTTCCATAGCCACCGCTGTTACACCCAGACCGATATTCTTTTCTACCGCATTACCTTTTGCGATAACAGCAGCATTGGTAAATACAATGTAGTTGCCTGTTTTTGTCTGGCCTACGATTGCCTTATTTACAATTCCCGGAGTGTCAGAAGAAGCCCATCCTGCATCAGTATCAATCTTTTCACCACCTTCCAATTCAACCTTGTCATCAAAGGAGAAAACTCCCATAGTGAAAGCGATTGTTTTAGCTCCTTTTTGAGTAACATCACGATAGTAGATGCTACCATTCAACTCATTAATGTAGTCGGTATAGGTTGGATCATCCTCTGTATACGCCCAAGTATCTTGATGGGAGTTCTCAACTTCCGTGGCAGTTCCTAACCATGTCTTAAGAGAGGTTTTAGTGACAGCGGCAGTTATAACATCACCGTACCAAATCTTTTTAATTCCAATAAACGGTTTCATATCTTTTCAATTTACGTTTAAAGTTTCAAATAATAATTTCACATTCACATAGTAACAACATAATTCTTTGTCTTCTTCTATTCCGATACTTTCAGAAGAGTAACGATACCAGGAGCCGTCATATTGTCCGACAATGCCATCTTTGAACATTTCCCTTGCCTTCCTTTCAAGTTCATTCAAGCGAATCAAATTTGCCTTACCTGTCTTTGTTACAGGAACGCAAAGATTTACTTCAACATATCCTTTTTCCCAGTAAGCATCCGGTTGTTGAGTTTTGGGGTAGATTACAATTCTCTCGGTCTTTACTTCACCTTCAGGGATATTTCCCCGTTGATGCATTTCAGAGATTCCAAAAGACTTGCAATCTTTAAAAATAATATTCGCTATGTCAGTCGTTACAATCATACCCAAATATCGCATCTACCCTTAAACTCCTCCGAATAGCATTCGGCATTCTTCTTCACATCTCCCTCTCCTACAGTATTTCCTCCAGCATCCAAGCACCTGATATGAGATCCTAAAACAATCTTTTTACCCTCATAAACCACATGGTAATTATATACCCAGCGTTCACCATTGACAGAGACTTCTTTTTGTTGGGAGTTGTCATGGCAGAAGCAATCTGTTACATCTTGCCAAGATTCTCCACCGGTTCCCGGTATTGGTCGGTTATACTCGTCGTTTTCTTCCGGAGTAATAACCTGTATTTGCAATTTATGTGGAGCAGTTTCTAGCATATCACCAAAATGTTACTTTAGGTTTATCTGTGTTCAGTTCGTCCTTCAGTCCATACTTATTACATAAAAAAGAATAATAGGACTTTATACCAGAAATATCCCAAGAAAGAGACTTTGAATGACCGTTTTCTGATACCGATTTAGAAGTAGCTCTAAGCAATAAGGAGGGAATAAATCTTGCTATAGCAACAGAGATGGACTGCAAATTATCTTCAGTCATTTCCCCGTCAGGGTCAACCCCGGAAGAAAGATTAATCTCTACCAAGTCAGCCTCCGACAATGATATGCCGAAGGACTGAAACTTTTGCTTTATGTAGTCACTAATTATCATACTTACGCATTCATCGTGTCCAGGTCAAAAATTACAATCTTGTTTGGAGATGTAAATTCCGGAATCCATTCGGCTCCATATTCCATGAAGCGGCCTTCATCCGTACGTATGTTGGAAATATACATACCACCTTCTGAACGGGTGTAAGTCTTTCCCGGAACCGGATCGGTTATTTCATACGGAGTATGCCAGCGCATCTTTCCCTGTTTAGGAGTGGTAAACAAAGAAATACGGTTGTCTTTGAATACCTGTTTGAAAGTGCCGTCTGACAATTCCACCAAATCTTCGTTGATTACGATAGGCGGCAATCCCAATCCTCTAAAGATAGTGGTCGCCATCTCACTAGACATAAGTCCGGCAGACAGTTGGACTTCTTTAGAATCAAAGCTTTGTTTGTAAAATGTCCCGAAATCCTTTGATCCAATAATGCTATTGATAAAAGTCTTTCGGGACATTTCCATAGAAACGAACATGCCGAACTTAGTACGTAATTCAACGGTTTTCTCCATAAGATAACGAACAAAGTTCAGTTTGTCTGCAACTTGTGGAGTGATACGATGAACCGGAAGTTCCATTTCAAGCAATTCAATTCCTTGCGGATTATCGTCTACTTTTACGGATGCTTTACCATCAGAACGAAGATCACCGTCCACAATATCCATACGTTTGTGTGGAGCAAGCAATACTTGACGCATATCATCTACAATGTAGTTGATAATATCGTCCAGTGCGGCCCGTTGATCTGGTGTCTTCGCCTGATTGAACTTATTGATTAGTTCTTGAAGCATGTCGAGTCTATCGTTGTCCATCTGGTATCTATCCCCCATATAGGCAACTTCGCCATATCCGGAACCCAAAGATTTACGCTCTCTTAACGGCTTGTTAGAGTTACGGTCAATTACAGAACCGGCAACAACACCCGTTACTGTCCCCAAATATGTTTTGAACACACGGGATTTCGTTTCCTCAAAATCGAGGTGCTTTTTCCAAAAAATTTGATCCAGTCTTAGAGCCTGCACACGGTCGATAACCGCTTTCACCACTCCCGGATCATTCAGTAATGTTTGAATAGTCAAATACATAGTTCCTCCTTTCTTTAATAAGTGAACATGAATCTGTCACCCAAAGTCTCCTTATCCTTATCGGAGATAGGAACAATGAGTCTTGTCGGTCTGATCTCGTACGCTTGGCCTATAGCGGTAACAGTTGCACCCGCTTCTACTTTAGTCCATGCATAATTCAAAGCCGTAGCTGTCGCTTTTGCCGTTTTACCGGCTGCGGCAGTAGCTTCAAACAATACCGCATCCTTTTCTGCGGCAAGCGTTGGTGAAGCGGCCAGAGTAACGGTATCATATTCCGCATTACTTTTGTCGATAGCTTCAATTGTACCGCCATTTGTACCGTTGCCAATATGCATACCGACGTACGCAAGAGAATTTTTCTTGATCTTCAACGAAGTAGAACCGGTAGTGATCTTCTCGGCTACTTCAACATTCAAAACAGCTTTTGCCGTTCGTTTCACAAAATCAAGCACCAAAGGGGTAAGAGGCGGGATCTGCGCAACCCCTGTCAAATTAGAAATATCCAGATTGAAGCCACCGGAATATCTATAAACCGTTTCAAAACGGCACATTTCCGGCATTTGCTTCTCAATCGGATTTAAATCATACTTAAAACCTGCTGGCATAATTAATCCTGTTTAGAGTTTTTAATTTCTTCAGTTCCCTTGTTTATCAGGGTGGCAATGTCGTTTGAATTGTTCTGCTCATTGCTTCCCGATTCGGGAGTTCTCACATCTTGAAATCCTGCGTTGGCAAACGTCTGCTTTGCATCCTTGAAATAGTTATCCAAGTTTGCATCTTCGGGAATGCTCAACATAGGAACAAGGTTTTCGGGAATACCATACTCCTTCGCTTTTCCCATGATTTGCTCTTGGCGAGTGGCCTGCGCCTTCTCCGTTTCAAGTTGAGTGAGCTTGTCAGAAATAGGTTTAACGGCTGCATTCACTGCGTTCGCAATGATGGTCGCTATATCGTCTTTCTTTTCTCCCGGCTTCGGATTTGGGTTAGGATTGGAATTCTCGATTTTATTTTTCAATTCGTCCAATTGTTTCTGTAGACCCGATTTTTCGTTTCTAACAGTATCAATGTCTCCTTGAAAAGCCTTCAGAAGTCCTTCGACCCCACTAATAGCAGTTTCTATTTGACTTTCTTCAGTTACGGTTTTAGACAAGTAGTCAGCCACCCCGTCAAACGCTTTATCACCAAACCCAAAGGTTTTATACTTCGTTTTTAGTGCTACTAAGATTTTTTCTTTCATACTGTATGAATTAGTTTTTATTTTCAACAGCATAAAGTTACACTCAAAGAAGAAAGCTATAAAATAATTACATGAGGGATAAACCACAATTGGGCAATTGTGGGAAATTAGTTGTTTCACACCTTAAATAAATGCTATTCTTTGTGATATTTGCCGTTCTAATAGACAGAGAATACAAGGTAATGAAGTTAGTGCTATTGGTGAGAGAAAGGGTGATGCTGAAGCTGCTAATCTTATAAATATTGCTAAAAAGTGAGGTATTGGATGTTGTTTGATGTTGTTTTAACACTGTTGATGTTGCTGTTGTTGATAAAGTTACTACCTTTGTACCATCAAAGTAACGTAACTATGATACGTTACGAACAAAGATAGTAGTAATACTGTTGATGACAACAAACCTATTAATAAAGATTATGGCAATAGCAATTAAAAGTATCCCAACTTTAAAAGGAAATGATGCTAAAAGCTTTGTTAGAGCTGCAAGCAAAGCTGAAAGTAAGCGTGCTACTATTGATTATAGTAGACAGGCAAAAACTGCCCGTTCTATACTGGGAAAAGCCAAAATGTTATAAATTGACATTAAATCTATAGTTTGTGGGTTTTCTTCTTGATAAATGTACCTTTCAAGTATTAAATGAAACTACGCTAAAGGAATGTATTCCTTTTACATGTGGCAATAACGATTTAGACGAATTCTTTTCCAAAGAATGCTGTTTGTATTCCAAGCAATTATTAGGAAAAAGTTATTGTTTTAGACTTGATTCCGATCCTAGTATTATAGTTTGTGCCTTCACTTTATCAAATGATAGTATAAAAGTAAATATGCTGCCAAATGCAAGAAAGGGATTAGTGAGTAAGCATATTCCTAGAGAAAAACAAATGAGAAGATATCCGGCAGTTCTTATAGGAAGACTTGGAGTTAATTCCGACTTTCAAAGCATGCATATTGGTACCGAATTGATGGATTTTATCAAAGTTTGGTTTGTTGATCCATTAAATAAAACAGGATGCAGGTTTATAGTAGTAGACGCTTACAACGAAGAAACGCCTTTAAGTTATTATTATCGAAATGATTTTAAATTTCTATTTTCTACAGAAGAACAAGAGGGTAAAAATACAGGAATTCCAGAAGGAGAGAAGTTAAAAACAAGGCTTATGTATTTCGATCTTATACAGCTTTGTATTAAAGATAAAGCGGAGTAACCTCCGCTTTTCTTTTGCCCTCTTGCGAAGGGCGGGAATGAAATCCTATTTTATAATAACGGCTATTCCAGAAGCAACCCACGCCCTGTTCCTTGCGTTATAAGTCGTTTTAAAATCAATCAATCCATTCGCTCCCATTTTCTTTGCTTCGGATACTATTTTATCCATCATCCTTTTGCTAGATGGAGCATACTCATTATTCGTTTTTCCTGTATATCCTTCGTATGGGACAATTAGCCGTAGATTTTCGGCTGTTTCGCCTTTTCTCAACTTGCCAACAGTAAATACCACTTCTATATTAGATATTGGCTGGTAATTGAATCCTGTCACTGTAGGGCTAATGGTGAAACCATCTTTGGTGTATTCTCTGTAGTCAACGACATATACAGATTCGGTATACATGTCTCTAGTGCATCCAGATAGAGCCAATATTATTATGATCGGATATAGGATATTTTTCATGATTCTATTGTGTTATAATGAGTATCAAAAGATATCCAAAAGTTTTTTCACACTAAACTTATCTATAAGAAACTTATCTAAAGACTCTGATCCTTCCCTAGAAAAAGAGTTCTTAAATTTATTATCTTTTATGTATTTATTATCTATAATTGATGAACGATTTCCTGTATTTCCCCACCCATCGATCATTATTCCATCTCCTTTTGTAAATTGTATATCCAAGATTGTAACTCTGTATTTTTTATCTTTTAAATCTATGATGACTTTATATGCTAAGTCATCATCAAATATTGTATTTCCAATTTTGCTACCTTTATATTTGTTGAAATCAATTTTGTTACCAGAAGAGCTTCCGATTATCCTAGATTCAGTTTGTTCGGCTATGCTTATATTCCCAAATATTTTAAAGTAATCAATTACTTCTTGAGTTGAAAAAGAGGTTTCATATACCTTCTGCCATATAATTCTATCATTAAATATTTTAAAGTTTAAGAATGTATCTTGAGAGTATACAGACGTAGCCAGGTTTACTAAAAGTAATAATAAAAACTTCTTCATATTTTGTGTGTATTATGGTTGTACGGAGGCAAATTAACATACAAATGCACACAAATGCAAATATTTCCTTACCTTTCTTTGGTTTTAGGTGATTTTTCTAGCATTAAATAAAAAGCCCCGCTAAATAGCGGGATGAATAACTATTTAAAGAAATCGTTAGCTTTGTCAAATGTTTCAAACATAGTAAAGTCTATATATTCTTCAGGCTTACTAAATCTGTTCTTATATATTGCTTCCAATTTTTTATATCCTTTATCATAATGACTTTTTTCTTGCTGATATTGGGAGTATTCATAAGCTAACACTTCCCTGTATATTTTATACACATCTGAAATGAACTCCCTTTTTACCATTTCTTTTGCCTTCTCTTTATTCCCTATGGCAAATTCGATTTTCGCAGGAGATATCCCTTCTAATGATATGGGAAGAGATGATTTTATCTTCTTCACATCATTGGTCATTCCCCATAACTTGAAAAACAGAATAATTTGTAATATTCCGAATACGATGATTACGATAGATACAAATAGTGTCATTCCTTCCATGATTTACAATTTAGTTAATGCTTTTATTTAAAGAATATATTGTCATTATAATAGTTGGAGTTGTCATATTATCAATCCATATTTTATCCCACATACGAGAGAATACATGGGCATCAACATGCTGATAATCTATTTTCTCAACTTTACCATATCCGCTACTATCTAATCCCAAACAATCAGCACAAAAATTTATGAATTCCACAAGTTCTTTGGTTAAAAGGTTGCTTCTCCCTTTAAATATGACATTTAACTCATTTTCTGCGACTTCTAATATTTCAGCTTCATAGAAAATTCCAAGTTCTAGCTTTTTTAAGCGTAGCGTATAATGTTTTACTTCATTTCCATACGAGCTTGTTTCTGTATGAGAGTATACTGGATTATATTGAAAAAGATTATTTATATCAATCGAAAAGAAATCCTTTATATCTCTTTTAGGAGGTATATCCTGTTTACCTTTAAATAAATTGAATAATCTCATGCTATGTGTGTTTTATGTTATACAATACGCAAACGTACAAAAATCAAAAATAAAATACAAGTTTTACAATACCTTTCTGACTTCAATACATGAAAATTTCCGTATATATTTAATACGGCAACTAGGTAATTTGAAAAAGAGGGATTATAAATGAAGAAAAGCCAGATTTCTCCGGCCTTACTTCCTATTCCCGATCAAGTATCCAAATGAAGCTATTGTTTTTCTCGATCTCTCCATTAGCAACCATTTCATCTAATACATTGAAAAACATAGTTTCACTTTTGCACTTGCAATTTATCGTGGCTATCCTACATGTTTTACATTTTTGTAGATAATTTAAAATGTATGATCGAATCTCAATTTCTGTTTCTAACATAAATACCTCCTTTTTATTTGGTTTATAGTTTTTCCGCTAACTTTTTAATATCCTCCTTACTCGAAACCTTGTGGATAGTTCCATCTAATTCGATGTAGCCATTTATATTGGTCGGTTCCTCGAATAGTTCAGTAATTCTCACGTTTAGGGCACTGGCTATCTTTTCCAATGTATCTTTAGTAGGATTACCATTGATTGCTTTAGATAAACCCACAGCCGATAACCCTATTCTTTCCGCTAACTCTTTTTGAGTTATTCCTGCTTGCTTGCAGATATCCAATATTCGTAACTTCATAATTATACTTATAGTTTATTGCTTGCAAATATACAAAATTATAGCATTAGTTATTATTCTTTGCTTGAAAACATACTTCGAGTATATCAAATTAGCATTTATTAACTTTATAAGGTTTGTTTGTATTATAATCATAGTTATATTTGCATCGTAATAATAAAACTAAATGTTTAACGGATAGCATACATACGATTATGAAACGTTACAACTTATCCCAAATAATGAAATCCGCTTGGCGCTCTTACAAACGTGCCGGCAACGAAAGAACGTTCTCCGAATGTCTGAAATCAGCTTGGAGCCTTGCGAAATTGCAAGAATACTGTTCACCGGAAGCGGTAAAGGCTAGAACGGATCAGTTCTTGGCGGAAAGACATGAAGCCATGAGCAACGCTGCTAAGGATACAATGGATAAGGGGTACAATAATAAGAGCATACCAGCATCGGCTTACTATACGGCTAGTACTGGAAGATACGGTGCTCATTACGTAGGAGATTAACCATTAAAATATACGAATATGCCAGAAATTACAATCATTGTATTATGCCTACTTGCCGGATATAAGATGTTCGGTGATGATAACGACAGGTTTTTCATGTGCTAAGCAAGAGCGACACGATAGTATCAACACATTAAATAAAATCATTATGGAAACAAGAAGTTTGGAATTATGGTCTACCGATAGGATTGATTTGGTAGAAGCGAAAAACGGTCAAGCCGTAACCTCTTCTTTGGTGGTTGCGGATTACTTCCACAAAGAACATGGTAAAGTCTTAAGGGCTATAAATCAGTTAGAATGTAGCATAAATTTCAGACAAGCCAATTTTGGCTTATCTGACTATACAAAGAAAAATGGGAATGTAAGCAAAACATATCCCATGTACTACATGACCCGTGACGGCTTCACCTTCCTCGCCATGGGCTTCACCGGAAAGGTAGCCGCCCAGTTCAAGGAAGCATACATCAACGCCTTCAACGAAATGGAAGAGAAGCTCCGCTCAGAGCGTTGTACGAAGTACGCAGAACGCATCGTCAAAAAGCAAATCAAGGAGTTCAACCAATCATTGCAAGAAACGCTCGTTAGCGGTCGCAAGAAGCACGGAAGTATCTACGGTGGGAGATACCTTACGGAAAGGAAGAAGTTGCGTACAACCCGAAAGAAAGCATGGAATCGAATCTAAAGCGGATATTCGGTCAAGTACATGAAATGTGTAAGGATGGCTTTCTAATGACTTCGTTAGCTGTAGAGACGAACAAGATGCTACAAGAGCTTATTAACAAGAAATAGAGTAGTCAGGGGCTTCGGCCTGGCACATTAGTTGACGCCAATCAGCGGGAAAGGGTAGCTTTAGGGCTGCCCTTTCTTTATGTCTGTACTCATGCAACGTTTCTCTCCCGGACCATATTTGAGATAATGGCGTAAACCTTATCCAAGATATTATTTCTTTCCGCTATTTCAAGTTTTGTTTCTCCCTTGAACTTTTTCTTATAGTTACTAATAGAAATGTGATAGAGGTAATATAATTGCTCATAAACCTTGTGCCAAACGTCCTGTTGTCTAGTGTTGGTTGCCGAAGCATATTTGTTCACCAGTTGGCGGATCTTATCACGAAGAGAAATTTCCGGTACCTTTTCAGATGAAACAGCAACCGCTAACAACAATTTCCCGTTTTCTTCTCTCTCCTGCTCCATCGCGTCCAGCCTCTTTTCTACGTTTTCAATCCGTTTGCTTTGTTCAAGCAAAGCTTGTGCGGACTGGACCAGTATTTCAAGTTGGGATAATGGCTTCAGCTTTTCCTTTAGAGCTTTTTCCATCGCATTGAAAGCTGCAATATAATCAAGTTTAAAGCGCATAGCCTTTTTCCCTGTAAATCCCATAGCCAGCAAAGTAAAACCGTCACGATTCATTATAAACATTGGGTATTCTTGCTTATTTTGTTCGTTAACATAAATAGTTTCAACAAACATGGGGTCAGCCGAATTTTCGGCACACCCCTGTATAAGTTCCCTAATAGCATCTAAAACATGTTTATGCTCTTTCCCGAACTTTTCAGCCACCAACAAGCTACTTGTTAGCGCTTGGTTGTTCTCACCTTTAAATACTAAATCGTTCATATTATTAAATATTTTGTTCTATTTTTCCTATGATTTTTGTATAACCCTCGGAATTTTTCCGACCACACACCCTAAAAATTGTCCTTTTTGACTGATTCAGAAGATTCTTTCTGTTCTTCCTCCTCAATCTCTTTCAGGACTTCATCCACCCTTTCGGCATTACCGGCAAACAAAATACCCTCTCTCCGGGACCATACTTTACCATCTATTGCACTAACTGCCGTTGTTACCCGTTCATCAATATCATCAATCATATATGGAACCAAATCTACATCAATATCAATAGTCTGGGACGCCTTGTCAAATTCGGATGGGTTAATATCCGCCAAAGCTGATACCAAGAAGTTTACCCTCCGTTGAAAGAACTCCCCAATTACTTCCGCATGATTAGATACCGCCATGTGCGCACCCATAAAAATATACCTGAACGCTTTCCCCGAAATGGCATTTCCAAGACCTTTCAACTCTTGCGGTGATATGCGTGGGGTATTCGTCAGGTCGTATGCCCTGTTAGTAAGCCCTTCTAGTTCCAATTTAACAGTATCAGGAACCTGATTCCATGTCAGATATTGAGCGTTTGCCTTATCTCCGGTCAATTGTATGATTCTGTTGCGTTTCTTCCCTGTAAAGCCTGACACGTCCCCAAAGAGCATTAAATACGGAAAGAAGTGGTAGTCTATACAATCGGCATAGCTTGATAATATCTTCTCTATGCGTACACGTATAGTCTTTATCTTATGGCAGTAAGTTTCCGGGCGATAACCATATAAAACAGGGAGCTTTTTAAACCCATGCCTGAAAGACTTCTCCTCTACTGCTTCCCACCCATTCGTTTTTTCCCACTGGTAAACATGGGTAGCGGTAACAGTTTGAAAGCATACTATTTCTACATCGTCCAGATCTTTCTTTTTATATTCACGTGAGAAGGCGACCAAATCTCCGGCGTCATCAAAGAAAGGGTAAAGTTTATCTCCCCTGAATGGCGACCATATTACGCTGCGGAGCTTATTTTGCGGTCTTACACTTCCCCCGAAAGCCTTCTGTATTTTATTCCAGAATTTAGTCCAGAACGAATCATCTTTGACTGCATACCAGTATTCGGCACATTCCTGTTCAGAAAGCCATGAACGGACTATACGTTTATTCTGGTACTTTATTTTATTCTTCTTCAATACTTGCTGGATAGCATAAAATAACCCTTTTTCGTCCTCATTAGACGGAGCGCAATCCATCTTAGGCTCAACTCCTACCGTAAATGCTGTTTGAATATTGGTTATATCTTGCTCCAGCGGGATAGATATACGGTTACACGGCTCTGTACGTTTTTTAGCTGGGATAGTAGTGCTTTTACCGGTACTATCATTCCATTCTTCCCTTTCCTTCTCTTCAACAACTTCAATATCTGGGTATTTTTCTTTATCCACAATGATTTCATGCAAATCAGCATTCCAATCCTTCCAGTTTTCACCGGTATTGGGTTCCTCCGTTTTACGCCCTTTCTTCAAATATTCGATCTTCTGATCTACATCTTCTAATGCTAAAATATCCTCTAATGTCATAATGTTATATTTTTAATGATTAAATGCTTCCAACCCTTTTGATATAGATTTTCTTCCCATCAACTCCATCATGCAACAATATCTAACCTCATCAATTATATGATTAAAATCATCTACTGGAATATTCAGCCATTTCCCATTTTTATCTTGTTGATATGTATAGTTGTCAAGTTCTTTTTTAGCATTTATAGACCCCTCTGTTATATATATTTTCTTCGATTTCATAAAATCTATGCCTGCCTCCACAGATCCATGATATTTATTTACCGGTCTTATATTAAATCCTGCATTATATATTTCAGCGATAAGGCGAGGATCGGCACTCTCTGACCATATATTGAGCTTAGGCATCCGCTTAAACTCCTTGATTATGTCAGAAGAAAGCATATTGGTTCTATAAAACTTCTCATCAATGTATATAGCATTATCTAAAAAGCCGTTTTCAGAACAAGCTGTGGGGTCATTTGTGTAGCCAAAATCAAGACCATACCACCTTCTCTTAACCCAGATAGGAATTTCTTTTATAACAGTATAGTTCTCAAAAATAAGTCCTTCAATTTTAGCTCTTTTCCCCAAGCCATATATCAACCATTTACGCTTATCTGCAGTACCCTGTGAGTAATTATACTCTGTTGGTTCATAAGATTCAATCTTTCGTCTCATATTAGCTGGTATAAATGGGTTATCGAGCATAGTAGAATGATCGAAGAAGCAATCTTCACGAGGACACACATTTTCATAAATCCAATGCTCTTCTGCGGAAGGATTGTAATCAAGAACAGAGAAACGTGCACATCTCTGTTCTAATTGGTCAAAATCATCTTTAGAAGCTTCCATCGCCTCATTTATCCAAAAAATATCAGTAGTCAATCCATGCAATCTTTGTACATCGTCAAGCCCAACAAATTCAAATGAAGTAGAATACATCTGAATAGTCTTTAGGGTGTTGTTTATCCTACATACATTATACAAGCCAATCTCAAGAAGTATATTTTTAAAATCTGTCCATACAGTAGAAGATAACCAAGTACTCTTCTTTCTTGCTATTACAATACGATTTGGTCGCTGCCAGTTACTAATTGCATAAACAATAAAAAATTGTATCAGCGAATATGTTTTTGAGGATCGTGATCCTCCTTCAAACACATATACGTTAAACCTATTGCTATTTAAAGCAACCATCGCCCGGTGAAAAACAGGAGTACAACTTATATTTAAATTAGCAGCTTCCACTATTATTCAAATTAATTTGTTTATCCTGAAGTTCTAAATCCTCTTTCTTATTATAAACCACATTGACATTAACGTTAGCCGGAGGTGCTATGGATGATCCGTTAGAAGTTACATCCATCTTTTCTGGAGCATCCCAACCAAACATCTTACAAATGCGTTCAATAGCTTTTAGCTTATCATGAAGTTCAATCTTTACATATTCAACATCTACAATTTCTGGATCATCATTTGTCCCAATGTTCTTTTTTAGAATCTTAGTTGATATACTTTTTATTGCAGACTTCTGTCTAGGAGTAAGGTTTTCAAATTCGGTTCTTTCTACCCAACTATTATGCATATTTGCTATAGAAGAAAAAGCGATATTAGATAATTCCTCTAGTATCTTTTCTTTGGTTATATCAGACTTTTTTTTTTGTTCTTCTTGAAGCTCTTTTATCCTTTGGGAAACCTTTGGGTTATTTAATAGTTTAGATGATTCTTCCCAAATTTGTTTTTCTTTCATATTTGAGCAAGAATATGCACGCCTATAAGCCTCGGACGCATTTCCGCACTCAATATAGTAATTGCAAAATTTTTCCTGTTTTATTGATAAACCCATAGCTATCGTATATCTATCCTTATCATACCATTGTCTTTCAACCGAGATACAATTCCAGTGTAAATATACTCTATATCCTTCCGAAAGTCCTTATAATTATTGTAGAGAACAACCACAGTTTCGATATTGTGGGAAATAAATGTTTTATCGCTGATATTTACCGATTCGGCAATCTTATCCCGAAGTCCTTTTGGCATTCTCCCACCAGCCAATACACTGGGAGCATAAAGGAAAAGAATGATAAATATAAACTTCTTTCTGATATGAACGCTATCCTTATTTCCCGGACAATCCCTAAAATCCTGTATTTCGCAAAACCATTTATATATGGATGGAATATAATCCAGATCTGACATAATAGGAGCAGATAATTCAGACTCTCTTTCCGACAATCTGGATTTCTGCTCTCTGATAGATTTTAACTCTGATATTTCTGAAAACATAGTACGATTATTTAAAAGTAAATAGTATATTTGTACTATGAATTAGGGAAGGGCGTCTATCTGGTGGTTCGGGTGACGCTCTTTTACTTTGTGTTCTTTCCCCATATTTTCGCATTATACAAGGAATAAGCCCATAACTTTATCTCTTCACTGGTTTCCAGGAATTCCACTTTCATGGCTTCCTTCATACATTCCGCCAGTAGGTTGCTGTATTCTTGGTTCATAATCATTCTAAAGGATCAATTATTTGTTCTCTGTCTTCTATTTTTCTTTTAAGATTACTGTATTCATCCTCAATGCACTTGCTTATCTTAGCTGCATCTTCGTAACGTTCAGCCTTTATCAGATCTCTTTTAAATCTTTCAAGCTGATTGATGTATACGATGTCGTTACGATCCGTTACGTGCTGAATATAACTTTTGATGTCATTCAGCTTGCCCTCCATGCGTCTGTGCCATTTGCTTATTAAAATTACAATGATGGCAACAGTTGTAGCATTTAGGATGAATAATGCGATTTTAAGTATTAATTCTGCAACTTCGCTTATTGGCATGGCTATTCCTCCTTTCTATTTTCTTCGCAATCCAGCTTATTAGACCTAACAACTTTTATCTTTCCACATTTTATACACTGATAAGTTGAAACTTTATACCAATGACTTTCATCCATGGAACATACGCTATCTTTTCTTATAAACTCCCATCTATGACGGCAAAACCATCTTTTTATAGTTCGGACTATTAGGTATTTTTTCTTTAGTTCACTCCTTGCATATTTCCAGGCTGTTACAATCGCAGAAATACAGTTCATTACACTTATTACCGCTATAATGACAACCAACCATCCTATACCCGAATAATAAGCCAACAAACAAGCGATCAATGATAGCCAAAATACTATTTCTTCAAATTGATGATCTTTCATTGCTATTCCTCCCTTAGTCAACTAACACAAACTCGTAAGCAAATACAAACGGATTACTTTCCCATGTGCCTTTACTAGAAACTTTGTCTATCAGGGCAGCAAAAGCATCACGAGGTGTACAATATGGTTGTTTTTCTTTAGGTACATAATAAGCATCCATAAAGTGAGTGGATTCAGATCCGCATTTCCCTTTTATAATCCCCTCTTTCAAGCAATCTTCTTCGGATATATCTTGTAGGCGTTCCATCTTTATATTGGTTATCTTTATGTGATGCTTACAAGCATACGACTTAACGAACATTTTGTTATTCCATCCTGCGGAATTCTTCATGAGGCCACGAACGCTTAAATCTTTCGGATGCCTGTCTAGTGAGTCTGGGGAATAGCCTGAATCCCTATAGTTCTGCGCTATAGCGACCACTTCGCAAAACTTATAAAGGGGATTATTCCATCCTGTAAAATCTCCATCTTTATTTTTCCACCCAAATGCACCCAATAAAGGAGATATTAGGTTTCCTTTGCTATCATAATCTTTAGATTCAAAAACGGGAAATACAATATCCCAACTTTCATCAGGTCTATCGTATTTACAAATCCTTCTCGTCATAGTCTTCCGACCTTCCAATACGGCTTGGGTTAAGCCGTATTTATCGTTAAACATTATTTTCTTCATGATTATTCCTCCCATTCTAATTGCTTCACAATTTTAAAATAATCCTCATTGCTCAAAACCTTTTCCGCAGCATCGAGTACGGTATTATATCCGTTACAATAGGCTAAATCTGCAATTTCGCTTATTATAAGTTTATTGATGTCGTCTTCTTGCAACTTCAATAGTCTTTCTCGGCAACGGGATTTATTGTTTTCTCTGTTCATCGCTATTCCTCCTTGATTAAATCCGGATTATCGTAGATGTTGCCTACAATCTCTTCCATTACATTATAGTTACAGAATGGCAATAATTCTCCACTATACTCTCCGATATATCCAAAACATCCGTCTTTTACACCTACTTTATTATAGATTCTTACGCCTTCATCTTCACCCATTAACAATATATCCCCTTCGTAAATTTCCTTACCGTTCTTGTCAAGTAATCCGGTGAACTGACCTACGGTTTCGGGAATGACCTTACTTCTATTAAACATTTCAGTAGCTTCGCATCCATATTGGGAAAGTTTCTTGCTGAAAATAGCCATTTCACCACTTTCGTACTGAATCAAGTCACCAAATATCCATTCGTTATTATATAAGTTTTTCCCTCTGAATTTTATTGTACGATTCATTTTATTCCTCCTTTTTTAATTCTTCACAATGCAACTTATAAGCATAGGCAAACATCTTCAAAGTAATAGGTTCAAAGTGAAAGTCTGCCTGCTTGCCCTCTACCACAACAGAGACACACAAATCTCCATCACAAAAATCAATATATGCCACAGCATCATCATTTCCCTTGATAGAAATGGTCTGTGTCTGTACGCTATCCATGTTCAATCTCCTTTCTCTTTAATCCGTTCTAGTACATCTCTGTTGGCTTCCAGTATTTCATCGAAAGATGGTATTGGCATCCACGCAAGTACTTCACTAGAACCAAACACCATTATTTTTTCGCCAATATAGAAAAGTTCTTGAATTTGCATTTCACCTTCATATTCATAAAGAACTAAAACTTTTCCCTCATAGTCCGGCAACCGTTCCTTAACATTTATCCAAAGGGATTGCTTTGTATGCCATTCTGCACCTTGAATGAAATTCATTTCTCCAAATTGTGCTAGATATTTGCCCGACAAAGTTCTATCAACAGTTCTGTGATTAAACAAGATATTTTCTCTTGCTGCTTCTTCTAATGTCTGTTTCATAATTATCTTTATTTGAAAGGTTAACAACTACCAAATCTAAACGAATAAAAACCGCTTCCATCTTCAAATGGAAAGAATCCGAGTGTTCTCAACATTTCTAAATCTTCTTCTGAAACCTTTTCAGGGGAAATATCGACAAATAATTCATCGTGATTACAAGAAGTCGGATAATCAGGATTTCCATACTTTAGGAATATCTGCAATGCTTTTATTAAATCTTCCATATTTTATTCTGTTTTACGGTTTTCTCTTAGTTCTTTTTCACTGACAATATTATTAGTTCTGTTACCAAGATTAGAAACAGTTGTTGTATTATTGGGCTTACAATACAAACACATTTGAGTAAAAGGTGAATACACTCTCCCACACTTCGGGCAAATCCATCCCTGCTGCCCGAACATTCCATTATACGGATTTACTGCACTTGATTCTGTTTTCATACTTATATTGCTATGCGTTATTGATTTTATCTAAAAGATTGTGGAGTAGCACTTCATTTGCCTTATATAGTTCAGATTGTTCTTCCGATAGATCTCCATAACCAACAGAAGCCTCTACCTCCGAAAGTGCAAACTGGATAGCTTCATATTCATCAGGAGTAACCACAATTTTTTTGGCTTTTAGTGGTTTGATAAAATCAATTTGTGATTTATCCACTCTATTTATTTGTCGATAATCATCGGTACGTATGCCATAGCCACGATAGCTTTGAACAATAGTGCAGACTTCACCTTTTTCAATGATTATCCCACCTTTATTTTTTAGTTGGCAAAGAGTCCTGACCTTTGCACCTATTATCTTTCTCATAATGATAGTTTTTTAATGTCATCTACTGATAATTTATCCTTCCCTTTGGCATATTCAAAGAACCCTACTACAGGACATACACATTCGGGAATAGTATAATCATCTGTTTCAGGTAACGTTACCAATATACTAAGTCCTACGCCATTGATATATTCGCAAGAAACGAATTTATCAAAGTCGATATATCTTTGCGCCTCCTTAGCTATAATGTCACAATTCTTTCGATATTCATCATAGCTTTTGATAGTACTATTAATAAATTTATCTATATTCATTTCTGTTTTAGTTATTTAGTTACTATTGTTCTATCACTCCTTACCACTTTCATCTTAGGCTTCTTAAACTGTTTGTCGCATGATGTATAAGGAAGCCAATACGATCTATCTTCGTAATAATCTAAGTCGATAGGAACAAGATGAAATAATTCGTGATCGAAATCTACCCCTATCAGCATACATTCAATATCTACTTCTGGGTGCTTTTGATGCCAGATAATGATCTCACTATGTCGATAGGAGTAATGAATAAATTGATTGCGGGTCATGATTAGATCATTTTTCGTTTTTCAAAAGAGTAAGAACTTGGTTTATCTTCCGCAGATGGGCTACTGTAGAGGTAAAGGCGTAATGGTATTCACTGTATTTGCTCATATCTTTCTTATTTAACGGTTATTATTCTTAAACGTTTTACAAGAGTATTTCCTAGGTGATAAGAATCACCAAAAAGAGTAATGCCCATAAAGGAGCTGTGTCGGATATTCACATTGTCAACTGTTCTTATCAATCCGTTATGTAAAATAGTGTCTCCGGCTTGAATTGTACTTATATGCACCTCTTCTACCTCATAGTTCATTTTATCCATATCTATCTTGTTTTACTCCAATTCCATTTCTTTTCCTTCCATCCTTATCTCACATTCATCTATTAGTTCATGAAGTAAGTCAAGATACTCGGTATCACTTCCATCAAAACCGTCTATCAATGATAGACATTGCTTAATGATTTCTTCTTTATTCATATCTATCTTGTTTTACGCTAATTGTTTTAAAATCTCTTTCTGTATAACCTCCTTCGCATTAAAGTGGAAGAGTCCCTTTTTCAACCGTCTAACGTCCTGCATTGGCATTTCATTGATGTAGAAGTAAAAGGCTTCATACGGATCACTGAAATTCTTAGCAAGTGCATTATTAGGTTTGTTGTTCATGTATCGTTCAATGGCGACAATCATTCTTCGGGCATAACCGGGAAACATCTTAAATTCTGCCTGCATCTGCTTACAACCGGCAAGGGGACAACCAACACAACCATGACGGGAAAGATTATAAGGTGCATCGTAATACTTGGAATATGGTAGTCCATACTTTCGGATATAGTTCCATATGTCGGCTTCTGACCAGTTAAGGATCGGAAGAATATGTTTCGCTCCTTTCATCCATCTGCGTGTATCGCATTGCTCTGGCTCATACAACGCCCTAGATCGGCTTTCCTCTGCCCTCATTCCCTCGATTGTACGCTGACCGATACCGTATTGCTCCTTCAATTTTTCACAGCAAAAACGCCTCATTCTGCCGGGTAGTCCTTTGCTTTCAACCAACTGAAAGAATGATTTCTTTGGATGAAGTATTTGAACCTGTGAATAGTTCTTCTTTATGAAACTGATTGTACCGGGCGGATCAACGGTAGTATTTGCGTAAGAAGCATTATACTTTATGCCGGAACGTTCTGCAAGGTCGAGAATAACAACGCTATCTTTACCACCGGAAAAACCTAAACACATCGGATCGTCACGTTCCATGCTGCGAAGGAAATCTATTGCCTGTTGCTCCTTTTTATCCATACTCTTATTAATCGGTTGGTAATTTCATAAAACACATCCAGATTGTTTTGCTTTGTCTTCCTGTGGTGTGCCCGAACAACGGCTCATAAGGGATAAGAGACAATATTTCAATAGCTTTTATCTCGCTTTCGTTCCACTTGAATACCAATGTACCATTTGGCTTTAAGACACGCATACATTCATCGAAACCAGCTTTTATTACTTCCTGCCAATTCGAAGGAAGTTTGCCGTACTTCTTTGCCATCCATGACGTTTCACCAAGTGTTTTAAGGTGTGGAGGGTCAAACACTACCATATAGAAAGAGTTGTCCTCAAATGGCAAATTAGTGAAATCTGCTACAATATCGGGTTTTACTTCTATGGTTCTGATCTTATCTCTATCTTTGGCCGTGATGGTTTCACTACGTTTGTCTATGAATAAAGTATTCGGATTCTTCTTATCAAACCAAAACATCCGGCTACCGCAACAGGCATCTAATATGATTTTTGTTTCACTCATTACTTTATTTGTTTTTCGCAAATCCTTGATAATCCTTCAAGAACTTGCAAGGTTTTACTCTAATTGATTCGTACATACTTACCTGCGATATCGCAAGTTCTTAATATATCGGCATTATCTTCACCGAAAGCTATTAGGATACTGCCGCAACCGGGCGAGTCCCCACGAGTCCCATCCGGTCTAAAGAAGCGAATCCGGTTCCGTAGAAATTTCATCGCTGTTGCCTTTTCGAATATGACATCCTGAAACATCTTTGAATCACAACGATTAAAGAGTAATGCAATTCCGTTTCCATGCTCCGCCATCCGTTTTATAAACTGTTCAATAAGCGGACGGGAATAAGGAGGATTAAGCCATACTCTGCCAAACCATTCTTTTGATAAGCCATCATCATTCTTGTTGTACATTTGTGTAGCTATTTGCCAAAGCGGTTTAACCGGAGCGCATGGATCTAAATCGAACTTTCCCAATGCGTCTATAATTTCTTTTGGCGTGTACCATTCATCGGTGGTATTAACCGATTTCTCAAAGGTTGTATTCATTGAAAATATTTTAATTAATTATCTAGTTCTTCTATCGCTTTGAAAATTTCAAGAATCACCTGCGGAACTATGGCGTTTCCGTATCCTTTAATTGATTCTTGTCTCCATTTTGTGAAAGGAATGGTAAGGTCGTCCACATCAAAGGGAAGCCCATCATTTCCTCGACAAACAGGGGATTGAGTTGGGAAGTTTTCCCAGTTTGAGCGGCTATGTAATGATTCAGTTCGGATTTTCTGCTTGTACCGTCCTTTCTCTCCTTGCAGCATCCGTTGTGACGGCAACTCGCAGTAGGTGTTAGGATCAATCCGTAATCTGGACGCTTCGAACTGTGATATCCTGCCTGAACGAAATCTTGGTAAGTTACCATTGAATTTGTAGGAGTCGGCAACATTCCGTTTACTGCCATTGCTGTCAATGCAGTACCCATTTGGCTGTTCGGATTGTATTTTTTGCTGTATTTGTCCGCTTCCCGAGCATTGGGAGTCGGAAGTAGTTGAACTATTCTTGCAAGTCCCACACTTCCGTTTATTCCATTCTGATTGACCTTCCTCGGAATACCGTTTCCAGTCATAATAAAATGGTCGTTCTTTCCAATTATCGCTCCGGTTGTTGCATCGCTCGCCATTGGGGTCGGAAGCATTCCGTGGAAATCCATGAAGTCCATTAGACCATTCGGGCGATTGCTTCCGTTTTTCCGACTCGCCATCGTTTCCGCACCTGCATCTTTCAGATGCCTCACACGTTCCGGATGATAAATATCCGTAGCCATTGGTGTCGGGAGCAATTCCATCGGATAAAACCTTGTCTTCCCGTTCTCGTCGCACATCTTCAGTCCTTGAGTCTGCACAGTGGGCAACAAGCCATACCCTGTCTCTTCTGTGGGGCGCTCCGACGGCACAAGCCGGAATAAGCAACGGCTGGACGGAATATCCTTCTCGCTCAAGGTCTTTACAGATGGTTTCGACAACATACTCTTGTCGTAGCAATATTCTTTTTCGGTTATCTTCTCCGAAAAGAGAGGTTTGGCTTCCCACTTCAGTCTCCTCGCCGGGCTGAACCATCGTGAGGATTCCAGCAACGTTTTCACCAATAACCCAAGTGGGTCGGATTTCTCGTATAGCGCGGAGCATGTGCGGCCAGAGGTAACGGTTATCATCCGCTCCCTTTCTCTGACCTGCGAGGGAGAAAGGCTGGCAAGGAAATCCGCCTGTGAGGACATCGATTCTTCCTCTCCACTGTTTAAAGTCTGTTTTTGTAATATCTTCATAATGCTCAGAATTGGGGAACCAATATTTTAGTATCTCGTTGCAAAAAGGGTTTATCTCACAATGAAAGGCATTTTTCCAGCCCATGCATGAAGCTGCAATACTTGGGGCATCAAAGCCGCTAAATAAACTGCCATGAACTAATTTCATTTTTATCTTGTCTAATTAATATTATCCATCAGGTGATCCGCTATCGCATACACCACCAGGTAAAATAAGATGTTCACTCCGAGGAGAAGGAGGATGTTTAGGAGTATTCTCATCTGCGGGAAGATCCTTTCAATTCGATTACATTAAACATCTCATTAATGCGATCAGCGATATATGCACCATATCGATCCTGAATCTCTTCTATAGAAAGATTGGTCGTTATATGAGTTTTACACTCGTATCTCAATTCATATCGACATTGAAGAATATACTGCATAACATTCAACTCCGTGCCAAAATGCTTAGAAGGAATAGGTTCCCTTCCTAATTCATCAAAACAGATCGTCCTAGGGATTCCACCATTGTAAGTATACAGCTCCAAATAATCCCGTCCTTTCATCGAGAACCCAGTAGCAACATAAGAGGCGGAATCAATTCTGAATCCTCCAATGGGATAATCCCCGGCATCACGTCCTCCAATAAACCATAAGTATTTATTTAGAATTTGCATTATAGTTGATTTACCGGTCCCGTAATCTCCTGTTAGCAAAAGGCCTTTCCTAGTCCCCGAATCACCTTCTGCATAGAGAAATATATCATTCATTATCTTTCTAAAAGCCCCTTCAACTTTAAATCCCGGACAAACAAAGCGGCAGCATTCAGCAAACACTTCTGCTCGTCTCTTCTTGTCATTTATCAATGTTGTAGGTGGCAGTTGTGCGGATAACAGCTTTCCTATCGGAATCGGAGTTACCGGCCTTATCCTTGTTTCCATTTCTTGCTTGATTTACAATTTCGTTATATTTTGAGTTAATTATAGCTACGCTAAAATTCTTCAATATCCAATCATCGTGTATTGATGATAACAAACTTTGAAGAGCGTACAATAGAGAATCATCATCAACAGGCATACCTTTCTGATTCCGGGAAAAACTAATCTTCTTAAGAAGTTTACTCATTGATCCAGCGTCTTTCTCGGTCCAATAGTAATCTGTGCCAAAAGTCGATTTCACATAAGATTCAAAAACAGAACGAGATTTTATATTTATCCCCTCCCCCTCGGGGGGTATGGGGGGATTATTATTATCTATTTCTTTATCTTTCTTCTTCTTATTGCCCCTAGCCTGCCCCAATTCTTCCATTTTTTTAGCCATTTTTTCAGCAGTTGCCCTTAGCTCTGCCCTTAGCTCGCCCAAAGCATTGTTTAACTCACTGATTTCTTTGTTGTTATCTATGCCCCTACCTATGTCCTCACCCTTGCTTTTGACAGGATTATACTCATCATAGTTGCATAAAGTTATCACAGTCATGCCTTGTTTGTTACAAGTCGTTATCATGCCTCTCTTTTTCAGTTTAGCAAGGAAATAGCGTACTTTCTTTTCAGACCATTGCCAACGCTTCATCAAAAACGATATAGATGCTGGATATTGACCTCTTGAATAAGAGATTTCCCGACCTCCGATGAGTTCGCTGTACGCCTTGTCGGTTGCCTCAAATCGTGCTGACTGAATCAAGTCAAGCCACGCTTCGCACTCCGAAAACTCACGGGCTACCTTCCACATTTCATTCGAGAAAAACCTGCGGCTTAGCCTCAAAAATCCTTCGTCCATAGTTAGAATCTCACGTTTGTTAATTGTCTTCCTTTAGAGCAAACTACCCATTTACCATTACCGCTATCAAACAACCGTAAATCAGAGACTTCGCCAAAACGTTTGATGTTACCACATAAATCCACAATCCATCCACATTCTTTGGAAGGGTGGGGGCGGATAGCCCGACCGACTATCTGATACCACATAGCAAGTGACATCGTAGGACGTGCCATAACAACAGTGTCAAGCTCCGGATAATCAAAACCTGTAGTCAATACTCCGACATTCGCCACTACTGGGATTTCCCCTGTTTTGAAATGTTGGAGAATCATTTCACGAGTGGCTTTTGGAGTGTCACCGGATACAATAGCGCAACCAGGTATTGACATCGTTAACCGTTCTGCTTCTTTCAGGAACCGGGTAAATACTAAAATGCCTTTTCTCTTACCACCTGCTTTGGGATTCATCAGCCTTTGGACAATATGGACGAGATACCCGTAGAAGTCTATACGTTCATATTCTCTTTGAACTGACTTATCCGTATAGTCGGCACCGGTGGTATTTACTTTCAGGTTAAGTTCATTCCATCCTGAAGGATTCATTGGATAATAGTTTAGCTTTGCCAAGTAGCCCATATCTAATAGGGTTGATACTTGTACATGGTAAATGACCTCTGAAAAGACATGAGGTTTTGTCCGAGTGATAAATTTCAGCATAGAACCAAAGTCACGGCTGGAACTTAAACGATACGGTGTAGCTGTCAGTCCAAGAACCTTACACTTCACCGCATCGAAGAAATCCTTGTACATTCCCTCTTTAGGGTTAACAAGGTGACATTCGTCCACGATGATGTTCTTGAAGTGGGTGAACAGTTCAGGATGATTCTTCACACTGCCGATGGTGGCAAATGTTATCCGGCTTATCTCCTTTGAGTTAAAGGATGCTGAATAGATACTGCAATCAAGAATGCCGTATGAGCAGAGTTTTTTGAAGTTTTGCTCTAAAATTTCTTTTGAGGGCTGAAAAACCAATGTATGACCGTCAAGCCTTGCGGCTATATCCGCTATGATAAGGCTCTTTCCACTCCCCGTAGGCAGAACCATGATAGCATTCGTCTTCTTCGCCCTGTTATTGAAGAAAGAAACGGCAGCATCAGAGGCTTTCTGTTGGTAATCACGTAG
>ERZ791810.278-NODE-278-length-59798-cov-13.286611_pt1 | contig 59798 bp, 36 predicted proteins | sample MGYA00510304_ERZ791810 | MGnify/ENA primary metagenome ERZ791810 (study PRJEB30046, sample SAMN00791967) | human gut metagenome | study: EMG produced TPA metagenomics assembly of the A metagenome-wide association study of gut microbiota in type 2... | reverse complement strand
GTAGCTTTTTGTCCGTTTGCTGACCATTTCTGTCCAGCACGTTCAGCGGAGAGACGGGGATTCGAACCCCGGATACCCTTTAGGGGTATACACGCTTTCCAGGCGTGCCTCTTCAACCACTCGAGCACCTCTCCTTATCGGGGCGCAAAAGTAGGGGAAGTTTTCGGATTTACCAAATGTTTGGCATAAATAATCAATTAAAAACATATTATATTCCGTCAAACTCAAGTAAAAAGTCAAAAAGTCTTCAATAATCAAATTTAATTATTACTTTTGCACTACCACTTATGTACGATAAATGCGATATACGCAGCGGGAAGGCATTAAGCCCTCGACGATGCGTATATCGCATTTATTGTTAGTACATGAGTGGTATCAATATTAACAAGTCGGGGGCTTTTTAGTTCCCTTTGCCATCATGAATTTATATTTTTATATACTTGTATAGCCCTCTTAAAAGGCTATTATAAATTTTGTCGTTTTCCCGTCTTACTTGTGAAAGCAGGACGGGATTTTTTGTTTCCTCTGAACAAAGCATAGCAGTGGGCGTTTATATAACAGTAAACGACAAATTCCCTCATTTTAATTCCATATTTACTCATCCTTCTCAAGGAAAACAGAGTTAATAAGCCCCCGGTCTGAAAATAAAATGTGAACCTGAACCATTATTTAAAATAAACTATATTATTATGAGTAAAATAGAAATTAAAAACTTATACCTAATCTTCGGAAAAGAAAAACACAAAGCTGAGAAAATGTTGAAAAAAGGTAAAACCAAAGAGGAAATATTAAAGGCAACCGGATGTACCATTGCCGTAAAAGATGCCAACCTTTCCATCAATAAAGGCGAAATATTCGTAATCATGGGTTTGTCCGGCAGCGGAAAATCAACCTTGCTACGCTGTATCAACCGGCTGATACGCCCCACATCAGGAGAAATAATAATCAACGAAACAGACATTTCAAAAGCCTCCAAACAGGAATTGCTACAAATACGCAGGAAAGAGCTTGCCATGGTATTTCAACATTTCGGGTTGCTGCCCCATCGCTCCGTACTACACAATATTGCTTTCGGATTAGAGCTGCAAGGAGTGAAAAAAGAAGAGCGTGAAGAGAAAGCCATGGAATGTATGCAACAAGTGGGATTAAATGGATATGAAAATCAAATGGTTGGTCAACTCTCCGGAGGTATGCAGCAACGTGTGGGGCTGGCACGCGCCCTTGCCAACAATCCGGAGGTGCTGCTGATGGATGAAGCCTTTTCCGCCCTCGACCCACTGATACGCGTACAGATGCAAGATGAATTATTGACTTTGCAGTCGAAAATGAAAAAGACAATTGTTTTCATAACCCACGACCTGAACGAAGCCATCAAATTAGGTGACCGCATCGCCATCATGAAAGATGGAGAAATCGTACAGACAGGTACATCGGAAGAGATATTGACAGAACCTGCCAATGCTTACGTAGAGCGTTTCGTGGAAAATGTAGATCGCTCCAAAATCATCACAGCAAGTTCCATTATGGTGGACAAACCGCTTGTGGCACGACTGAAAAAAGAAGGTCCGGAAGTATTGATTCGCAAAATGCGCGAACGCAACCTGACTGTTCTGCCGGTGGTAGATGCCGGCAATATATTGACTGGGGAAGTCAGGCTGAATGACTTGATAAAACTGAGAAAAGAACAAATCCGCTCAATAGACACTGTTGTGCGCCACGAGGTACATTCCGTATTAAGCGATGCTGTACTTGAAGACATCCTGCCTCTGATGACACGCACCAACTCTCCCATCTGGGTCGTTAACGGAAACCGGGAATTTCAAGGAGTAGTCCCCCTGTCTTCACTCATCATTGAGGTGACAGGAAAGAATAAAGAAGAAATTAATGAAATCATTCAAAACGCAATAGAATTATGATAAACATAGGACAATATATAGAATCAGCCATCAACTGGCTTACGAACAACTTCTCTACCTTTTTTGATGCTTTGAGTATAGGCATCGGCGGCTTCATAGACAGTTTTCAGCACGTACTGTACGGAATTCCTTTTTATATCACGATTGTTCTACTGGCACTTCTGGCTTGGATGAAATCGGGTAAAGGTACAGCCATATTTACTATTCTGGGACTATTACTGATTTACGGAATGGGCTTTTGGCAAGAAACTATGCAAACACTGGCTCTTGTACTATCATCCACCTGCCTCGCACTACTGCTGGGAGTACCGCTGGGCATTTGGACGGCCAACAGCGACCGATGCAATACAATTATGCGACCGATATTAGACTTCATGCAAACCATGCCCGCTTTTGTATATCTGATTCCTGCTGTACTATTCTTCGGGCTGGGTACTGTACCGGGGGCATTTGCAACTGTAATCTTCGCTATGCCACCTGTAGTGCGACTAACCGGGCTCGGTATCCGTCAAGTTCCAAAAAATGTAATAGAAGCCTCCCGCTCTTTCGGCGCTACCCCTTGGCAGCTACTCTACAAAGTGCAACTCCCCCTTGCACTACCCACCATAATGACAGGAATCAACCAAACCATCATGATGTCCTTGTCTATGGTAGTCATTGCCGCAATGATTTCGGCAGGTGGTTTGGGAGAAATTGTCCTGAAGGGAATTACCCAAATGAAAATAGGACTCGGCTTTGAAGGTGGCATAGCCGTTGTCATATTAGCCATTGTACTGGATCGCATCACCCAAGGAATGGCACAAAGTAAAAAGAGAAAACAATAAAAAAGAATCAACTATTATGGATAAAATAAAAATAACAGTCGTACTATTACTGGCAGCCCTGTTATCCGCAGCCTGCAGCAATCTTGACAATAATAAGAAAATCAGCATAGCCTATGTCAACTGGTCGGAAGGCATCGCAATGTCTCATCTGGCAAAAGTCATACTGGAAGAGCATGGTTACAACGTAAAGATGCTCAATGCAGATTTAGCACCCATCTTCGCTTCCCTATCACGCAAAAAAGCCGATGTATTTATGGACGTATGGATGCCGGTAACCATGCATGATTATATGGAACAATATGGAGACAGACTGGAAATCATCAGTGACATATATGACAATGCCCGTATCGGACTGGTAGTACCGGAATATGTCACCATCCGGTCTATCGAAGAATTAAACGAACATAAAGAGTTATTTTCCGGCAAAATTATCGGTATTGATGCTGGTGCCGGAATTATGAAAACAACCGAAAAGGCATTGGACAACTACGGACTGGACTATAAGCTGATGACAGCAAGCGCTCCTGCCATGACCACATCTTTGGAAAAAGCCATTCAAAAGAAAGAATGGATAGTAGTAACCGGCTGGACTCCACACTGGATGTTTGGACGTTATAAGTTAAAGGTACTTGATGACCCCAAACAAATATATGGAAAAGCGGAATCCATCCACACCGTAACTTGGAAAGGCTTCAGCGAGAAAGATCCGTTTGCTGCCAAACTTTTACGTAACATCCGGTTGACCGACCGGCAGATTAGTTCATTGATGACTGCCGTAGAAGAAACGCAGAAAACAGAGACTTATGCCGCACGCCAATGGATAAAGGCGCACCAAACATTGGTAGACAGCTGGATTCCGATGAAATAGAGTTCCCCATTCTTCCGGCAAATCTTTATCGCCTGAACTATAGGAAATGCTTCTGCGACAACCGGAAGATTTGTTTTTGTGTTTCTTTGAGCCTATCTGTAAAAACATCAATAAAATAACTAATTTTGCATTCGGACAAGGGCAATCCTTTCCAAGACATAAGAAAAAACAATTAAATTAAACCCTATAAATAAACATGGATGTACAACGTATAATCAGCTTGGTCAAAGAGACTAAGGGGATAATCACAAACAGGGAAATGGCAGCTCATGTGAAAGAAAAAGGAGTTGCCGATTACGTTACGCAAGTTGACGTGGCTATACAGGACTTTCTGAAAAAGGAATTGTATATATTCGCACCTGACATCCAGTTTCTCGGAGAAGAAACCGGCTTGCAGCGGATGAATACAGACTGCTACTGGATTCTTGACCCCGTTGACGGCACTACTAACCTCATGCACGACTATCAGCATAGCGTGGTTTCGTTGGCTCTTTGTCGCCAAAAAGAGATAGTTTTGGGTATTGTCTATGACCCGTTTCATGACGAGCTTTTCTCTGCTGCCAAAGGCGAAGGCTGTTTCTTAAACGGCAAACCCATACACGTTTCCTCTGCCCGAAAGCTTTCGGAAACCATAATCGGCATCGGCACTGCTAAAAGAGAGCTGGCGAAAGAAAACTTCGCCAAGTTTCTCAAAGTCTATGAAAACTCTCAAGACATCAGAAGACTTGGTTCTGCTGCATTGGAATTGGCATATACAGCGTGTGGCAGACAAGGTGGATATTTCGAGATATATTTGAATCCATGGGATTATGCGGCAGGGATGCTTTTAGTACAAGAGGCCGGAGGAAAAGTAACCGGCTGGGATGGAAATGCACTCGACCCGGCTCAAGGATGCCAAGTAATCGGAACAAACGGAAAAATCCACGAAGAATTACTCAAACTATTATTATGAATATGATGAACAACGAAATTCTATATATACTCTTACCGAATTATGCCGCACATGAAGTGGTATATCTTTCACAGGCTATCGCTTCTGATGAATATGCGCTGAAAGAAAAACCGAAGTATGTCAATAAGGTTGTAGCCCCGACAATGGAGCCTGTAAAATCCATCGGTGGTTTCCGCACTTTACCCGATTACTCATTTGAAACGATGCCCGATGATTATGCAGCATTGGTATTGATTGGTGGTTTCGGGTGGACAACACCTGTTGCAGAACAAGTCGAGCCGATTGTCAGGCAAGCCATAGAAAAAAGAAAGGTTGTCGGTGCAATTTGCAACGGGGCTTCCTTCATGGCAAAGTGCGGCTTCCTCAATACCGTAAAGCATACCGGCAACGGATTGGAGCAACTGAAAATTTGGGGCGGTGACAATTACATCAATCCGGAAGGATATACCCATGCTCAATCAGTCAGCGACAAGAATATCGTGACAGCAAACGGTTCTGCTACACTTGAATTTGCCAAGGAACTGTTTCTGCTACTCGAAAACGACGTACCCGAGCGCATTGAAATGTATTACCAGTTCTACAAGCAAGGTTTTTGCTCGCTTTTCTCCAATCAATAATAGTATGGAAGTAATATCTTTACGACATTCCCCAGAATATCCCGACAGAGCCATTACCTATTTTCAGGAAAAATGAGCTACGGAAGAATCCATGCCGGTTTACGATGATGCAAAGATTATCGGGGATACAATCTTGAAAAGACATTGATAAATTGTGTCGCCCGGAAATCAAGAATTTATCAAATACTCGTGTAGTATCGATAAGATTATTGAAAATAAATCTGCCGCGGTTAGTGCAAGGTACTATATATAAGCACCTTGCACTAAGTATTTGATAAATACTTATATTCCGTGTGTTTCACATTTCAGTCCATTTTAGACTGAGCAATACTAATACCCCAATCAGACATCTGTACTATAAGAGGTATAATTGTCAAACCTATTTCTGTAAGTTCATATTCAACTTTAGGGGGGATTACTGGATATATGATACGTTTGATAATTTTATTTTTTTCCAGTTCACGAGCTGTTTGAGTGAACATTTTATTGGATATACCTCGTAAGGAACGTTGTAAGTCGGACGAACGCAATGCTCCATCTTTCAAATAATAAATCATCATCGTTTTCCATTTTCCACCAATAATATCCATCGCAAGCTCTAAAGAGCAAAAATATCCTTCTCCTTGATAAAAATATTTTTTTGTATCATCTTGATTTTCCATAAAATACACTTTTTAGTTACTATATAACTTTCTGGTAAGTACTTGCAAAAGTATGAAGAATAATATTATTTTGCAACTAAAATTATGAGATAATATAATTAACTTACAAAAATCAGAACAATGAGATTCATTTATTTCACGGCAAGTTTATTACTATGCTGCACATTTGCAACAGCCCAACAAAATTTAGACGATAAGTCTATTACGTTTACGTCTCCTATAGTAAACACAGATAAAACCGTAACTTTACGACTTTCAGCACCTCATGCAAAGGAAGTAAAGGTTAAAGGAGATTGGGATGATAAAGCCCCGGTAGACATGCACCGCCAAGACGATGGGACATGGATATGGTCAACCCCCCAACTCGAATCAGACCTTTATATTTATACATTTAAAGTCGATGGAACTAAAATAATAGACCCCTCAAGTACTTATACCTTGCGTGATGTCAATTCTCTTTTTTCCATGTTTTACATCAACGGCGGCAAAGGCGACTACTATCAAGTACACGATGTTCCTCACGGTGATGTGACACGAACCTACTACTACTCTAAAATATTCGGGCGTGAACATCGTTTCACCATTTATACACCTGCCGTTTATCGAAAGAATCCCCAAAAAAGATTTCCAGTTCTTTACCTATTACATGGTAGTGGCGGAGATGAAGAATCTTGGATCACTTTAGGTCAAGTAGCTCACATCATGGATAATTTGATTGCAGAAGGTAAAGCACAACCAATGATTGTAGTGATGCCCAATGGGAACGGTACTTATCCGGCTGCTCCCGGTGAAACTATTGAGAACTTAAACTACCGTCCCATGACAATGGAAAATATGCCCAATACAAAAGATAGCAAATACGAACAATCTTTTCCAGAACTTATCAGCTTTATAGATAGTCACTACCGTACCATTGGCAACAAACAAGGACGAGCTTTGGCTGGATTGTCAATGGGGGGATTCCATACATTTTGGATTTCAGCAAATAATCCTAATACATTCAATTATATAGGACTTTTTTCAGCAACTATCAGCACAGGGAAAAAAGAGCGCAATATTCCTTATTATCAGAATATAGATGATAAATTAAAAGTTTTAAACAGTAATGGTTGTCATCTGTACGATGTATATATTGGCAAATCTGATTTTCTATATCAACATAATCTGAAAGATATTAGGGCTTGCTTGGATGAAGCTGGAATAAAATACAATTTTATAGAGTCTGAACGTGGTCATATTTGGATTAATTGGCGTTCTTACTTACTGGATTTTACACAAAAATTATTTCATTAATCATATTAAATTGTTATTCTTATGAAAGTCGTAATTATTAATGGTAGTCCACGTAAAAATGGAAATACCGCAGCATTATGCAAGAGTTTTTCAGATGGTTTATCTTCTGCAAAAAGAGATATTAACATTGAGTATATTGATTTATATACTTTACAATATTCGGGGTGCAAAAGTTGTTTTGGCTGCAAACGCATAAAAGGCGATACTTATGGGAAATGTATCATCAAAGATGATTTATACGATTTATTACCCCACATCCAACAAGCTGACGGTATTGTTTTAGGTTCACCTATCTACTTCGGAGATATGAACGGACAAATGAAATGCTTCTTGGAGAGATTGTTATTTCCTCTATTTACATACGAAAAGGGGTATCGCTCCATTGCAGCCAAAAGAATGCCGATCGTAATGCTTTATACAATGAATGTAAAAGAGCAAGACTTCATAGATTTACATTACGATGAACATTTGGCATATACAGAAAATTTCATCAGCCATGTATTTACAAAACCAAGTAGAGTATACGCTTTTAATACCTACCAATTCAAAAACTATAATGACTATAAAGTAGAAACTTTTTCAGAGCAAGAAAAGGCTGAATATAGAGATAAACAATACCCTATTGATTTGAAAAAGGCTTTTGAACAAGGGAAATCTATGGCTGAAACGATATATAGAAACCACGAGTAAAGTCAAATTACTTTATTAGAAAAAGAATTTAAGGCTTCCAAACATACCTTGAATTCTTTTTTTAATAATTGTCTAACATTGTAATTTACAAATAGTCAACGCATTGATAATCAATTATAACATATTGCTTAAATGAAGAAAGAAAGAAATAGATGACATATTATCCAAGATTGATATGGAGATTGATGAAATCAACCTCTATGACAATGATATTATTTCTACGTCTCTTTCTATGGTACATCGTTTACAGAATATTTTAAGCAATTTAAGAGATCAATTACAAACCTATGTGTTTCCATCAAAAGAGGAAGAAATATTCTTTTTCAAGCATCAAAAACCCGAATTATTAGGACGCTTGCTATATTTTTATAAAATATATCGTATTGAAACTCAATACCCAACGGGAAGTAATGAAGTTATAAAACTATACATTAATAGAGATTTGGGTAGTTTGACCTATTTTTTCAATCGCAATTTAGGCTTTTTATTGGCGAGAATGTGCCAAGCGTATCATCTACAATACGCCATGGTGTACTCTCATTCATTCAATAAAATGTTAAAAATAAGGATTATGAAAACAATTTTAATAAAAGTGACGGCTCTGGTACTTGTCATTGTTCTTTCTTATATGTTGAAGAGGTATCGCTTCTTTAGGGTTGAAGATTTCAAAATAATATCTAATATTGTATTGAAAATCACACTGCCTTGTGCTGTTATATCTAATTTCAACCGAATAGATGTCAATATCTCTCTTTTTTCTCTTATTCTGATAGGAGTATTTTCTAACTTGTTGACTATTGGTTTCGGCTATTTAGTAGCTCTCCATAAAAGTAGGGAAACACGGGCTTTCAATATGATTAATTATTCAGGCTATAATATCGGTTGTTTTACAATGCCTTATATCCAAAGTTTTCTGGGACCGTCAGGGGTAATTGCCACCTGTCTCTTTGATGCCGGAAACTCTCTACTTTGTACGGGAGCCACTTATTCTATGGCTGCGGCAGTTGCCCGTACTGGGGAGAAGTCAACAGTTAGACTTTTTTTAAAAAGGATGTTCTCATCCGTACCAATGGACGTCTATATCATTATGGTACTGTTTGCATGGATGCAGATAAAGTTGCCAGATTCTGTCATAGCCTTTACAGATATGGCAGGAGCAGCTAATCCGTTTCTTGCCATGGTCATGATAGGCATAGGATTCGAGTTTCATTCCGACCGTAAAGATATTCTTCGTATCGGTGGTATATTACTCAACCGATATTTGACAGCATCTGTTCTGGCATGTCTATTCTATCACTATGCACCTTTCGACGCTGAAATTCGTAAGTTGCTAATTCTTATAGCCTTTGCTCCTATTTCAGCTGTATGTGCCATATTTACAGCTAAATGCAAGGGGAATGTTGCAATGTCATGTACTGTTAATTCCTTATCGGTTATATTGAGTGTCATATTTATGACCACATTGATGATATATCTATAGATAAGCCCTCCTGTTCTTTTGGCAAATTGATAACGGACGGAACTGTGATAAAGCCAGTGGCATCTGATGTATAATTATATCGAAAGCAGACGGGGTATTTATGGACTAACAGGGGAATAAATGATGTCCGGTAGGGTAGATATAAGAGGATAAAAAAAGTTCCACAAATCGTTGAATTTGTGGAACTTGTCTGCTTACTGTCCGGTTTTGCCCGGTTACTTCAGCGGAGAGACAGGGATTCGAACCCCGGGTGCCTCGCAGCACAACGGTTTTCAAGACCGCCGCAATCGACCACTCTGCCACCTCTCCAAAACTTCTTTTTCAAAAAGTACTTTTCTCTTAAAGCGGTGCAAAGATACTACTTTTTTCTTAATTCACAAATAAATCCGAAATAAAATAGTTTCTATATTCACAAAAACTAAAATTACAGTATAAGGGAGCCTAATGTTTCGTCACTAAATACTAATCGTCCGACAGCTGTTTAATTATCGTCCGACAACTGTGGGACGATAATTAAACAGCTGTCGGACGAAAGTGAAACGGTTGTGGGACGAATAGATTTTAATATCCACAACATTAGTTTATGGATATTTTATGTTCTTCAACATAAAAATCAGCCATTTTATTATGTAATTACGGAAAAATTTCCATAATTTTGCGCGCTCTAAGGGATAACATATCTAATCACCTTCAAAAAAAGAATATTATGGAATTAAACAAAACCTTTATTGACGGGCTTTGGAACAAAGAAATCAATGTCAGTGATTTCGTTAGTAAAAACATCGCACCCTACACCGGAGATGCATCTTTCCTGCAAGGACCTACGGAACGCACCAAACGTATCTGGAACCTGTGTTTGGAAGCATTGGAAGAAGAAAGAGCCAATAACGGTGTTCGATCATTAGACTATACTACAGTATCCACTATTACTTCCCACAAAGCAGGCTATATTGATAAGGAAAATGAACTTATAGTAGGCTTGCAGACAGACGAACTGTTGAAACGCGCCATCAAACCTTTCGGTGGCATCAATGTCGTGGCAAAAGCATGCCGCGAAAATGGTGTGGAAGTAGACGATAGGGTAAAAGACATCTTTACACACTACCGTAAGACGCACAACGACGGCGTGTTCGACGTATATACCGAAGAAATCCGTTCGTTCCGTTCTTTGGGCTTCCTGACCGGACTTCCCGACAATTATGCGCGCGGACGTATTATCGGTGACTACCGCCGTCTGGCGTTGTACGGCATCGACCGTCTCATCGAAGCCAAGCAGGAAGATTTACATAACCTGACCGGCCCTATGACCGAAGCACGCATCCGCCTGCGCGAAGAAGTATCAGAGCAGATTAAGGCTTTGAAGGACATCAAGACGATGGGTGAATATTACGGGCTCGACCTCAGCCGCCCGGCAACATCCGCTCAAGAAGCAGTACAGTGGGTATATATGGCATACCTTGCCGCTGTAAAAGAACAAGACGGTGCGGCCATGTCACTGGGTAATGTATCTTCTTTCCTCGATATTTTTATTGAATACGATTTAGCTCACGGCAAAATTGATGAAACTTTTGCACAGGAATTGATTGACCAATTCATCATCAAACTGCGCATGGTACGCCACCTGCGTATGCAGTCTTACAATGATATCTTTGCCGGAGACCCGACGTGGGTTACCGAAGCTATCGGCGGACGTTTCAACGACGGCCGTGTGAAAGTAACAAAGACCTCTTTCCGTTTCTTGCAAACATTGTACAACCTCGGTCCCTCTCCCGAACCTAACATGACTGTACTGTGGAGTCCGGAGCTGCCGGAAGGCTTCAAAGAGTTCTGCGCCAAAGTATCAGTGGACACCAGCTCTATCCAATACGAAAATGACAACCTGATGCGCGAGGTGCGTAACTGTGACGACTACGGTATTGCCTGCTGCGTATCCTACCAAGCCATCGGCAAACAAATCCAGTTCTTCGGTGCACGTGCCAACCTTGCCAAGGCATTGTTACTTGCCATCAACGGAGGACGTTGCGAAAACACCGGAACAGTAATGGTAAAAGGTATCCCCGTACTGACCCACGACACGCTGAACTTCGAAGAAGTAATGGCTAACTACAAGAAAGTACTGACGGAAATTGCCCGCGTCTACAATGAAGCAATGAACATCATTCATTATATGCACGACAAGTATTACTACGAAAAAGCCCAAATGGCATTCGTGGATACTGACCCGCGCATTAATCTTGCCTATGGTGTAGCCGGACTTTCCATTGCCATCGACTCACTGTCCGCTATTAAATATGCCAAAGTAACAGCACGCCGCAATGACATCGGCTTGACGGAAGGTTTCGACATTGAAGGCGCTTTCCCCTGTTTCGGCAACAATGACGACCGTGTAGACCACCTCGGCGTGGACTTGGTTTACTATTTCAGCGAAGAGTTGAAGAAGTTGCCCGTATACAAGAACGCCCGCCCCACCCTGTCACTGCTGACTATCACTTCTAACGTGATGTACGGTAAGAAGACCGGCGCCACTCCTGACGGACGCGCCAAAGGTGTTGCCTTCGCCCCGGGAGCCAACCCAATGCACGGACGTGACAAGAACGGCGCCATCGCCTCTTTGAGTTCCGTAGCCAAATTGCGTTACCGTGACTCACAAGACGGTATCAGCAACACATTCTCCATCGTTCCGAAGTCATTAGGCCCTACTGCCGAAGAGCGTGTAGAGAATCTGGTCACCATGATGGACGGCTACTTCACCAAAGGTGCACATCATCTGAATGTAAACGTACTGAATCGCGAAATGCTGGAAGATGCCATGGAGCATCCGGAAAAATACCCACAACTCACTATCCGCGTTTCCGGTTATGCCGTGAACTTTGTGAAACTGAGCCGCGAACATCAATTAGAAGTTATCAGCCGCAGTTTCCACGAACGTATGTAATACGTTAATTAAGAATGAAGAATTAAAAATGAAGAATGAAGAATTGCCATGCGGTGTATCTGCAGGATGTAGCAAGATTCTTCATTTTTAATTCTTCATCCTTAATTTTTAATTATAGACCTTCGATTATGATTAATGTTCATTCATACGAATCAATGGGCACTTTCGACGGCCCGGGATTACGGCTCGTCGTTTTCCTTCAAGGCTGCCCTTTCCGTTGCCTGTACTGCGCCAACCCCGATACCATAGACGTAAAGGGCGGTAACCCCACTCCACCCGATGAAATTCTGCAAATGGCAATCAGCCAAAAAGTGTTCTTTGGGAAGAAGGGAGGAATTACTTTCTCCGGCGGAGAACCTACCTTACAGGCTGAGGCATTGGTACCTTTGTTTAAGGATTTAAAAGCCAACGGCATCCATATCTGTCTTGATACCAATGGCGGCATTTGGAATGAAAAAGTGGAGGAACTGCTCAGCCTGACAGACTTGGTACTGCTCGACATTAAAGAGTTCAATTCCGAACGCCACCGCACCCTGACCGGACGCAGCAACGAACAAACCTTACGCACCGCCGCCCGGCTGGAACAACAAGGCCACCCTTTCTGGTTACGTTATGTCTTGGTGCCGGGATATAGTGATTTCGAGGAGGATATACGCAGTATGGGTAAACAGCTTGGCAAATATCAAAGCATACAACGAGTAGAAATACTTCCTTACCACCGACTTGGAGTACATAAATACGAAGCAATGGGCTGGGATTACCAACTGAAAGAAGTGATAGAGAACACTCCGGAACAGTTGGAACAGGCAGAGAAACTCTTTAAAGAATACTTTCCGACAGTAGTAGTAAATTGAGAATTAAAAAATTCTCAATTTAATCAGTATGTCAACCGTATCCCGCCCTGCAAAGTGAAGTTACAGGGATTTTCCTTTCTTATGGTTTGAATATCAGAGCCGTCATCAAAGAAGTAAGACACCCCCGGTTCCACATAGATACCTACTCTGTTACTTATATTATATTGTGCACCCACAGCTCCCATTACAGAAAACTGCAATGGTTTCACTGTTTCACTTTGGCTACCTATCTTGCCATAGATACATTTCTCCATAGCACCACCGGCAGAAACATACATAACAAAAGCTTTCTTATCCACAAAGTTCCAGTTTGCCCGCAGAGGAATGCCCAGATAATGTAATTTTTGGCTGAGTTTTTCCGAACTTCCGGCGAACTTTACATCCGAAGCGAGATACGTATATGTCAAGCCTGTCTCTACCGAGAATCCTTTTGCAAGTCCTTTACGTACAGAGAAACCGAAAGACAAAGGCTGCTTATGGTCTACATCCACTATCTGATCCTTATTTTTCAACAAATATGGCATTCCGTTCTTGAAGACAAGTTCCTGCCCTTCAGGAACAGCTAAAATCCCGTTGGCTACTGTACTAAGGTCTACTTTTCCACCGGAATAACCGAAGTCTGCATCGCTTTGTATGAAACTGCCTTCACTGATATTATTTCCCGACATCAGTCCGCCCGTATTTCCCACAGCCAATCCCACCGACCAGCCACGTGACTTTTCTTTTTTCGTATTTCCAACCGGTAACTGTAATTTATCCTTGCTGGACGGGCGGCGTCTCTCAATCTGCCGGTTCTCCGTACGGCTATCTTTCACTGCTACATCCCCTGTCTCTTCCTGTACTGTTTGCTCCTGCACATCTCCCTGCATTTCTTGCCGGGCAGTCAAAGGTTGCTCTTCTGTATTCTGTCCGGTTTCGCTTGCTACGTGCAATTGTTGTGCCAGTAAAGTACGGTGGTGCACACCTGTTGCCGCCACTTGTTTTTGCACGCGATAGCCAGGTTCTGTAATTTCCGTTTGTATTGCAGGAGTTTGTTGCTCAGGCAGTTTGTCCGGAACAGCCGCTAAAGCCGGCACAGCCGTACTCCGCACTTCTTCCCCCATAGGACTCTGAAGTAACCATACGCTGACTGATGACACTGCAACCAACAGCACCGCAGCTGCAGCTACAGTCCAGCGACGGAAAGGAATGATACGCCGTTGCACAACTACCGGTGGCTTAGAAGCGGACAAATCCTTTTCAAGCCGTTCCCAACCCGAAACGGGTAACGGCTCGGAATAATCTTCCAACCGTTCCTTTATCTTTCGCATCCACAATTCATCTTCCATACGTTTCTTCATTTATGCGTTCTTTCTCATCCACTCCTTTACCTTAACCGCCAAAGCAGCTTTAGCACGTACTAACTGCGAAGCCGATGACTTTTCATTGATACCCAGCAGTTGGGCTATCTCTTTATGAGATTTATCTTCAAAAACAAAAAGGTTAAATACGGTACGATAGCCGGCAGGAAGTTCACCGATAAACTGCATCAATACCTTTTGAGGAATAGTATCCACTGCCGAAGCATCCGGTTCTTCATACGTCTCCGGGACATCGTCCAAGGCAGCGGACTGGTTCATCACATCATTCTTCCGCAAATACTGCAATACCGTATTCACCATCACACGTTCCATCCAAGCCCGCAAAGAACCTTCTCCACGCCAAGTGAACTTATCGAAAGAGTCGAATAGTTTCAGAAAGCCGTCATGCATCAGGTCTTGCGCAGTCTCCCGGTCACCGGCATAACGCAAACATACGCTGAGCATCCGCCCCGCATATTGTTCATACAGTTCTTTGCGGGCAAGATTGTCTCCTTGCCTACAGCGTTCTGCCAATACCTGTTCTTCCATTCTCTCTTTCAACACGTGTTTACCTTATAAATGCAACGGGCACAAAAATACTGCATCCGACAGATAAGAAATTCATTCTTTATCTTCTTTAACAATCTCATTAAGCAGTATTCATCCAAATTCGGCATTTTCTGAATACAAAATCTAATTATAGAATCTATAAAACAAAACCTCTACTTATGAAAAAGTTAAGAACAACATTAGCCGCATTTCTACTATTGTTCATAGCCATGCCCACGTTGCAATCCTGTTTGGACGACTGGGATGATAGCAACCGTTCATCACTCACTATCGGCACTGTACGAATCGTCGACGGAAAAGATTATTACTTTGCACTCGATGAAGGAACCAAGATGTTTCCCGGTGACACCGCACAAATCAACAACTACACATTGATAGAAGGGCAACGCGCTTTTGTGTACTTCAATTTGCTCGACGAAAAAGTAAACGGATACGATTATAATGCGAAAATCAATCACGTAGAAAATATCCTCACCAAAGACATCTACTTTATGCCTGCCGAAAAAGCCGACAGCATCGGTGACGACCGAATCAACATAACCAATATGTGGATTACCGACAATTACTTGAACATCCAGTACCAACTATACCACAGTGGCGATGATGAAAAGAAGCATATGCTAAACCTGATAGTAAACGAGAGTTCCGATGGCAAGAACGACAAAGAAGGATACATCACACTGGAGTTCCGCCAAAATGCTTATGATGACGATCCCCTCAGACCGGGACAAGGGCTGGTTTCTTTCAAATTGGACAAGATAGCTGACCAAATAGTTGGCAAAACCGGACTCAATATCCGTGTAAAAAGTTTGTATGACGGAGAACGTTACATAACTATCGACTTTAAAAAAGACGAAAACTAATCTATCCTGTGAAACACTCTTTTCAATTCCTTTTTATAGAAGCGGAGTGAGACCTATGTCGTCACTTCGCTTTATTTATATTCTCCCCCATTATTTATTCTATTTCCTTTGTCCGTCCGACAAATTATACATACTTTTGCTTAATTTTAACTCACATTAAATGAACTTATAAAAGAAGACATGAGAGAATTCATTCAAGCAGTAACTATTTTACTTTGTTTACTGACACAATCCGTGTCTTCGTACGCCAACAAAGGAGACAAAAAAATAAATCACATTCTAATCGTCAACACATACTCCGATGCCAATCCATGGAGTAACAGTCTCATTCTCCCGATAGTAAATTTAGCGTCCCGTCACGGTGATATGGGAGCCTATACCGCACACCTGAAGATGCTCACTTTGCAAGACACAAAAGACTTCAAAAGCTATAAAAAGAAAATATGCAAAGAACTTTCCAACCAATCACCCAGCTTAATAGTCTTCATAGGATGTGCCAGTTTCATTCTATGTGACGAGTTGAACAAACAATGGCCGGATATCCCAATGCTTTTATGCGGAGAACGAGACTATACAGGTCCGGAGGACTGTGTAGCCGACGGACATGCCTTATCACCGGAAATGCGCATTCCGCTAAAAAGTATGCAAGGACGCATGAACCTGACCCTAATGCACGCCAGCAACCATATAGAAGAGAATATCCGTCTCATGGAACACATGATTCCGAAAATGAACAAACTCATGTATATCGGGGACGAAACTTATATCTGCCAGCAAAACAATTATGATATTTCGGAAGTCATCCGGAACAAACATCCGGAACTGTCATACGATTTCATATCCGCCAAAGACGTCACTACCGACAGTTTGTTTACTATTCTCAACAAAGTGAATACCCAAACCACCGGCATCTTGTACACCTCATGGTTTCGGAAACAAGACTACAAGGACAATACGATAATGGTCAACAACTCTCATCGCATCATCGCGACTTCCTCCATTCCCCTGTTCTCTTCCAGAACAGTAGGCATTAAAGACGCAACCGGTTTCGTTGGTGGATACTTTTACGACGAAAAGGCCTTTATCAAACAAATGCTTTCTACCATTCAGGAGATATTGAACGGAAAAGCCGCACGCAACATTCCTTTTTATTATGCCACCGATGGGGTTCCCACTTTCAATTACAACTCACTGAAGCAACTTAACCTCGACCCCAAACGCTGCCCTAAAAATACAGTATTTTATAATATGCCACCCACCTTTTGGGAACAATACGAATACATCATCATAATCTGTATCTGTGTTATCATTATTCTCATGTTAGCTTTCCAACACCACCGCCTGCTCGTGCTCAAAAAAATGAAAAAACTTCAGCAGAATGAGTTGGATACTGCCACCAAATACTATACCCTGATAAATAATATGCCTATTATCTATCAACTGGAAGAGTTAATTAAAGATGAAAACGGACAAATCGTAGAGACCCGCTTTATTGATGTAAACAGGCAATTTGAAGAAAAAATCCTCCGGCGCGACAAAGTCATCGGAAAACTGGGAAGTGAAATATTCCCGCAATCCATGACACATTTCCTCTATTTCATGAACATCGCCTTAAAGGAAAAACGTTCTGTAACCTTCTCCTACTATTCTAAAGAAGATAACGCTTTCTACGACATTGTGATAAATGCTTACAGCGACGAACGCCACATGGATATTTTCTGTCTGGACAGCACCGAATTGCATCGCGCACAAATGCAGTTAAGTTCCATCAACCATAAACTATCCATGGCGCTCGACATAGCCAATATCGTACCTTGGAAATGGAATTTGCAGACTCACACCATACTTTGTGACGTAAACAAACCCATTGAGCTAAACCATGAAAACATCGGTTCCAATGAAGAGCAGCTTTCCGTTCCAGATCATATGTACTTTGCCAAAATACATAAGGAAGACCTGCCAAAGGTAAAAAAAGCATATGCCGATCTGATAGCGAAACGTACCACAAAGGTCAAAGAAGAATACCGAGTTATCAACCGCATCAACGGATGCAAACAAATAGACTGGGTAGAAGCCCAAGCAGCAATAGAGAGTTACGATGAGAAAGGTGAACCGCTTACGCTGATAGGTTCTTCTTTAATCATCACCGAAAGAAAACGGATGGAGACCGACCTTATCTCTGCCAAAAACCGGGCAGAAGAATCTAATCGTCTCAAGTCGGCTTTCCTTGCCAATATGAGCCACGAGATACGCACTCCACTCAATGCCATTGTCGGATTTTCCGGCATACTGGCTTCCACCGAAGAAGAAAAGGAAAAACAGGAATATGTCAGTATCATCGAAAACAACAACGCTTTGTTATTACAATTGATTAGCGATATCCTCGACCTTTCCAAGATTGAAGCCGGCACAATGGAATTTGTCAATACAGACTTCGACCTAAACCGGGTAATGACAGAATTGGAAAGCGCACTTCGCCTGAAACTGTCACCGGAAAAAAATGTGGAACTTATCTTCGAGTCCCGCCTGCCCGATTGCCATATTTATGCCGAACGTAACCGTATTTCTCAAATCATCATCAATCTGGTAACTAATGCCATCAAATTCACTGACACGGGCAGCATCCGCTTTGGCTACGAAAAGCGCGGCAAGACACTCTATTTCTATGTTACCGATACCGGTTGCGGTATTCCCGATGACAAACAGAAAGACGTATTCGGCCGCTTCGTGAAGCTGAATAACTTTGCCCAAGGTACAGGGCTTGGACTTTCTATCTGCCAAACCCTTGTACAACATATGGGTGGCAATATTGGGCTACAATCCAAGTCGGGAGAAGGCTCCACCTTCTGGTTTACCCTGCCCTACACTCCCTCCACCCACATCAGACAGCAGGAGGTAAAAACAGAGCCTATCAAGATGAAACAACAAAAAATCACTATCCTGATAGCCGAAGATCATGATAGCAATTACCGTCTGATAGAATCAATCCTCAAAAAAGACTACAATCTGATCCATGCTTGGAATGGCGAAGAAGCTGTTGCAATGTTCAAGACATATGCACCGCAACTTATCCTCATGGACATCAACATGCCTGTTATGAACGGCTATGAAGCTACCAGGGAAATACGCAAGCTATCTACACAAGTACCCATTATAGCTGTTACAGCCTTTGCCTATGCATCTGACGAGCAGAAAGTCATGGAGAACGGTTTTGATGCCTATATGGCAAAACCTATCAATGCCAATCAGCTGAAAGGACAGATTACATCTATATTGAAACAGCATATCATTTTTATGTAAAAGCATCGGCCTTTCCAACCGAAGGGTACAACTTTTGTTCCCTATTTCTCCTTTTTCAGCCTCTAATTTTCCGGCTTAGGAAACTATATCAGGACAAGTTTCCTAAGCCTTCCTTACTTTTGGCGAAAAATCAGAATGAAATATGAAAACAAAAGTACCCGCTATCCTACTATCTGCACTTGTCCCATTGCTTTATGCTTGCAATGAAAAGGATACTAAAAATGAACACGAGTTGTTGGTCAACACCTCCACAGTCTCCACATTACCACAAGAGGGAAATAAAGAATTTCCTTTCATAGCCCAGCCTTTTCGTACCAGTGAACTATCATTCCGGGTGGGTGGTCCTATTGATCGTTTCGATGTATATGCCGGTAACCAATATAAACATGGAAGCATCATTGCAGAGATAGACCCGCGCGATTTCCACATTCGTAAAGAACGTGCCGAAGCAGTCTACCGCCAAAGTAAAACAGAATTTGAACGTATAGAAGCGTTATACCGGAAAGAAAACATCTCTGCCAGCACTTACGAAAAGGCGAAATCCGATTATATATCCGCCAAAACCGCTTTCGATACTGCCGTATGCGAACTGGAAGATACCCGCCTGACAGCCCCTTTCACCGGATATGTAGGCGAGGTCTACATTGAAAAGTTTCAAGATGTCAAAGCTAGTCAGCCGGTCATATCCTTTATTGACATACATCAACTAAAAATAGAGATATACATACCGCAAGAGATAGCCTACGCCGCACAGTCTTTAGACAGCATACAGATACATTTCGACGCCATCCCTGACACAACCTATCAGGCCAAGATAATGGAGGTGTCCAAAGGCACTACCCGCAACAATCTGTCATATCTGCTTACAGCCATATTACCAAATGAAGGTGGTAAACTGCTTGCGGGTATGTCCGGCAAAGCGATGTTGGATATACCACAAGCAGAGAGTGCCGCCGGTTTCTGCATCTCCCAGGCGGCACTCTGTCACCGACCTTCCATAGGCGATTATGTATGGGTAGTTAATCCTTCCACATCACAAGTCAATCGGCGTAAAGTAACAGTCGAGAAATTATTGTCTAACGGGTCGGTACATATTTCAAACGGACTTCAAACCGGGGAAATCGTTGCAACAAGTAGCCTGCGCTTCCTCTCTGACGGAATAAAAGTAGGTCTTACCTCTAAAAACAAGTAATTATGAAGCTGGTAAAATACTTTTTACAGAAGAAATCCGTCACAATCCTGTTATTGGTATTAGTATTGGCAGGCGGATTACTGGCATACGTCAAAATGGGTAAACTGGAAGATGCCCCGTTCACCATTAAACAAGCATTGGTATTAACACCCTATCCGGGAGCATCCCCTTCGGAAGTCCAGTCACAAGTCACAGACATACTGGAAGAATCTATCCAAGCATTGGGTGAACTCTATTATCTGAAAACGGAAAACCGTGCCGGACTATCAAAAATCACCGTTTATGTAAAGAAAGAAACTCGTGCCGACGAGATGCAGCAACTCTGGGACAAACTGCGCCGCAAGGTAAACGATGTACAGAACAAACTGCCTGAAGGAGCCGGTCCTTCAGTTGTAAATGATGATTTTGGTGACGTATTGGGCGTTTTTTACGGGCTTACGGGAAGTGGACACAGTTACCGAGAACTTGAGAATCAGGCCAAACTAATAAAAAATGAAATTCTGAAAGTAAAGGACGTAGCTAAAGTAGAAATCTACGGTACACAGACACCCACCATTGATATTTCTGTTAGTCCTTCTGTAATGGCCCGTAGCGGTATCACTATGGCAGATATCTCCCGTGCTTTCGAAGCTCAAAATAAAGTAGTGGATGCCGGCGGTATAGATGCCGGTTCCAACCGCTTACGCATTGAGTCCACCGGAAATTTCTATTCTTTGAACGATATACGCAACCTCACGATTGTATCACACACTGGAGAACACTTCCGTCTGGCAGACATTACCCGGATTGAAGAAAGCTATCAGACTCCGGCAAGCAACCTAATGCGTATCAACGGGCAGCCTGCTGTCGGTATTGCCATTTCCACCGTTCCTACTGGCAATGTGGTTGACATGGCAGCTGCTGTCAAAGAATCCCTTGAACGACTGTCGGGAAGTATGCCCGAAGGATTTGAACTGGTTACTATTTACGATCAGGGATACGAGTCGGCAATTGCCAACCGGGGTTTTATCCTTAATCTCATTATATCCGTACTTACCGTAGTTGCAATCCTGCTCTTTTTTATCGGTTTGAAGAATGGGCTTCTGATTGGCAGCGGATTGGTATTCTCTATTTTCGCCACCTTGATAGTAATGCTGTGTACTGACATCGCCCTTCAGCGTATGTCATTGGCAGCTATTATTATTGCTATGGGAATGTTGGTAGATAATGCCATCGTGGTATCCGACTCTGCGTTGGTAAATATGCAACGGGGTATGAGAAAGCGCGTCGCCATTATGCGCGCTTGTTCATCCACCGCCCTACCGTTACTGGCGGCAACCATCATTGCCATACTGACGTTCCTGCCTATTTATTTTTCACCTCATATCACCGGCGAATTACTTTCCTCATTGGTAATTGTTATTGGTGTTTCATTGATGTTTAGCTGGGTATTCGCACTGACACAAACCCCGTTCTTCATTCAAGAATTTGTACGCCGTCCCCGACCAGAAGAACTGAAAAATGCCTTGTTCGACGGGAAGTATTATAATATGTTCCGCCATTCTCTACATTGGGTTATAAAACATCGCTATGCCACAATAGGCTGCATGATTTTGCTTTTAATACTCTCTGCATGGAGTTTTAAATTCATTCCCAAAGTATTTGTACCTGCACTGGACAAACAATATTTCACGGTGGATGTCTGGCTACCCGAAGGCACTAATATTGATGCAACCAGCAAGATGGCAGAAGATATGGCGGAATATATCCGTACATACGAAGAAGCGGAAATGGTATCCACCTTTATCGGTAGGACTCCCCCCCGTTATTACCTATCCAACGTGGCTTTCGGACCACAGTCCAATTATACGCAATTACTGGTAAAATGCCACACCTCGAAAGAATCGCGTCAACTTAACGCTACATTACAAGACTCTATTCGCCTGAAATTTCCCGAACCGCTCATCAAAGTGAACAAATTTGAGCTAAGTCCGCTGACAGAAGCCGTTATCGAGGCCCGCTTTTTAGGTCCTGACCCGGCTGTACTCGATTCCCTCGTTGGGCAGGCAATCGAAATCATGCGTTGTAATCCCAAAGTAGCGGACGCCCGTAATGAGTGGGGAAATATGGCATTGATGATACGCCCGGTTTACGATCCGGTAAAATCGGGTGAACTCGGCATCACCAAAGCACAGATGATGCAGTCTGTTAAATCTATCAGTGACGGTGTACCGGTAGGCATCTATCGTGACAATGAAAAGAAAGTCCCCGTTCTGCTGAAAACCGAAGGATACAACATTACAAATGCCAGCTCTTTAGGCAACTTCTCCATGTGGAACGGTGAACGTTCCGCCCCCTTATCACAAGTAACGGAACGTATTGAAACAACTTGGGAGTTTCCTCAAATACGCACCTATAACCGCCAGCTCAGTATGGCTGCCATGTGCGGCGTAAAGCCGGGACATACAATGGCAGAGGTACATGGAGAAATCCGTAGCGAAATAGAGTCCATGCCGCTTCCCACCGGCTACACATTCTTTTGGGACTCGCAATATAAGGATCAGGGTGAAGCCATGCAGGCCATTGCCAAGTACTTTCCACTGGCATTCCTAATGCTGATTGTTATCTTGGTAGCGCTGTTTGGAAATTTCCGCCAACCGATCATTATCTTGTGTATACTTCCTCTATCACTTATAGGTGTTGCTGTCGGAATGCTACTTACCGGATTCGAATTCGGTTTCTTCCCCATTGCAGGTTGGTTGGGATTACTGGGTATGATTATCAAGAATGTGATTGTACTGATAGATGAAATCAACATACAACGCCGCGACGGTGTCCCTGCCTATACAGCCGTAATAGAATCTACCGTTTCTCGTACACGTCCTGTATTAATGGCGGCCACAACCACAATTCTCGGCATGGTTCCATTATTATTTGATATTGCCTTCGGAGGTATGGCGGCCACGATTATTTTCGGATTAACATTCGCCACTTTGCTGACGCTATTTGTCACTCCGGCATTATATATCTTATTCTATAAAATAAAAACTAAGTAAACATGAAAACATTCTATACTTTACTGTTCTGTTGTTTGTGTGTCCGGCCCGTATTTTCCCAGCAGAATTCTCTGCTGGAAAAATATAGGGCAATGGCTCTGAACTATAACCACGATCTGCATGCCGCAGACAAGAACATCGCTTCCAGCATGGAACTGATGAAAGCCGCCAAAGCCGATCTTAAGCCCAAATTATCGGGTGATGCAAATTTTCAGTACACCGGAAATCCGATTGAGCTTACCATAAATCTTCCCCAAACGCCCCTTCTCACTTTCGAGGGGCGTGATATGAAATACGGTGCATCTCTGTCATTAACACAGCCTCTCTACACAGGCGGCCGCATCCTTGAATCTATCCGTCTGGCAAAACATCAACAGTCCATGAGTATTCATCAGGCAGAACTGCTCCAATCTTCTGTATGTTACCAGACAGATATGCAATATTGGAATACCGTGGCTCGTTTGGAGCTCGTGCGCATAGCCACAGATTACCGTAACTCTATTGCTTCATTGGCACATACTATCCGTGAGCGTGTTGAAGCTGGACTTGTCGATCCCCAAGATCTTCTCATGGCAGAAGTAAAACTCAATGAAGCCGAGTATCAAGTATTGCAAGCCCAAAACAATTTTGAAACCGGTCGTATGGCACTCAATTCCTTAATAGGTGTGAAACTCGAAGCTGAAACGAAAGTAGAAGATACCATCCCTACGGTTCCTCTCTCCGATAATCTGATGATGTCCGGTGGCAGTAACCGTCCTGAACTGCTTATAGCATACGATCGGATAAAAATAGCCGAAAGCCATGGTAAGCTGACAGACTCTAAATACAAGCCACAACTTTACATCGGAGTAGACGGTAGCTACTCTTCTCCCGGCTATGATTTCAAAACCGACCTTGATCCCAACTATGCTATATATGCAAGATTATCCGTTCCCATCTTCGAGTGGGGCAAACGACGCAACGAAAAGCGTTCTTCCGCTTGGAAAGTAGGCATGGCAAACGACTATCTTAACAAAGTGACCGATGATGTAAACCTTGAGGTACAAACTGCACGCACTTCCCTTTCACAAGCTATAAAACAAGTAGAGCTCACCGGAAACTCTCTTGAGAAAGCACGAGAAAATGAACAAAAAGCATTAGAACGTTATGAAGAAGGGAAAACATCCATCATGGAAGTTATTGAAGCCCAGAACTACCGGCAAGCCTCACAAATAAACTACATACAGGCTAAAGTCTCTGCGCAGGCTTCTTACTCCAGTTTGATAAAAGCATTGCACAGATATTGAATTCTCCCAAAACATTATAACTTTGTCCCCCATGAAGTGGAATAATCTGATATACGGCATTCTGTTCTTTGGATTAGGAGCCTTCTCCTATATCCTTCTGGTAGACTATACAAATCTATCTCCTCATATTGCTGACGCACTCTATTCCCGCGGGGCATTCATCTATTTTATCTTGGCATTCAATGTGCTGGGGTATGCTACCCTTCGTCTCAGTTCATGGATTAGCACACAATATGCTGTGAATATCCGCTCACGATGGAAGATTCCTGCCATTTATCTGATAGTCATGTTGCTCTTCCTGTTACTTAATTACGGGCTGCTTGCCAGTGCCAAAATACTGGCAGGAGCAACATCTCCATTCGCCATCCAGCCAAGAGGATGGTGGCTACTGATTACTATCTGGCTTGTAGAACTCGTTATTCTGGGATTATTACTGGCAAACCGTTCTATCCAAAAAGCATTGAAACTACAACAAGAAGCTGCTGTATTGCAAGCCGAGAATGATACGGCGCGCTATACGGCCCTGCAAAACCAATTAAACCCGCACTTTCTTTTCAATAGCCTTAACACCCTCATTGCCGAGATAGAATATGACCCTAAGAATGCGGTACACTTTACCAAGCATCTGTCCAGTGTCTACCGCTATGTGCTGCAAAGTCAGGACAAAATGTTGGTGACACTTGGCGAGGAGTTAGAATTTATTCGTTCCTATCTGTTCTTGCACGAAGTTCGCCTGGGTAATTGTCTCACATGCCAAAATAACGTTTCGGCAGAGTATACAGAAAGAATGTTACCTCCCCTCACCTTACAATTATTAATTGAAAATGTCATTAAGCATAATTCTATTACCTCCAACAAGCCTATGGTTATCACTATCTCTATCGAAAGTGAATATCTGTCTGTCAGCAATCCAGTGCACCCCAAGAAAAGCATTACATCATCCGGAATAGGGCTGGCAAATCTTGCCAAACGCTGTAAACTGATGTCCGGCAAAGATATAATCATCGAAAACGAAATAGAACTATTTACCATAAAAATCCCTTTGTTATATGAGTAATCCCACTGTTGCCATTATTGAAGATGAAATTCCGGCAGCCCGTCTGTTACATTCCATGATTGCCCGCCTACGTCCGGAGTGGAACATCACAGTTATTCCCGGTAGTGTAGAGGAGGCAACCGAATGGTTTGCCTCGCATCCTCACCCTAACCTTCTTTTTCTCGATATACAACTGGCTGACGGTAACTCATTCGACTTTCTGGCAGCTGCTCATCCCTCATCCACTATCATATTTACAACTGCCTACGATCAGTATGCAGTCCGCGCTTTTACAGTCAACAGCATTGACTATATACTGAAGCCGATAGATGAACAGCGTTTGCAGGACGCCATTGATAAATATGAACGCTTGCAGCAACACAGCAATACACGCCCCGAAGACTACCTGACAACCTTACTAAACGCTTTACAATCCAAAGAAGAAAAACAATACCGCACTCGTTTCCTCATATACCGTGCCGATCGTTTTTGGCCTTTACAAGTCAGTGATATCGCCTATTTTTACTCAGAAAATAAAATAACCTTTGCAGTCACCCGTGACAATCAGGAATATGTACTCGACCTATCACTGAACAAACTTTCCGAACAGTTGGATCCGGACCGATTCTTTCGCGCCAACCGTCAGATTATCCTGTGCATCGATGTTATAGACCATGCTGAGCCCTACTTTAATGGAAAAATATCAGTAACAGTGCGTCCACCCTATAAAAACAAAATAACAATCAGTGAGGAGAAGCTTAGTGCTTTCAAACGCTGGCTTAACTTTTAATTCAAAAGAAAAACGTATCTTTGCAGCCAATTTTATCAAACTACTCACTTTCTGCAAGCATGAAAAAAGGACTGCTATATGCTATATTTGCATCTATACTATGGGCTATTGTAAACCCGTTTATCAAGCAAGGGCTTAGTTATGATTTCACTCCGATGAATTTTGCCGGTATTCGTTTCACAAGTGTCGGCATTCTACTTTTTGCCTATACTTGGCATAAAGGTATGTGGCAGGAAATCAAACAATACCGCAAACTGTTTCTGAACCTGGTATTCATCAATATGTTCATGGGCTATACCGCCTTCTATTTCGGAGTGGACTTCGTAAGTGGAGCTATATCGTCTATTATCATGGGTATGACACCTCTTATCAACGTACTGCTGGCACACTTACTGGCGAGCAATGACAAGTTGAACGGGTATAAAATAGTGAGCCTCATCGTCAGCCTTGCAGGACTATTGCTGATTGTAGGCATGGGCAGTGATGGTGAGCCGCTGGACTGGAAAGGTATTACAGGTATCGTACTGTTGTTACTCAGCATAATCTTTCAGGGGTATTCTGCCATTTCTGTATCCGAAGAGAAAGGCAAAATCAATCCTGTTTTTCTAAACGCCGTACAAATGTTCTTCGGTGGCTTGCTTATCTATATCATAGGACTAACAACAGAGGGGTATCACTCTTTCATTGGCAAGCCTACCGGATTTTATATCAGTCTGGGCATTCTGGTGTTCATATCTGTCTTTGCATTCAGTTTTTGGTTTATGGCATTACAGAGCAAAGGTACAAAAGTCAGCGACATCAATATGTGCCGCCTCATCAATCCTATTCTTGGGGCTGTATTAAGCTGGGTGATGCTTGCGGACGAATACCCTACATTCAGTACCGTAGCCGGTATGTTGGTAATCGTCAGTTCATTGGTCATCTACTTCAAAGGAGCGGAGATTGCAAAATACTTTAGTACCGGAAAATAACCTACAAAAGTAAGAAGCAAACTCTACTCCCATTTATCATTACCCTATTATCCATTTGCTACCGGGCAAATAGGAGATAAGTTTTGTAGTGACATAACAACTGATAAAAGTAAGTACGCTAATAAGCGGGATAGCTACTGCAACGGATGTTTGCGGCTGAATAAATGAAACCCATAACGGCAACCATAACAAATGCATCAGGAACATACCGTAACTATTTATGGAAATACTTTTTATCAGACCATAAATCCTATTTTCCTTTTGAATAGTAGTAAACAACAAGAATGCCCCAAAAGTAGCTACTACACAATTAATTATGCAGAAACACCATGCGATTTCCAAATCAGAAAGTTGTTGAGGGGTGCCGGGTTTAGCTTGCAGATAAAAGCTAAGAATAGTAAAGGATGTACCGCCCAACAAGCAGACAAACCCGATAACGGAACGTTTGAATCGACTCCAATCAATGTGATAGCGAATATAATGTCCCAAAATCAGATAGCCGGGATAACCACTGAAATCGTACAGCATATAATACTGATTCCACCAACACTGCCCCAACACATCACCATAGAATTTATTCACAAACGGCAAGCAGGTAGTCAACGCCCACAAATATAAAAACATACGTTCCTGTTTAGCCGTAGCTGTACGCAACCAAGGCGAGAGAATAGGAATAAGCAGGTAAAGTCCGATAAGAGGATACATAAACCAAAGATGAAAAGCATTCATCGGAAAATTTAATGGCAGCTTACAAATAGCCACGCACATTTCTTTCCAACTTCCCCCATCCTGCCATATCGGAAGTACAGCATAGATAACCATAAATATAGCCATAGGTGGCAAAATACGGAGAAAACGCCGTTTAAAGAACTCTCCCCACGGCTGATTTTCTTTCATAGGGACCAACAAATAAGCTGAAGTGATAACAAACAAAGGCACTGAAATGCGACTCATCCCATCCCAGATAGCAATCCAAAGTTTGTGTGATTCTGAAAGAATAGGCACGTCACCCACCCCATAAAACGCTTCACCGGCATGCACCATCATCACTAAAAAGCAAGCAAAAACTCGCAGATAATCCCAAAATACAACTCTGTCCTGTTTCATATGATTGATTTGTGTTTTTGGGGAACAAAAGTAAGAAAAACGATACAAATAATTGATATCTAACACTACCTTATTTAGAAAATATCGTGATATTTCATTTTTATTAGTTCATCTTTCGATTTAAAGTTTTCACTTGACAAGTTTCGCTTTTATTTGCTGTACGGAATAACTTAGAAACGGGACAAACGGACAAAGTATTATCGTTGACCAAAGTAGCTGCAAAGATGACAATATCCTTATTGTCAGGCAATACTACCTCTGTAACCTTAGCCGGTAAATCAATGGCCAATTTGAACATATAGGTAAACTCATAAGGATGATCACCTTTACCTGAATGGCGGTGCGTACCCACATAAGCCACTTCTACATCTTTCAAATAACCTTCCGTATGTCCTGTGTGTCCCCATTGACCAATAAAACCAGTATAGGAAGGTACAATAATTTCCTGTTCAGACCTACCTACGCGAAATACTCCCTGCACATCTTTTTCAGAAGCGGCAGCCGCAAGAATATAAAGACGATTATAAACACTGTCTACAGGCAGTTTCAATGTATCGCCTTTACACGCCATACCATTAAGTTCTTCATAGGTTTCCAGTTTAAAAGGTACTCCATGCATATTTATCTCAGCCGGAACTAGTTCTGCAGCGTAAGAATAACCAGACTCAAAGTTTGCCGCTGTCTTGAACTCATTCCAGCTGAAGCACTTTTTGTCATAAGTAAGAATCAACGGTTTACCGACCGTTTTCGCTTTTCTCGCGGAGGCAAAGCGTATCTTGTAAGTTTTAATACTATTGGGATTGACAACCACCTTTAAACAATTTCTGTTGAATTCTGCCTTATCAATAGTTTTTTCTGTACCATCTGCCTCTACAGCCGCTATGATGTCATTAGCAAAGACTATTGAGGCTTCTTGTACCTGTTCTCCTCCTGTCTCATATACACGCACCACATATTCATCCGAGCTTTCAGCCTTCTTTAACGCCTTAATAAGAACATTCCGATTATTTGAGAAAGCTAAAGAATAAGTCTTTCCTAATTCACCATGATGTTTCCCAGTAATGAATGCCTTAATGCGTTGATTTAACAACTCAGCTTCCTCACGAACCCGTACTACATCCAAAGTACCTGTATGACCTATCAGACTGTAAGTAAAGGTATGATAGCCAAAGTCCTGACAATTTTGATAAGCATAGTGTTCTTTTGTTTTCGGAGTATGCAGCAAAGTAAGACGCAAAGTGTTATTATCAGGTTTATCCCAGCCATACTTACTGTCATTCATCACAGAAACCCCATAAGAGCCATTGCTGTCTGTCAAATCTGCCCAATATTGAGCATATACTTCGTAAGCAGTCGAAGTATTGTTACCCCTCTGCACACTGCCTACACCCAAGTCGTAAGTAGCTTTCTCATTATCCAAATTGAAAGGAAACTCAGCTTTTAATAAAGAATTGGTAGACTGCCAATCTATTTCATTAATGAAATCTATTCGATGCGCCAACGCACCTTCATATAGATGAATATATTGGCGAAAAAAAGAGTTGCCGTGAGACTTCTCCACACAGAGGGTTTTACGTAATTTACCATTCTCGCACAAAGTCACCTTCACATTACTAGTAATAGAAACAGGGGTGCTATCTACAGTTTTCTTCAGTACCTCCCAGGCGGGCCAAGAGAACGATTCATTTTCTGTAAAAAGAGCTAAGCGAATAGCTTTGCCGGCTTTCACCAATTCTTTGCTATTTTTCTTGTCGAACAGTGAAATTATATCACCATTTTCGTTTAACCTCAATTTGTAGAGTGAATTTTCAATACTTGTGGCTTCAGCAGTAGCTACCCTTTTTCCGTTACCTGAAAAACGTACATCATAAACCACATAGCCCATAGCGGGAACAGTGGCTTCTACCAACAGGCGCACGTTTCCATCAGTATATGAAACTAACTGTGAATTTACCTTTTGACCTTGTTCATTATACACAGTCACTTCTTTGGGAAAACGAGGAGTTTCTATCTCTATACTCACCACATCGGTAGCCTCAAAACCGGAAGCATTATAAAACACTATAGGAGTACCCTTAACTTGAGTATCAAGATTGTTTGCCACGCTTTTCACAGCATAAGTGAGAATACCGGAAAATTGCTTCAAAGAAAGTAACTCATCATTCCAAGAGAATTCATAAGCACGAGGAATACTAGTACCAGTCAAATCATCATGGAACTGATGGAAGATAAAGCGTTGCCATGATTCTGTCAGGCTTGTTCCCGGATATTCTGCTGTCCCAAGCAAGGCAGCAGCTACAGAGGCTCGCTCTGCTGCATCTCCTAAAAGTTCATTTTGACGATTATAAAGCTTCATAGCAGCCTGTGAAGTATAACAACCTGTACCATGAACATCCATTAACAGTTCACCATCGAATACCGGAAGCTCAGGATGGATATCATAAGGTTGGTATGATTTGAACAGTTGATCACTCGTGGCACTGATAATTTCTAACGGTCCTTCTCCTTTAATACCCTTTTCCACAGAAGCAACAGAAGCAATAGTGGGAGATCCACCCATATCACCCGTTCCGTAATAACGGTAAACAGTATTCAGTGGAGTACGTTTGGAAAACTCTAATAGTGTCTTATTGTTGGAAATATCCTCATTGTTCCAGCGGTGACCATAATAATATCCATGAGCTAACATGATGGAGGCACCATCTATACCTCTCCACAAACCAATGGTGAAAGGATGTTTACTTTCACCATAAAAAGGATTGGTACGCCAGTCTAGTTTCTGTGAAGAGAAGCCTATCAACCCACAATGAGAAGCTACAGTAGGAAGTGTCCAGCCAAAACCAAAACAGTCGGGCAAAAAAATGTCAGTACTTTCCACTCCCAATTCTTTACGATAGAATTCCTGCCCCAACATAATATTGCGAATAAATGATTCAGTAGAAGGAATCAGGGTGTCAGTTGCATCCCAACTGGCTCCACTTACATGCCAACGTCCTGCTTTTACAAAAGTCTTCATTAATTCGTATTCACGAGGATAATACTCCTTCATCCAAGCATATTTTACACCTCCTTCAAAGTTGAAAATATAGTTAGGATATCTATTTAAAAGAAAGATATTCTGGTTCAAAGTGTTCCAGATGTACTCCCGGATAGTGGTTTGAATATCCCAATTCCATTGCGTATCCAAGTGTGCATCTGCCACCGCATACACTTTCACCTTTTCCGCTATCATGGTTTGAGCTGACAATTGTCCGCCTATAATAACTGGCAACACAGTTTTTGCTATCAAACAGATCCTCTTAGCCAGTATTCGCTTTATTTTCATAATAGTTATATTATATATCATTAATTAAGAACAAATGAAATTATCAGCAAGTACTATGCGGATAACAATAATCCAATTAATGTATTATATTTCTTCATTAACCTTTTTTTGTCAGAAACTATCACAGGAGTACACAATCACCTATATTAGGAATTTCACTATTTTTTATAGTCAATCCATACTTTCATGTTACCAGCCTCCATATTATCCCATGCATAGTAAGGAATTAGGGTAAAAGTCTTTTTTCCATCTTTGGCAGTAATTTGCTGAACACCATTCAGAAGATTCACATTAAAATTGGTCTTAAATGATGTCTTTGGAGAAATATGGATTCCTTCAATTGTGCCTTTGTTTTGAGCATCCTCAATACAATAAACCAATGGGCCACGCTGAATAGCACGCTTTCCTATATTCTGCTTCACCCTGATATCAGATTGCACAACTTCTACTGGCATATCAAAATCCAATTCTATATTATCGCCTGAGTTCCATTCGGCTATTACTACATATCCCTTATCAACCACCTGTTTTTTAACTTTCTTTCCATTAATGAATAAATTATACTTTTTACACCATCCAGGAATACGCAAACGCAACTCCTTATTGATTTTTTCATCTGCATTAATAGTAAATTTAATTTTTCCATCCCAAGGATATTTCGTCTCCTCTTTCATAGCTACTTGGACTCCATCCACATTGACTTCTGCCACATTGCCAATATAAAGATTCACCCAAATAGCATTATCGGAGATACCGTAAATATAGTTACCAATAGAAGGGAGAAAGCGCGATAATTGACTCGGACAACAAGCACAACCGTACCATGGAAGACGATGATGGTCTCCCTTGGATTCAAGGGGATTCACATAAAAAAAGCGATCACCATTGAGAGAAATACCTGCCAGTGCACCGTTATACATAGAACGTTCCAGTACATCAATATATTTAGAGTCACCCGTGAATTGATTCATACGATGATTCCACAATACCATACCAACCGACGCACAAGTTTCGCAATAAGCTTCTAAATTAGGAAGATCATAGTCCTCAGTAAACCCTTCGTTGTGACGTGATGAACCTATACCGCCCGTTATATACATATTTCGTTCCACAACATCAGTCCACAATCTATTAAGCGCATCAATATATTGAGGGTTGTGTTTGATTGCAGCGACATCAGCCATACCACAATACAGGTACATACAACGTACAGCATGACCACCTATACTTTCCATTTCCGAAACAGGAACTTCATCTTGATAATACGATTTATCCCAATTACTCTTATCACCCTTAGTACCATAACCATGCCCGCGTTGCTCCAATAGCCAATTAGCGAAATCCACGTATTTGGATTCCCCTGTTGTTTGCGCCAATTTTACAAGAGCCAATTCTATTTCTTCATGTCCAGGTACCCAATGACGTTTATTTGGTCCAAAAAGTGTCATCATATGGTCTACCATATGTGTAGATACATTCAATAATGTACGCTTTCCCGTAGCTTTATAGTATGCTACAGCCGCTTCAATCATATGACCAGCACAATACATCTCATGCTTATCCATATTTGTCCAACGTTTATCCAACCCAGTAAGGGTATAAAAAGTATTGATATATCCATCGGGAAGTTGGGCTGCCGCCATTTTATTTATCCATTCATCTGCCTTTTTCTCCAGCTCAGGATTTGGGTTATTGATTAGTGAATAGGCAATACCTTCCAAAGCTTTATAAACATCCGAATCGTCATAAAAAATACCAGAATGCTTCCCTGAGTTTTTTGCCGCATTCTCAAAATTCCGTATCCGCCCAGTTTTATTTTCTATTTGATCTATACAAACAGGTAGTGTATTAGTAACATGCTTTTTCAGACGAGGAGACCAAAAATCATCCTGTATACGAACTTGAGAAAAATCCACCTGATTAATCATTTTTGTTTGCGCAAAAAGTGTTTTATCACCACCCGTATAGCATATTAATGTCATACCACAAACAAGAATTGTTTTAGTAAATTGTTTCATTGTATATTATTTATTCGTTATATTTATTATTTTTCAAATTAAAATCCCGTATATTCAAACCAAGAGAATGTCGCTGTTCGTTTACTTACTTCTCCATTACTGGAAGCATACATACCCACATATGGACCGATAAAACCACGAGCCACATTCGTACTACAAACAGTTGCATCCACCTCTTCACAGAGCGCACGCATATTCTCACTTGATTCACCGTAGTAAAAAGCATATTTCAACCCATCACCTTGAATAGAAAGAATGATATTGTCTACTCTATACGGAACATGAGCTAATATGGCTTCTTTCCCATTTTTGACTTGAATTAACCTCAGTTCACGAGGAGTATCTCCTTTACCCGCTATAGTCAAACGATAATGAAAACGATCATTTTGCATAATTACCATACCTGCCTCCTCATTGGGCTTGCTTGGATTGAATTGCATGGCACAAGCTGTATAAAACTTATGATGTTCCACGCGACGAGCAATCAAAGAAGGATTCACCAACTCACTTACACGCTGAGGTCTCAGGTTGATTTGGAGTTTAGAATCTTTTAACTCATACCACTTCTCAAAAGGAGTACGCAAAAAATTCCAGCAATAAGCTAATGATTGTCCATTAAATTCATCCTTATTATCAGGCCTTATTACTGGACATTCAGGAAGTTTAGGAAATTGTTCTTCCATGAGTACCCTTCCTACTCCCGGATTAAAAATAGGCTGGTCTCCCTGAAATTCTACAGAGGTCAAAAAGGTTTCACGTCCTAACATATTAAATCCATTTACAGGTCGTACACCAAGCATCACACTATACCAATCTCCATTTTGAGTTTGTACCAAGTCTGCATGGCCTATTGTAGTAATGTCAATATCATTACCTAAATGACGATGCGTCAGTACAGGATTACAAACAAACGGAGTATATGGACCAACAACATTATCCGCAGTAAAAATAGACACAGCATGGTTCTCCCATGTGCCACCTTCAGCAATCATCAAATAGTACTTCCCTCTAATTTTATATATATGCGGTGCCTCAGCATAAGGGCTATTGATAGCATATCCGCTTGAAACTATATGTCGTTCGCCAATAAATTGCCCTGTCGACGGATCGAGTTGTTGCACATAAATACGATCTTCAGCCGGATAACGACGGGGCGGTATTTTATTATCTCCATTAATACTACCACAGTACCACATAGTCCCATCTTCATCAAAGAATAGAGATGGATCGATACCAGGTGCATCTTTAATAAAGATGGGTTCTGAGTAAGGTCCTTCGGGAGAGTCTGCTGTTACAAAAAAATTGCCTCCACACCCTGTAGCTGTACAAATCACATAATATTTGCCTTGATGATATCGAATGGTAGGCGCCCATAATCCATTCGATGCCTTCAAGCCATCTTTCATTTGCAATTGAGAAGGGCGATCAAGCACGTGCCCTATCTGCTCCCAGTTTACCAGATCCTTACTATGAAAAATGGGTAAGCCCGGGAACCATTCAAACGAAGAAGTTACCATGTAATAATCATCCCCCACTCTACAAACAGAAGGATCCGGATGAAATCCTGGAAGAATAGGGTTCTTAAACGTTTTTTGCGCAGATACATTAAACGAAAACATTAGTAAAAATAATGCAAGATACGTACGTACCCAAATTGTTTTGTTCATCTTAGTCTATTATTTAAAAGTTAATTCATTATTCTAATTCTATTTCATTCTGTCGAGTTACTACTACTTCCAGATTGCTTTATAAATTCTTTAGGAAGCATACCAAAATGTTGATGAAAACACTTTGTAAAGTAAGATGCACTAGTAAATCCAGTAAGGGATGCAATCTCATTAACTCTATAACCACTTTCACACAATAGAGAAGCCGCACGTTTTAATCGTTGCAATCTAATATAATCATTAGGCGTAAGGTCTGTCACCCCCTTTATTTTTCGGTGTAGGCTCGAACGGCTCATATTCATTTTTTCTGTCAGTACATCCACGCTAAATTGTGTATTATCTATGTTCTTTTCGATAATTTCATTCATTTGCTTCAAGAATAACTCATCTGTTTTTGTAAGTGCTACAACATTTGCTTCAATGAAAGGGCGTTTGTAGAATAACTCTTTAATGGACTTCCGATTTACAAGTAGATTTTGAATTTGTGCCATAAGATATTCTAAAGAAAACGGCTTTTCGATATAGGCATCTGCTCCCAATTCTAATCCATTTATACGGCTCTCCAAATCCGATTTAGCACTTAATAAAATTACAGGAATATGACTGTATTCTACAGTCTCCTTAATATTTTTGAGTAACTCCATACCATCCATATTGGGCATCATTATGTCACTTACAACAATATCGATATCAAACTCCTTAAGTACTTTCAATGCTTCCAAACCATCAACAGCCCTATACACATCGTATTTATCCATCAAACGTTTCGATATAAAGTCCTGCATCTCTATATTATCTTCAACAATCAGCATAGCTGACTTCTCTGAAAACTTCAAATTTGTCATGGTAACAGGTTCTTCATCTTTCGGTTCAACATCATCTACTCTTGTTTGATGGTAACTTGGTAAGTTCAGCACAAATCGGTTTCGTTCTATACACGCGGTATCAAGTATCAGTGAACCTCCATGTAATTGTGCTAAAGAACGTGCCAATGGCAGCCCCAGCCCTCTCCCGGAACTTATCGGTCCCTGAGATGAAACTTGCACAAAAGGTTCAAAAATAGCTTCTCTCATTGTTGGCTCAATCAATTCCCCGTCGTTTTCAACAATAATACGAAAACTGCTATTTGTTACAGCGGTTAATTCTACCTTGATTTCTGAAATTGAATATTTTGAAGCATTTGTAAATAAATTACTTATAATTTTTGTAAATGCTTCCAAATCTACATCAGCATATAGAGAATCTTCGGGCAGTAATAATGAGAACTTACGGCCATGCTGTTCACTCGGCAACTTAAAACGCCTATAAATAGACTTAAGTAACAGATTTATATCAGTACGTTCAAAGTTCAATTGAACCCTTCTTGTTTCCACTCTCTGAAAATCAAGTAACTGATAAGTAAGTGAAAGCAAACGCTCCGTATTTCTCATCATAGTATCCAACGTTTCCTGCGTATTCTCATCTAATGATTTATTACGCATTATGTATTCTAGCGGAGTCTTTATTAAAGTAAGCGGAGTTTTTATTTCATGAGCTATATTGGTAATAAATTCCAATTTAGCATGGTAAGATTCACGTTCCTTTTCATGTTCCAACTCTTGCATTAACTTCTGATGCTTCTTATTCACTTTCTGCTGATTGTAGGACATGAAAATCACGATTAATACCAATATCAATACGCAATAAATAGTATATGCCCACACACTTTTCCACCAAGGACCATGTATATGTATAGTAAGTGAACGAGCTTCATGCCATTGTCCTGCACTATTTTTAGACCTGATTTGTAATATGTACTTACCTGGACGTAAATCTGAATATGAAATACGCTGCATATCTGTGTAAGACCAATCTTTATCAAGGCCTTCCAACCTTACACAACAAGCATCATTTGTAGTTGCCGCATATTTCAATACAGCAAAATCAAAACTAATAAAGTTTTGGTCATATTCTAAATCCAATTTATTTGTATGAATAATGGAATGCTTCAAAGGCGAGTCTACTCCAGGAATAACTTCTTTATTATTTATTTGGAATCCCGTTAGATATACAGTTGGAAAACTTAAATCATCTTTAACATTGAGAGGATCAATAACAGCTAAACCTCCAATAGTTCCAAAATAAAGCTTTCCATGATTATCTTTATATGCAGAGTTATAATTAAATTGATTGGAAATCAATCCCTCACTTTTGGTAAATACCCGAATATTACCAGACGATGGATTAAGTCGTACTAAACCACGATTAGTTCCTACCCAAATATCCCCAAAGTCATCTTGAATTGGGCTGAAAGCTGTATAATCAGGGAAACCATCCTCAATAGTATAGTGAGAAAATTGTTTATCTTCAGGGTTATAACATAATAAACCATGTCCAATTGTGCCCATCCATAACCAACCATCCTTATCTTCATAAACATCCACAATCTTATTAATTAAATGTCCGGTTTGTTTTTGAATCTCAGAAATAAAATCAATTCTTTTTGAATCATAAGTATAACATACAAGTCCTCTACCTACCGAGGCAAGCCAAATATTACCATGACGATCTTCGCAAATATTATGTACATACATATTAGAAAATCCGTTCACCTGCGTAAATGTCCCATCCTTAGGACTAAACCAATATAATCCACCTTGCGTGCATATCCAAATACGATCTTTTCTATCTTGATAAATAGCATAAATTGAATTTTGTACATTGTAACGCTCGTCTGATATGTAATACCTTTTCACCCCCCCAGTATTCAGATTATAAACATTAAGTCCACCAGAGTATACTCCCACGTAAAGTTCATCATCAATTACACATAGCCCATGAACATTATAATGTTCCAAATGGGCATCAACAGGAATAATATTTTTTTCTTGAGAATTAAAGTAGTTCAAACCAGCATCTTCTGTTCCAATCCAAAGATTGCCCATGGAGTCTGGCCTTATTTCTCTTACAACCCTTCCTCTAAGAGATATTCTAGTCACTATTGGATAATATGATTCAATATACCGATTCTCGTTAATGGACATATAGTTGATGCCACCAAAATAAGTACCAACCCATAGTCCATTCTCACTATCGCGATAGACAGCATAAATAGCATTGTCAGAAAGCGAACGCTTATCAAAATAATCATTTACACATTTTGATGCCTTCTTTTGTATTTCATCATAAAGATACAACCCTGTTTCTGTTGCCAGCCAAAGCCCATTCTCACTTATTTGTATATCATGTACATAAAGAGACTCACCTATCCCCTCCCCTATTTTCAAACATTGAGTGGTCTTATCATTTAAATCGTATCTCACTACACCTGAGTATTGAAAGCCCATATAGATAAAATGTCCATTGCCGGTTATTACCTGCATACCATCATTCTCGGCATTAAGGCAATCTATTTTAACTGTATGATAATTTCCTGTTGTATAATCGAATTGTATCAAACACTCTTTATCACCACCAATCCAAACATTATCATCATTATCAATCCACATAGCTGTAGCAGTGATATTTGTCTCCCCAACTTTTAAATTGCTAAAGGGATAAAATTGACATTTACAAGTTTGGGGATTATAACTATATATTCCTTCATCCTTTTCCAAAAAGAATAAAACACCTTTTGCATTTGCCTTTACAGACAGAATCATTCCTTTGGGAGTACGTCCATCTGCAGTTTTGATATGTACCTGCTTCAAAGAGTCTCCTTGAGTATCATAACAAAGGATACCTTGAGCACCTATCCAAAGTGTACTATCTGGAGCCAAGCATAGTGAAAAAATACTATTTATGTCTTGAGAATTATTTGGGGAACATTCACCCTTATAAACTTTCACTTTGCTACCATCATAACGATTCAAGCCATCGCGTGTAGCAAACCACATAAATCCATACGCATCCTGCATAATGGCAGTAATGTCATTGTGAGACAAACCATCATCCATTGTAAGATGTGAAAAATGATATTGTCGTACATCTGCATTTAGTGTAGTACTCAAAAGCATTACCAGGACCATTAAACAGATACGTATAATTTTCATATTTATAAACTCTACTTATTAATATAATAGTGATAGGTTCTCAAATTTACTTTACGAATTCATTGATTTTTAAATTCAAACCTTCTTCTGCAGAAACGGGCTTTCCTTGCACAGTACAGCCTGCAATATTTACATTTCTAATACAGAACTGTGCATTTTTGCCTAATATTTGCGATTCTACCCCATCCATGTTCGCTAATATATGTATATCTTTAACTTCTACTCCATCAATTGTACAATTTCCAGTACATTCACGCCAACTTTTATCAGTAATTTCAAAATCAATTAACCTAGGGGCTTCATTACCTGGAAATTCAAAACTTTCAATATAAAAATTCTCAAATCGTACTTTTTCAATATGAGTGGAGTCGAATGCATTGATAACCATTGCTCTTTTACACTTCAAGATATCAATATTACTGAACGTAATATTACTAAACTTCCTCACGCAAGTTTCAGTACCAATCTTCGCAGCAGCCGAGTTACTCATAGTCAGAATCCTGTCAAACAAAATATTTTCAGTTGTCCAAATTCGTTCATTGTCTAGCCCTTTAACGACCACATTATCATCACCTGCATGAATAACTGCATTTATGAGTGAACAATCTTTCGATGAATCAAAATCAATTCCATCTGTATTGGTCCAATTTCTCACAGGGCGATTATTCAACACCTTGAGATTTCTGAAATGTACCTGCTCTGAACGATACACACGAGTATTCCAAAAAGTAGGGTCACGAAGTACAACACCATCGAAAACAATATCCTTACAGTTAGAAGCATAAACTAAATAAAATTCACGAGCACCATTTTTGCGCAATCCACTCCAACCGGCTCCATCTATTGTGCCATATCCCAATATGCGAAAGTGGCTTACGCTATCTATACGAATCAAACATTTCTCCTGATAGTCATTAGGATTAACACTGCCCATAATCAACGCATCATCTGCCAAAAATAATGTAAGATTACTGCGCATATTAAGCTGTCCAGTTCGATAAATACCTTTAGGAAAATACAGCACACCCCCTTTTTGAGCTGTTTCATCAATGGCCTGCTGTATTTTATCTGTACAAAGCGCATTTCCTGTACCGTCTATATCATAATCCTTTATATTCACAAGAGCCTGATTCTTAAACCCAGACCGGTAGTCTATAAATGGATTAATAAGCAGATAAAGATCCTCCATATTGTTAATTTTTACCATAAAAAATCCAGGTCCATCGACCGTAAAAGTCAACTTATTTCCAACAACTTCACCGTGAATATCTTTTCTTAATGGGCTTATGCGATAACTTTGAATATCTTCCTGAACTGTTACCATAATCTTTATACTTGCCTTTCCATCACAAACCACTTGTGTGTAATGAATAGGAATATCCAATTTTGCCATTTTCTCAACAGCCGCTTTCACTCCGTTAACACTTACACAAAACTCCTTACTAAGCGGTTCATCACCTAATGCCGGAAGCAAACGGGGTTCATTGACTGACTCACAGGCAATAAATAGAAAACCAACAATAATTACACTAAATAATATTTTTACACATTTTCCCATATTTCTCATTTTAAAAATAAACATAGACTTCATTATTATTTGCGGAACTGATTACCCACATATCTCACATTACTACATTCTTTTAGATTGATAAATTTAGTTTCATCAAGCATAGGCATTACACAATCCCTCAACAATACTCCTTCTGTGCGGAATACATCAATAACAGGAGTATCTTTTGAAGTAGTATTACCTATCAAATTACTAAGTACAATTTGATTACCATGCGTTATATTAAATGATGATTTTCCATTTATATTCAGTAATTCTATATTACGTAGAGTCAAATTCTTCACATAACTGGCCTCTAACCCTTGTTTACACTCCATGCGAATATCCTCTAACAAAATGGACTGTGGAGGAGCTTCTGCCAATCCTATAATATTAATAGCCTGCTCTATATTCGTCCCAATAATGTCTTTGAAACGAATATTTTTGAAGAACGGAGTTGATTCTGTTACTGGATAAATCTTCCCACTAATCCCCTCGTACCCCATATCAATTGAAATACCTTCACGCAGATTCTCCATGATGATTCCACTTGCAAAAATATTCTCTACTGTTCCACCTCGTCCACGCCCAGTCTTCACACGTAAACCACGTAACGTACCTTTAAAAACGCAGTTCATAACTGTTACATTTTTTATACCTCCTGACATTTCGCTACCTATTCCCACTGCACTACGTCCATGAGCAAACGTACAATTCGATATAGTAATATTCTCACATGAAAGACCTTTCTTGCGTCCATGCTCATTATAACCAGACTTCAATGTTATACAGTCATCACCACAATCGACATAACAGTTTGAAATCCTCACTCCATTACAACAGTCTGGATCAATACCATCTGTATTAGGGGATTCATAAGGTTGAATAATAGAAATGCCATTAATAATAACATTTCGGCAATACACTGGGTGTACTGTCCATGAGGGAGAATTAGTTATAGTCAAATCCGAAATTTTCACGTTTTCACAACGGTATAAATTAATCATACGCGGACGTGGATACTTCAACGGTGAACCCTCAGGGTTTTCAGGTTCACGTTCTCGAATACCTGCAGCCGTACGCATTTTATCAGTTTCCCAAAAGGCATCCCACCATGCCTTTCCCTGTCCGTCAATTCGTCCACGACCAGTGATTGTCACATTCTTCAGATCATGTCCTGTAAAGAGTGAAGCATATACTTTTCGCTCAATACCCTCCCAAGATCCATCTATAATAGGTGTGTTTGCTATATCATTACTAAAATAGATTGTGGCTCCAGAACAGACTTCAAACTCAATATTGCTTTTCAAGAATAAAGGACCACTTACATAATTGCCTGCAGGTACAATAATTTTCCCGCCTCCTTTATCAGAAGCAACATCTATAGCCTTTTGGAATGCCTCCGTGCAAAGTGTATAATTCCCAACAGCTCCATAATCATTCACATTGAAATATTGCCCCAATACCATCAGTGGCATCATGCAACAAATCATAAACAAATATACTTTTTTCATAAATTGTATGTTATTTTATTTTTCAGTCAATCTTCATGTTTACAACATCTTAATTCTATTGGGCCCAACACTCCCGATGGAACACTATCCCACAGTTCAGCACTAAAGTTACGATATGCAACATCCACTAAAAAAAATGTTTGCCATTTCACTTCATTACGATCCATCCATATCATTCTATTTGCATCAAGGTTACGTACCTCGATACGAAGTTTATTATTCTTCTTTTTAAGTAAAGAAGCATTAATATTCAGTTCAAACGGTACTGACCACAATTCCCCAACATATTGATTGTTTATCCAAACTTTAGCTGTTTCACGAACATCACCTAAAGCAAGTTGATAATTGTCACATTTCACTTCTGGCAGATTGAAAACTGTTTCATATACTCCTATACCACTAAAATACTGCGCCATAGTATCCGGAGCCTCAGTCCAACTTCCTATAGTAGTAGTATGATAGGAGGCAGGAAGTTGCGGTTTCCCTTCTTTGAAAGATACATTCCAATCACCATCTATACGGAAAGAAGCAATTGCATTATGATAGTTCCATGCAGAAGTATTGCTATCTGCAAATAATTTGATAAAACAGGATTCCCCCGGCTTTAATTGCAAATAAATTCCCTTATCTGATTTTTTAGCTACCCCCTCTTCACCTGTCAACGGATTATAAAGCGTTATATTCTCTGCAGTTTTACCGAGTTTAACCCAACCTTCTTCAAATTCATTACTTTGATTAGCTACAAAGTAAATTATGCCTTGTTTATTCCGCATACGTATGAATTCCAAGTTTTGAGTGCCAAATTTCTCTTGTACCACACCAGAACGTTTAATAGCATTGCAAAACTGAGCATCTATTTGCACATTATTGTAACCTTTTATCTCATCCAACAATGAATAGAATTCTTTACGTTGTTTTTCAGAGACATGATAACCTGGAATGTCACGAGGCATTCTATATGCAAAAACAATTTGAACGCCTTTCTCTGCAAACAGCCTGAGTTGTTGTAACGTAGAAAGTGGCATACGCTTGCAGCAAGGCACAACAATAGTAGTGTAAACTGATTTTCCAGGCGTTACTATTTTACCATTGACAGCATTTGACATTACAATCTGCCTATCGGATATATAATCAAAATCAAAGCCCTCACGTTTCATTGTACGTGCAATATCACCAATGTCCTGACGGTAGAACCAAGTGTCAGGATTGTGTATGGTAAACATCTTTAATTTACTTCGACTATCTTCATCGTCCGATTCTGTCCAAAAATCATGCATAGGTACATAAAGTAGTACCTCATTATCTGTTGAACTATTTTGTAGTAGATGTTGGCAACGCGCAACATAGAGTGAAAAGTTAGGGATTGTTTCCTTGAAAGCACTGGTTATTCCAAAATTAGCTGCAGGATAAAACCTCCATCCTGGAAAATCTATTTCTTTGGGTGAATAAGCACCACAAGTCAACATTATATGGTTGATTCCACTAATATACAACTCATCAATTTGTGGTTTTGCCTGTGATAATGCCACCTTAAAGTGATCACCCAACCAAGTAGCAGTTTCCGATGACGTGAGAGACTTACCCATTACATGCGATGCCGATGATGCAAATTTTAATAGCATCTTATCCGGGCGACCAAAAGATTTCTCGTTATATACCTTGTCAATCCGCACATTCTTTATATTCAGCGGACTGGCGCCAAACGATTCAGTTTGAGGTATATCTGAAGCACCATATAGATCAAGCCAATTAGCCGGAGTTCCATGAGCTTGTTCCACAGTCTTTACTCCATGATTATTTGCCCACTCATGCCATACTTTTACAAAATTATCCAATAAAAGATCAGACACAGTTTCACGATAATCACACAATACTCTACGCGCTTCATCACTTCTGTTCGAAGGATCAAGTAAGTAAAGTACTTCTCTTAGATCATAACCTCGACGTATTTTGAATTCATCCAGCAATACAGGAGTATAATCAGCTCCATAAACCTCATATGAATCATTGAAAGTTGAGCGCAAATCTGACCGTGACTGAAACAGAGCATCAAACCTTTTCAAATATTGTTGAACCGTATTTTTATCAAAATGGTCTATTACCAACCCTTCACCTCCTAATCCTGAACGCTTTGTCCGTTGTCCGGTAGGACAAGAAAATAAAGCATATACATCATATTTTTTTGCAGGAAATGTGTAAGACAATATACCATCTTTATTAATATGCTGAGTAAGGTCTATATATTCTCCATCAGTAGAATAAGCACTTAGTACCTGAATTTCACCTCTGCCCAAAGTATCTACTTGGATATTTACTTTTTCTTTGGGTATTGCTGTAAATACGCGAGTCACAACTGAATATTTAGCACCCATTTCAGGAGTGACATTAGGTCCTCCAAAAGGCCAGGCAGAAGTAAGTGATGCATCAATTGCCAGCCCGTTGTTTTTAAAATTAGTAGCAGTATAATTCAACATTCTAATCCAGTCTTGACTCATAAAGGGAATAAACTTCTCTTTATAATCATCAACCCCATATGTGGCTGCAATGCTGGCACCACCATAACCCATTTCTTTAAACTGTTGCAGATGCCAGTCCAACCCTGCACAATCCACTGCACTACCCAACCAGTACCACCAAAGCCATGGACGTTCGGTTGCAGTAAAGTCAGAAAGTTTTTGTTTCAATTCTTGTGCTTGTATAGAAAAGCTTTGAAAGAGCAATGAAATTACCATACTCTTTAAAACCCAACTTTTTATTTTATTATTCATTTTGTTTGTATATTAATAATTACCTATTAAATATATATCACCTATCAGTCCTGATTCTTCTAACTGCCAATTAGTGGTATTATAATCACCACGCTTGGGGTCACTAATATAGCATTCTTTCCATTTAATATGGTGGCGATCCATACCTATTATTTTATTAGTAGCTATATTTTTCACTTTTATTTCTATTTTATTATTTTTCCGCTTTAAAAGTTTAGCATCAAAATCCAATAAATAAGGAACACACCAAGTTCTTCCTATTGATTTCCCATTGATAAACACTTCAGCCATATCACGAACATCAGAAAATTTCAACCGTAATTTTGTAGAATTCTCTAAACCTTTTGGTAAATCGAATGTCAAATTGTAAGATCCTACCCCATTATAATAACAATGCGTGCTGTCACCCAACTCAGTCCAACTACACAGCTTAGTTGTCGTTAAAGTGGCAGGAGGATTTTTCTCTTCTCCAAAAGAAATAGTCCATTCCCCTTTTAACTGATAGCTTTTTCCTATGTATTCATTGTAAGCTTCGGCTTTCTGTATACTATTATCAGCAAAGATTATAATTGCTTCTCCAGGCAACAATTGAATTCGTATTTCACTATTACTTCCCTCCTTTCCTATTGTAGGAAGCCTATAAAAATCACCAGTGAGAGGATTGTAAGCTGTTATTTTTTTATACTTAGCATCAAGCATAATAGCGCCATAATTGAATTTACTATCCTGATTAGCAACAAAATATACTTTTCCTTCTTTGTAGCTTTTACGAATAAAATCCAGTCCTACTGTAGAAAATCCTACTTTGGGAATTTCAAGTCTATGTAAAACAGAATCGACATTCTCTGTAATAAATACTTGAGGAACACTTCTCATGGATTCACGAAGATTGTTAAGTGTCAGCAGTTTTTCACTCACTTTATGAAGTCCAGGAACATCAAGAGGCATAGAACTATCAAATATAACAGAAACACCACTTTTAGCCAACTGCAACAATTTAGTCATAGTCTCAATAGGCATACGCTTACATGCTGGAATTACTACGGCCTTATATAGATGTCCACCTTGACTTTTAATCATTCCATTATCCACAGTCATGCCTTGTAACAATTTATCAGACACATAATCAAACTGATAACCTGCATTTTTTAAATTACGACCAGTTACAGCAAACGGCCAGTCAAATCCCCATTTAGTAGTAAGATGGTCCATCATGGTGAGTACTCCCAAATCTTCTTTAGTTTCACTAAAATAATCGGATACTGGATAATAAAGCAATATATCATTATCATTTTCAGATTGCTGTAAAACATTCTGTACTCTTGAAACATAAAGGCTAAAATCAGGCATATAATCCATCAATGATGATCGAGGGCCAAAATCCGGGGCTGGATAAAACACCCAACCAGGGTATTCTGAATCTAAAGGTGTATTAGTGGAACTAATAAGATGTATATGGTTTATACCTGCTACAAAAAGCTTATCCACCTCAGGCTTTACTTGAGAGAGGGCAATACGAAAATGATTAGTCAACCATGTAGCAGTCTCACTCGAGACCAATCGGTTTCCCATAAGGTTTGCACCTGATGAAGCAAATTTCATATGTAACACATCAGGTCTTTTATAAGGAACTCGTCGTGTATCCTCATCCACTCGCACTTTATCTATATTAAAGCAACTGGGACCAAACGATTCGCACTGAGGAATGTCTGCCGCAGCATACATATCCAAAACATTTGAAGGACTTCCATGGGCCTGTTCCATAGTAAGAAAGGAATTCTCATTACTCCAATGAGTCCATTCCGTGGTAAAATTATCCAAAATCAAATCTGCCATCGTAGCACGATAGTCACAAAGAAACCTTTCATGCAGTTCACCTTGCTGCTTATCAAACAAGAGAGAGAGATATGGCTTTGGAGAATATCCACGTCTTTTCTCAAACTCTGAAATAAATGTAGTAGTATAATCAGCACCGTATACCTCATATGAGTCGTTGAATACCGCCCGAATACCTTTCATACGTATCAGATCTTTTTCAAAATCTTTCAAATAGTTACGCAGTGCATTTTTATCAAAGTTATCTAAAACAAGTCCTTCTCCTCCTGGAGAAGAACGTTTAACACGTTGGTTAGTATACCCTCCTATTACTGCTTCTATTCGCCATTTTCCTTTAGGAAGAGATGTTTTCAATTTACCACTTGCACGGATCTGAGGAGTCAAATCAAGATATTCACCATCATTTGAGAAAGCTGATACTGCAATAATATATTCATCATCTTTATCATCTATTAAAAACTTATCGATTGTCCCATTCGCCTCGAAACTCAATGAGCGTTTTAAAAATTTAGCCCCATCTTGTTTTGTAACCTGTTTACCTCCAAACGGCCATGCAGAAGAAAGCGCTATATCGACCTTCATATTCAATCGTTTAGCTTTCTTCAATGTGTAGTTCACCATATTATACCACTCATCACTCCTATACATTAATTGTTTTTCCTCGTATCCTTCCACACCATACGTAGCTATAATTACTACACCACCATATCCAGCTTTTGCATATGCGTCCATATGCTTATCAATTAGATCTTCTGTTACCACATTTCCTAACCAAAACCACCACACCCAAGGACGTGCTTCAGCACTGTATTGACGTGCATCGTCATTATTCTGAATTTCACCAGCCTGCAATGCTGTGCACCAAACGATACTCAGAATGAAATATAAGAAGAACTTTTTCATTAGTATTTTTATTTTCTCAGTAAACAAACAATCTTTATACCACCAAATGGAGCTAAAGAAAAAACTAATACAATATTAAATAATAGCAAAAGGAAGCATCAATGTATATATACAGGCATTGATGCCTCCCCATAACTATTCAATAATTCTAACTATACACTTATTTCAAAATCCACATAATATCATCTACATCATCCGAACCATTGTATTGCCGTTTGATCGCTTCTTTCACATTAGCTTCATTTGTTTGGTATTCAGCCCTTGGATATCTCCACCTCACAGGAACTTTACCGCTAGGATTACTCATATTACTACCAATCTGATATGCCGGAACTCCTGTACGGCGCATATTATAGAAAGGCTCCCAACCTGAATTATTGAAGAATGAAATATATTTCTGATTAAGAATCTGCTCTAAATCGTTATTGTAAGCAACCACAGAACTGTTGATATAGTCAGAAATAACAGCCTCATCAAGATTGTAAGATTCCATAGAAGCTCGTATACCCGCTTTGTAATAAGCATCGGCATCACCTTCAATCCAACCAAGATTGATAGCCTCGGCAATGTTAAAGCACTGTTCTGAATAACCCAACAAAATCATAGGCTCCCCTACAGGTGTACAATAATATTCACGATTAAAAGTTGAGGCTTGTTCACGAGTTGCATAAATAGCATCGTAGAGATCGTTCGAGTTTACTCCCCCATACTCGTTCACATCAAAGTTAGAATTGTCAGGATTAGCATCTTGTGCAACTTTTGTACGTTCAGCAATTACAGAAATACGTGGGTCATTATATTTCTTAATTAAATCATAATAAGTGTTCCCAATTCTATAATAATCAACATTAGCTTTCAAATAGAACCACAGATAACGATTATCTTCAATATCATACCAACGGTAAACAACATTGTCTGCATTTGAACCCAAAAGCGGGTATTTTGTGGGATTATTCACAATCTCTGCAAACTGTTCTTTGATTTTTAAATCGGTATCATCAGAACGTTTACTCAGATTAATTAATGTACGAAGCCTTAAAGCGTTTGCAGCTTTTTGCCATTGTGCCACATCTCCATTAAAGATGAGATCTCCACTACCTAACGAAACCTTCTCTTGTGCTGCTTGTGCCAAGATTGAATTAGCTTCTTCCAACATACTCAAACAATTCTGAAACACTTGTTTTTGAGTATCGTATTTAGGTGTAAAATTAGCTTCAGACTGTCCTTTCATTGCCTCAGTCATAGGTACATCACCCATCTGCATAGTCATGTCAAGATAATTCCAAGCTTTAAAAAAATTCCCCACCCCTTTATATGCAGGGGAGTTTACACGATCAGCTTCAAATTCCATTGCTTCTACATCACGCATAATATGGTAAGTTAATCCTGCCTCTCCTCCCAAATAACCTTGGAACTCAAGATCACCCTGTTGTGCTGATATAGATGCGACATATTGTGACCAACCACATTGTACTCCAATCAAGGGACGATAGCACCCTAAAGTGTTCTTAATAATTGTATTAAGAAGTAAAGTAGGAGGCACCTGCCCTTGAGAAGCCGAGTTGGGATTATTCTCATATTCAGAGAATGGTTGACATGCGGAAAACATGAACACGCCTGCCACCAAAGCTGCGAATTTATTTTTCAGTATTTTCATAATTTTTACTTTTTACTTTTATTCATTTAGAATGTTACATTCACATTAAATCCGATATTGCGGAATGAAGGGGTCTGCAAGTTATCCCACACTGTATTTTCATTGTACTGGTCAGGGTCTACTAATCCCGATTTAGTGATTAGGAAAAGGTTACGGCCTACCAGAGAAACACTAGCTCCTTTAATAGGGGTTTTTGTCAAATGTTTGGTAAGATCATAAGTGAGCGACACTTCACGCAGTTTCAAGAATGAGCGATCAACCAACACACACTCATCTATACCATAATACCCCTTAGAATTCTGCACATAATCAAAATAATTAGTTGGAATATCATTAGGAGCAAACTTACGCGTATCACTAATAACATTACCTTCTCCATCGCGTTTCAACTCACCCGATACTACTTTTACACCTTCTGCAATATATTCTTTACCTGCATACCAGTTTTGGCGCTCTTGATCATCAATATCAAGTGAACGACCACCAGCCCACATATATCTATTATATTGGCTAAGCATCTTACCACCGATACAGGCATCAAACGAGAAGTTCAGTGATACTGGACCATATGACATATTGTTACTGAAGCCAACCATCAAATCATTATTGGCATATCCCAGTTTTTGTTTGATATTATCCTTTTGAATATTTCCATTGTCACCTATAATAACCTGCCCCGCATATTCACTATTTGTCGGAGCATACATTATGGCCGAGCCATAGATAGCATCCATACGATCGCCAACTTTCAACTCACCGTATTGTGTTTGTCCTTCAGGCAACTCATGTAAGTAGTTGCGATAAGAAGAAAGATTCAAAATAAGATCCCAATTAAAACCTTTATCATTTCTAAAAGGAGAAGCAGTAATTGAAAGTTCCCACCCCTTACGCAATGTTTTCAATCCATTTAAGCAGTAGGCTCCATATCCCGATGTCTCTGAAATGGGTTGATTGTAGGTCTGAGGACCATCAATAAAGTAAAAATAAGTTGCGTCAAAGCCTAAACGGTTGTTAAACAAACGAAGTTCACCACCTACCTCATAACCAGTACTATAAGACGGTTTAATATCTTTGGAATAAATAATTTCAGGAGAAGTCAAACCTAAATTGTTGTTCCAAGTACCAGTTTCGCTATACACAGGCGAAAAGTAATAAGGAGAGAAAGCACTACCCACACGAGCGTAAGAGCCTCTTAACTTCAAGTAACTAATAAATTCAGGCATAGGAATATATTCCGATACCACTGTAGAAAGCTGTGCAGATGGATACAAATAACTATTTTTGCCAAAAGTCGGAATAGTAGATGACCATTGGTTACGAGCAGTTAAATTCAACATCAAATAGTTTTTCCAACCTAAATCCAAATATCCATAAACCGCATACTCAGCCAACTCCCGCTTACTGCTGGTAGGGGTAGTGGGTTTCATTGAGTTCGATAAAGTGTAAATACCAGGAACAGCCAAACCGTCAGTTTCAGCATAGTGTGAAGCGTCATTATATTGACGTGCATTAAACCCAAGCATTGCACCCACATCAAATATGCCTAATTTCTTATCGTATTTGGCAATCAAGTCTGTCAAAATCTGAAAATCATTCTTGTAGCTTTGAGAATAATTTCCGTTGCGATTATATGCAGTAGAATAGGCCGTACGATAATCTTCCATTAGTTGATTCATGTTTACACCTGTACGCAAAGTAATGTTCAATTCGTTAGTTACATCATATTTCAATGATGCACTACCGTATGCTGCGTTCTTATGATAGCCATGCAAGTTTTCATATAAAATGAAATAAGGATTATTATAATCGAATGAGCCATTGTCGTAACCAGGTCCAATATCGAAATTACGTTGTTGCAAACCTTCCAATCCAGGAGCCCAATAATTACGCAAATCACGTACATCCACATTAGCACCTGCCCAAAGAATCATAGAGTAAATAGGACTGTTCCGACCATATCCCACAGATGGGAAGTTTGGTGAATCAATCTTATTATAATTAATATTGGCATCAAAACGCAATTTCTTGGAGAATTGTATACCACCACTCATATTCACAGTGTAACTATTCAGTTTAGTATTTTCAAATACACCCTTTTGATGCATTTCACTCAAAGATATACGGAAATCTCCTTTATCAAACTTAGTTTCCACGCTTACATTGTTATTTGTCACCACACCAGTACGCAACATATTCTTTAAATTATCCTTACCACGTGGTATCCAAGGTATAGCAATTCTGTTGCCATCGGCATCATAAGGACTATTCCATTGTGGAAGTAATCTACCATCAAGTTCCGGTCCCCATGCTCCCCAAAATTCATCAGTACTATTACCCACACGATATTGGCCTTGATAACCGGTTCCATATTTTTTCTGGTAAGATGGATTTGCAATCATACCTGTGTCAAATCCAGTAGATGAGTTTACTGAAATTTTAACCGCTTCTTTAGCTTTCTTTGTGGTAATCTGAATCACACCGTTCTGTCCCATCTGTCCATAAAGAACAGCGGCAGCAGGACCTTTAAGTACACACATACTCTCTATATCTTCAGGAGCAACCTCCCAAAAGGTTGCACTTTCAACTGGTACTCCATCAATTACCACTACAGGAGCTACACCACGTAAAAGAAGTGCAGGAGTATCAAAAAGATTGGGAGAATTTGACACCTTTAAACCGGCAATCTTACCTGTTAGGTTAGATGCGGTATTGGCAGACGGAATCTTGGTAAGCGTAGGGGCATCTAAATCCTGTACTGCATAACCCAGTTTCTTTTTCTCTTTTTTGATACCCAAGGCGGTCACCACCACTTCATCCAAAACTTCGGTATCAGATTTTAATACTACATTGATAATTCTCCGTCCTTTTACCTGTTCAACAACAGGGACTAATCCCACAAATGAGAAACGAAGTGTACTTTTATCATTTTCCACTCTTACTGAATATTTACCATCTATATCAGTAATCACACCATTTGTAGTACCCTCCACTTGTACAGTCGCACCAATGATAGATTCTCCTTTCTCATCAACCACCGTGCCTGTCACAGTTATGCTCCCATTCGTCTGAGCGAATGATACTGTTGTACACATCAATAGCACAACAAAAAATATGCTGAATTGCCGAATTGTCTTATACATATGTTTACTATGTTTTTCTAAATTAAAAAAGTTTATTATTTGTCTGCATCACGTACACAACGCACTTGCCAACCTTCATACTTATGAGTCCAGCTAATACCACTATCACCCTCATCACCTCGGCGATGATAAAGTAACCAAGGATAATTAGAATCACTAACATCAATAGACCACCATGTTGTTTCACGTGCTCCTAAAGTATTCCAACCTTTCCATGTACCATCTCCATTGCGTCCTGAACAAGCCCAGCCGTTCCAACCTGTAGAGTTAGCATAATGATCGTGTGCCAAAAGCCCATTCATGTAATTCATATCGCCTGCAGCAAAATCTTCAGTGCTGGCTCCAATTGACTCCAGCAAAGTTATCAGTTCGGCTTTACTGGGCACATGCCAACCTTCGGGGGCAATACCTCGCTCGTCTGCTACTGCATACCAATTATAAACGCCACCATACGCTTTTGCGCTATGATCACTTACATTTTGATTGAAAGTATCTTCAGTCCACTGCCAATCAGCAGCTTCACCAAAAATCCAACTAAATGCACCTACCATGTCTGATCGACCAGCTTTATCAAATTCTGCATTATGATTCTTATCACAATACAAAATCTCGTCTCCATTATTATAATGCGTAGTTCTTAAGTTTTCGGCTAACCAATATTGGTCACCAATCTTCACTATTTTATATTGATTACCATCATAATCCTTAACAGGCATATCTATTTGTATATTCTCTGTATACAAAGTATTAGAACCTTCAACACGGTATCCACGAATATGGTAGGTATCACCCGAAAGTAATTTAGTAATTTCACCAACTACCACATTTCCACCCTTGCCAACAAACTTCTTGTCGTTCACCGTAGGATCTTTAGTACGTCCCATAACCAGCCCATATTCCGAATACTTACTCATATCACCATTTATTACCATCATGTAAACAACTTTAGTGTTGGTAACATCCACAAGACTAAGTACACAGTCACCTCCTGTTGCCTGCGATAGGGTAGACTCAAACAAAATCTCCGAATTGATATCAGTAGAAGTCATTTTGCCTTTAATTGACTCACCAGTCTCCTCCAAGTATAGATATCGACGAGTATTATCAGAATAGTAGATAGACAATCGTTCACCTCTCACATTCCATGTTCCATCTATGACTGCTCCTGTTGATGAATTTTCTTTAAACATTCCATCAGCTTCAAAAACCATCGTCTTACCCAAAAGAGCCAGGTCATTTGATGCCCCATTCATAGCCCTAGTAACCAGCCATGTACCCAAAACACGTACATCATTCATGTCCGCCTCAGGGGCTGGCTGTTGGGTCACTTCGAATGTTTTGGCATAATTCGCAGGAAGCCCCTTACCATTAATAGAGACAGTAGAAGTTCGGGGAGAACCTGTAACATTATCCTTAAACATAATACGTAAAGGAACCTGACGAGGAGGATTCCCACTAACCACCTCATCCTCAAGCATCACAGCCCATCCATCAACAGATGTCACTTCTAACTTCAGGTTAGTGTTAGCTTTTAATTGAATAACGTTCTCAAGCCCGTCTACTGTGATCGAAGTGGGCATATCCACAATTTCGAAGCCGTCAGGGTTAAGTTGCACAACTTTAATCTTACGCTCAACTGAACCAGCTTTCACTGTTACTTCTGCCAAACGTTCCTCAATTTTTTCATTTTTTTCCACTTTAATCTGCAAAGAAGAACTTCCTGCCGAACCGCCTTTTATAGTAGGCTTACACCATTCAGCATTACTTTCCACTGTCCAATCAAAATTGGAATTAACTTCAATAGTTTCAGTAGCCCCTTCAGAAACTACATTTATTGTTTCCGATGATACCGTCATTTCATAAATAAAATCAGGTAATAATTCATCATTGCTGCAAGCAGCAAAAAAGATAGTGAAACAATAGGCTACCATAAAGGTAAAAATAATGTTTTTCATACTTACTTGTTTTTTTTAACATTAACAGCTGTTTTTCTTCGTCGCAAAAATATATAAAGAAAACTCTCTAAGCAAAATTCTACAAATTTATGATATAAAATGGCAGAATATCTCCATTTTGCAATTTAAGACTTCTGCACGTAACAATAATCAACATAATAACGCCCAATAACACCAACTATTTTTAATCACATCTAAAGCATCAATGTTACCTATTCAATACTATATACTGCTTTGACATAATTTTACAAGATTCTGACAGAATAATAATATTTACTCAAATACCATCAAAAAAGCTGTCTAACAATAATTTGTCAATATCGTGTAAAAATCTGTATCAGCTTGGAACTACATACAATAAAGCATACCTTTGAGTTGTAAAAAAACATCAAATTATTTTATCCATAAGCTTTATGAAACCAATAAAATCTTTAACTTTTGTACTAACAGCATTTTTTTTATCGGTATTTATTATGCCATTTAGTCTAGCGCAAACTCCAATGCCTATGAATTACCGTAACAACCTTTACCCACTTCAACGAAAGCCCTATATACAGTTACCAATCGGTAGTATCAAACCCAAGGGATGGCTCAAAGAAATGCTTCTCAGACAACGGAATGGTATGTCCTCACAACTTGATAAACTTTATCCGGAGGTTATGGGAATCCGTAACGGTTGGTTGGGTGGTGACGGCGACCAATGGGAACGGGGACCCTATTGGATAGATGGGTTGTTACCTCTATCCTATCTCCTTGATGATGAAGAAATGAAACACAAAGTACAACCCTGGATAGAATGGGCCTTGAACAGTCAGCGTAAGGACGGTTTTTTCGGTCCTTCACGCAACTACGAACCTGAACCAGGATTGCAACGCAACAATTCAGAAGATTGGTGGCCCCGCATGGTAATATTAAAAATCATGAAACAACATTATGAAGCAACTGGAGATACACGAATTATACCTTTCCTTACCCGCTATTTCCGTTATCAACTACAAACTCTACCACAAAAACCTTTGGGATATTGGACTTTTTGGGCAGAGTACCGAGCTTGTGATAATCTTCAGATCGTATATTGGCTTTATAATATAACGGGCGAGCCATTTTTACTGGATTTAGGTAAACTATTGCATAAACAAGGTTATGATTATGTAGATATGTTTTTGCGACGTGATGACCTCACACGCATTAATACGATTCATGGTGTGAATTTAGCCCAAGGTATCAAAGAACCAATTATATACTACCAACAAGATCCCGACTCTACTTATATATATGCTGTTAAGAAGGCATTTGCAGACATACGTAAATACCACGGACAACCTCAAGGAATGTATGGAGCAGATGAAGCTTTACATGGTAATAAACCAACTCAAGGAGCAGAATTATGCTCTATTGTAGAACTTATGTATTCATTAGAAAGTATGCTCGAAATTACAGGAGATATACAATTTGCCGATCATCTTGAAAAGTTGGCATATAATGCTTTACCTACACATATCACAGATGACTTCATGGCACGCCAATATTTTCAGCAACCTAACCAAGTAATGCTCACACGTCACGAACACAATTTTGATATCAATCATTGTGAAACCGACATTGTATATGGACTTCTAACCGGCTATCCTTGCTGTACCAGTAACTTTCACCAAGGTTGGCCTAAGTTTACACAAAACCTATGGTATGCCACAGCTGATAACGGTATAGCTGCACTGGTTTATGCCCCCTCTGAAGCGACTATAAAGGTAGGTCAAGGAGTAGATGTACACGTAACAGAAACTACCACATATCCTATGGGGAACAATATTATGTTCACTTTCAACTTTCCTAATTCAATTAATACATCCTGTAACTTCCCATTACACCTACGTATACCTGCATGGTGTAAAGGAGCTGAAATAAAAATTAATGGTAAAACCATACAGTTATCAGGTTCGCAGTCCGGTATTGAAATAATAAAACGCGAATGGCATGAAGGAGATCAACTTGAACTAAGTCTACCAATGAACGTATTTACATCTGAATGGTACGAAAATTCAGTTGCAGTGGAACGCGGGCCACTGGTTTACTCTTTAAAAATAGGCGAAAAATGGGTAAAGAAACAAATAAAAGATGATCCCGTTCGCTTTGGAACAAGCTACAACGAAGTATTGCCTACCACTTCGTGGAACTATGGATTGATAGACTTCGACACGATAAACTTTAGCAAGAACTTCATTGTAGTAGAACATCCCGAAAAAATGAAAGCTAAATATTTTTGGAATCAAGAGAGTGCTCCCATAGAAATCAAAGTCAAAGCAAAAAAGATACCTTCATGGACACTCTATAATGAAATGGCAGGTCCTCAACCATACAGCCGAATGATATACGGCATAAATAAAGAAGAAAGTTCTGAAGAAGAAATTACCCTTATTCCATATGGATGTACCACACTACGTATTACCGAGTTCCCCGTTTTGGGAAAATTCGACTAATGAATATTCTCCTATATAAACAACTAAAACAACTTTAATATTATGAAACGATTTATTAAAATCATGATGTCAGCATGCACGCTCACATTAGTAGCGTGTAGTCATCAGGCTCCCTACCAAAACAAGTCTCTCTCCCCCACCGAACGAGCTATAGACTTAGTTAGTCGGCTTACTTTGGAAGAAAAGATTGCTTTAATGCAAAACAACTCACCAGCCGTGGAACGATTGGGCATCAAGCCTTATGAATGGTGGAACGAAGCGTTACATGGAGTTGCCAGAAACGGATTAGCCACAGTCTACCCCCAGGCTATTGGCATGGGAGCTTCTTTCAATGACACATTACTTTACCAAGTATTCACGTCTATAAGTGACGAAGCACGTGTTAAGTACCGTCAGGCTCGTGAAGTCGGCAACTACAAGCGATATACAGGATTAACTTTTTGGACACCCAACATCAATATCTTTCGTGACCCGCGTTGGGGACGTGGACAAGAAACCTACGGTGAAGATCCCTACCTAACCTCACGTATGGGATTATCGGCTGTTGATGGATTGCAAGGTCCCGAGAACACTAAATATGACAAAACACATGCTTGTGCTAAGCATTATGCAGTGCATTCCGGACCTGAATGGAACCGGCACAGTTTTAATGCCGAAAATATCAATCCACGCGATCTTTGGGAAACTTACTTACCTGCTTTCCAAGATTTAGTCACACGAGGTAATGTAAAAGAAGTCATGTGCGCATATAATCGTTTCGAAGGAGACCCCTGTTGCGGAAGTGACCGTTTGCTTATTAACATACTACGAAATGAGTGGAATTATAAAGGTTTGGTAGTTAGCGACTGTGGAGCTATAGACAACTTCTACTTTAAAGGACGGCATGAAACGCATAAGAACGAAGCTGACGCATCGGCAGCTGCCGTATTAAGTGGCACGGATTTGGAATGTGGACGCTCATATGCAGGGTTGGTATCTGCTGTAAAGGAAGGGTTAATCGACGAATCCGCTATAGATCAATCTTTATGCCGTCTCATGAAAGCACGTTTCGAATTGGGTGAAATGGATGACACTACTCCGTGGGATCAGTTACCGGACAGTCTATTGTCGTGTCATGCACATCAACAATTGGCTCTACAAATGGCACGTGAAAGTATGACATTACTACAAAATCACAAAAATGTATTACCATTAGACAAAGAAATGACAGTAGCACTCATTGGTCCAAACGCCAATGACTCTGTGATGCAATGGGCTAACTACAACGGTTTTCCTGCCCACACCATTACCTTACTTGAAGGACTAACACAATATTTACCTCAAGAAAGGCTTATTTATATTCCTCAAAAAGATGCAGAAGATCAGAAATACCCATGGGTAAATTATTATCCAACCGACATACAGGCAGTTGTTAACCAAGTTTCAAAAGCTGATGTAATTATATATGCGGGTGGTATATCCGCTTCATTGGAAGGTGAGGAAATGGATGTAGATGCAGAAGGATTCCGCGGAGGAGACCGTACCACCATCGAATTGCCCAATGTACAGCGCAAATTAGTAAAAGCCCTGAAAGCTACCGGTAAACCAATAGTGTTCGTAAATTTCTCCGGATGCGCTATGGGATTGCAGCCCGAAAGCCAAATTTGTGATGCCATCCTACAAGCATGGTATCCAGGACAAGCCGGTGGTACTGCAATCGCAGAAGTATTATTTGGCGATTATAACCCTGCAGGTAGATTACCGGTTACTTTTTATAAAAAAGACAATCAATTACCCGATTTTGAGGATTATGATATGCAAGGGCGTACATACCGTTATTTGGATTGTGAGCCACTATATCCTTTCGGGCACGGATTAAGCTACACCACCTTTTCCTATAGTACTCCTCTCATTGAAAATGGCAAACTCAAAGTGAAAGTAACAAACACCGGAAACTATGACGGTGATGAGGTTGTTCAACTTTACGTAAAACGCCATGATGACCCCAATGGTCCGTTGAAGACTCTACGGGGATTCCAACGTATTCACATTCCGGCTGGCCAAACAGTTGAAGTTTCTTTCCCATTCACATCCGATACCTTTACGTGGTGGGATAAAGATAGTAACACTGTACACCCTCTACAAGGAGAATACAAGATTTTTGTCGGCGGAACCTCAGAAGAAAGTCAACTGAAATCTATTGAGTATAAATACTAATCCACAATAAGAACAATTATTGCAGATTCCCATTGTAAGCATCCCTTTTTAGGGATGCTTGGATATACTTATTTTGCTATATACCAAAAGCAAAAAAATCCCTGTAAAGTGCTATTTTACAGGGATTTTTCTTTGTTTTGCAATTCTTTCCAGCGGAGAGACAGGCTCTCGAACTTATACT
>ERZ791810.257-NODE-257-length-62162-cov-5.143752_pt1 | contig 62162 bp, 48 predicted proteins | sample MGYA00510304_ERZ791810 | MGnify/ENA primary metagenome ERZ791810 (study PRJEB30046, sample SAMN00791967) | human gut metagenome | study: EMG produced TPA metagenomics assembly of the A metagenome-wide association study of gut microbiota in type 2... | reverse complement strand
ATATATGACAGAAAGTCATTTATCTGAGTGTAGAACGAAGATTCTTCTTGCAATCGAAAGGAAGTCGAAATATTCAATATACAGTTTTGAAGGTATCAGGTTTTACCTATACTAGAATGGCCTGGTGGCTCAGTTGGTTAGAGCGCCGCCCTGTCACGGCGGAGGTCGAGGGTTCGAATCCCTTCCGGGTCGTTTAAGTTGGGATCTTAGCTCAGCTGGGAGAGCATCTGCCTTACAAGCAGAGGGTCACAGGTTCGAGCCCTGTAGGTCCCATTTATTTTTTGCCGATGTGGCTCAATTGGCAGAGCAGCTGATTTGTAATCAGCAGGTTATCGGTTCGAGTCCGATCATCGGCTTACACAATTGAATATTTGTTGTGTTATGGGCGGATTCCCGAGTGGCCAAAGGGGACAGACTGTAAATCTGCTGCTTTATGCTTCGATGGTTCGAATCCATCTCCGCCCATTTACCTAAGTTGATAAACCGCAGAGTTTACCAAAAGGATTTAATGACGCGGGATGGAGCAGCTAGGAAGCTCGTCGGGCTCATAACCCGAAGGTCACAGGTTCAAATCCTGTTCCCGCTACTTAGATAATTATTTATCTATATGCCCAGATAGCTCAGTTGGTAGAGCAGAGGACTGAAAATCCTCGTGTCGCTGGTTCGATTCCGGCTCTGGGCATTGAGGTAAAAACCTCATATTTTAGATGGGATACTAGCTCAGGTGGTAGAGCACTTGACTTTTAATCAAGTTGTCGGGGGTTCGAATCCCCCGTGTCTCATTGAAATAATAAAAGTAAAAAAGGATTTATTACGATTTCGTAGTAAGTCCTTTTTTTATCGATCTAATATGTTGCCGTACATAATGTACTAAGCTTATATATTTTGTTAAAGATTTTTAGAGATAAATATTAATAAAAAAAGAAGATTTATGACAAAGATTTCTTTCCAGCGTGTAAAGAAATCACATTACATATAATAACAATTACTACATACAATATTTATTAGAAACTTTGTTGGAGATTTTATAAAAGTTATTCTAGTAAACAACTTATAAATAATAAAATACATATTAAAAGCTGTTAAGAGCTTAACTTATCTGTTGGAAGCTGGAAATATGATTTAAAAGTTTAAAAAGTTTGGAGACAAATTGTATGTTGATGGATAATAAAAAAAGTAATTTGAGTATTAGTTCCAATAAAAATTCTATGGCAGAAAAAAAGATAACAGGAAAAGAAAAAGAAGACAAGGAAAATATTAAGGAAAGTGAAAACATAAAAGAGAAGAAAAATACAAATAAGTTTGAAAACATGAATAACAAGAAAAATACAAATAAGTTTAAAAATATAAAAAACAGTGAGAAAGTAAAGAAATATAAAAATATAAATGAAATTGGGGATATAAAAAAGAAGAAAAATAATAAGGATATAAATGAGTTTGAAAATATAAAAAAGTTTTACAAAAGTTATGTTGTGATAGGATTTTTTGTTGTTGGGATATTGGGAACGCTGTTTCATTTTGTGTATGATTGGTCGGGTCAAATGTGGTTTGTTGGATTGTTTGTACCTGTTAATGAGTCAACATGGGAACATATGAAGCTGTTGTTTGTACCTATGCTTATTTATATTATGCTTGGCAATTTGTATATTAAAAGACAGGAATTTATGCAAAGTAAAAAATATAAGGAAAAAAACAGAAGTAATAATATCAAGATAAATAGGGATATATATGGTTACAATGCGGAAATAGTAAATGACAGGCAAGATAAAAATAATGAGCTGCATCAGATAGGATATACAGGACTGTTTGGAAATATATTCGGTACATGGAGCATACCGTTTTTGTTTTACGGATATAAGGGAATACTCGGCTTTGAAATTGCATGGGTAGATATAAGTACATTTTTTGTTGCTGTCTTAATTGCGTTTGCAGTGCAATATCATGTGTTGATATATTCATATAAAAAACAGACACAAAATTGTGGAAAAACAGTGTTGATTGTTAATCTGGCACAGCTTTTTGTCTTTGTATTGTTGACATATCATCCACTTAATCTGGGGATTTTTATAAGTCCAGTGTAAAACTTGAAATAACGCAGTTATAATATATGGACAAAAGTAAAAAGTTTTCATTGTTTAAAAGCAACAAGGTAAAGTAATTATTATATAAAGACAAAAATAAAAGGCAGTTATAATATAAAGATAAAAATAAAAGGCAGTTATAATATAAAGATATAAATAAAAGGCAGTTATAATATAAAAACAAAATCTAAAAGTTGAAATATGATAAAAAAACAACTAAAAGCTGTTACACTTAAAGACAACAACCAAAAACTGATATTTTAGTGGCAGAATGTGTTTTAGGTATGTTATAATGAGTATGTTTATGTGGAAGTTTTTATTAAATCTGATTGATGGGCGATAAAATATATATAGAAATAGTGATAGATATAGCCCTAGCAAAGCCATATGCTTCAACATATGGGAATGTCATATAATAAATATCAGAGAATAAAAAGAAATGAGGAAGTTTATGGAGAGTTTAAAGAGAATTACTTTAAATCCTGCTAAGTGCGGTCTTGACTTAGGGGATGGTAGTGAGCGAGCCGAATATGTAAATCAGGATTACATATTGAATGTGCTCGGCAGACCTCACAGAAATATTGGGATTATGTACACCTATTATCCTAAGGATAAGGAATGGCCTCAGAGGATAAGTGAGGCTTGCAAGGATATGGAAATTCATTTTCAGTGGGATTATCCGTATGACGATTATTTCCCTTACCTTGGTGGCATTGGCGGCAGTATGGATGGTGAGCCGTTTACTTTTATGCGTGATATAAGGAAGCACGGACAGGATGTTGCACTGACACTTACGATTGACTGTTCTTTGGAGGATGAATATCTCAGGCAGATTGCAAAGGAACTTAGAACTTTTGGAAGAATGAGACTTCGTATAAACCATGAGTGCACAGGTGACTGGTTTACACACAATCAGAGATTTTCATATCAGGATATTGGTGATTTTTTTGTAAGATTTGCAAAGATTGTCAAGGAGGAAGCTCCAAATGTATCTATTGTGTATTGTGGAGGTTCAGTTACAAGTCTTGATGATGATGCACCTATCCAGTACGAGAAGGAGTTCACGGAGGCATACAAAGTGGCGGATTACTGGTCAAATGACTGTTATCTTGCACTTCATTACGGCTGGCCGTTTGATGTTTGCGAGAAAGGCGGAGACAGCTATGCAGTGACACCGCTTGATACATTTGTGGAAAGGCTTGAAAAGACTTCAAAGCGTCTTACAAAGGTTGCTGACAATGTATGCAAACCTCTTGTTATATCTGAGTTTAACACGGATGGAGATGTGACAGGTCCGAGACGACAGGGTGAGTCAATTAAGAGATTTGTTGAAAGAATAAAATCGGATGATGCGGATTGGTTTGATGGTTTTTCTATGTACCAGTTTAGAGACAGAGGACGGCTTGGTCTTGAAATCGAAGATCCAAACAATAAATCTGTTGGAATAGCACAGCCGTTACTTAAACAGTATCAGGAAATTTTGAAAGACCCTTATTTCCAGCCGGTTATCGAGGAAAAAGATAAGTTGGAACTCCCTGCAAAGATGCGCTGGGGCGGTTCTGAGGACGCAGACGGTGTTGCCATTGATATTAAGATGGAAGGAAATCCGGAATTTTTTGAGATTACTTTTGAAGAAGAACTTAATATCATGATGGAGATAAACGGAAAGTGGTTCTATAAAGCACCTGAGACTAAGACAGTTGACCTTATGCCTGCGTTCTTTGATTCGGAGGTAAAAGATGGACAGGTTCTTACATTGAAGATGTTTGCACCACCGGCAACAGGTGAAAATGACGAAAGTCAGGGCGATGACTGGGCAGTTAATTATTATACTGAGATGAAAAAAATGCCTGAACTTCGTATCAGATATGAGGCTGTCGAGGAGTTATAATAACCGGTTTCAAATTTTATCATAGTAAAATATAAATAAAGCTGCAATTTAAAGTAGTGGTATAACAAGAGTATGAAAATATAAAAAATACAAGTAATATTGTAAAGAGATTAAAGTGCTGTTGTAAATTATATAGAAACAATGTTTTAGTCAATAAGTTGCAACTCTATAAATAGGTGCAGATAATTTTTAGCGGTTGCATTAAAGGTGTGAATAGTACTGATATTTAAATTGGTATATAAGTATTACGAGTAATAAGCAGTAAAATGTAATATAAAAATAGTAAAAAATTATATACATAATAACTAACGGTGATTAGAAAAAATTGTATTAAGAAAATATTGTAATAAAAAGAAAGGTGGAACAATATGACAAAGTATATTTATGGAATTGATATAGGTGGAACTACGGTCAAGATGGGACTTTTTGACGAAAAGGGCGATATGCTTGAAAAGTGGGAAATTGTTACCAGAAAAGAAAATAATGGAGAAAATATTCTTCCTGACATTGTGAAGTCTATTAAGGAAAAGAATACAGAGAAATCTATTGAGACAGACGATATTCTCGGTATTGGCATGGGTGTTCCGGGGCCTATAACAGAGGACGGACGAGTTCTTAAGTGTGCAAATCTCGGCTGGGGGATTTTCTCGGTTGCAGATGAGATGAGTAAACTTACCGGAGTTGAGAAAGTTAAGGTTGGTAATGATGCAAATGTTGCAGCTCTTGGTGAGCAGTGGCGTGGCGGCGGACGCGGTTTTGACAATATCGTTATGGTTACGCTTGGAACAGGTGTAGGTGGTGGAATTATTATGGATGGCAAAATCCTTACCGGTGAGAATGGAGCTGCCGGTGAGATAGGTCATATAACTGTAAATCCTAAAGAAACTCTTACCTGCGGATGCGGATGTAAGGGTTGTCTTGAACAGTACAGTTCGGCAACAGGTGTTATAAGAATGGCTAAAGAGCGTCTTGAAGCGTCTGACAAGCCGTCAGAGCTTAGAAAATTTTCTGCTGATGAAATAGGTGGCAAAGAGGTTTTTGACGCTTATAAGGCAGGAGACGAGCTTGCAGCAGAAGCAGTAAATGAGTTTGCTATATATCTTGGAATGGGACTCGGAAATGTAGCTTCAGTAGTTGACACACAGGCATTTGTAATCGGTGGAGGACTTTCTAAGAATGGTCCTGTAGTTATCGACATTGTTAAAGAGCAGTATAAGAAGAATGTAATGTTTGCACTTAAAAATACAGAGTTCAGACTTGCGGAGCTTGGAAATGATGCTGGAATGTACGGTGCAGTACGCATGGTACTCCAGTAATTTTTGGTAAAGAAAATCATTGAATAAAATTTAAAATAAAACACGAAAGTCTATGAAAAACTTTGTAAAATTCATGAATTTTACAAAGTATGAATGCAGATAAACATTCCCACGCCTTTAGTGCATATAGTATTAGGCAGTGGGGAAAGGTGTTACTTATGCAGACAAAAAACAGACTTTCGTGTTTTAAAAATTCTCAGGTATATTTAACTTGCGTCTAAGTTCAGTATCAGTAATTATAGGATAGATTATTATCGTTTCAAAAATCTCAGATTCGGTATAACAACTATAAACACCCTTGTACTTATCCGAAGTGTTTATGATATTGGTAATTCCATAGCCATGGTAATATTCATTTGGGTCGATTTTTTTCTCTTTTTCGGCATCTACGGCAACGCGGGTGTTTTTGACATGAACGACAAACTGAAAGTCATCTGTATATAGATCTATATTGATATGCCTTGAGTTTGCATTCGTTATTTTTCTTACGGCATTAAAACTGTTATCCATAAGATTTCCAATAATTATACAAAGGTCATAATCCTTTACGGGAATTGTTTTTGCGTTAATTTTAATATTTGTGTTAAGTTGTATGCCCTCGGCTTTTGCCATGTTAATGTAATTGCTAATAAATGCGTCAATAACAAGATTTCCGGTATTTATGCGATTATATGAGTTCTCGATATCAGCTACAGATGTATCAATGTAATTATCAATGTTGTCGAGTGTGTTGTTTTTTATGCAGTCTTTTATATAGAAAAGGTGCTTTTTTGTGTCGTGAACAACGCTTCTTGTTGCTTTGTAGGCAGAAGAAAGCTGATTATATTTTTCAGTCTGAAAAAAAAGCTGTTTTGTTATAACTTTTTCGTGTTCTTTCAAAAATATTACCTGTACTATATTGTTTAATAGAAAATAATTAACAATATTTAGTATGATAAGCATAAAATAAAATATCAGCAATCTGTATTGATTTGACTTATCGAGAACCTGTGAAATAGGTGTTGTGATGTACAATATAAATGATATGACCGGAGTTACAAAAACAGAGAAGTTGTAGGTCATATTTTGCGATACGGATTTGCGGTTAAATAAAATCTTAAGTCCTAATATAAAAATAAAGGATAAGATATTAGAAATAAAATTTACATATATGTCAGTATAGTCAGCGTTAGTCTGTATGATATGCTGAAGATGAGGTAAAATAAAATTTACTGACAATCCCTCGATTGCACCAAGAGAAATATGGTAGCTTATTGATATGAAAAATCTTGATGAGAGTGATGCAGTATAATAAAATGACAGTATAAAAGTGGATAATATACTTATAAATGAATTTAATATTATCTTTATTATGGAATATACATTTAAAAAGTTAAGCAGATTAAAAATGCTAAATGATTCTATGACGATAAATCCAAGCAGATATAATACAAATGGAATTTCTTTTTTGCGTTCTTTATAAAATACGGTAAAATACAGTATTAAAAGACATATGTCGGATATGCCTATAAGTGCTAAAAACATAAAATTAAACATAAAAACCTCATTTCTTAACGAATTATTTTAAAATAACCAAATCAGTTGAAGATATTTAATGTCTTTTTGGCAAAGAAACTGCGAACCTGTTTTTGATAGTGTCTGCTGAGAGGGAGAGTGTCTCCATTTGTCATGATTAGAGAGGTTTTCTCGACAATATGGATGTGGTTCAGATTGACAAGTGTGCCGCGGTATGGTGTCAAAAAATGTGTTTTACCGAGTTTATTTTCCCATTCATTGATTGTTCCATTGCAATAAACATCATCATTTTTTAGAATAAAGTGCAAGGCATTTTTTTCAGTTTTAATTGCTTCTATATAAATAATGTCATCCGTATTTACAATGATTTTTTGGTGTGTATTTGTAGGAATTATTATCTTGTGTATAACAGAGTCCTCTATGGATTTGATTAGTTTTTTTATTATTATGCAAAAATCGTTGTAGTTGAGTGGCTTTGAGAGATAATAAAAAGCCTGGACATCAAAACTGTCCTGCATATATTCAGGATAATGGCTGACAAATACGATACGGACATTTTTGTCACCGAGCATACGGATTTTTTTGGCGAGCTCAATACCTGTGATTTCAGGCATTTCAACATCAAGAAATAAAATATGATATGTCTCAGGTTTTGTATAAGCAGAAAGAAGTTCTTTTGCAGAGGTGAACTTGTCTATCTGAAATGAATAATCTTTCTCTGAGTCAATATCATAGGTTTTGAGGTAGTCTGCAAGTATTGTTGTATATTCAGGTTCATCATCACATATTCCAATTTTTAAGAGCATAGTTTTAATCCTTTCATCAATTCAAATGTTTGTAGTCTTTTTTTCTAAAATATAACCTGCTACAATATTTATTAAATTTATCAACATACATATGGCAAGTGTTCCGTATAATCTTTGCAGGTTGTGTAAATAAAAAAATATGTAAAGTATTGTTAAGATAACGCAGAACAGCAGGCAGCGTTTTTTTAGCGAACTTTTTCGCTCAGGAGTCATAGGTCTGTTTTTGGTGCCGACAGGGGATAAAACAGCTATTACAGATAGTGATATTGCAAAGGCAGCAGTCCATTGCCATGTAAGTGCGGAGGATATTGCACCTGAATAAAGCACAAATACAAAGGTGATAAGTGAAAGTATGGCACACCGTTTTGGAGTGGATGCATGAAATCCGCCGCCGAAAGAGCGAAGTGGTGTAAAAACAGCCAAAAATATAAGTGTTTCAGGCAGTTTGTGTGAAAACACACCATATAAGACTGCAAATATAAACAGGAAAAACAATTCTATAATATAGTCAAGACAATAAGAATAAATAGGAATTTCCTGCTCGGAGATTATATTATTGGCAGATAATGTTTCAGCAATAGATGAACTTATTTTTTTTGATATAATCATTTGTTCCTCTTTTCTGTTAAAAGTATAACTCAGATTTTGTTATTTTATTATAAAACATTTTTATATAAATAACTATAGAATTGGACTGAGAGGTCAAAATTGGGGTGTGAGAGGTAAATTTTTATGAAAAAATGACCAAAAAACTCAATTTTTTGCATTTCAGTCCTGTATTTCGACCTCTCAGTCCTAATTTCGTTCACAACTCATTTTTTGTGGTATAGTTAAATTACATTGGAAAACGATTGAAAAAAGTTTCCTGATGAAATTTTAAAGAAAGGAGAAAAATGAACTATGAAAAAGACTTTTTCTGATATTGTCGTAAAGTACGGCACAGCTATATGTGCATTGGCAGTAATGGTTGCACCTGTAGCAGCAAGAAGCTGTAAGCTTTTATGGTATGAGTCTGAACAGCCTGACGGTTTAGACAAGTTTGTGGCAGAACATACTGAAAAATAATAAAAATGATGCTGTTTTATTAAAAACATCGTTTTTGCAAAGCGTTGTATAATTGGGTACCGGGGAATAAAACGGCTCTCTCACTCTTTACTCTACCCGGGGGTGAGAGAGTAAATGATTTAATGGGTGGAAGAAAAAAAGAGTTTTTGAAAAAATGATTGTATAAGGCGAATATATGTGGGAAGAGGGATTGCTATGAAGTTATATCAAAGCAGTCCTGTTTTTTTGCTTGAACTAAAATAAAAATTTTTTGCATCATTTTGGGTGGTTGTATCGTTATTAGTTATAAATGGTAATAAGGGAGGCGGATGGTTATGAAAAAAATTATTGTTAATCTGGTTTTGATTTTGGCTTTCGTTTGTGGATTTAGTACGGTGAGGGCAAAGGCGTATTCTGTTGAATTGGTAAAGAATGGTATTTATGCAAAGTATATTCCGGAAAATGTTATGAAAAATGCACCTGTTTTGTTTAAAAAGAATGTTGATAAAGTTATGAAATATTATGAAAAGCATAAAAATGAAAGCGATTATGATTTTTTGCAAAAAGTACCATTAGCTTATAAGGATCTGCATGATGCGGTAGGAGATTTAAATGATAATGACAAAATTGTTATCTGTAATCCTTTTATAATTTATGATATTAACGATGAGGATGAAAAATATACCGGCTACACATATTATTTTGTGGTAAAGAAGAATAATGAGAAAGTGAGTTTGTTTACTATTTATGTGGAGGAGGGCAAAATTAAATTTGATTATGATAAGATCTGGGACAAATATACCGGTATGAAAAATAAGATAACTGACAATACTTTGTTTTATTGGATGAATGGAAAGATATATGCACAGACAAAAAATAAAAATGAGATGGTATATGATGGCTCCGGTACCGGTGGAGTATTAATGGGTGGCTCAGGGGATAATCTGGTAGAACATTCGGATGTTAAATATATCAAATTTAAGAAATTAAGCTATGATGAAAAGAAGAAGATAATAACTAAATATTTAAAAAATACGGCAAAAATATCCGGCAGGAATGGGAATAGTTCCGGTGACAAGAAAAGTAAATATGTATGCGGAAATGGAACTTTATCAGATAAAAATGGGACTAATGCGGATGATGGCTTGGATTTAGAGGACGAGGTAAGCGATGATAATAATCAGAGGGCTGGAAAAATAAACACCTGCTATAATGGAGCTGGCAGGGGAAATAATGGGACAGATGTAAAAAAAACAGTTGCAGCGGCTGTTGGAGCTGTTGCTGTTGTGATTGTGGCAGCAGGAATTTGTTATAAAAGAAAGAAGCGTTGAGATAAAAGGCTATTCTACTATAAAAAGATAATCAGCAATTCATTAAGCGGCCTTATGCATTGCTGATTATCTTTTTATGGCTGAACTGTTACAGTAGTTTTGTAAAATTTATATATTAGGTATTTTCATTTTGGGTCTTTTGTTTTATCATTAAATCGGTATCTTTATTGTCTGGTTGACTGTTTTTAGATTGATTTAACACTATAAATAAGTCAATACACAAGTAGTGTTATGAGCAAATAGCAGAGTGGATTGCGGATATCTGCTTGAATTATACCAAAGACAAGAGAACATAAAATGGAGGATTCAGATGAAGATAGCAATATGTGATGATGAAATATCAGTATTAAACGAAATAAAGAGTCTGCTGGCTGAATATTGCAAAGATTACGACAGAGAGATTAGCTGCGATGTGTTTCAAAGTTCGCTTGAACTTTTGACGAAAATGGAACAGAGCGGATGTTATGATGCGTTGTTTTTAGATATTCTTATGAATGATGATAACGGAATAGAGGTGGCTCGTGAACTGAGAAAGACCGATAAGGATGTCAGGATTGTTTTCCTGACTTCGTCACCTGAATTTGCGGTACAGTCATATACAGTGGGAGCGTTTTATTATGAATTAAAGCCGGTGAGACGGGAAAGCTTTTTTAAGCTTATTGATAGGTTGTATTCTGAGTGGGAGAGGGAAAAAGCAGAGTTTTTTATTGTCAAATGTGATAACGGAATAAATAAGATTGATATAAGAAATCTTGAATATTGTGAGGTGGTAAACAGGGCACTTGTGATATGTCTTGCTGACGGTACAAGTTTAAAAAGTACGGCAAAGATAACAGAGATTGAGGAAAAGCTGGGAAAATTTGGATGTTTTATCCGTCCGCATCGCTCTTATCTTACTAATTTGAGGTATATAGAAAATATATCTCAGAAAAATATAATAATGAAATCCGGAGCAAAAATTCCTATACCACATGGAAAATATACTCAGACAAAAGAACGATATTTGGAATATGCGTTTGAAAATGAATTATTTACAAATGTGGGAGGAAGCGTATGAGTGAGTTGATTACGCTGATAAATTATATAGCCGTGAGTATATTTGGAAGTATATTGTCGGCTGCTTTTTGTGGAATTGGGAAAGAAAAAAAGCAAAGAAATCTAATTGTTTTTACTGTTGGAGTGGCTCTTATAATAGAAGGAATAGTTTATTATTTTTATGGAGAAAGGGTTGTTCATGAGTTTTATCCGGTTTTTGCACATATTCCGCTTGTGATAGTATTATGGGTTATAACAAAACGCTTTTTGAGCAGTCTATCTTCGGTGCTGACTGCTTATTTGTGCTGTCAGTTCAGGAGGTGGCTGGCACTTTTGTTTACATTTGTCTTTAAAAACAGTGATGAGTTGCTGCAGATAGTGCAGATTATCATAACTGTTCCATTTTTAATTTTATTATTAAAATATGTAGTCGCATCCGTGAGAGAGATGATAATGCGTCCGGCAGCGGAGATGTGGACTTTTGCCATAGTGCCGATAGTTTATTATCTGTTCGATTATTCAACTGTTGTATATACGAAGCTTTTGTATGAGGGAAGTTATATTGTTGCTGAATTTATGCCGACATTTTCATGTCTGTTTTTCCTTATTTATGTCAAACAGAGTACAAAACAGGAAAAGACCAGATACAGACTGGAGCAGGAAAAGAACGCATTTGAGATGCAGGCAAAACAGTCTGTTAAGGAGATTGATTTTTTGAGAAAGAGTCAGGAACAGGCGGCTGCACACAGACATGACCTGCGTCATCATATGCAGTATCTTGCTTCATGCATAGCAAATAATCAGAATAAACAGGCATTGGAATACATTAATTCAGTGTGCAAGGAGATTGAAGCACAAAAAGTTGTTGATTATTGTCAGAATGAGACGGCAAACTTGATATTGACAGCATATGCACAGCGTTTTGAAAAATCAGGTATCAGTTGTGAAATTAAGTTTGTGCTTGGCAGGGATATCAGGATTTCATCTGTCGATATGTGCATAATTCTTGCAAATGCACTTGAAAATGCGTTAAATGAATGCAAATTTCTTATGACGCAGAATATTTCAACGGAGATAAGCGTGAACGGATATGAAAAGGATAACAGGATTTTTATACAGATTTCAAACACCTGCCGTCAGAATGTGTTATTTAATGATGGTATGCCTGTCACGAAGGCAGAGGGACATGGTGTCGGTACTAAAAGTATATGCTCGGTTGTGAATAAATATAACGGAATGTGTTCTTTTAATACAAAGGGAGATATGTTTATCTTAAGGGTAGTGATATAAAGGCAGCAGTTTCAGTATGTAAAATATTGAGACTGCTGTTTTTTTGTCGTTTATGCGTGTTTTTAGGTCGATTTAACCGCATTTTGGGGCGATTCACACATATTGTCACAATAAAATGATGCCGGGTAGTATAATAACTATAGCGTTGACAGAGCCAAAATTAAAAGATGCTTTCAGGCGAAAAGGAAAATATGAACATAAAAAAGGGTTTAATCAATAAATAACTGAAAGAGAGGAAATGCCTATGAACAAAACAAAAAAAACACAAAGAAAGATACTTGCGGTTATATTAAGTTTAAGTATGATGCTTTCTATGACTGCTATTTCTCCTAAAAAAGCAGATGCTTTTATGAAAGCAGATGTAACGGAAATCAAATCATCTGATATGTCTGAACTGTTGAGTCATTATTGGGATTACAAGCTTGAGGATAATAAGCTTACTATTAATCTGACTGACACAGAGGCTGAGAAAAATGTCAAAGCAGCGATTGCCGACGGTGCAACTAAAGCATATTATCAAGCGGATTTGGATTTATACATAGATAATGTAGCAACAGGAACATCCACCGCAAAACCATTAACTTCCAGAAATTTTGATGGAAATACTTGTAACATATCGCAAGATGTTTCAAGTATTGCTCAAACTATAAACACTCTTACTGTCAGTGTAAGTTTGGTGACGACGACTAAAGTAGGTTTAAAAACAACTAAAAAAACAACTCTTTGCTATAATTTTCCTATATATCTTGAAAAGGAAAACGGAAAAATCTCAATCTATTCTCCATACGGTGCAGCCGCAGTTAAGGCTTTGGAGGACTTTAATGCAAATTATAAACCTGAGAATTATCTTAAGACAAGAACATTCACAAATATTGCCAGCAAGTCATTTGAGAAGATTGTTGAAAAAGCAAAAGAACTTACTAAGGACTGTAAAAACGATGGCGAGAAAATTAAGATTATCCATGACTGGATATGTACGAATGTAGCGTATAATTATCCGGCTATTCAAGGTACAACAAGTGGAAATACTACTGATATTGATACATCCTATAAGTATGGGGAAAAATATGGAATTGACAGAGCATTTGAAGATGGACTTGCAGTATGTTCAGGATATGCCTCACTTGGCGAGCTTATGTTCCGTGCAGCAGGTATCCCAAGTATGTGTATCGAGGGAACAGGAGGTGCATTAGATGATGGCACTGAAAATAAGTCGAAGTTTGATTGCAATCATGAATGGAATGTTGTATATTACAATAATTCATGGCATTTTATGGACCTGACATGGGATAGTCCGAATGTTTATTATGGTAAAGGCGATAGTAGAAATATTTCCGGAAAAGCACCGTATTATACATATTTTGGGATACAGGCAGAATTGTTCGGAGTTTCTCATTACCAAAGACAGATATTTGATGACGCAGAAGAGGTAACCGGTATAAAAGTTGTCAATCCGAGGACACAGTATTTTGTGGGTCAAAATCTTGAAAAGAACAGCGAAATAGAACTTACAGTTGAAAATAATAAAAAGACCTGGTATGGAGTTAAAGAGAATGCGGCATATAGCGGATATGACTTGAGTAAACCGGGTAAACAGACTGTTACGGTCAGATATATGGGGCTTGAAACAACATATGATATTGAAGTGCTCGAAATGGATCATATCAAGGTTGTGCCAAGCGAAAATACAACATATCTTATAGGAAGTAAATTAAAAACTGATTTTAAATTATATGTTGTAGCAAAAGACGGTAAAGAAGTTCTTATAAAAGATACAAACGCTGAAAATACATATGTTACCTGCAGCGGTTATGATATGAACAAGGAGGGTAAGCAGACCGTTACGGTTTCTTATAAGGATTTAACGGCACAGTATGATATTAATGTAGTAGATGCAAAAGAAATCAGTGTTGAGACTGACGAGACACCGGTTTATCCATATGGGACTCAGTTCAAACCAAACTTTAAATTATATGTTACTAAGTCGGACGGAACTAAGCAGTTAGTTGAAAACGGAACTTCGCTTGCCACTTGTACAGGATATGACCTTAGCAACTTAAATAAAGTGGGTGAACAGGAAGTAACGGTTACATATCTTGGATTGACTGCAAAATACAAGATAAAGGTGGTATTAGCAGTTGGGCTTGGCTGTGTTGCAGCAAATAAGTCTTTTGAACAGGGACAGGAACTCGACACTACCGGAAATAAAGTATATTATGTATTGAAAAACGGTGAAGAGCTGATGGTAAATAATGCGGATGTTACTTACAGTGGTTATGATAAGAAAAAGACCGGCATACAGAAAATTACGGTAACTTGCAATGGACTTACTACTTCATATTATGTTACTGTAAAAGCTAAGAGTGAGCCAACGGCAACTCCTACAGTAAAGCCAACGAAAAAACCGACGGCTACACCAAAAGCAACAGCAACAGTAAAACCGACGAGAACACCATCTGTTACAGCTAGTGCAAACCCAACGACAGCACCGGATGATGATGCGGCTGCGACAAAGAAACCGACAAAGAAACCGACAAAAACATCGTCTAAAAATCCTAAAGGAACAAAAATAGCAAAGGTAAAAGCGGGTTCTAAGAAACTTGTTGTAAAGGTAAAAGCACAGAAAGTTAAAACAAACGGTTATCAGATAAGATATTCTTTGAAGAAAAACATGAAAGGTTCAAAGACGATAACATTGACAAGAAATACCAGAACATCTGCAACTATAAAAAAATTAAAGCGTCGCAAAACTTATTATATACAGGTTAGAACATATCGTAATATTGGCAAAAAGAAATATTACAGTACATGGTCTAAGGCAGTTGCTAAAAAGACATTGAGGTAGGGAGTAATAAACTTCTTTCATAACGCATATATATTTAGTAATAAGATTTAATTTATGGGGGTTGCTATGTCGAAAACAAAAATTGTGGTTTTGCGTATGAAAGAAGTTGTATATACGGCTGTGTTTGTTGGAATAGGTGTTTTGCTGCTGATAGTTTTGTTTTTTATGTTTGGCAGACAGAATTCGCCTAAAAGTGAAAGTACACAGAGTACCATAAACAACGAAAGCAGTACATATAAAAATGATGCAATATATAGAGCGGGAATTTATGAGAGCCAGTTTGTAATAGGGGAAAAAACAATAAATCTCGAAGTTGCCCTTGATGAAGAACAGGTTAAATCTGTTAAAGTCAAAAATTTAGATGAGTCTGTTGAGACTATGTATCCGCTGATGAAATCGGCAGTTAAAGATGTGTCAAAACAGCTTTCGGCTGGGGTGTCGATTGATGAAGTTGTTTTATCAAAAAATTCCATGTACACGGAAAAGCTTATTTTGGATGCGGTAAAAGCGGTACTTGATGAGCAGAGATTGTAGGGAATTTGAAAATATTTGGGGACGGAATTTGTGAAACTTATAGGATTGTAAGAAATGTGCGGATAGAACAATAGCTTCTATATCCGCACATTTTGTTTGTTTTCATGAGAGTTTTGTAAATTCCTGTTATAGCAGTCATACAATTTTTTATTAGTTAATGAACTGATATAGTTTTTGGTAAATGTAAACCTGTTGACTTGCGTTTTATGTTATACTTAGATATAAGATTTTTTATTTGTTTTGGATAATTTATTTAATGACTATTAAAAAACTCAAATGTGTAATATAGTTGAATTTTATGATTTATGTCATTTATAAATTTAATGCAAGAGTACGAGTTATCTTGCCACGCAAATTTGTGATATATTAATGTTTATACAGGAGAAAGGATAACGGGATGGCAGTTCAGTTTATTTTTGGCGGTTCGGGCAGAGGTAAGACTTATTTTTTACAGCATAAGATTATGGAGGAGGCTGTGAACAATCCTAAAAAGGATTATATTATGATAGTGCCTGAGCAGTTTACCATGCAGACACAGAAAGATATGATAAAGATAAGTCCGGGGCACGGCATTATGAATATTGATGTGCAGAGTTTTGTAAGGCTTGCATTCAGAGTGTTTTCGGAGACAGGTGCGGGAAATTTGCCGGTGCTTGATGATCTTGGTAAGATTATGATATTGAAAAAAGTGCTCGGACAGAAGAAGGACGAGCTTAAATATTTTGGAAGAAATATAAATAAGGACGGTTATATTTCGGAAATCAAATCGTTTATGTCTGAGCTTATACAGTATGGTGCTGATGAGGACGAGATAGAACGGATGATTAAGGCTTCTGAAAAGAAACCGGTTCTTAAATATAAATTGCAAGATATGTCTGTGGCTTTTAAGTCATTTAAGGAATATATTGAAAAGAACTATATTACTTCTGAGGAACTTCTGAGTGTGTTTGCCGATGTTATTTCACAGTCAGAACTTCTTAAGGGGGCTGTTATATGTCTTGACGGCTTTACAGGTTTTACACCACTTCAGTACAGGCTTTTGCGTGAGCTTATCAAGACGGCTGAAATGGTCTATGTGACGGTGACGGCTGATGACAGGGAGTCGGTTATAAATAAAGGAAAAAATTATCAGTTATTTTTTATGAGCAGAAAGACTGTTCATAATATAAGGCAGATTGCGAGTGAGACAGGTGTTGAGGTTTTGGATGACATATGGACGGGAAAAGAGATAAGTCAGACAAGATTTGGTGAGTCGGAGGAACTTGAATGGCTTGAACGCAATCTGTTCAGGTATCCGTATAAGAGATACAATAAGAAAAATGAGGTTTCTGATATAAGCTGCCATGTGCTTAAATATGCCGAGGACGAGGTTGATTTTGTAGTTCAGAAAATAAAAGGACTGCTTGTCGGCGGCTGTCGTTACAGGGATATTGCCATTGTTGCAGGAAGTCTTGAAACATACGGAAGCATTATCGAACACTCAATGAAAAAGGCTGGGATTGCCTGCTTTGTCGACCAGAAAAGAGGTGTTCAGTCGAGTGTGCCGGTGCGTGCCATAGATGCACTTTTGCAGATAATAATAAAAGATTTTGCTTATGAGGATGTGATGGACTATCTGAAAAGCTGTCTTTCGTGGACGAGTGACAGTCAGAATGATATTCTTGATAATTATCTTCTGGCTACGGGAATCAGAGGTTTTAAATCGTGGAACAGGGAATGGAACACGGCATATGCCTACAGAAGGATGACTGACGAGTCAAAAGATTTTGCAAACGGAGTTGTCGAGAATGTCAGGCTTGGTGTTCTGGAAAATCTGTCAGAGCTTTATGAAAAAACGGCAAAAGGAAAGCATACGGTCAGAGAATATGCGGCATCATTGTTTGAGTTTTTTGAGAGACAGCATTTTTATGAGAAGCTGATGGAATTTGCTGACGAATACGAAGAAAATGAAAATTTTGATATGGCGAGTGAGTACAGACAGCTTTACGGCATGGTGATAGAAGTATTTGAAAAACTTGTCTCGCTGATGGGTGATGAGGAAATGTCGCTAAAGGAATTTAAGGATATTCTTGATGTTGGTTTTTCGGAGGCAAGGATAGGAGTAATTCCGCCGGGGATAGACCAGGTTATGGCTGGTGATATGTCGAGAACAAGGATTTCAAATATAAAATACTTGTTTCTTGTGGGTGCTAACTCTTCAAATATTCCAAAGGGTAATGGAAGCGGCGGTATTATTTCGGAGTCGGAGAGAAATTTTCTTGCGGAAAATGAATTTGAACTTGCACCGACGGCAAGGCAGCAGGTATATACGGAGCAGTTTTATCTTTATTTAAACCTGACAAAGCCATCAAAACACCTATATATAACATATTGCGACAGCGAGAGGGACGGAAGTGTAAACGAGCCGTCGTATATTATTTCGAGGATAAATAAGATTTTTCCGTCAGTAAGTGTCAAATTTGAGGAGCGAAAACAGAGCGAAGAAAATGCTTGGTCTGATGATGAGGGAAAGAAATATCTTATCGCAGGTCTTAGAAATGGAGATTTTTCTGATAAAAAATGGCAGGAGATATATAATTGTTATTTTGACTCAGAGGAGAATAAAAAAACGCTTGATAACATATTGACAGCGGCTTTCTTTAAGGAAAACAAGAGCAGTATTTCCAAAAAAATCGCAAAGAGCCTTTATCCTGAAAATCTCAGAGGAAGTACATCACAGCTTGAGAGATATGCGGCTTGTGCATTTTCGTATTTTATGCAATATGGACTTAAACTTCAGGAGAGACAGGAACACACCATTGAAGCCTATGATATAGGAAATATTGTTCATGATGCACTTGATATGTACACTAAGATACTTCTTGCAGGAAACAGGAGATGGCAGGATGTTGATAAAAAAGAGCAGGAAAAGATAGCAGGCGAATGTGTGGAGAAAGCGGTAAGTCTTTGTAAGGACGGTATTATGAGAGATACGAGCAGAAATCAGTATATGATAAAGCGTATTCACAATGTTGTTAATAAGACGATATGGGCGATTTCAAAACAGATGGGTCAGGGAAGTTTTGACACTATTGAGAGTGAGCTGATTTTTGAGACTGTAGGAAAAGCCAAAGAAACAGATGAGGAACTTATAAAACTTGTGGGAAAGATTGACAGACTCGACGGATTTTCGGACGGTTCAAAGGACTATGTGAGGGTTGTCGATTATAAGACAGGAAACAAGGAATTGTCGCTCAGTGAACTTTATTACGGACTTCAGATGCAGCTTGTCATTTATCTTAAGGCGAGCATTGATAAGAAATCTAAGGCTGAAAAGATAGTTGTGCCTGCGGGTATGCTCTATTACAGGATAAAAGACCCTATCTTAAATGAAAAGGTTACGCCTGAAAATTTTGAGCAGAAAACTTTGGAATCGCTTGCGATGAACGGGCTTGTAAACGGAGATTTTCCTATGCTTGAGGGAAGTGACAGAAATCTTGAGCAGAACAACGGCGTGTACCAGCCTGATTATGTGTCTTCCGTAAGCAATATTGAAACCGGGAAAAAAGGTCAGCTTAAGAAAAGCTCAGGTGTCACAAATACAGATTGTCTTAATGAGCTTATTAAATTTACGGAGAAAAAAGTTGTGGATATGTCAGAGGAGATACTTGACGGAAAAACACTTGTAAATCCGTATAAGACAAATGAGTCACAGCCAAAATCAGCCTGTATGTATTGTGCGTTCAGGAGCGTGTGCAGATTTGACAGCAGGCTTTATGGCAATGATTATAGGGTGTTTGAAAAATTGTCGGATGATGATGTTATGAGAATTATTCATGGGGAACTGTCGGAGGAGGAATGATATGGGCGATACAAGATGGACGGATGACCAGCAGAGAGTTATTGATGCGAGAAATTGCAATCTTTTAGTTTCAGCGGCGGCTGGTTCGGGCAAGACTGCGGTGTTAGTTGAGCGAATTATAAAAATGATAACTGATGAAAAAAACAATGTGGATATTGATAGATTGCTGGTGGTTACCTTTACAAATGCGGCGGCAGTAGAGATGAAAACAAGAGTGGGTGAAGCTATAGAGAGCAGGCTTCTTGAAGAACCTGACAATGAACATCTCCAAAGACAGGCTTCGCTTCTTCATAATGCACAGATTACGACAATGCACAGTTTTTGTCAGTATGTCATAAGAAATTATTTTCATGTGATAGATATTGACCCTGCTTTTAAGGTTGCAAATGAGAATGATATGAAGATTGCTCAGAGTGAAATTCTTGCTGAGCTTATCGAACAGCGTTATGAAACGGAAAAAGATAATGAAAATTCAGCGTTTCATCTATTTTCAGAAATGTTTGCTCACGGCCGTGATGACAGCAAGATTGAGTCGATTGTGCTTGAATTATATGGAAAAGCCATGAGTTACCCGTGGCCTGAAAAGTGGCTCAATTCGATTACGGACATATATAAATGTGAGAATGTGCAGTCACTCGAAAAGACTAAATGGATAGGCGAGCTTGTAAGTTATGTTAAGGAGCTTGTAAATTCATACAAATTACTTGCCGAAAAAGCAATAAAAATATGTGATGAGCCTGACGGTCCGGCAAAATACAGAGCAGCTTTTGAGGATGACATAAGGCAGTTTGATGATATATGCAAGGCGGAGAATTTTGAAGAATTGTCGGCGGCATTTGGAAAAGTTTCAAGGATGGATAAGGGCAGAATTACAAAGAAAGACAATGTCGATGCAGAGAAAAAGGACATGGCAAGTGCGTTCAGGGACGCTTATTTTTCAAGTCAGGGAGGAATGATAAAACTTCAGGAGAAATTTTTCAATAAAACTTTGGAGCAGCAGATACAGGAATTAAATGAGATGGCACCTGCCGTGGAGGAACTTGTTAAGCTGACGATTGATTTTATCCATGCGTTTGCAAAGCGAAAAAGAGAGGACGGGGTTATTGATTTTAATGATATGGAGCATTTTGCCCTTGCAATACTGACGAGTGAAAATAAGGAAGGTGAGGTAGTTCCGAGCAAGGTGGCAGAAGAACTCAGGGAGTATTATCAGGAGATAATGACGGATGAGTATCAGGACAGCAATTATGTTCAGGAGCTTATACTTACCAGCATTTCGGGAGAGCCTGCAACAGCTCCTTATATGTTTATGGTAGGTGATGTAAAGCAGAGTATTTACGGTTTCAGGCTGGCAAGACCGGAATTGTTTATGAACAAATATAACAGCTACAGTCTTGAGGGTGGAACAAAGGAGCATAGAATTGATTTAAAGCAGAATTTCAGAAGCAGGGCTTGTGTGCTTGAAAGTTCAAATGCTGTCTTTGAGAAGATAATGAAGCCGTGTCTTGGCGGTGTTGAGTATGACGAAGCGGCAAGACTTGTGCCGGGGCGGGTTTACGAGGAGACAGACAAAAAAACGGCAGAAAAAGCGTCAATTATTCTTATTGACAAAAAAGCAGATAATGACGATGGAATGATGGACAAAGAGCTTGAGGCCGCAGCAATCGGAAATAAGATAATTGAGATGGTGCAGGGTGAAAATCCTCTTTATGTATGGGGAAAACAGGGTTATCACAGGGTTACATACAGCGATATTGTAATACTTTTAAGGAGCGTTCAGGGTTGGACAGAGCCGTTTCTTGAAACATTGTCTGATATGGGAATACCAGTGTCGGCAGGCACGAAAGCAGGATTTTATGAGTCGATAGAAATTCTCACAATGACAAATCTGCTCAGGATAATAGACAATCCGAGACAGGATATACCGCTTGTGTCAGTGCTTCGCTCGGTCTTTGTGGGACTTAGTGATGATGAACTTGCGGCGATAGCCGTAATGCCGAGGACTCTTGATTATTGGGATGCAATGAGCCTTTTTGTAAAGACAGTGAGAAAAGAAGACGGCACAGAAAAGTATATGACAAATATAGTTCTTGATGAAAAAGAAGCAGATGAGCTGGCAGACAGACTGGAAGATTTTATGGATAAATTAAATTATTATCGTGAATTGGCAAAAGAACTTCCGGTCGATAAGATAATACAGACAATTTATGATGAAACTGATTTTTATGATATTATGTCGGCAATGCCGGCGGGCGAAAAGAGGGCGGCAAATCTCGATATTTTACTGGGACAGGCGAGGGATTATGCAGCAAACGGGCATCATGGAATATTTAAGTTTACACATTTTGTCGAGAATATAAAAAAGGCGGCGCTTGATATTGGAGAAGCATCGGTAAACAATGAGAGCATGAACGCAGTAAGGATAATGACAATGCACAAAAGCAAGGGACTTCAGTTTCCGGTTGTATTTGTGTCAGGACTTGGAAAAAGTGTAAATCTCATGGAGGCAAACGACAAGGTTATAATAAATTCGGACTATGGTGTCGGAACTGATTATGTAAATCTTAAACTTATGTACACCGAAAAAAGTCTGTTCAATAATTTCCTCAGAAGCAGGATAAAAGTTAATGCACTTGCCGAGGAAGTAAGAATGCTTTATGTTGCGATGACAAGAGCCGAAGAAAAACTGTTTTTAACCGGAGTGTCTGCAAATATTCTGCAGGGAAACATGGGAGCAAGAGGAGAGGGAAAAAAGAAGATAACGACATGGAAAGAAAAAGGGCAAAACCTTGAATTTTCGGGACTTTTGTCACTTACAAAGCACATAGACATGATAATGGCTGCGATAGCTGACAGACCTGTTTTTAAGGAGTGCATAGAAGAGCTGGAATCTGAAAAAGTGTATGGAACAAATGATGAACTTTTTGACCTTGAGGTGGTATCAGTCAATAATATTGTAAGCGTATCAAAGGAAAACCATGAGATAGCAAAACAAAAAGAAAAAGAACTTATAAACTGGGATGCGTCAAAAGTTTATGATAAAGAAATGAAAGATTATATAGCACAGAACTTGGAATTTTCGTATAAATATGAAAATGAACTTGGAATACCTGTTAAAGTGTCTGTATCTGAACTTAAAAGAATAGCGATGGAAAAACTTGACGAGTTTAATGCTGGAGATGTTGAGGAAAATCCGGTAAGAGAGGAGGAAATTTCGCTTTTTGACGGCTTGCATGAGGAGTGTTCATTAGACGGTAAAAATAATGAGAATGTAGCAGAAAGCAAATATGCAGATATACCACGGCCTGACTTTATGAAAAAAGAGGAAGTAAAGACGGGTGCCGCAAGGGGAACACTCTATCATCTTGTTATGGAACATATTCCGTATGAAAGACTTGACAAAGATTTTGACTTTGCACTGTTTATTGAAGAACTTGTGCAGGGCGGTTATATGACCGAAGAAGATGCAAAAGCGTTGAATGTAAAGAAATTTGAGTGGTTTGCAAAGAGCAGATTATGCGGCAGGATGAGGGCGGCAGCAGAAACAGGGGAACTTAAAAGAGAGCAGCCGTTTATGATAGGAATACCCGCAAATGAAGTATATCCTGACAATAGTGACAGTGATGAGCTTATAATGATTCAGGGAATTATTGATGCATTTTTCTATGAGGGCGAGGATATAATACTTGTTGATTACAAGACAGATTTTGTCATGAAAGGACAGGAAGAAAAACTGGTAGAAAGGTATAAAACACAGCTTGATTACTATGCGAGAGCGATAGAGAGTGTAACCGGTAAAAAGGTGAACGAAAAGATTATTTATTCATTTTCGCTTGGGAAGACGATAGAGGTGGAGTAGGTGGGATACTCCACCTCTATTAAATCGGTGGTATTGTTCATATTATACAAAAAGAAAAAATAAATCTGTGAAAAATTACAATAGAAAAAAGTCCGGGTGTATGTTACCATATCTGAAAACATTTAGTTACCGATTAAAACCAGGGGTGGTTTTCCACTCTTTATGCCATACTGCCCGACAATCTGTTCGAGTCGTTCACCTCGTGGGTATGCGTATATGGTGCTGTAGGTAACGGTTTTACATATTCTTATTATTATAATGTAGGCATTAAGTCATTTTTTATTAAAAATATATTCTTTTGATATTTATATATTATGTAGTCATTTTTTCAATAAAAATCAAAACAGAAATCCGGAAATATAATCCATATAATAAAAAATCAACAGAAATATATATGGTCTTTTGGAGTATAAAAAATCAGCAATAGTAATTGAAAACAGAATATAAAAAAGATATAATGGAGGTACATAAATGGAGAAAAACGGCGAGAATAAAATTAAAAAAGATAAAAAACAAAACAGTAATGCTATGGAATATCACAATGATAATAGTATAAAAGCAAGTGATATTATAAGTAATGATGACAGAGTAAATGGCAAAAACATAACAAGCACACCATATGACGATGTGTTCAGAACCATGTTAAATGACTGCTCAAGATTTATATTGCCACTTCTTAATGAAGTGTTCGGAGAAAACTATGATGGCACGGAAACAATCGTTTTTGCAAATGATTATCACTTTCAGAATAAACAGGACGGAGCAGAGGATAAGATAATTACGGACGCAAGTTTTAAGGTTATTAAAGGTGATACGGAAAAGAAATATCATTTTGAGTGTCAAAGCACAATAGATAACAGCATGGTATTACGCTTTTTCGAGTATGACTCGCAGATAGCACTCGATGATGCGACTATTGAGAAGATAGTCGGTGATGATGGCGGTAAAAAGAGTGACGGAGTATTAACTGTGACATTCCCACACTCAGCGGTGTTATATCTTCGTTCAAATAAAAATACAGGTGATGTGATGACAATAAGGTTTGTGACTCCCGGTGGAGAGGTAAAGTATGATATACCGATAATAAAAATGCAGACATACACATTAGAGGACATATGGGAAAAGGAAATTTATTTGCTGATACCGTTTTATATATTTACGCATGAAGCAAACTTTCCGAAGTATAATGAGGATGAAAAATTATTACAGGGGCTTGTAGATGAATTTAAGGAAATATGTGTTAAAATGGAAGAACTGACACATCAGGGTAAAATGACTGAACTTGAAAACAGGATAATAGTAGAGCTGTCAAAAAAAGTAGTTGATAATATAGCAAGGAAGTATGAGAGAATAAGGAAAGGAGTTGAAGGAATTATGGGAGGAAAAGTAATAGAGACAGAAGCGAAGAAGATGTATAATCGTGGCATTAGTGAGGGAATATTACTTGGCGAAGAAAATGGAAGAAGCGAAGGAATTATTGGAGCAATCGGAATATTAAAAGATTTGAATATGTCTGAAAGTGAAATAAAAAAACAGATTATAAAAAAGTTTAGTTTAAGTGAGGATGCGGCAGCAAAGTATTTAAAGGAATGTTCAAAGTAAAATCCAATTAAAATACCCCCCGTGTAATGTAAAGTATATTTTTTTACATTACACGGGGGGTATATTGGTAAAGAAATGTTTTAATAATTACCTTTTCCAAGTCAGTTATAACTCTTTTTCAAGTGTTTCTATATCCTTTATCCACATATTGACTGATGCATCACTAGGCATACGCCAGTCACCTCGCGGAGAGAGTGCAACACTTCCGACTTTTGGTCCGTCAGGCAGGCATGAGCGTTTGAACTGCTGTGCAAAGAAACGCCAATAGAATGTTCTGAGCCATTTATAGATGGTTTCTTTGTCGTAGTCACCGTCAAATGTGTATTTTGCAAGGCGGTATATCTTTGACGGAGTGTAGCCAAATCGCATAATATAATATAAGAAGAAATCGTGCAATTCATATGGACCGACAAGGTCTTCTGTTTTCTGTGCGATTTTTCCGTCTTTGTCAGGCGGAAGAAGTTCAGGGCTTACAGGAGTGTCGAGTACATCCATAAGTACATCGTGAAGCTGTTTGTCAGGTGTTGTCTCGGCATAATACAAGACAAGGAATCTTACAAGTGTTTTTGGTACGGAGCAGTTGACACCGTACATTGACATATGGTCACCGTTGTAGGTTGCCCATCCGAGTGCAAGCTCTGACATATCACCTGTTCCTATTACCATTCCGTTTAGCTCATTGGCAAGGTTCATAAGGATAAGGGTACGCTGTCTTGCCTGAGAGTTTTCGTAAGTTACATCATGGATTGAACTGTCATGCCCTATATCCCTGAAATGAAGATTAACTGCTTCATGAATAGGTACTTCTTTGAGTGTTGCACCGATTTTTTCGGTAAGGATGCACGCATTCTGGTAAGTTCGGTCGGTTGTTCCAAAACATGGCATTGTTACTGCACAGATGCCGCTTCTGTCAAGGCCGAGCATATCAAAGGCTTTTGCTGTAACTAAGAGTGCAAGTGTTGAGTCAAGTCCGCCTGAAATACCGATTACGGCTGATTTACAATGTGTGTGTTCAAGTCGCTTTTTTAGTCCTTTTGCCTGAATATTAAGTATTTCGTCGCATCGGCGGTCACGGTCATTTTTATCATTAGGTACAAATGGTGTTTTCTCAAAGTGACGGGTGAGAGTTGTGTCGCAAATGTTTTTAAATTCAAATTCAGCCACCTCATATCCGTTTGTTTCAGGATCATTGATGGTAAAAGTGGACATTCTCCTGCGTTCGCTAACAAGTCTGCCAAGATCAATCTCGCTTATTGTCATACCGTTTTCAAAGCGTTTTGTTTCACAGAGAATACTTCCGTTTTCGGCTATAAGATTGTGTCCTGCAAAGACAAGGTCTGTTGAGGATTCGCCCTCGCCGGCATCTGCATAGATGTAGCCGCTAATAAGTCGTGCTGACTGGTTTTTTACGAGTTCACGCCTGTAAAGGTCTTTGCCTGTTGTTTCATCGCTTGCTGAAAGATTTGCGATAACGGTCGCTGATGCCATGGCATGATAACATGATGGCGGAACCGGCATCCACAAATCCTCGCATATATCTATGCCTATGACAAGTTCCGGGAGATTTTTTGCTTTGAACAGCAGATTTGCACCAAATGAGACAAATGAGCCGGAATCTTCTAATTCATAACCAAGTTCAGGTATATCTATATAAGAAACTTCTTTAGGTCCGACTGCAAAATGCCTTGCTTCGTAAAATTCTGAATAATTCGGAATATGTTGTTTTGGAACGAGTCCGAGCAGTTTGCCGTTAAATACTACGGCGGCGACATTATAAAGTTTAAAATTATTAAGAAACGGCAGTCCGACTATTGTTACCATATCAAGATTTTCAGATGCCTTGATTATCTTTTTCAGACCGTCAAGTGAGCCTTTGAGAAGAATATCCTGTAAGAAAAGGTCATTACAGGTATAACCTGATATTACAAGCTCAGGGAAAACGGCAAGTTTTACATCAAGTTTATGAGCTTCATTCATTGCTTTTATAATGTTTTCTGTATTAAAATCCGTATCACCGACTCTTATGTCAGGGGTGATGGCGGCAGCTTTTAAAAATTTATCTTTCATTGTTACCTCCGTTATTTTAAATTACATTAAGTTCTTTTAAAATGGAATCATGGTGGTGCAAAGGTGCTTTGTGCCAACCATACGCAATATAGTGTATTGCAAATAAATTCGCAACCACACATAAAAAAGTATAACACATTATGGAAAATTGGGGGATAAAATGTTATCGTAATTTAGATAAAAAAATAAGAATCGCCTGGAGTGACGATTCTTAAGGAGAAGGTATGAAAAAAATTTAAGCACTATCAAATGATTTCGTTTCATTTGATGATGTTATAATAACAAGGGAATGTGAACTTGCAATGTTATTTTTGTTAATTAAATGTGAACAAAAATTTAAAAAATATCATTTTTTGTAGAAACAGGGTGTTTTTTTGAAAAACTAAAAAATTAACGGATAAAGATTAAGGATAAATAAGTAAAAAGCAAATAAAAAAATCAGGAAACACATAAGTATTTGTCCTGATTTCTTTTGGGCGTTAAAAAATATTAAATTAAAATATATAAGAAAATCAAGGAAAGTTTCCTTCGATTGTCTCAACATCAACAGTTGTGATGATACTATTAAAAGGAATTAAGGTCAAGGGGGAAAAGTTAAGTTGAAATAAATTAACATAATTAACGGGAAATGTGCTATTATAATAAGTAGAAAAATAAAAAACTTAATTTTATTAAGCAAAAAATATTAGGATTTAAGGGTTAATACGATATAGGATTGGAGAAAAAATGAAAAACGATGAATTAGACAACATAGATAAAATGATAATAACAATGCTTCAGGAAAATGCAAGAATGTCTTTGAAAGAGATTGCACAGAAAGTATATCTTTCCTCTCCGGCTGTTTCGGCACGAATAGATACACTTGTTCAGAACGGATATATAGAGGGGTTTCATGCAAGAATCAATCCAATCAAGTTAGGGTATCATATAAAAGCATTTATTAATCTTGAGGTGTCACCAATCGACAAAAAAGATTTTTATCCATATATAAACAGTTGCAAAAATGTTGTAGAATGTAATTGTGTAACAGGTGATTATTCAATGCTGCTTGAAGTATTATTTCCAAGCACGGATGAATTAGATCAGTTTATAGGAGAATTACAAAAGTATGGCAGGACAAAAACACTTATTGTGTTTTCAACTTGTGTGGAGTACAGAGGACTTCAGATGTGATAATGGAGGATAAGGTTTGGATTTTACAGGAGCGTTTGACAATATGCCTGACTGCATGGTGGTTGTCAAACGGAATTTAGATAGAGAAGATGGCTTTGAAGAAGTATATTTAAATAAGGCATTTAAGAACAAAAAGAGTTTAACAGACAATTTTGAATCAAATGTTCTTTTGAAAATTTTTCGAGATAGATATGATGAAATTAAGATGGTAATATCGGATATTTTTGCGGGGATAAAAAAGGCAGAGATAATTTCTTTGTACAATGAAGAACTTGGAGGAAATTTTTCTGCACAATTTTATATCGCAGGAGAACCCGAATATTGCATATGTATTTTCCGGGAAGAATTTGGAAGCATGGAGAATAAATCATTAAAGTGTACTTATGATATTTCTAAAGTGGCAAATGAAGCGAAAAGTGCCTTTTTGAAGCATATGGGACAATATATGAAAACTCCGGTAAATTATATTATCGGGATAACTGATATGTTGTGGACATCTAAAAAATATTATCATGACAATGATAAATATATAAGTAAGATAAGGAATGCCTCAGATGTATTGCTGGAAAAAATAAATAGGATGTTGGATGTAAGCAGGATAGCAGTCGGAGACACAAGACTTTTATATGAAAAGATTTCTATTAGCGAACTTATTGAAGAAATAATTGGGGAAATAGAAGAATATATAATCGAAAAAGGGCATGAACTTATTATAAATATGGATGACATATCACAGGATAATGTATATACAGACAAAATGAGATTAAAGCAGGCAATTAAAAATATTGTGCTTAATGCAGTTAAATATACATATAAAAACGGGATTATAAAAGTTACGGTAATAGAGGGAAAACAAAAATTTGGAAATTTATCAATATATGAAATAATAGTGGAGGACAATGGTCCGGGAATTGAAAAACAATATATTGATAATGCATTAAAAAGTATCATATTTGAACATGACAATAAACAGAATGGACATGGAATCGGGCTTGGTCTTTGGATAACAAAAAATTCCATAAGAGTTTTGAATGGAGATTTAAAGGTTGATAGTAAACTTGAAAATGGAACAAAGTGTACGATAAGTGTTCCATTGTCAACAGAAAAGGATTATTGTGAGGATAATAATTATCTTTCAGAAAACCAGGCATTGAAATTTATCAGACAAAAAAATAAAAACCAGACAAAAAGAGTTTTAATAGTACAAAATTTAATAACATCCAAAAATACACTCAGACAAAAACTGATATGTCTGGGATTTGATGTAGAATGTGCTTCAACGGGAAAAGAAGCACTTATGATATACAGGGAAAAAGGAGAGGGGTATTATTGTGCCATAATAACTGATGCACAGCTTCCGGAAATAAGTGGTTATGAACTTGCACTAGAAATACGAAAAGAAGAAAAAGGGATATATCTGCCTATAATAGCCCTGTCAAAAACCCATTATATAGAAGATTCCGTATTTTCGGAGGAAATGGGAATAACAATGCATATCAGTAAGGATGCAGATATATCCGTTTTGAAGGCAACATTTGAAAAGCTAAATATTTAGCAATGTTCCTTTTGGCAGCATTTTTCGCAAAGACCGTGAAAAATAACTGTATGTCCTTCTATTTTGCCGGGAAAGTTTGCATTTGCAATAATGTCGATATGCTCAATGGAGTCCATTTTAATATCTAACAGGCACTTGCAGGCTCTACAGAAAAAATGATTGTGCGGAATGGGATTGCCATCAAAGTGAACAAATCCATCTCCGCAATCTATCTGTATAGCTTCGCCATGTTCTACAAGAAAATTCAGATTTCTGTAAACTGTGCCAAGACTGATATTAGGAAATGTTTTTTGGATATTTAAATAAACTGTATCAGCGGTCGGATGACAGGTAACAGACTTAAGATAGTCCTTTATTGCTTCGCGCTGTTTGCTGTAGCGAATCGTTGACATAAAAATCACTCCTATATAATGGTAAAAAACAAAAGGTTTTAAGTGTATAAACAATAATAATTACTAATATAGTATATTATACCAATAAGGCAGGTATATGTCAAAAATAATAGTACAAAAAATTTAATAATAAGGTATAATATAAGTTATATTTATCAATAAAGGAATATTGTTATAAAAGGAGAAAATAGGATGGCACAAATGCGTATTCGCTTGAATCGATTGAAAAGCGGAATGATAATAAAGGATAATATTTATTCTAGAACAGGGACATTTTTAATAGGAGCGGGGACTGTAGCTACACCTGATATTATTTCTTTGCTTACAAAACATCTTATAGAGTATGTTAATGTTGAGTATGATTTATTGGCACACGGGCAATCACAAACAAGTACGATAACTCCTGAACAGAAGAAAATATTTAAAGAAAAATTTTGTATAGCAGAGGAAACAGTATCGAAAAATCTTAAGAAAATGGTGTCAAATGATAAGGATATAGATGTAAATGAATTGCTGGAGTCATTAAATGAAGTTGTAACAAAAGCTGACAATACAGTGAATTTATGCGTTTTATTATCGAAGATGAAAGAAAATGCCTCCGGTCTTTATACACATTCTGTTAATGTTGCATTGTGGGGGCAGATACTTGCAGGATGGATGGGATACAGAGAGGATATGATAGAAAAAGTTGCGATTACGGGTATTTTGCATGATATAGGGATTCTTAAATTTACACAAAATGAGTTAGATGATTTTTCCTTTCACAAGGAACTTGAAATGGGAGCTTTTTCAAAACATTCAATGTATGGATATGAACTTGTTAAAAATAAGGATCTCGACCAGAGTATAAAGCAGGCTGTTTTGACACATCATGAACACGCAGATGGTTCCGGATTTCCACTCGGTGTTGACAATAAAAGCTTAAATCCGATACAGAGAGTTATTGAGATAGCAGATGTTTATGATACGCTGCTTATGAGAGAGCCGGGATTTAAGAGAATGTCACCTTTTGAAGTATTGATACAATTAAATGAAGTGGAAGGTAATAAATATGATCCGTCAGCACTTCTGATATTTACATCAAGGCTTGCACAGACTTTCATACAGTGCAGAGTGCGGCTGAATAACGGTCAGGAAGGAAAAATAGTATTGTTTAATAAGTACAGTATATTAAGACCACTTATTCAGGTTGGTTCGGGATTTGTTGATCTGGCATTGAGAAAAGACTTAAATATAGTGGAGCTGCTTGATTAAGCCGGAGTGACATCAAATGTGTGCAGCAGTCAAAATAGCAAAAAGGAGGAAAACACTTTTGTGATTTCCTCCTTTAAAAATCTTTATACGATGTTTACGCAGAAATTATTAACCGAAATATCTTTCAAGTAAGCCTTTGAAAGCTTTTCCATGTCTAGCCTCATCTCTAGCCATCTCATGAACTGTATCATGGATTGCGTCAAGTCCGAGTTCTTTAGCTTTTTTAGCAAGAGCCATCTTTCCTGCTGTAGCACCGCACTCGGCATCTACACGCATCTCAAGGTTTTTCTTTGTGCTGTCTGTGATAACTTCGCCGAGAAGTTCTGCAAACTTAGCAGCATGCTCTGCTTCTTCGTAGGCTGCTTTCTCCCAGTAAAGTCCGATTTCAGGATAACCCTCACGATGAGCAACTCTTGCCATAGCAAGATACATACCTACTTCTGAACATTCGCCGTTGAAGTTGTCTCTGAGTCCCTGAAGAATTTCCTCATCTACGCCCTGTGCTACACCAACAACGTGCTCAGCAGCCCATGTAAGCTCGCCCTCTTCCTGTTTGTTAAACTTGTCTGCTGAAACTCCACACTGTGGACATTTTTCAGGAGCTGCATCTCCTTCATAAACATAACCGCATACTGAACATACCCATTTTGCCATAATAATAATCTCCTTTTCTAAAAATTATATTGTTTGATTTTTGTTAAAAAATTTGTTGTTTAATCATTAGTAAATAGTAATTATTACTGTTTATGTGTTTTATATTATCATTTATTATTTACTTTGTCAACAGAAAAAATGTATTTTTTTTTAAAATGATGAAAAAATACTGTTTAAGGGTGAAAGTACAATGAAAATGTAGTTGTAATAGAGTGGAAAGGTTGTGTGAAAACCGTTGGAATATAGTGATATATAAGAATAAATCAGGAAAATAGGATAATGGTACGAATATTGTAAATTTTATATAAAATATCATTATCAAAGATGTAAAAAATATATTTTACATCTTGTGGGGAGAAAAAGACCGGTGGTATTGCAAATGGGTTAGGTATGGCTAATAATGATAATGAATACTGATAAAGTATGAAATATTTGTCATTTTGCAAAAAAAATAGTATTCTATTATAATTGATATAGTGGCATAGCGGTTTTGAGGTAAATTAGTGTCGCAGATTGTATTATTGCTGTGTATCTTTTGTAATATTACAAACCGCTTTAATTTTTTGTCGGTGTTTGACAGGAGATGGGTCACAAATCTATGAATAGAGGATAACAAATAAAATGAAAAAGTATCAGATGATAAAATTTTACATATCAAGAATTTATAAAAACATATACAGATTTATTAGATGGGGGATTTTTTCGGCGATAGTAGGAATCGTTGTCGGTTCTTTTAGTACATTGTTTGCGTATTGTCTGAGAGTGGTGACAGAGATAAGAACCGGACATCCGCAGATAATATTTGCACTTCCGCTCGGAGGTATTATTATAGTGGCACTTTACGGAATTTTTAAATATAAAAATGATAAGGGTACAAATCTTGTCTTATCGACAATTCATGCGGAAACAGAAATACCTTTCAGAATGGCACCGCTCATTTTTATATCTACGATTATCACGCATTTTTTGGGAGGTTCGGCAGGCAGAGAGGGAGCAGCATTGCAGCTTGGCGGAAGCATAGGAAATCAGCTTGGAAGATTGTTTAGATTTGATGAAAAAGACAGACGAATAGTAGTTATGTGTGGAATGAGTGCGGCATTTTCGGCAATATTTGGGACTCCGATAGCTGCATCAATATTTTCAATGGAAGTTGTGAGTGTTGGGGTAATGTATTATGCTGCACTTGTGCCATGCGTATTTGCGGCACTCATTGCATCAAAATTTGCAACACATATGGGCATAGGACCTAATACATTTAATATAGCACATATACCGGGATTTCAGATAGTACCGAGCATAAAGATAATCATTCTTGCAATGTGCTGTGCGGCATTGAGTGTAATTTTTTGTATGGTACTTCACGGTCTCGGCGACATTTACAGGGAAAAAATTAAGAATCCTTATATAAGGATAGTTTTTTCAAGCATTATCATAATAATACTCACTGTTATACTTCATACGGACGACTATATGGGGGCAGGCGTGCCCGTGATAGTGAGGGCGATACATGGAAATGTAAAGCCGATGGCTTTTATATGGAAGATAATTTTTACGGCACTTACTCTTGAAGCCGGATTTAAGGGTGGTGAGATAGTACCGTCATTTTTTATAGGGGCGACTTTTGGCTGCCTTTTCGGTCAGATTTTTGGGATTTCACCGTCACTTTGTGCAGCAGTTGCTATGATGGCTGTTTTCTGTGGAGTGACAAACTGCCCGATAACATCAATGTTGATAGCATTTGAACTTTTCGGATATGAAGCTGTGCCATTCTTTCTTATTGCAATAAGTGTAAGTTATCTTATGTCAGGATATTATGGATTGTATCATGATCAGACTATCGTTTATTCTAAATATAAGGCAGAATATATAAACAGAAAGGCGAGGGAATAATATAATTGAGATAAAAACGCAAAAAACACTTGACACACATATATATATTGTGGTAATGTTAGTTTTGTTCTGTGAATTGCAGGACACACTGCCGTAGACAGTAGGTGCCGGTGAACCGGTGTAAGTACAAACGCCTACCGAGGAAGATGAATTTCGATATGAATTATTTTCACCTCGTTCGGCTGGATTTATGCGACGAGGTTTTTATTTTGCCTGAAAGAGATTGTGTTTCGTTTAAATATAATCGACTTTTCAGGACAAACTATATTGTCTGTCTGCAGTGGATATTATGGGGAGAACCCAGGAAAGGAGACTTACTCATGGCAAAAGTTGAAATCAAACAGCCTATAGTTGATGAGATTAAGGCAAAGATTGACGGTGCTGCAACTGTTGTACTTGTAGATTATCGTGGACTTACAGTAGAGCAGGATACAAAGCTTCGTAAAGGACTTAGAGAGGCAGGATGTGAGTACAAAGTTTACAAGAACACACTTATGAAGCGTGCTTTTGAAGGAACTGATTTTGCTCAGTTAGATGACTTACTTGACGGACCATCTGCTATCGCTATTTCAAAAGAGGATGCAACAGCTCCTATCAGAGTGCTTAACAATGTAGCAAAGGAAGCTGAGGCACTTGAATTTAAGGGTGCAGTAGTAGAAGGAACATTCTACGATGTTGACGGTGTTAAAGCACTTGCAAGCATCCCTTCAAGAGAGGAACTTATTTCCAAGTTACTTGGTTCTTTACAGTCACCTATCACAAATCTTGCTCGTGTTCTTAATCAGATCGCTGAAAAGGGTGATGGAGCTGCAGAGGCTTAATTATTTGAACGAAACGGGAACGGTAGGTTTCCAAAGAAAATGCTGATGTTTGCACTTTCGGTGTGAGCGGCGGCAGGATACTACATCAGTCAGATGACTGATGCAACGAATTTATAAAATATATTTATTATGGAGGTAATGAGATGACAACTCAGGAATTTATCGATGCTATCAAAGGCATGACAGTTTTAGAATTAAATGATTTAGTAAAAGCTTGTGAGGAAGAATTTGGTGTTTCAGCAGCAGCAGGTGTTGTAGTTGCAGCAGGTGCAGCAGGTGCTGACGGAGCAGCAGAGAAAGATGAGTTCGATGTAGAGCTTACAGAAGTTGGACCAAACAAAGTTAAGGTTATCAAAGTTGTTCGTGAAGTAACAGGTTTAGGACTTAAGGAAGCTAAGGAAGTTGTTGACGGAGCTCCTAAGGTTGTTAAAGAGGGTGCATCTAAGGAAGAAGCTGAAGACATCAAAGCTAAGATCGAAGCTGAAGGTGCTAAGGTTACACTTAAATAATTTACTGAACATTTATGATGTGAGGAAAATATACTGTCATACAGACAGAAATAAAAAGGCGGACTGCTTTCAAAGTAGTTCGTCTTTTTTATTGATGTGTCTCTGCCAAAGGCGTTGAAACGAGAAGCGATGTTTAGGAGGAAATTAGAGCAGGCTTCGGATGAGTATTAAAACTCATCCAGCACTTTTGCAACACCGTTCTCTTCATTTGATAATGTAACAAAGTCGGCTTTTTCTTTGACAATATCAAGTGCGTTTGCCATCGCAACGCCGTATCCACAATGTTCTATCATCTCAATATCGTTTATATCATCACCAAAAGCACATATATCTTTAAGTGAAATATCAAGATAATCTGCCATATGTTTGATGGCATCGAGTTTGCTTGCTTTTTTGTGAAAAAATGTATATGTGGTTTCACCACGGTAATGGAAATATTCACAGCCGCATTTGTCGGCAATGGCTTTTGCAATATTGTTATCAGATATATGAGCAACTATCTTGCACGCTTCTTCGGGAAATGATTTGTCTATGTCAAAATAAATTCCCGGAGAGTGATCCTGTTTTATATTGTTAAAAGATTGATTTTCAGGTTTTTTGCTGTTTGCGGCTGTGTTGATGCCGGCAGCGGCAGGGTTAGCAATGTTGGCTGGAAACCTATACAATGCCGCAGTTGTTGGAATGGCTATGTGGGAAGTGCAGTCATATTTTTTTAGTTCGTTTATTATGTCGTTTGTCATATCTTTAGTCATTGTGCGTGAATATACGAGTCTGCCGTTTTCATATACAAGTGTTCCATCGGTAAGTATCTGAAAATCTGCGTGAAGTTTTCTTGCATAATAAGAAGCACCGACTATGTATCTGGCTGTTGCGATTGCAATGTGAATACCTTTTTTGCGGCATCGTTCAAAGGCTTTTATGGTTTCTGTTGTTATCTCTTTATTGTTATTTAGGGCAGTTCCGTCTAAATCCGTAACTATAAGTTTTGGTGTAAACATCTTTTTCTCCTGTTTTTTAAATATATTTTACCATATATAAGTAAGTTAATATATGAAAAAATATATACAAAACCAAGTTATCTGCACTTACATTTTGGGTGTTTTTTGCATTTTTGACATTTGCGGCATTTTTTACAGTCGCAGAAAGTGTCGAGTATTTTTGAAACTTCGTCCCAGGAGTGTTTCATACAGATTGCTTTTCTGTCAAGACAGCAGTTATATTGGGTTGCTTTTCTAATGCAGTTTTTGATGGACATATGTTAGAGTCTCCTTTTGACAGGGAATATAGATGCCCGTGAAACTATCATACATTATAAAATTGAACAGCTATAACAAATAGAATGCAATATATAATTTGTTTCGTAAACATCTATATTATTATATTAATTTGATAATCATTTGGTTACTATTTTGTAGTATGCTATATATGATGTGTTTGGGTTAATGTTTACTCGCAAGCTTGACAATAGCTGTCAGGCTATAGGCAGGAGTTATAAAAATGCAAGAGCTTAGAGGTGAAGTTAGATGACATTCTGTTGCTGAGAAAAACAAATTGTTATTATATAATCATCTCATAAAAAGTTGCTGAGAAAAGAGGTTTATTATGGCTGGGATTTTAATTGTTGAGGACGATACTACAATAAATGAGATGGTTGCAAGAAATCTTAAGATGGTAGGTCACAAATGTACACAGGTATATGACGGTAAAGAGGGACTTGAAATGATTGAAAATGGAGATTTCGACTTGGTGCTGCTGGATGTTATGCTGCCCGGAATGTCGGGGTTTGAGATTATGGAAAAGACTAAGGATGTACCGGTAATATTTGTGACGGCAAAGGGGGAACTTAACGATAAACTGCACGGTCTTTCGATAGGAGCGGAGGATTATATCGTAAAGCCGTTTGAGATATTGGAACTTATCGCAAGAATAAATGTAGTGCTCCGCAGGGCAAAGAAAAATGATGATGTCTTTAAGATAAGTGATGTTGAGGTAAATCTTGACAGGCACGATGTATTTAAAAATGGGGAGAGAGTTCAGCTTGCACCGCAGGAGTATGAGCTTCTGGAAGTGCTTATTTTAAATAGAAATATGGCAATGTCGAGGGAGAAACTTCTTGAACTTGCGTGGGGATGGGACTATATGGGAGATACAAAAACGGTTGATGTTCATATAAGAAAACTTAGAAAAAAATTAGGGCTTGAAAAGGAAATCTGCACGATAAATAAGCTTGGTTACAGGCTTGAAACTGATTAAAAAGAGGAGATTATTATGAAGTTATGGCAGAAATTATATGTGGTGCTTATTATTCCGATACTGCTGATTTTAAATATTGCGATATATCTGCTTTTTGGAATTACATATAAGGAAAATATTGCAGCGGAAAAAAAACAGGCGGTCGGGGATTTTGGAATGATAATTGACCAGATTTATGGTGAAATGCAGCAGTCACAGTTAAATGACAAGGATGTTAAAAATATAATTCAGAAATATACCAATTATTATAAACAGCAGAAGATAGAACTTGGACTATGGCAGGGCGAGAAAAAAAAGAAGATTTATTATTCGGATAAGGCTCATTTTAATACTAAAAAAAACAGCATTAAAAACAATAAGGTTATAAAGTGTTATATTGACGGGCATACAAGACTTATGGTGTTTAAGCTGCAAAAATATAAAAAAAAGACATTTTATTTTGGATATGAGAAAACTCTATATAATCTTGACAGTATGTGGAAAAATATCAGAATATATTATGCGATTGGAAGTCTTGTAATATCAATTATTATGGCATTGTTTATGATAGTTGTTTTGCAGAAATGCATAAAACCGGTGGAAAATCTTAATGAGACAGTTAAAAAAATGGCAGGCGGCGAACTTGAAACAAGAACCGATATAAAAGGAAGTGATGAGCTTGCTGTTCTTGGAAAGAATATAAATATAATGGCAGAGACGATAGAGAATAACATGAAACAGATTATGGATGAGGCAGAGCGTAAACAGTGGTTTATTGATAATCTTGCACATGAAATGAAAACTCCGGTAACAGGGATTTGCGGCTTTGTCGAGTATATGGAGAGAGCTAAGATTTCCGATGAAGAAAAGATGGAGTGTCTTGGGTTTATAGGACATGAAGCAAAGCGTCTGCAAAATATGTCATATGAGCTGCTTGACCTTGCGGTGATAAGACATTCCGACATTAAAAAGCAGAATATCAGTATGAATAAATTTACGGATGAGCTTAAAAAGTGGCAGGAGAAGAGATTTGCAGAAAAGAATATTAAAGCAGAGTGGGAAATTAAGGCTGACCGTTTATTCGGGGACGAGCTTCTTTTGGAAATGCTCATAAGAAATATATTTGAAAATGCGTTCAGGGCAACAGATGAGGGTGGAAAAATAAGTACATATGTATATGAAAATGAGAAAAATACTGTTTTCGAGATTACTGATACAGGCTGCGGAATGGAGCCAGAGGAACTTGAGAAGATAAAAGAACCGTTTTATCGTGTAGATAAGTCGAGAAGCAGGAAGCAGGGAGGAACGGGACTGGGTGTTTCACTTTGCCAGAAGATAGTTGAAAAGCATGACGGCTCAATGGAGTACCGTTCTAAAAAGGGAGTCGGAACGACAGTAACCGTGAAAATCCCATTATAATCCGAAATGTTTACCGTTTGGTAACCTTATGGTTGTTTTTTGGTAAGGACAAAGCTGTATATTGTGTAACATAAAGTGAATGAGATTTTTAGATAAAAGTCAAAAGTCACGGCTGCCTGCAGACTATAAGGTAAAAAAAATTATTGATGCAAACAGAGATGTGGAATTCACTTTAAAAAAATATAATAGACAGGGAGGAAAAAGTTATGAGATGTAATAAGAAAGTTTTAATGATTGCTACGACGGTCATGCTGGGCGTAGGCTGTATAGGTCTTATGGGAGCAATGAAGTACCAGAATGTAAAGACGGAGGCATCAGACATAAAAGAGTCTGAGGTGGCAAAGGTTGGGGTAGATGTTTCTAGCGGAAGTATGGAGGGCGAGACACCATCCGAAGGTGAAAGAAAAATGGATAAGGAGGTTATTGAGAAATATAATTATAAAGGGTATGAGATTTCATTTATAAGATATAAAGATCCAAAGACAGGTGAATATCTTTCTGATAAAGTAAAATCCAGCGATTACGATTATAAAAAGACATTCAGGGATATTATTGATAAAACGGAAAACGGTAACTGGAAGTTTATGTTTGAATGTCTTAAAGGAAAAAAGGATATGATAACAGCTGATATTGACTGGCGGATAGATAATTCAAAACTGGTTAATGAAAAATACTACGGTAAATTGATTAGAGTATGGAACATACATTTTGGCATAGAAGACCAAGATAGCCCTTTGAATGTTGCGTATTTTGTGACAGATGTTGAAAGTGGAAAATATACTCATATTTCAATGAACAGTAAAATTGACTGGATGCTTACATCGGGAAATATGAGTGATAAAGTTAAGGCTGAGTTCAAAAAGTATGAAAAGCTCTGTGCAGATAAAACAAAGATGAATAAATGTGTTAAAGAAAGTGTTGCTAAAATAAAAAAGCAGATAAAAGAGCTGTATGGAATAAATATAGTAAAAGAGGTAAAAAAAGATTATTATACACATGAGTATATTTCAAATAACCTGACAACATTTGGGTCAATCACATTTAATGGTAAGACGGATGATGGCAGGAAGATAACTGTTGATTATGATGTGGAAGGTGATTATATAAATAATTGGGATTATCAGTATTAGGAATTACAAAAATTATATTTTAACATTATCAGGCAAGTAGCAGAGCGGATTATGAATATTTGCTTGACTTCCTATTTCTGCACACATTTTTTGTGCATAGTGTAAAAAATCTTGCATATATGAATTTTTCACATTATGATATAAGTGCCAAAATCAGCATCGGTGGAAAATCAGGGAACAATAATCCTTTTGATGTGATTTGCTTTAGACTAGACACAACAAACAGAAATGGAGTTTGAATATAATATGAAATATGTATTGATAACGGGTGGAACAAGCGGTATAGGGTTTGCTATGGCAGGTGAATTTCTTGAAAGAGGATATGGAGTGATACTTGCTTCATCGAGCAGAAAAAATCTTGCCATAGCAAAAAGAAAACTTGAAGTTAAGAAATCAAAGATTGTGAAAAATACGAGGTATATCATTACGATAGAGCAGGATCTTTCTGTTGAAGGTGGGGCAGAAAGATTGTATCACAAAGCAAAAACTCTTGGTGTGGATATAGAGATACTTGTAAATAACGCAGGCTTTGGACTGACGGGTGGGACTGAAAGTATAAATATAAAAGTCGATAAAAAAATGATACAGTTAATTGTGACTGCACCGGTTTGTCTTTGTAAATTGTTTTTGCGTGATATGTATGAAAAGGGGAGAGGAAAGATTTTAAATGTGGCTTCGACAGGAACATTCCAGCCGGGACCATATACCTCGACATATTTTGCGGGCAAGTCTTTCATATACAGTTACAGCAGGGCGATAAGGCAGGAGGCAGCAGTAAGAGGTGTGGTCGTGAGTACACTGTGTCCGGGAACAACAAGAACAAAATTTTTTGAAAAAGAGGGACTGAAAACACCGATATGGGCAATGTCAGCAGAAAGAACGGCAAAAATTGCAGTTGACGGACTGATGCGTGGCAGAGGTGTTATAGTTCCGGGAATAATAAACAATGTTTTAAGGTTAATACCATCGGGGATTAAGATGTACTTTGTGGGAATATTAAAGAGATAAATTGAATATTTTAAATGGGCATCAGTTTTTGCTGAATGCCCATAAATTTTTAATCTGTTTTGCGAGTGTTTCATAGTCCCAAAACCGGCTTCGTGAGCGGCTGTTGGGGTCATTTACTTTTATCTGTCCGTTTTCTGTTTTGGTGAGGACTATAAAGTGTCCTGCTGTCGTAAAATCGCCCGGTTTCATGCTGCATATGATGGGGTCGTTATTTTCAAGATGAGAGAATACAGTGTATTTGCTCAGTGGAATTTCTGTTCCTGTTATGCCAAATGCAGATGCACCTTCGGTCATCAGGCTCCAAGAAGTACCTGTTCCCTCTATATAATAGCCGTTTCTTTCGGCGAATTTTGCAACTTTATATGGTGTTATCTGTTTGTTGCGGGTAAGTCCGGATATTACCATTGAAAGACAGGTTGGGGCACAGCCGGATATTCCTATATCTGAATTTCCGTAAGCTGCATCCCTCCAGCGTTTATCCCATTGGATAAGGAGAGGTATGCCCTCTGAAAGTTCTTTTGAAGTAATGTTTCCGTGAGATTTAGCAGTTTCAATGCTGCCGTTATTTAAAACGGCACTTATGGCATTTGATGCCGTATCGATTACTTTAGGAACACCACGGAATATTATAAAAAATAAAAGTATTGCAAGTGTAAGTTTTTTAAGATTTCTTTTTCTTCTTTTATATCTTTTTGTACTCATAGATATTTCCTCCCACTAAACTGTTATTAGGTGTTAGCGAAACTTTCGCTATCTGGGATTATTTTAATCTATGAGGAAATATTTTGTTTTGAGAAAATCATAAGTAAAACTTACAATATTCTTGCATTTTGTGTGTAAATATAGATAAGACTGTTATAAGTTATTTCTAAACACAACCTCAAAACTGATGCTCTCATTTTCGCTTGCAGCATTTATCTGTCCGTCGTGAAGTTCAACAATCTCTTTTGCAATGGCGAGTCCAAGTCCGGCACCGCCTGTTGATGAGGCTCTGGATGAGTCAAGCCTAAAAAACTGCTCAAATACACGGCTGAGTTTTTCAGGAGAGATTGTCTTGCCATGATTTTTAAACAGAATATGTATATCCTTATCCTGCTTTGTGAGTACACAGGTTATTTCGGTGTCCGGATAGCTGTAATTAACGGCATTGCGGATAAGATTGTCAAACACCCGTGAGAGTTTGTCGGGGTCACACATAAGATTTATATCAGGTGCAATATCAAGATTCCAGCTTAATTTATGCTCTGATAATATAGGAATAAATTCGCTGCATATCTGTTCGAGCATACGGCTTAAATTGACTTTTTCGATATCAAGTTCAATGTTTGTAAGGTTGAAGCGTGTAATATCAAAAAATTCGTTTATTAAATCTTCGAGCCGTTCGGCTTTATTTAGTGCTATCGAGGTGTATTTTTCGCGTGTTTTTTGGGGAATATCAGGCTCATCCTCTAACAATGTCAGGTAACCGATAACACTTGTAAGTGGTGTTTTGAGGTCATGGGCGAGATAGACTATAAGGTCATTTTTTCGCTGTTCAGCTTCTTTGGCAAGCATGGAATTGTGAACAGCATTTTCTCTTACGGCATTAAGCTCGTCCTGAATGGATTTTAAATCTTCTGACAGAACGATAGGCTGTTCTGCCTGAGTGGTAAGTTTTTTTGAAGCATTAAGTATTTCGTTGATATATCGTGTCCACTTCACAAGAAAGGATATTGTGACAATAAACCATGTAATAAAGCACAGAAAACCTCCGATAAGCCATTTATGTGTCTTTATTGATTTAAGAATAATGTAATCCGGGTCATCGGGATACCAGATTTTGAGGGAGCAGACTGCCGCTCCGATGATAAATATAATAAAAACAAGTGCGATAAAGCCGATAACGGTAAGCATATATCGTTTGATAAGTTTTTTAGTAAGGCTGTTATTTTTCATGTGACACCTCTGTTGATTATTTTTGAACCACAAATAGGCTCTTTACTTTTCAATCATCAATCGTATATCCGACACCCCATACCGTCTTGACATACTTAGGTTTTCTGGCAGGTTCGTGCAGCTTTTCACGAAGTCTTGCAATGTGCGTCATTACGGTGTTGTTGCTGTCTATGTACTTTTCTTTCCAGACGGCTTCAAAGAGTTCTTCCGAGGACACCACATTTCCCTTGTGTTCACACAGATACCAGAGAATATCAAATTCAAGCGGTGTGAGGGCAAGTTCCTTATTGTTCAGAAATACTCGGTGACTGCTTTTTGAAATGTTTAGACCTCTTATATTATGTTCTGTTGTTGGAGCAAAAGTGTTAGTATTTTCATTATCGGCTTTGTTGTAACGGGTGTAGCGGCGAAGCTGCGTTTTTACACGGGCGGTAAGTTCAAGCGGATTGAAAGGTTTGCAGATATAGTCATCAGCACCGAGAGTAAGCCCTGTAATCTTGTCAGAATCTTCATTTTTTGCCGTCAACATGATAATAGGGAAAAAATAATCTTTGCGTATCTGTTTGCACAGAGAAAAGCCATCAATATCGGGAAGCATTACATCAAGGATTGCGAGGTCGAGTTTTTCGTGCAGGGCACATTCAAGTGCATCTTTGCCGTTGTAAAATTTAAAAACCTTAAAACCATCGTTTTCGAGATATATCTGGACAAGGTCTGCAATATCTTTTTCATCGTCTACTATCATTATATTTGTACTCATAAAAAACTCCTCCGGGAATGTTTGTTGAAGTTGGGGGCAGAATAACTTTTAACCTTAGCTAATGCTGTAGGTTGCTATCTTAACCTTATCATCATATTATCACCCGGAAATAGAGGTGTCAAAGATAGAGATTTCTATCTCAACACTTTTTTTGTGAATTGGATTTCTGTTTTAAATCTAATATAGGGATGGATATTATGATAAGCGACATGACCGATGATGGATATTATGGTTGTGTATTCATCATCGGTCATGTCGCTTATCATCATGCCACGGTTTTTCTTGACAGTTTGGTCAACATTTGTCGTGCCGAAGCCATGTTCTAAAGAGGTGTCAGGCTTAATTTTTTTGGGAAGATTTTTGGTGCTATTGCAGCAGTCTATACGAAATTTGTCATAAGCATCTATATAGATGCTTAGCTTAATCCATCTGTCAGAAACAGCAAGCTTTTTACAGGCATTGATACAGTTGTCAAGAAGATTTCCAAGTATTATACACAGGTCATAATCTTCTATGGGGATGCGTACTGCCTCTAAATTTAAGGATGTAGAGAACACAATACTATTTTCTTTAGCCAGGTTACTATAGTTGCTTAGTAATGAGTCGATAACCAGGTTTCCGGTGTTGAAAAGAGAATAAGTATTCTCAAGGTCTTCATATGAAGCTTTAACATAAGTGTTGAGTTCGTCATATCGTTTTTCCTCGATGTATTTTAAAATGGTAAAATGATGTTTCTTGGTGTCGTGCACAACGCGTCGTGTATTTCTGTATGTGGTACTAAGCTGTGAATATTTGTTTTTCTGAAAATTAATCTGCTGTTCGAGCTGTGTGTTTTTCAATACCAGCTTATGCGTGTATTTTATGCGTTCAAGGATAAAATAATTTGTAATATTTAAAATCAAAATACAAGGTAAGATAATTATGTCATAAGAAGTAATTTCAATTTTAAAGTTTTTTTGAGCAGACAATGTATTAAAGAGCAACAATGATATAATAGGTGTGACGAGACTGAATATATGGTACTCAAAATCAGATTTTTCGCCACCCTTTGAAAACATTGTAAAAATAAGTATAAACAAAAATAATATTATTTTTGAACCAAAACCTGCAATAGCAACAAAATATGGTGTTTCATGTTTTAACATATCAGGAGATGTAAGTTTGATGATGAGCATAAAGGTAGCTTCAGAAAAAGCAGCAAAAAATTGAAAGATTATACTGTAGATAACTTTTCGCCGTAAAGTAGTCTCATACAAAAAACATAATGCAAAGGTGGAAAGTATGCTTAAAGAAATGGTTACAAAAATAGAGAACTGTTTGTCAGGATTGTGAAATAAAAGCTGGTTTGCCATTAAAACAGATTCAGCCAGTACAAATGCGGCATAAAACAGGGGTGCGGGAATATTTGTCCTGCGTGTGTGAAAAGCCCTGTTGAGATAAACAAAGACCAAAAGCATATCAGTGATATAAGATAAAATGTCAAATATTATCATTTAAACTAAACCCTCCCGGTGTCATGTATGACCAACTGATGTTTATAAGCTGTTTCAAGCTCTTTCCTCATGCGGCGGCTTAGAGGAAGCGTATCAAGATTATCCATTGTTAGTTCTGAGCCAGAAAAAAAGTGAATATGGGCAATATTTACAAGAAAACTGTTGTGGCATTTTTGAAAAGGAAACTGTTCCAGTTTTTTTGTCCATTCTTTTAAAGTGCCTTTCGCAGTGAGCTTTTTATCTGTCAGACAAAATTGTAAAAGATTTTTTTTGGAATCAATGGTCTCAATATATAAAATGTCATTAAAATTGACTGCTGTTGATGTATTATCAATAGCATCTATAGTAAGGTAGCAATTATTATCATCCATGTCAAGGCGGATTTCATCGAGAACTTCAAAGAGAGTTTCTTTGCTTACGGGTTTTTGCAGATAGTTATAAGGGTGTACCTTGAAACTGTCATGCATATATTCAGGATAACTGCTCACAAAAACAATAAATACATGGCGGTCTATACTTGAACGGATAATAGATGCAAGCTCTATGCCATTTGGTTCAGGCATTTCTATATCGAGAAAGACTATGTGATAGTCATTAGCGTGCCTGAAATTTGTAAGCAGGTTCTTACTGCTCTTAAAAGGAGACAGCGTAAGATTCATATCTTTTTCAAACTGATAATTTAAAATAAGATTTGTTGTTTCTTCTAAAAAGACGGGGTCATCATCACAGACGGCAATTCTATAGTTCATATTAATCCTCCCTGTTAGCAGTTTATATTTAGTGTTTTAATTTACCGATTATCTGACTTATTGCAATTATAAATATACAGGCGTTTATCATAAGATAAAATTCAGGCATATCATTATAAATAAATGCCGTATATACAGTTGAAATTAAAATTATATATATAATACAAAATTTTTTTAATCTGTGCTTTGCATCTGAGACAAGTCTGTTGTTTTTGTGGTCGACGGGTGACAGATACATTATAAGTACACAACATATTATATAGCATATATTTAAGAGTGTTAAAGGTATATTACCCAATAACTGATAACAAAATAATGTGACAAAATACAATGAATAAGATAAAATGCTGCACATTATGCGGGTTGAAGCATGAGCACCTCCGGCAGACATTTTTAATGGAATGATAATGACTGCGAATAAAAGTGCGGAAATAAATCTGTTAAAGATAAGTCCTGACAAAAGAATGGTCAGCGGAAATATAATAGTATCTATTGCATATTCAAAACAATAGATATAGGAAGCCCTGTCGTCATTACTTATAGTGCCTGAATTGATAAAAAAATCTGTTATATGTTTTGCTGCTGTATTTGATATTTTCATAGTATTCCTCATTTCTGTTTATGTACACATTTTATATATCGGTGTTTGTGTCAGGTGTGCACGGACACTAAGTTTGTGTGAAAGATTTTGCTGTTTATAATAATTATCCATAATATAGTTGTTTTTGCATCTTGTATTCCCAAGTATGACTGGTAAATAATTATTATACATGAAAATATATAATTGTGCCAAAAAATGGGAAAAGTGGTCAAAAATCGGGGAAAAGTGGTAAAAAGTAGCAAAAAAACAATGAAATTTACCACTTTTCCTTAAATTTTGACCACTTTTCCCATTTTTTCGTTTTTGGTCGAAAAAAGGTGTATAGTATAAATTGTGCAAGATAAAAGTGCAATTTTGATTGCAAAAGTTTGTCTTACACAAAATTTTATCTGTTAAAGACTAAAAAGTCTTGAGCGGAGTACGGAAAGGAGAGAGGACGGGTTGAGAAAACTAAAGAAGTTTATCGAAAAGCATGGCAACAGGATTTGTGCTATGGCGGTGGCTTTCGGGGGAGTTTCGCTGATGAGTTGCAGATATTTCTTTTACGAACCGGAAAAGCCTGAAGGCTTAGACAAGCTGGTAAGCAGCCGTGCTAAGAAGTGATGTTGATGTTACAGTGTAAAAATGTAACATTAATATCGAAAGGTGTATAAAGGGAATGGGACTATTAAACAAAATACACCCTCACCCTTAACCTCTACCCGGGTGAGGGCTGTTAAGATGATGTGGGTAGAAGAAAGTTTTGGGAGGAAGAAACTATGAGAAAAGAGATAAAAAAACTTATAGCAGCAACGATGAGCTTAGCTATGCTTGTTGGTGCAGGAAATGTTACGACTAGTTCGGCAAGAGGGAAAAGTCTTGGACAAAGTCTGTTTTCTTTTGATATAAGACACAATTATCAGAATTCATCTTCTGGTAATACAAGAAAAAGAGAAACAAAAGATATGGAAAATGCATGGGGTGTTCAATTAAATACATCAAAGGAAACTAAAGATAATAGATCAGTGACAATATTCTGCTTAAAAGTTAAAACATCTGATGGCAAATATAGAATGGGTTCAGACAAGCACAAAGTTCATGCACGTTGGGGAATGAGATATTATACTGCTTATGATAATACAGGTGGAAAGAATGTTACTCTTTTTGGACAAGATAATGTTGATAAGACTACAGATAAATACCATGTTACAGGATATTGGAGTCCACAGACGGGAAAAGATCCTGAACATGATATGGATTAATGTTGTCTGTATTTACAAATGACATAGGTCAGGTACAATTTGTACCTGACTGAATAGTTGTTATAAGAGGAAAAATTTATGAATAAAAAAATAATAAATTCGGCTTTAAAAATATTTGTTGGAATAGTATCGTGTCTTGTGATTGCTTTTGTTGTCATGAATGAATTTGGGATAATTGATGAGATAAAAAGTATGCAGCGTATAAGTAAGGTCGATAAAAATAATGGGACATGGAAAAGTGAAAAGATAGGAAAAGATAAAGCATACATGGAAATCTGTGACGGAGAGGCAGGAAAAGAACCTGATTTGGCAGGTGTGAACATTAGGTCTGAAAAATATCAGGAGTCATCCAATATTGATATGTATGTAAGGTTGAAACAGGATATGCAGGATGTCACATATGAGAAAATAGAAATATATGAACCTGATGAAAACAATATTCATTCTGATAATTCATACTATTATTGTTTTGTTCCTAAAGACTGTGATTATATAACGGTGGGAAAGAAAAGAATAAATATACAGGAGGGAAGTATAGACACCGTTGAGCATGGGACTATCAAGTTTAGAATGGCAATGTTTTCAGGTGGAAAGTACCGTTCAGATTATGATGTGAGAGATGCAAAAAAAATAAGATTTTATACAAAATCAGGTAAAATATATCAATACTCTGTTTATGAAGGAGAAGGAAAATGGTTATAGCAGAATTATATAAAGTTTTTAAATCATGGAAATCACGGATTGTTATTATTTTGGCAGCTTTATTAGGAATTTTACACACTATTGACTCAATATTTTATACAGGAACAGATAAAAAGAGTTTAAATCCTTATCATCCTGCGTTTGCTTCATTTTTAAATGGAATATCGGCAAACGGAAAATACAGAACTTATTTTTTGTGGATAATGCCTATATTTTTAATCTTTGCATATTGTGATAGATATGTCTCGGAAAAAAAGAAAAATATGGATATAATTTATTGTAGCAAGATAGAAAAAAAACAATATTTTATTTCAAAACTGGCAACGGCGGGAATTGTTGCAGTGATTATCAATCTAATTCCCAATATTATAAGTATTATAATGACAAGTATTTTTCTTCATGGGAAAAATGGATTTATGGATGTAGAAAAATGGTCTTTAAAAGATGTGGGAACTTTTAATTACTGGTGCATACATCATGCGTATGCAGCATATGCAGTGTTTCTTTTATCAAATGTAATAGTCATGGCACTTTTAGCTGTAATATGCCAAAGTATAATTTTTATTATTGAAGATGCAAAACTTGCAATGCTTATTGTGACAGCAATATGGATGGGGGTTTATTTTGGAAACAATTACTTTTTTATAGGATTTATTTTGCAGCCGTTCATTGATGAAAGCAGCCTTACATCATTTGTTGTGCACTGGCTGAGATATATTCCCTTGGTAATATTGTGTGTATTACCTGCTTATTTTAAGGTGGTGAAAAAAAGTGAAAGGTTATAAGAAAAAAATTAAAAAATGGTGCATGGTCTGTATTATGGTTCTGGTTACATTTAGTATATTGTGGGTCGGAATGAATTTATCAATGATTTTTGGAAGATTTGAAATAAGTGTTGACAATATTATTGATGTAATAGATGAAAAATATAATAATTGCATAAAAATGGCAGGAATGATAATTCCTGTTATATATTCGGTGTCATTTGGCTATATTTTTGTCATAGATAAAAACTATGTAATACTTAGATATGGAAGAAACAGATACGGAAAGAAAGAAACAAAAAAAGTCTGCATATTTTCTATACTTTTTGCGGCTATATATATTTGCACTGATGTGATGCTTATGAGTATTTTTGTGAGACATTCAGTTTTGACAGATACTTCCTATTATTTATATATTATTTTAAGGTTTATAATGATGGTATCTTATTTATCTATGATAGGAATGACTTTATTATTTTTGCGAAATGTTATGATGTTTTTGGACATATATTTTATCATAGGAGGAATGATATATGTATTTTTAACATTGCTTTATTATATTATTGGAACAGTCAATATACCTGTAATGTGTATGGCATTTGCAGATGAATGGTTTACCAGGCATAAATTTGATGGGCTTAGTTACATTATAAATATTGCAAAGATGTTTTTGACTTCGCTTATTTTAATGTATCTCGGACAGATTACATTTATGAAAAGGGACATTATAGGAAATGAAGAAGTTTAGGACAACAATAATCGTATCAGTAATTCTTATTTGCTTTTCAAGTTTTATGCTTGGAAAGTGCAGTGAAAGTATGTATATGTACTGTGGTATAGAGTTTGAGAGCAGTATTTATACATATATATTAAATGCTTTGATTTTTATATGTTTTGTGCTTGTTGAAAAAAATACGCCACTCTCATATTTTGCAGAAAACAATATTGTGAAGCTGGTGCGTATTCATTCCAGACGGAAAGCATTGTTTTATGATATTGTCATAATATTTATAACAGTGTTGTTTTTGGAGATGTTTGAAACTATATCAGTCTTGGCGGGTTCGGTTTTCTATGGTAGAAAAATAATATATAAAAGTTTAATGGTATATTTTGTGCTGAATTACATAATAAAGCTCTTTTTGATATTGCTACAGTATATGCTTGAGATAAGTATAGCATATAATTTTTCTTTTCTTATTGTATATGCGATTTTTATATGTGGCTTGTATTCAGGGGGAGATATTTATGAGCGTATGCTTAGTGTAAGTGATGTATCAGAACAGAAGCTATATGAAAGGCTCAATAAATTTAATCTTGCTAATTATACGAGTCTGTCACGAATAAAGGATATGTCCGGGAATGTATTATGGACGACTATGTGTGTGTTGGCTATGATAGTGTTTGTTGTAGGAGTGTTGTGTGTATATATAAAAAAGGTGGATTTGCTTAAAAAAGATTAGGTGGTTGCAAAACTAATTATATGTTGTGTTAATCGTAATGGTATAACAAATAATATCGCAGGCACGCTTTCGCTATGTTGTCGTTCGTAGCAGTACATAAATCAGCAAAAAACGCTGATTAAGTGCTGACGACGACAAAAATGCCGACTAACACTATTTGTTATATCTGCACAATTTAATCAAGATTTATGATAGTTTCACAAAAATTTATAGATAACATGGATATACGGAAAGGAAGAACGATTATGAAAATAGAAATTAAAAATCTTACTAAAAAGATTAAGGGGAATACGGTACTTGAAAATGTGAATCATACTTTTGAAAGTGGAAGAGTATATGGACTTCACGGAAGAAACGGAAGTGGAAAGACAATGCTTTTAAGAAGTATCTGCGGTCTTATACTCCCGACTGAGGGAAGTGTTGTTATTGACGGAAAGGTTGTCGGAAAAGACATTGAGTTTCCGGAGAGTGTCGGTATCATCATTGAGCATATGAGCATGGTCGATGATATGACAGGATTTGATAATCTGAAAGCTTTAGCAAAGATAAACAACAGTGTATCAGATGATGATATAAGGATGTGTCTTGCGGATGTGGGACTTGACCCTGAGGATAAAAGAAAAGTAAAAAAGTATTCTCTCGGAATGAAACAGAAGTTAAATATAGCACAGGCGGTTATGGAGAAACCGAAACTTTTACTGCTTGATGAACCGACAAACGGACTTGACAAGGAGAGCATCGCAAAGTTTTATAACATACTTAAAAGGCTTAAGGCTGACGGGACGCTTATTATAATAGCAAGCCATATAACTGAGGATTTAGATGCATTGTGCGATGAAATAATAGAAGTGGAAGAGGGAAAACTTGTAGGTTGATTTTAATACTATCAGACAAGTAGCAGAGAGGATTGTGGACACACACTTCACTGCAGTAAAAATTAGATGAAAAAACTTTGAAAAAAATTTTGGAATTTAAACAGGTAATAATAGATACATTACATGATTATCTGGAGCCGGGAAGTTTTTATGAATAATAATGCAGTAACAAAATCTTAAGCAAATCTTAAATGTTTAATAACTTTTTTCTTAAGAAAATAAAGAGTAGTATATTTATTAACAAGGGGAAATAAATATATACGGAAAATACAGGAAGTTCAAAAGGGAGGAAAAAGTTATGCGTAGAGAGATTTATGAAAATATAATAGGGACTTTACTTGGAATTGCAATGCTTGCGGCGGTTTTTGCAATTGTCATAGTATTTTTCTTTGGCGGAAAAACAAGCAAGACCAAAGTTTCACAGCCGGTCAAAGCAGCATCTGCAAAGTCGGATATATCAGTTAAAAATGATATGAGTATTTTTAACAGAAATAATTCTATACATAGAAGCTGGAAAAGTGAGCCGGTAGGTGATATGAATCTGTGGTTGAGAATGACAGATGTAGGAAAGCCATATGACGATGAGGAGTCGGAGTCCGGTGATGTTTCAGACAATGCTGCTTATAGTGACAAAAATGAGAACTCGGATTATATTCCGGTTTTGCAGAAGTTTGACGGGTATCGTGTATCTGTGAAAGCGAGGTCTGACAGGTATCGCAGATTTAAAAGTAAGGAGTTTTTTATTCCGGCAGATTATCTTGCAAGTATAGATTACACGCAGGCAAATATTTATACCATATGTAAACCGGAAGAAAGCGGCGTATATTCAAAAAATATGTATTTAAGTGTGGTAGCACCGTCAGATTGTGAGTACATACGAGTTGGCAATCAGACTGTTGCAGCTCAGAATTGCGAGATGTATATAAAGAAAGCGGGTATGCTTAAGTTTAGTGTATGTGTGTTTGAAACTGACAGTGATACAGATATTTACGCTAACGGTTATATCAGGATGTATGATAAAAAGGGGGAAATGCATAATCTTATTCCAAACAGATATGGGGCTTAGGAGGTTATAACAGTTCAGGGTCAATTATTGTCAGAGACGGCAAGTTGTGCCTTGCATTGTTCTGAAATATGTGTTAATATAATTATAGGCCGTAGGGAGGCATGGGTAATGCCTTAATCCAAATATCCCATTAGCGGGATTAAGAATGGTATATCCATTCTTTTTTTTTACCTAAAGGAGAGATAAAATGGCACAAAAGGAATTACCGATTACGCTTGAAGAACAGATAGACATGATGAAAAAGTATGTGTCTTTTAGACAACGAATACGAATGCGTCGTTTTTTACTGCATGCAGGATATTTTAGAGCGAGCAGATATGGAAAATTTTTGCTTTCTAATGTTGAGAATGTGGGTTATAAATCGTCACAGGATGCATTGTTTGCATTGTATCAGTTTGATGTTGATCTGAGGAGAATACTTATTTATTATTGCAATCGTGTCGAAGTGCGATTTAAGAGTGCAATATCTAATGCCTGTGCGATAAAGGCACAGGATGGGACTTTTTATATGAAAAAGGAGTATTATGCTCCGTCAAGAGGAGAGAGGGATACCAAGAAGAGAAAAACGAATATAAAATATTTTGAAAGCGTTTTCTATGATGATATTGTACGCAAAGAAGAAAAACTGAGAAAAAATGTTGTTAAATATCCGGAACTAAAAGAGTATCGTAAAGGTGGAAACAGGCATACCAATAAACTCCCAATATGGGTAACATTCAGTTATACGGAATTTGGTACTATGTCAATGATGTATAATTATCTTCGCGGCGATTTGAGAAAGGGTGTGCTTACATATCTGTTTCATGAGAAAAGATATTCTAAAGGAGATACGGAACTGGTGGATACATGGCTAGATGGTGTACGAAATTTGAGAAATTATTGTGCACATAATTCCATGGTGGTTGGACTGAAATCCTCCATTGTACTACGACATCAGAAAGATGCAGAAAATCTGTTACCTAAGAACAATGATTTATATTCCAGATTATACGCATTGAAGAAATTGTTGTCTGTTGAAGATGCGAAGTCCATGAAGAAGGATTTGGTGAAACTGATAAAAAAGAGCAGTGTAGATATTTATACATTAAAAATACTTCCGGAACAATGGGAGATACTATACGATGAAATCAGTGAATTTTAATAGTAATGTTTGAATATAATAGTAATATCCGTAGGGAGGCGTGGGTAAAGCCCTGATCCGAATATCCCATTGGCGGGTAGGCAGTTCGAAAGAGAGCTGCCTATTTTTTTACGCAAATTTTCCCATCAGTACCAGTAACTTACCTTCTGGGTTCTCTTTATTAAATACCTGCATTGATATACTTTAATTGTCCGTAAGGGATAACCACTTGCAAGTGATACAAGAAGATTTAGTCGTGTGATACAGGAACCATATTACATGACGGCAGATCAAACATAAAATGGGGAACCGGAATACCGAGGTTATTTGAAGCCTGTGAGGAGTACGGATTACCAAAGCCAGAGCTGATTGATTTTGATGGCGATTTCAGAGTAAATATGTACCGTAAGGTAAAAGGTGAGTTTGGTGTCAATGGTGTGGCTACCCAAACACACCAAACTACCCAAAGCAAGGAATTAACACTATCAGATGATGATAAAAATATATTGGAATTAGTCCATAATTATCCGTACATGTCTCAAAGAGAGTGTTATGGAGCTCATCCCAACTGCGTAGGACTCCGGCTTTTTTAGTGTTAATAATGACATTTCTGCTGATACAGAAATCTTTATTCTTACTTTGCGTGGCTGATTTTCATCAAAATAGTATTCATCAGTCAAAATAAGGCCAGAAGTATTCTTCTTATGAATTCATGATTATTTTCACAAGCTCCTTTTTGACTGGGAGAAGATGGATTACAATAAAACAGCCGAGACCTTATCACTCCGTCTGAGTCATAAAAGATGAAAAAAATTGTAAAAAACTGTTGACACATAAAAAACAGTGTGATATAGTAATATCGTTGTCGTAAGACAGCGGTGTTATTTATATTGTATGCGCTTCTAGCTCAGTTGGCAGAGCACCTGACTCTTAATCAGGGTGTCCAGGGTTCGAACCCCTGGAGGCGCATTGAAAGTCCTCGTTTGGCAGTTTGGTCTGTTGGGTAGGGACTTTTTTTATTGTATAGGAAAATGTTCGTAAAGTAGTGAGGCACTAGGAGCAAAACGCTGGTTTTGCTCTATTTTATGGAATTAAGAGATGAAAAAATGCCGATAATAAAATTAGGACAGTAAAAAATTGCACATCAGATTTGTGTATGCATACATTTGATGCACACTTGAAGCATATCTGATGTGTACAAATAATTGTACGGAGATGAGGATTGCTATGGGAATTATTATAACTCATAAACAGATGGAATTTTGGAAAAGAAATATTACGGCGGTCGTGGGGATGCTGATTTTTTCTATGGGCATAAATTTCTTTATTGTGCCCGCTGACCTGTATAATGGTGGAGTGCTTGGTGTCAGTCAGATAATCAGAACATTTCTTGTCAGGTATCTGCATCTTTTTTCGGGAAGTACGGATATTGCAGGTATTATCAATATGATTCTCAATGTGCCGCTTTTTATTTTGGCATATTTTTCAATAAGTAAGAATTTTTTTGTGAAAACTCTTGTGTGTGTGGTTAGTCAGACTTTGTTTCTGAGTGTTGTGCCGATACCAGCTAAGCCTATTGTTGCGGATGCACTTTCAGCGAGTATCATAGGTGGTATATTTGGTGGTGCAGGTATAGGTATTGCTTTGAGGTCAGGTGGTTCAAGCGGTGGAATGGATATTGTAGGAATGTTCTTTACAAAGAAGTTTAAGGGATTTTCGGTCGGCAGGATTTCACTTATGTTAAATGCCGTCGTGTATGGAATTTGTGCTGTTTTGTTTGGCGTTCAGACGGCAATTTATTGTATAATCTATTCGGCAGTAAGTATGCTCGTGACAGACCGCACTCACACGCAGAATATAAATGCTGAGGTTATTATCTTTACCAAGAAAGAACCTGTTCAGATAATGGATTATATAGTGAAGCAGTTTAAGCGTGATGCTACATGGTGGGAGGCAAAGGGCGGTTATACTGAGGAAAAGACTTATATGACGATTGTTATTTTGTCTAAATATGAGTGTGCACAGCTTAGGAGAGAGTTAAAGCAGATTGATGAGCACGCTTTTGTTGTTGAGAAGGATGGTCTTAACATCATGGGACGGTTTGAAAAACATCTTTGATATTGAATGTGAAAAAAACGGAAAGATACAGGCAAAAAGTACATGGAAGAAGAAAAACAAAGTTACAGGCGGCAGTCGGGGTGCGAAGCAGCTTATAAAATGAAAAAATCGGGAATGAGGGAGGTTTTGGTGTGGGAGAAAATGAAAAAAATCAAAACAAAATGAGATACGAAAAGATTATCATGAATATCTCTTTAATAGGAAGTATTTTGTTTATGCTGTCAGAAGGATTTATGGCATATTATACAAAATCACATTCGCTTTTGATGGATTGTATTTTTGATGTTACAGATTTGATAATGATAGGACCGTTTATGGTGCTCGTACCTCTTTTGTATAAGCCGGTCACGGAAAAAAGACCGTATGGATTTTCGCAGGTGGAGTCTCTCTTTGTAGTTATCAAATACAGCGTTTTGCTTGTTATAACGATTCAGCTCGTGTGGGACAATCTCTATACGATTTTTCACGGGGGCAGGCATGTTGATGGCGGGAGTATCGCTGTTTTTGAGCTTGCGGTATGTGCGGGGTGTCTTATAATCTATATTTTAATGTACTATTTCAGCAGAAAATACGCTTCTCTAACGATTCAGGCGGAGATTTACATATGGAAACTGGATGTTATCTCAAGCTTTGGTGTGGCGGTTGCTTTTTTTATACAGATACTTGTTAAGAAAACGCAGTTTGCATGGATTGCATATTATGTCGATCCTGTGGTTGCCATAGTGATGGCTTGTTTCCTTCTTATAGAACCGGTGAAAATGATTTTTGTAAATCTGAAAAATCTGGTGCTTTTTGCCCCCGAACAGGATATAATGGATAGTATAAGATTTGTTGCGGAAAAGCATATGGACAAGGTGTATTGTGATATTGAATTTCTTGATGTTATTCAGACTGGAAGAAAAACATGGGTTGAGATTTATTTTAAAAGTCACAATGATCTGATAAATACAAAAATTCTTTTGCAGCTTCGTAATGACATCAGAGCAGAACTTAGAAAGGAGTTTGATCAGGTTTATGTTGAACTTATTCCAAGTCTGCCTGATTAAATTTTGTAAATATGATAATGTACTTTTAAAAGATAGTGACGGTAAAGTGCATTTTAGGCTGACGGATGCATAATAGGTGTGAACGGGACAGCCAATGTAGAGGAGTTGAGCGATATGGGCAGAATACTATCGTATGTGATGTTCGGTTTTTTTGTCTGTACTACGATAATGTCAGCGAGTGTTTTGCGTAGTAGGGAAAAATTAGAAATAAATAATATTCTTTTTGCACTTGTATGTATAGGAAGTTCTATTTGGAGTTTCTGTTTTGGATTTATATGGATTCAGACAGATCCGCTTCGTGCATATTACTGGCGGTGTGCGGGTATGGTTGGCACATTTATGTATATGATATGTGCTATGTTAGTCATTGCAAGATGGTGTGGACAAAAGAGATTGTGGATAAGTGCGATAAAAGGCTTTGCTTTTTCGGCAATTCTGCTATATCCGTTTTTAATGCAGAAAAGCAATACTGTATATCATATGTCTGCAATAGGTATGACATATGTGTTTGTTCCGGGAATATGGAACACATTATATGATATATATTGTATTGTGTGTGCTATAGGCTTGTTTGCACTCAGTGGTTTTATGAAAAAAAACGGAGAGCGCAAGTGGGAGCGTATCGTAGGTAAACGCCTGTTGTTTTGCGAGAGTGTTATTGTTGCCGGTATGCTGCTTGATACGATAATGCCGGTGTTTGGATTTAATGCTTTTCCGGGAAGCACACTGTCACAGTTATTTGGGGTGTTGCTTCTTTACAGAATTTATCTTTTTATAAATAAAAATAAAGTTAAGCTGGAAAATGTATCAGAGTTTGTTTACTATTCGGTCAAATCGCCGATTCTTATATATGATTACAATAAGAAACTTAGGATTGTCAATAAAAGTGCGACGGATTTTCTGAAAATTTCAGAACAAAATTGTGAGAATGTTTTGTTTACAGATCTTTTTGAAATGGGAAATGAAAAACTTAAATATGGTGGGTATTCTAATAAGATAGATGTAAGGTGCAGGGCGAATGGTGCTCACTGCCGGCTTGATATAAACCAGATATCTGATGAGTACGGCGAGACAATGGGATATATTATTATCATTGATGATCTTACAGATAAGATAAAGACTATTGAAGCTCTTGAGGCGGCAAGGAAAAGTGCTGAGGCAGCAAGAAAGAGTGCAGATGATGCAAATAATGCAAAGTCAAATTTCCTTGCACAGATGAGTCATGAGATAAGGACACCGTTAAATACGGTGCTGGGAATGAATGAGATGATTTTGAGAGAGTCTGACTCTGAGACGGTTTCAAAGTATGCTTCGTACATAAAAAATGCGGGACAGACATTGCTCGGTATTATAAATGATATTCTTGATCTGTCTAAGCTTGAGGTGGGTAAGACAAATATAGTTGCAGAGGATTATAATCTTAAGTTTGTAATCAATGATATAATCAATCTTGTTTCTTTGAAAATCAGGGAAAAGGGGCTTAAGTTCCGGCTTGATATGGCAAAGGATATTCCAATGTATCTGCATGGTGATGTTTTGAGAATTAAGCAGGTTATCATCAATATCATGAACAATGCCGTTAAATATACGGATAAGGGTCAGATTACGCTTGGTGTCGGCTGGGAAAAGGCTGATAAGGAGAGTATAATGCTGATATTTGAGATAAGAGATACCGGGCGTGGTATAAAAAAGAAAGATATTGAAAGGATTTTTTCACCGTTTGAGAGAGCGGAAGAACAGCGAAATCATACGATAGAGGGGAACGGACTTGGTCTTGCCATCACAAGAAAACTCGTAAGGCTTATGGGTGGAGAGATAAGTGTGAAGAGTGAATTTGGAAAAGGTTCCGTTTTTGAAGTCCAGATATTGCAAAGGATAGTGCATGAGAAGAACGGTGAAAATGTTTTGAAGCTGCAAAACAGGGAAAAACATGAGGATACACATATAAGTGCACCTGATGCAAAAATTCTTGTTGTCGATGATGTTGAGACAAACAGGATAGTTGTAAAAGAACTGCTTCGTGTCACTGATATAAATGTGGAGGTTGCAAGCAGCGGAGAGATGTGCCTTGAACTTATGAAAAACAACAGGTATGACCTTGTTCTTCTTGATCATATGATGCCAGGAATGGACGGGATAGAGACATTAAAACTTATAAGAAAAATGGAAAATTCACCTAATAAAGATACTCCGGTCATAGCGATGACTGCAAATGCGGTTCTTGGAGCAAAGAGTATGTATCTGTCAGAGGGATTTGACGATTATATTTCAAAGCCGATAGGCTATATAGAACTTGAAAATCTTATAAAGCGGTATGTGGACTGTAAAAGAGCTTAACACTGTAATCGTTGCCGGTCACACAGTAGGTTTAACAGTAACAGGCAACAGAGAGGATTGTGAATATCTGCTTGGATTTTATTGAAAAATGTCAGAATATAGTTTATACTGATTTTATGTGTCTGCGTGGATTGTGAATATCCTTGACATTTTTTTTAGAGGGTATATTTGTATGAAGAAAAATATGCATAAAGAAAAGAAAAAGCATAAAAAAAACAGCAAAAAGAGAAAACAGGTAGGAATTTTGTTTGTGCTTATCGGAGTTTTGCTTATTTTGGTATTTGGATTTGGTGAGTACCAGAGTTATAAAAGTGCTATTGAGATTAGAAAACTTCAGCAGCTAAAAGAAGCTTCGAGTGACAATGGAAACGGGATTGATACATCAAAAATACTTCCGGAGTACAGAAATCTGTATAAGACAAACTCAGACCTTGTCGGATGGCTTGTGGTGAATGGCACACAGATAAATTATCCGGTGGTTCAAAGTACCGTATATCAGGAGTTTTATCTTGACCATAATTTTGACGGTGAGAATGACGAGTCGGGAGCAGTTTTTGCCGATGCCCGCAATGATGTTTTTAAACCGGATGACAATGTTATATTGTATGGACATAATATGAAAAACGGTTCGATTTTTGGAACGCTCCAATATTATCTCGATAAGTCATATTATGAGAAACACAAGACTATGTCATTTGATACTTTGTATAAAAGATATGATTATCAGATTGTGGCTGTAGGGCTTTCCAAGATAACGGATGAGTCTGCAGATACTTTTAAATATTATGATTTTCTTAATGCAGCCAGTGAGAAGGAATTTGACAACTTTAAAGAAAAGATTAAAAGTCTGGAAGTTTATGATACAGGGGTTAAAATGAAATATGGGGATAAGCTTATAACTTTGTCTACTTGTAACAGCGTAGAAAAAAACGGAAGACTTTTTGTTATTGCAAAAAGAAATTGAGATTAATGTGAAAAAATTTAACTCACAAGATTTGTGTCTGTGCACATTTGACACAAACTTAACGGATATAAAAAGTGTGCAGAAATGAGGATAGTATGAAATTGATAAAAAAGGTAATGGTTTTGGTTGTCGTTATGGCATTATGTATGTACGGAGCAGGTTTTGCATCTGCTGATGAAAATGATACATATTCAGTTACATATAATCTCACGGGACTTACGGCATCATCACAGGAAACAACTGTAAATCAGGGAAGTTCAATGAGCATCACGCTTACTCCTCAGGATGGATATACACTTCCTGACAGTGTTACGGTTACGATGAACGGTGCAACGCTTACTGATGGATATACATATGAAAACGGTGTTCTTACCATAGATGAAGTTTATGGAAATACTGTTATCACAGCTAAGGGTAAAGGCGGTTCTAGTGGAGAATCCACATATAAGGTTTCGTATGACTTTTATGGTGTTACGGCGAGCAAGGGTGAAAGCAATGTAAAGGCAGGAACATCTTTTTCTGTCAAGCTTACTGCAAATGACGGATATAAACTTAAAAGTTCAAAAGTTTCAGTTGCCGTAGACGGAAAGAAAGTTTCAGGCGGATATTCATACGACAGTGGAGTATTGACAATAGACTCGGTTTCGGGGGATACTACTATTATAGCGATAGCTGACAAATCGGGTTCAAGTGACAGCAAATCAAAGAAGAAAAAGACGACTGCAAAAAAAACTACGAACAAGAAAAAGTCAACAGGCAATAAGAGTAAAAGCGGCAGTGGTACGAGCGGTACTAAGTCAGGAAGTTCAAAGTCTGTACAGGCTCTTAAAAGGTCGGGAAAAGCACCGGTTAATTATCATACAGGCAGCTATAAAGCTCCGAAAACAGGACAGGATTTTGATACAAGATATGCCGGAGCAGCAGGAATTGTGTTTATCGGTGTTGGACTTGTATTGTTAAAGAGAAGAAAAATTGTATAAATGATATTAATATGCAGGGGTCAAAATGTTTTTTGCACCCTGCATCATATTTTGAAAATAAAGTTAAATTGAAAAACGCCCGTTGTGGCGTTTTTTTGATATGACATAATAATAGTGGGATAGTTTTTATGTGGTGTTATTTTATGATGTTTTTTGCTCCTGGTGCCCCACTGCTTTACGAGCATTTTCCTATACAATAAAAAAGATTCCACTTTCGTGGAACCTAAGAAATAGAATATGTTGCAATGCGCCTCCAGGGGTTCGAACCCTGGACACCCTGATTAAGAGTCAGGTGCTCTGCCAACTGAGCTAGAAGCGCATATATTGTCTTTTTTCAACTCGAACTCGACAACAATCAGATTATATCAGAATGTTTATGCAAATGCAAGCACTTTTTTTGAAAAAATACTGATTTTATTTTGTAGTAATTTGTAAATTTATATGATAGAACAAATTCGTTGCCATCTCCTATACCGGCAAGGAAAGGAGGTGTTTGCTATGGAGCGCATAACTTCCATATTTGTTACTGTCATGGGTGGTGTGATTTGTCATTACATTATCAAATGGTTAGATGGTGACAAATAATTGGTAACTAGCCTGTGGTATTAAGCCTTCCACGCAAAAAATAGGAATAAAAACCCCCGATGTAGCAGCATCGGGGGTTTTGTTTTGTGTTCGCTATGGAACATAACTTCCTTTTGTCTAACGACATTATAGCATATGTAAAAATGATTTGCAATATGCATATTATGAGAATTATTTTCGCTGTGTCTATTCTTGTATTTTGGGTATCGTCAAACAGCGTAACAGTTCAGCCTTGCATTTCTTACATTCATAAACCTGCCAGCGAGCTGTCA